>Ga0326597_10005913_pt1 | contig 16866 bp, 14 predicted proteins | sample RVTome_12_FD_203789 | JGI IMG/M metagenome (GOLD analysis project Ga0326597, IMG submission 203789) | Soil microbial communities from uranium-contaminated site in the Upper Colorado River Basin, Wyoming, United States - RVT100D185 | ecosystem: Environmental > Terrestrial > Soil > Contaminated >...
ACCGACGTCATCACCGCGGTACGCTGCGCGATCCGCATGAACCCCGGGAAGGTCAGGGTGCGGAACACGACGGCTTCCACGAAGACCGCATAGACGACACTGACCGCCGCGGCTTCAGTCGCGGTAAAGACGCCCGAATAAATGCCGCCCAGGATCACGACCGGCATTCCGAGCGCCCAGATCGTGCCCTTGACCACTTGCGCCGACGCATCTTTGCCGAAATCCGCTTCAGCCTGTATTCCCCGCCGACTGATCTCGAAGAAAACGAGTGCGGCAAAGGCGAGGCCGAGCACCACGCCGATGACGAGGCCCGCGGCGAACAGCCGGCTGATCGAGGTTTCAGTTAGCCAACCATAGATGATCAGCGAAATGCTCGGAGGGATAAGAAGAGCGGTTTCCGCCGACGACACGATCAGCCCCAGGCAAAACTCGTTGCGGAACCCCGACCGAATCAGGGGCGGATACATGATCCGGCCAAGCGCCGCGACTGTCGCCGGCGCCGATCCCGAGACCGCGCTGAAAGCCATCGAGCCGGCAATCGCCGCGTAGCCCGTGCCGCCGCGCACGCGGCGGAAGCAGGCCTGCGCCGAGTTGCCGAGCAGACCCGAAAGGCGGCCATCCGACATCATCTCCGCCGCAAACAGGAAAAACGGAATGGCAAGCAGAAGATTATGGTTGATGCCCCCGATCATCTTCTGGACGAGGACGGCGTCGGGCAGATTGTCGAAATAGACGAGCTTGATGAGATAACCCGGTACGCCGAGCACCAGGAACATCTCAAATCCCGCGAACAGCATCACAGCCGCGACGGCGACAATGATCCAGATCATGATTGCGCGCTCCCGAGCCATTCCGTCCGAACTGGCGACCGGCGCGCATCGCGCACGTTCGTCAGCCGCAGCAGGAACCGGAAGGCAAGCGACGCAAAGCCGATGAACGGCGCGACATAGAGAACGTATGTCGGCACGCCGAGCGTCGGGCTGATTTGCCCGGTGCCGGCGACGAACAGCGCAAGTTTGAGGGAATAAAAGGCCACCCACAGCGAGAAGATGAATCCAACAATGTCGATGATCACGAACAGCACGCGAACGGTGCGCGGCGAAAGCATGGAGCGAGCGATATCGACCGAGACATGCCGCCCGACTTCAAGCGTCAGCCCCGCCGCCAGGAACACGACCCATATCATGAGATAGAGGGACGCTTCGTCGATCCAGGCGAATGTGCTCGCATACATCGGCAAGAACAGGCGGATGAGGACATTCAGGGCGTAGAGCGCGGTCATGACAATCATGAGGATCGCCGTCACGTAGCGCTCCACGGCACCCAAAAGATCGGCGGACCGTGCGGTCCGCCGCCTTGTTGCACTGACGGGTTGCAAACTCATAAAACCCTTCCGTCACTCTTGCACCAGTCTTCCGTCGACCCGGTGTCCCGCAGCCGTATTCGCTCACTTGCTGACGAGCTTCAACTGCTCTTCATACAGCTTGATGAGCTGGCGGCCCTCGTCGCCGGCCATCTCGAAGTAAGCGTCGCGCGCAGCCGGATAGGTGATATCGCGAATCTGCTTGCGTTCCGCGTCATCGGCAATGCGGACATTCAGCCCGGCCTCCTTGAGGAATTCCAGCGACTTGGCGGCGTCGTCCTCCTTGCCCTGCTCAACCTCGACGGCGACCTCGCGGAACGTGTCGCGGACGATCTTGCGGTAATTCTCCGGCAGCCGCTTCCAAAAGGCCGGGCTGAACAAGATCACCTCTATGATTGCGCCGTGATTGCTCACAACCACGTTCTTCTGAACTTCGAAGAACTTCATGCGCTCGATGATGTCGATCGGGTTCTCCTGGCCATCGATCACGCCGTTCTGCAGCGACGTATAGAGCTCGCCAAAGGGCAGCACGATCGCCGAGGAGTTGAGCGCCGCGAACTGCTTTAACAGGATCTGGGAGTCCATCACCCGGAAACGCTGCCCGGAGAAATCCTTCACGTTCGCCAGCGGCTTGTTGGAGGAGAAGACCTTGCGCCCGCCCGACCAAAGCGCAACGGGCTCAAAGCCGCGCTTGCGGAACGATTCCAGGACCGCTTCCCCAAACGGCCCTTCACGCAGCTCGCGGGCCACGTCGCGATCCGAGGGGAAGAGATAGGGAATGTCGAAAATTGCGACAGACGGATTGAACCCGCCAATGAACGAAGCTGGATTGATGACGGCATCGAGAGAACCAAGCTGAACGGCTTCGGTCATCTCCCGCGCACCGCCGAGTTGCGCGGACGGGTACACAGTGATGGCCACCTTGCCGTCCGTCCTTTGCTTGATTAGTTCCGCAGCCTTGACGAGGCCGCGATGCTTTGCGGTGGTGGTCGGATCGAGCGAACCAAGTCTTGCAGTGAAATCTTCGGCTTGCGCGGCTGATGTCAGCGCAAATCCAACAATCACCGCATAAATCATTCGTCTGGAAAATAGTAACATGGCATTCCTCCTAGTGTCCTGGCTCTTTCATTCGTATCCTCCGGCAAGGTTGGCCAAAGCTTTTCGCCTCCTTGATTCTACGTATATATTTTTGAACCTGGTGCGAAGCACGCCTCACTTCTCGTTTCAAAGATTACACGGCTCCAACGCCATCTCAGAAGAAGATGCTACAACTGACGCCGAATTTCGGCCTTGCGACATCGCGACTAAGCCTCGCCTTTTTGCGATTGCGATCCGGCATATGCGACGACATCGATCTCGATCATGATGCCGGGAGCTAGGGCGCTCCCAACCGTGGTTCTTGCGGGACGCGGCTCCGGGACCATTTCGGCGTAGACCGCATCATAGCGATGGAACATGCTGAGATCGGAAAGATGTACCGTAGCCTTTACAACATCTCCGAGATCCTGCCCGGCATCGCGGAGCGCCGCCTGAACATTCTCGATCGTCTTTCGCGTTTGGGCTTCGATCGTATCGCCCACCACGTTGAGCTCCACATCACGAGAGCTCTGTCCAGCGACGTAAACAAAGTCTCCGCAGCGGATAGCGGACGAGTAAGCCCCACGTGGCTTTGGCGCGTTTGGCGTATCGACCTTTAGTTTGTGCATTGATTTTCTCTATCCCTCAATTTCTGGCGATCGCCTTCGGCTTAAGCTGACCCCGTAACCCTCCACCGAGTTCAGGGATTTTGCGCGGTTCCCCAGGCCGCCCATTACAATCCACACACCCTTGCGCTTCCACAAGAAGAACATTTATAACATGGCGTTCTAACAATTAGATCGCGGCCCTATGCCAAGTCACATGTTTAACGCTCTCCGTTATTTCCTCGAAGTCGCCCGCTGCGGCTCAATCCGTATTGCCGGAGAAAATCTGCACGTCGCCCCATCTGCAATCAGCCGGCACATCCAAAACATGGAGCACGAGTTCGGAACTCCAATGTTCGAGCGGAATTCCCGCGGGGTTACTCTGACAACAGCCGGGGAGCTTTACGTGCGCCATGCCCGATCGGTTCTGGTGGATCTCGAACGTGTACAGACCGAGATTGACGATCTCAAAGGATTGCGACGCGGGCATGTACGCATCCGCACCATCGACGGCATTGTTGCCGGACCGTTGTCCGATGCCGTTTCGTCCTTCAAGAAATCACATCCGGGCGTCACGTTTCAGCTGAATTCGACGGGTACCGAATTGGTGACGAAGGCCGTCCGCGACGGCGAGGCCGACATCGGCATTGCCTATCATCCGACCCCAGACACTGGCGTCAGCATCGCGATGCGCATCGCCGACCCTTTGCTCTTGATCGTTGCGCCCACACACCCGCTTGCCAGCCGCGCCGCAGTCGATTTCACGGAGGCGCTCGACTTCCCGCTGGCATTGCCGGAACCTACGTTCGGCATCCGGAAGCTGATCAACGCTTTATGTCAATCGGAACGGATCGCGCTCAAACCGGAGCTAGAGACCAATTCTATTGAAGCGCTCCGCGGCTTCGCCCGCTCCGGTGCAGGCGTGAGCATGCTCCATTATCTGTCGATCAGCCGTGACGTGGAACTCGGGCTCGTCGTCGCTATTCCCTTCAGAAATATCGCTCTGCAGCAATCATGGGTGGAAATCTGCACGCAAGAGGGGCGGCAACTCCCGATTGCGGCCGAACGCTTCATGGATCATCTTCGACAGATATTCTCCAGGTCAAGTCCGAAACCGCCGTCCGCGATAGCAAAAGCCGGCCCGTCTCGTCCTTGAAGGAATCCTCGATGTCGCGCACCGAAAGCCCGTGCGCCACCATCTTGATCTCCATGTGTGGATCGGCGTGGGGTCCCGGTGCCGATGGTCGGCTTGTGACAGCCTTAAACCGTTGAATTATTTAGATGCAGCAGGCCCTTGGCGGGGTCACGCTGTGACGTCTATCCACAGGCAGAGTTTTACTCCGCCCGCAGCGAGACCCTCCCGCCGCTAGCGTGGCAGACTTTTGCACCGCCGCTTACAGTCGGCCGCTACCCGTATCAGCAAATGGGCGATGGCAAGGTGATGGGGCAGACCACGCACGGCTGTGCCGTATTCATGTCGATGAACGATTACCGGCGCTTTCTCGGCTCACACTGATTTGCGGTCACTGCAGTGACCACCCCCAATGGATCGATGCGGGTTCATCGCAGGCCGATTGACGGTTGGTGGTAGAACCGGGCGAGGGCGTTGTTCGCTTGGCCCTCATGCCGACTCACGGTCTGAATCCGATGGGCCGCCGCCGGGCAGCGTTGGCACGCGTCAAATCAGGAACCGACAGCGCTGGGCCGGCCGAGGGGTGATATGATCACTGACGATGTGCGCGTAGAGGCGAAGCGGCGTGTCCGGCTCCCCGCCGAACGCGCAGGCAGAGCTCAGCCCCGCCGTAGCGAAGGATCGCGCAGGCTCGTGTCCTGGCCCGGCGGCGGGTTGTCGATGGCCGCTTCGATCGAGAATTCCTCGCGCCACTCCTCCGGCGGCCGCGCGCGCTCGTCGCTGCCCACCTGATCGAGCCCCCAATAGATCTCAAGGCGGTGATTGTCCGGGTCGCGGAACTCGACCGCAATCTGCGCGCCGGCGCGGCGCCGGCCCTCGAAATCGATCGGCACCTTGTTCGCCTTCAGGTGATCGCGCGCCCGCAGCACCTCGTCAAGGGTGGCAACCTCGAACGCCAGATGGTGAAGTTCGATGTTTTTCGAGGTTCCATCCGCAGCGCCGACCAGCGCGACGCCGTGGTGATCGGTGTTGCAGCGCATGAAGACCATCCTTCCCGGCATCATGCTTTCCGGATAGACGTCGGAGATCCTGAAGCCGAGAACCTGGGTGTAGAATTTCACCGACCGCTCGACGTCCGTGACCATGAGAACGACATGGCCGATCTTGGCGATCCTGAAGGGCAGCCCTTGCGGGGGTTGCGTCTGCCGCAGCTTCTGTATGTCCTTGCCGCGCAAGGCCTCGAAATCGACCACTCCTCTAGGCATGGCGAACCTCCCTGTCATCGCGCCGGCGTCGCCGCAATGCGGCTTCCCGTCTCACAGGACGTCATGTATACCACTAGCTTTCTTGCCGCCAAACGGAACCGGCAAATTGTTGCTCGGCCGCAAAAGAAAATTCCCTGCATGATTATGCGGGGCGGCACCTTGAAGGGACCCTATTTCCTGGCCGAGGACCTGCCCGCGGACGATTGAACTTCTCTATTCACACGCTGGTTCCCCTGTAAGACCGTAAAATTTGGGGCGGGCCTTCAACAACCACTGCCCCATATTTTTTCCATGATCTGGTGTTCCTCAGCTCCGACCGTTTCGGCATAGATGGCAATCGTCGATAGCTGCGCGTGGCCCAGTCACGGCACGGCCCCATGGAAAAATGTGAAACAGCGCCGAAGCGGGACCCCGCCCGACCTCCAGGTCAAGTCATTGAGATTACGCCAACATTGGAAAGAGATAGGGGGTCCCCGTCGGCGCCGATCGGCCCCCCTCTGCATTCGTCGCTTTCCTTAGATGTTCAATGGCTTAGGTGCGATTGGCGCGGGGGTCACGCTTTCATGCTGATCCACAACTGGACAGCGCGCACTGTAAGGATTCTCCCTCAACTGCCACAATCCGTCGTGGCAGCAAAGCCGGTGGCGTGCGTGATTTCGCCAGGCTGTCACCGCATCCTCGTCGCGCCAGAAAGAGAGCGAAAGCATCTTTCCGGGCTCATGGAGGCTCTTGAACCGTTTAACGGACATGAACCCATCCATCGCCTCCAGCTCCCTGCGGAGTTCACCCGCCAGATCGAGATAGGTCTGCGTCCGGCCTTCCACGGGCCAGACCTCGAAGATCACCGCGATCATAACCGTCTCCCCTGGTTGCGGATGCGATAAGCGGCTCGGTAGGGACCGAGAGCCCATCTTAGCAGCATAGCGACTGCTAAAGTTCGCGGGAGTGGCGCCATGCGGTGCGAATAGCCACGTCCGGTGCCTTGCCAAGCGGACCTCCCCATCAACCCCTGACCTTGAACACCTTTGCCAGCGCAGTCAGTGCCGTCCGGAGATCACCGAGATCGCGGTCGGACCAGGGAGCAGTGTCCTCGTCGATACAGAGCACGCGGTAGACCAGAAGCGACGGCTTGCGGCCGTCGGTGAAGCAGCGTCACTAGTCCCTTTTTTCAAGGGTGGTCTTACTCACCGAATTTTAACGCCAGCCAGGAAACTATTCAGCTGTTGAGGCGTCAGTAGGTGCGTAAGGGAAGCCCATGTTGGATCACACGAAAGACGTCAGAGGATCACTGGCCAAGTCGCTGGTCGTCAGCGCGGGCACGGGATTGTTCGCGTGCGCTTTGCTTGCGGCGCTGGTGGTCTGGGTGTCGGCGTAAAGCACTCAAAGCCGCACTGACGTAGACACGGCAGAATTTGCATCGCGCGTTGACTTGCATCAACCAGGTTCCTGCGCCGAGGCTGTAGCGTGTTGCGTGATCGGCATTCGCGGCAATCGAAGGACGTTGCTTCAGATGCGGTTACCTCCCTACCGGGCGATTGCTGATCACTTCGGCTACCATTGAGGGGACCCTGTGGCTTGCGGGGTCCTCTCTTGTTTTCGGACTTGGCAAGGGAGAATCCGGCGAAAGCCGTAGCGATGATCAGCTGGACTCGCGTCTGACTCGCCCAAAACAGCAGTCCATCGGACGGGCGCTGGGTCAAGTCCATCAAATGCCAACAAGGGACACTCGCGAGTTGCGGCGCCGGCCAAGAACCAGATTTCCGTCAGCGAAACGGTTATCGACACCGCAACCGACAAGCGGCCATCGGCGGTGCCGAAATGAAGCGAAGAGTGGAGGCTGCGGTTAGTTCAGGTTTGATGCAGTGCCTCTAGACCATCGATGCCGCCGGCATAGGCACCGCTGAGCATTTCCACCATTGGCGCCTTCTGATCGGCTGATACGTCAAAGCGCGCTGACCAGGTGACCCGCGACTTGCCATCGCCGACGTCTTCGACCCTGACCGTGCCGACGTAGTTTTCGATGGGAAGTGGAGACTTCAGGACCGCATAAGTGAGCGTCCGCGATTCATCATCCAGAGATTCCAGCCTCTCATGGAACTTCCCGCCATCCGGCAGATTGACCGTGCGCGTCGCGCCGACGCCAATTCCCTCTGTGGTCGAGCTCGAAAACATCGTGAAATAGCGTTCGAGGCCCGAGAAGGTGCGCACGGTATCCCAAACGCGGTCCGCTGGTGCGTTGATGATCTTGCTCGCTGTCGCCTGTGCCATGGGGGACCTGCCATTTCTGAATGACGGCGGAATACAGGGGTCCGTATCAATTGACCAAACCTTCCCGCCGCCGAGCACTGGGTAATCAAAATTATTCTAATTCCGATTGTAGTCTTCAGTCCAGTCATGGCTGCCGCTGTTGTCCCCGGAGCAATTTGATTGTGAAACGACGCCGAAGCGGGACCCCGCCCGACCTTCAGGTCAAGTCATTGAGATTACAGCAACATTGGAAAGAGACAGGGGGTCCCCGTCGGCGCCGATCGGGACCCCTCTGCATTCGTCGTTTTCCTTAGATGCTCAATGGTTTAGATGCGATTGGCGCAGGGGTCACGTTTTCGTGCTGATCCACACCAATAGAGATCGCCCGTGGCCGCTCCCCTTTGGAAAAGCCTCGGCCATCGCGGTCGAGGCTCCCTTCATTTGAGCGAGTTGGCTGAGGTGCTACTTTCCCCCGACTATTTCCACGACCGCCTCACCTGACACAGGATCCGTCACGCCGAGTCCGCCGCCCAGGTCTTCAAGCATGTCTCGTATGGCATCCAGCGTCTTGATCATTTCCGGACGGGCCGCGACAATCGAGTCCATGCTGTCCCATTCGCCGATGATGCAGTAACTGCGCTCGCCGGTCTTGATCAAGGCGAGTTTTCGCATGCCGGGAAACTCTCGCTGGAGATTGCGATAGGCTTGTTCGAAGTCCTGTTCACGTCCTGGCTTAACGCGATTTCGAACGACGTTATACGCAGTCATGGCTAACCTCCCTATTGAACGACGCTCAAGTCCTCTCGGGAGCCACAATACGCCGAACCGAGGCGGTGCGGTCAAGTTGGACGCAAGCATGAAATCGCTGAGCCGACCGGGTGTCGCCGTTCCGCCTGGCACTTGACGCCTGGCCACCTCTGTTCCCTCAAGAGCGGAAATCGACCCCCTGAACGTCGGTTAGTTGGGGCGAAGCGGTCGTGCCCCTAAAGGGCACGGAAGGTTGGCTTGTGCCAGAAGTCGACATCCAAGTTGCTGAGTCACTGTGCAGCGATGGCGTCGGCGACGATTCCGGCATCTTCACCCACACCATAGAGGAGTGCGGACTTGCGTTTGCGCTGGAAGTGTAGCCCGACGAAATGGAGCCCATCTACCACCGTGCTCGAGCCGTCGCGCTGATGAGGGAAACCTTGGTCGTCGAAGGCGTCTGGCCATGGCAGCCAAGATCGGAAATCGGGCCGGAACCCACCTGTGAAAAGAACCGTCCCGAATGTCGAAAGATCGACCCCGTCCGGGGCATCCGCGACAAATGGTTCGGGGTCGGCGATATCGGGGGCGTCGAGGCCTCGCTGTTCAGCGAGGTTTAGAATCTGCTGCTTGATTTGTCCGTACCGCTCATCACCCCATTGCACGTTTTCCGCAAGGTCATTTGCGAAGCGAGCCTTTTTGTCATCGGCGCCGAGGAACCTACCGACCAAGGTTACTCCGAGCGCCTGCAATGTCCTCAAATGCAGGTCGTGACCATCCCCATGTCCGATCATCAAAACATTCGCGAAAAGCCTTGCGCCTTTGGGCAAGTCATCCGCCTTGACGTCAAAAAAGCCAGACTCGACAGCCCACCAGACAAAGTCACGGTCTCCAATTCGTCGAAGGGACCAGGGTGCGCGTCCACATGACAACACGACACGCCGCCCGGCATCGTGCAGTTCTTCGGCGATCTGACATCCCGATTGACCGCTGCCAACGATCAATACGTCTCCGGCTGGGAGTGCTTCCGGATTGGTGTACCCGTCGAGGTCGATTAAAAGCAATCGATTTGGCAGAGCATCGGATCCGGATGGCCTGTGTGGCCGTTGAAACGCGCCGGTCGCAAGGATGAGAGAGTCGGAATGATACTGATCGCCGCTTGTCTCGATCAAGAATCCGTCGCCGTTCCTGCTGGCAGCGTGAACCGCAACGCCTTCGAGGACAGGGGCATCGAAACTGCGAGCGTAGCCTTCCAGATATGCGACGATCTCATCACGAGGCATAAACCCGTCTGGATCATCACCATCATATTGGTACCCAGGGAGCTGGACACTCCAGTTCGGGGTCACCAAGCAGAACGAGTCCCACCGCTCGTGCCAGCCGTTGCCGATCTTGTTCCTCTCCAGGACCACGTGCTCCACGCCGACCCGCTTGAGTTCGTGGCTCGTGGCCAGACCCGCTTGGCTCGCCCCAACGACTTCAGCTTGAACCTTTTCCACGGTGTCCCCAAACTTTCCTAGACAGTATCACATGAACTGGCGGGACGCTGGATCGGATTCTTCGTCGCAAACGGTGGCGAGGGCCTCAACCGGTTCGATGTGTCAGTGCGCTAGAATGGCTTCGTTGTGGACGAGATCCTCTCGAAGGTCACGGCATAGGGTCCGGCAGTTTGGTCAGACGCGAAGCCACTGCATCAACAAGGTAGGCAACGACGGTATTGCCTGGCAGCTCATAAGGCATGCGGTTGCGGGCCAGTTGTTGGCGCGAGCTTGCTCCTGCCGCGCATTAGACATTCCTAAGGTTCGCTGGGGTCATTTCCGGCCGTTCCTCGGTAGGCAACGAACGACCGCTTTTGGAGCGACACTGGGTAGTCGGATCGAGGTGCTTGTGTCGACGATCTCGTTCCCCAAGCGAACCGTTTCCCGAACCAGCAAATCGAGATCATCACGCCGGGTCCGGTGATTGTTGATGGCGACGCGGAGACAATGTTCTCCGTGCACCGTCGTATCCGAGATGGCCGCGGTGCCTTCTTCCTGCAACCGCAACATGATCTCCGTATTGATCGCCTTCAATGCCTCGCAATCGATCCCAACCGGGCGATACCGGTAGCAAACGATGTTGATGCTGGTCGGCGCAACCAATTCGAGAAGGGGCTCGGCCGCGACCAGCCCGCAGAGGTAGTGCCCCTGCGCGATGTTCTGGTCGATCAGGCGCCCGAACTTCTGAATCCCATGCTCCTTCAACGCCATCCAAACCTTCAACGCCCGGAACGCTCGTGTGGTCTGCAAACCGAATTCGTGGAGCCATGGGGCCGAGGCGATGCCGCGTGAGGTTGACTCCAGATATTCAGGCGTGACTGCGAACGAGCGACGATGTGCACCCGCGTCCCGAACCAAGACGCAGCCGATTTCGAAAGGCGCATGCAGCCATTTGTGGGGATCGAGCGCAAGGGAATCGGCCCGCTCGATGCCGGTGACGCGGTATGCGTTTTCGGGGGCGATCGCAATCAGCGCACCGATGCAGCCGTCGACGTGGAACCAGAGGTCCTCTTCCGCTGCCAGTGCGCCGAGAGCTTCCAGATCGTCGATCGCGCCGGTATTGACCGTCCCGGCCGTGGCGATCAGGCAGGCAGGTTGGAAGCCGGCTTGGCGGTCCTCCGCGATCGCCGTCCGGAGCGCGGCAAGGTCCATTCGCATGTCGGCAGCATCTGTCGGGATACGCCGAAGTGCCAGGTTTCCCAGCCCCAGAGCCTCCAGCGCCTTGCGGTGACAGCTGTGGATCTGATCCGAAGCGTAGAAGCGCAACGGCTTCTCGATCGCGGCGACGCCGTTCTCGCGCACGTCCACCCCCGCCTTGGCGTTGCGTGCCACGGTCAGCCCGATGAGATTGGCCATCGAACCGCCGCTGACCAGCGTGCCGCTGGCCGAAGCGGGAAACCCGACCATCTCTTTGCACCAACTCACCACCTGGTTGTCCAGGAGGGCGGCGACATGGTTGCCGCCGCCAAGGTTGGAACCCTGGATCGCCGCCAGGAAATCTGCCAGCGCCCCGGTGAAGTTGCCGGACCCCATATACCAGGACCAGAAGCGCGGATGGATGTTGCCCATCGGATAGGGCATCACGTTCTCCGCGACCGCCTGATATATCCCGGCGAGCGGCGCCGGCGATTGGGGAAGCCCCGTTTCGAAGAACGCCCTCACGTCCGCCGGCATCTCCTGCCACACTGGGCGCTCGCGTACATCACGCAGGTAGCATATCGAATCTTCGACAATTCGATGCGACAGCGCCCGCAGGTCGGCCCAGTCGCTCGGGTCGAGCGTTTCCTCGGTGAGGACTGCCTTCGGGTGCCTTGACGCGTCCATCTTTTCCTCCGTTCGGTCGGCAACGTCAGGCAGCGAACTGGAAGCCGGGCGTGGAGCGCGATAGGGCGATTTCCTCTTCGTTCATCTCGGCTTCGATCGTCTCGAAGAGCGGCGTGGACATGTAGCGTTCGCCGGTGTCGGGAAGCACGCACAGGATCACGGATCCGGCGGGCGCGCGTTCGGCGACCTTACGCGCCACGGCGAAGGTCGCGCCTCCGGAGATGCCGGTGAATATGCCTTCCTGCTGGGCCAGCGCCTTCGTCCACTTTATCCCATCGGGGCCCGCAATCGGCATCACCTCATCATAGAGGCTGGTGTCGATGGCCTCCTGCAGCACGTGCGGAATGAAATCCGGGGTCCAGCCCTGGATCGGGTGCGGCTCGAAGGCGGGATGGCTGGCCGCGGGAGCGCCGCCGGATGCACGCTCCTGGGCGTGACCGCTGCCGATCAGTTGGGCGTTGGCCGGTTCGCTGAGCACGATCCGTGTTTCCGGCCGCTCCCGGCGCAATACGCGCCCGACGCCGACAACCGTGCCGCCCGTTCCATAACCGGTCACGAACCAGTCGAGCCGCGAACCGGCGAAATCATTGATGATCTCACGCGCCGTCGTCGCCTCGTGGATGTCGGCATTGGCCGCGGTCTCAAACTGACGGGCAAGGAACCAGCCATTGGCCTCGGCGAGCTCCACTGCCTTCCTGTACATGCCGAAGCCCTTCTCCGCGCGAGGCGTCAGCACCACCTTGGCCCCCAGCATGCGCATCAGCTTGCGGCGTTCGATGGAAAAGCTGTCGGCCATGGTCACGACCAGCGGGTAGCCTTTCTGGGCGCAGACCATGGCGAGCCCGATCCCGGTATTACCGCTGGTGGCTTCCACCACGGTCTGGCCCGGCTTCAGAGCTCCACTGCGTTCGGCCTCCTCGATGATGTTGAGTGCCAACCGGTCCTTTACCGAGGACATCGGATTGAAGAACTCTGCCTTCACGTAGATCGTCGCATGATCGACCCCGAGATTGTTGATCCGGATCGTCGGTGTATCCCCGACGGTGTCGAGAATGCTGTCGAAGAGGCGGCCTCGCCCGGCCGTCGTTCGTATGCTGGACTGAAGTGCCATGAGTTCCTCCTGTCATTTATGGCCGGGTTCCGGGCGTCTGCGGGCCAAAGGGCGCCCCTTCGGTCGAAGCTCAGCCGGCCCGCCGCGCGGAAGCGACGGGCCGGCGGCGACCGCGGACTTAGTTGATGCGCGGATCGTGCTTCGGGTCAACATACTTGATGTCGAACGGGCCCGTGCCGTTGATCTGAACCACCGTCTCTTCGTCGACCCAGGCGAAGTGGGGCGTTCCGAAGGGGATGTGTACGAAGCTGCCCGGCGGCAACGCCGGGGCTGCATTGCCATCGAACGTCTCACCTGTGGCCAGCTTCAAGCCGCCGGCCATCACCGTCACATCCTCGTCCTGCGAGTGCTGATGCGGCGGGATCTTGTATCCGGCAGGCATTTTGAGGCGGATGGCGAAGGTGCCCTTCTCAGCGGGGTTGCCCATGAGCACTGCGATTTGGACACCGGCCGGCAGGGTCGGTGGGCCGGGGCTGAACTTCACCTCGTCAGCGGCGATGCCGGTATGAAGCTCCTCAGCAGCCGAGACCGGAAATGCGGAGACGGCGAAAAGCGCGCCGAGAGCGACGGCCGCCGCCATGCGGGGCAATGAGATGCGTTGAACGTGATGTATGTTCATGTCTGTTCTCCATTGGGTGACGAATTTGCCTCATCAGAACGATGGCTCAAGGCCAGCGGTGGAGGCATTCGTGCGACTTGCTTCCGCGCTTCCATGATGATCTCTAAGGCAACATGCCCGATCAAAGATGCAGCGCGGTGATTTCAGTGATAGAACATGGACGGAGGGGCCACCGTGGGAGGCGGCGTGGGAATACACGTGGAATCCACCTCACCGGACCTTGAAGTCAGCACTTCCGGCATATGCATTCGCATGCTCGGCCCTCTGGCCGTCGGGCGGAAAGGCAGCAGTCTGGAGCTTCCGGCATCGCGCAAGGTACGCGCTCTTATAGCCTACCTCACCCTTGCCCCGCATGCGGTCGGGCGCGGCCGCCTCTGCGAGCTTTTGTGGGATGTCCCCAACGATCCCCGAGGCGAACTCCGGTGGTGCCTCAGCAAGCTGCGAAGCGTGCTCGACGAGCCGGACCGCAGACGCGTCGAGACCTCCGGCGATACGGTATCGTTGAACCTCGGCGATTGTTTCGTGGATGTTCTTGAGATTGCCACCGCAATCGAGCAAGGCATCCCCAAGCTTGAGGCGGAGCGTTTGCGGACGCTCTCGAAGCTGTTTGTCGGCGACTTCCTCGAGGGATTGGAGATCGACCGCAGCTATCAATTCGAAAGCTGGCTCGTTGCTCAGAGGCGCCGCTTCAGGGCCTGCCATTCGGCGCTGCTGGAACACCTCGTCGAATGCCTTTCGCAAGACCCCGAGGAAGCATTCCCGTTTCTGGAGAGATGGGTTGAAGCCGCCCCCTTCGACGCGCAACCGCACGCGATGCTCCTCGGCGCTTTAGCGGCACGCGGGCTAATCGGCGAGTGCGAGGAACATTTAGCCGCAACCGCCCGCCTCTTCGAGGCCGAGGACCTGGATTTCGGTCCCGTTCGCAAGGCATGGACGGCTATCAGAAACCATCGACCGGGCGCACTGCGCAACATGGAAACGGCTTCCGTGGCTTCAGCGCCCGTCACGGCGGCCCTACCTGAAGATATCTCTCTTGCGCCTCAGCGAGCATCGCTTGCCGTGATGCCGTTTTACAATGAGGCAATTAAAGGTGCCGGAAGGAACACACTGGCAGATGGACTCACCCACGACATCATCACGCGGCTGGCCAAGCTGAGGAATCTCTTCGTCATCGCGCGCGGCTCCGTCTTTGCGCTCGCAGGGCGGAACATCGGCCCGGAGGACGCTGGCCGAAGGCTGAACGTCAACTATGTCGCCAGCGGCACGGTTCGACACGAGGCCGACCGAATTGTCGTCACGATCGAGCTGGTCGAGGCGCGGACGGCCCGGATCGTATGGACGGAGGCCTTCGAACATAAGCCGGACGAGGCCTTCGTGGTCCTCGACGAGATCGGTAACAGGATCGTTTCTTCAATCGCCAGCGAGGTTGAGGCGGCAGAGAGAAACCGCGCCATCCTCAAGCCCCCGAACTCACTGGACGCATGGGAAGCCTATCATCGTGGTCTCTGGCACATGTATCGCTTTACCAGACCGGATAATGAACTGGCCCAGCATTTCTTCCAGATGTCGGTGGGGTTGGACCCCACGTTTGCCAGAGCGCATGCCGGCTTGTCGTTCACCCATTGGCAAAACGCCTTCCAGCAATGGGCGGATCGCGAACGGGAGAGCGACCGGGCTTTCGAAACCGCCGGGCAAAGCCTCATTGTCGACGATCACGATCCGGCCGCGCACTGGGCCATGGGTCGAGCGCTTTGGCTGAGAGGGCATCAGGAGGAATCCCTTGGCGAATTGGAGAGGGCCGTGGATCTAAGCCCCAATTTCGCACTCGGGCATTATGCGCTCTCCTTCGTTCATTCGCAGTCGGGCAATCCGCAGGCAGCAATCGAATCATCCGACCACTCGCGCCAACTCAGTCCGTTCGACCCACTTCTGTTCGGCATGCTGGGAGCCCGGGCGATGGCGCATATTCGCCTGGGACAGTTCGATGAAGCCGCGGAATGGGCGCTCAAGGCGGCCGCCCGTCCCAATGCCCATGCCGCTATTCTTGCAATAGCCGCCCATTGCCTTGCGCTGGCGGGGCGGGTCGACGAGGGCAGAGCGTTCGCCGCCACCATTCGCAGTACACTTCCGCATTACCGTGTCCATGACTTCCTCGCCACGTTCAGGTTCACCGAGAAAACAGCTGCGTTATACCGTGAAGCCGCCAAGCGGATCGGATTGGATTGATGCGCGATGACACGATCGCAAATGCGAAGACTTGAAGTCCTCGCTACGCTACCCGGAGACAACTTGCCTTGGGCGGATTGAGCTTGCCACGCGACCGCCCGCGCTCAACACGCGAAGATCCGCTTCTGGCACCAATTGCCAACCTTCTCGCGATCGGAAGGAAGGTCCGTTTCGGGTCATCTCCGGCCCAAAATGGCAGGCACCTGGAGCTTCCGCTATGCGCCGCAAAGCAGTCGAAGCCAGGCCTAACGGTCCGTTAAGCGCCCCATTGTGGATCAGCATGAAAGCGTGACCCCCGCGCCAATCGCACCTAAGCCATTGAACATCTAAGGAAAACGACGAATGCAGAGGGGGCCCGATCGGCGCCGATGGGGACCCCCTGTCTCTTTCCAATATTGCTATAATTTCAATGACTTGACCTGAAGGTCGAGTGGGGTCCCGCTTCGGCGCTGTTTCACAGTTGGACATCAAACTTGAAGATCGAAGGTATTGCCTCCGGAGACATCCAGAGGGCAGTGAATCAGAGCTGCGGGAAAACGGCGTGCGTTCTTCAGTGTGCCCAACTTATACCACCGGCAGTAATTACTGACCGGCCTGCGCAAATGGGCTCATACCGGTCAGTAATTACTGCCGCTGGTATCAGTTCCGTCGGCGCTCTAGCGAAGTCCGCGCCTCCGCACCTCAGGCGCCTAGATAAGCGCTTTGAACGTGCGGGTTCTCCAACAGCTCGGCGCCCGAGCCTTGCAGCTTTACCTCGCCGGATTCCAGCACGTAGGAGCGGTCGCACAATTCCAGCGCCACGAACGCATTCTGCTCGACCATCAGCACGGTGACGCCTTCGGCCCGGATGTTTCGGATGATTTCGAAGGTCTGATCCACAAGGTTGGGGGCCAGGCCAAGGGAGGGCTCGTCGAACAGGATCAGCTTCGGCCCCGACATCAGCGCACGGCTGATCGCCAGCATCTGCTGCTCGCCGCCGGACAGGGTTCCCGCCGCCTGGTCCCGGCGCTCGTAGAGGATCGGGAAGCGATTGAACAGCCGCTCCATGTCCTTTGCAATGCCGGCGCGGTCGCTCCGCAAATAGCAACCCATTTCGAGATTTTCGCGCACGCTCA
>Ga0326597_10005914_pt1 | contig 16866 bp, 27 predicted proteins | sample RVTome_12_FD_203789 | JGI IMG/M metagenome (GOLD analysis project Ga0326597, IMG submission 203789) | Soil microbial communities from uranium-contaminated site in the Upper Colorado River Basin, Wyoming, United States - RVT100D185 | ecosystem: Environmental > Terrestrial > Soil > Contaminated >...
CAACTCCTCGAGGATGCGGTCGAGGTCTTGGTCTGATAGGTTCATGCGGCGTCTGCTTTCCAGCCGCAGTACTCGCCGGTCTCGATGCGCTTGGGGCAGTAGACTTGTCCGGGCGCAACCTTCGACGGCTTGGCGATGTGGTGCTCAGGGCAGACGCGGGCGACGGGCTGTAACCTGACCGGCGGCTCCGGCGGGGCGACGGCGGCGGCGGCGGATTCGTCGCGACAGATCCACGATTCAAACTGAGCGGCGAGATGCAGGACGGCGTCAACGCGCGGCTGCGTGCCGGCGTAGATTTCGGCGGCGGCTTTGACCGCCACCTCGCGGATGATGAGCTGGTCGCGCTGGTCTACGATCATGACGGCTCCTTTTTGGCGGCGGGGATGCGACGGTCCAGCGCGTCGGCGGCGAGCTCCATGCGGTCAATCTCGGGGAGCATGCGCTTCAGGCGAGCGAGGGCGAGGTCAACCCCGTTGATAGCGACGGCGAGTTTCCGGGCGCGGGGTCGGAGGCGGCGCAGGGTCTTTTTTGTGTAGGCCAATTTCAGGGCTTCTTTCTCACGGACAGCGGCAACAGCCGCGACCGTGGCTAAACGATTGACAGCACCGGCAACAGGCGCCGCAGACGCAGGCGGGGGCTTGGCCGAGGATGACGCCACACTCTGCGCACCGGCACGAGCACGACCGCCCGCCCGGACAGGGGGGCGGGCAGTCGAGGCCAGGGACGGAGATCACGCGGCTACTTCTTCGAGCGGCTGCTCGATGAGGCGGTATTCCGCCACGAGCTGCGCGCGCAGTTCACCGAGCGCGATCTCGACGGCGACAGACTGTTGGGCGCGGGCGGCGCAGCGGGTGCACTCCGTGCCCTGGGCCCTGCCGTGGCAGAGGTGCGAGGCGGTGGTTAGCCTGGACGTTTCGTCGCGGGCGGCGGCGATAGCGGCCTCAACGATGGCGATTGCTGGCTTCATAACACAACTCCTGACTAGACTTTCTGACACTGTAAGCATACTACAAACCTACTACGTACTCATAGGGGCAACTGGCACTATTTCGGACAATTTGACAGGGATTTGTAGGGGGCCTACACTGACGGCATGATCGGCGACATTTGCGCGGACAAGCTATGCCGGCGGCGCGTTCCTGACAGCAGGCGGGCGGACGCTGTGTACTGCTCGGACACCTGCGCGAAGCGGCGGGCGCAGCGGGACCGGCGCGCGCGGCGCGCGGCCGAGACCGCGCCCGCCAGGGCGGCGCGGCGCGGGCGTTAAGCCCGCCTCTCTCTTGCCCGTAGGGGGGTGATTCCCAGTGCCCTGGGCTGTAACCCTTCCTTTTTAGCGCCCCTGCGGCGAGCAGTTTCAATGTGCCCGAGCGGCGAGCGTAGTCCTTCCTTATAGCGGTGTACTGTACGTTGCGATGAGCGGGCGGACAGACGGCGGGGGAGGTGGGTGCGCATTTCAATAAGCCGCGTCGGTGCCTCAGCCCGGCGGGTACCGTCGCGGCCCGTGTGCCGCAGCACACTTCACAGCCCCGCAGGGTACGGCGCGCCGGCACGCCCGGAAGTGCGGAAGGGGCGGGCGGCGGGGGCCGGGTCTCCCGGCACGGGGCGGTGGGTGTCCCGACACTTTCGCGCCCGGGTGGGCCGTTGCGCCGCGTGGACGGTTGATCTGGTGGGGCGCGACCTAAGCCGCGCGATAGCGGGGCGTGGTGGCGCCCGTCGCTCGGGACCCGGTCGAAGCTGTGAACGGGCGCTGCTTTTTCTGGAAACGAATGCGCATTGGGCAGACGTCGCGCACGTTGGGGCGCGGTCCCTTCGTTTCGATTCGTTCGGGCGGTGGCCTCGGCGACGCGGCGAACGCGAGCGACGCCGCGATCACCGGGGAGCGGGCCGGTAACGAAGTCCAGGGCCGGGCGGGCGCGACGTACAGCGCCGCTTGCTCGACGTACCACGGAAAAGGGGGGGGCTGCGCGGGCGGAGCACGGCGCGACTAGCGCCGACCCGCGCGGGGTGGGGCGGCCCTGGGCGCGAGGAAGATCGGCCGGCGGCGGACGACGTAAAGGCGCGGAACGCGCGCGCTGCGGTGGTTCAGGCCACCACGGTTAACGCGGAGTCGGGCCGTCGTTGTCGTCGGTGATCTGCACGCGACACAACACACACATTCGCGCGCTCATGAGCGCTGTTATTCGCTCCGTGGTCCACCCCAACCGCTCCCCTTCTTCAGCTGACGCACGACGTAGATCGCGGTCGCGGACGCGAGCCCGGTCGAAATCGTGGCGAGGGCGGTTAGGATGACGGTGACGGCGGCGGCGTCGGTGGTAGGACACACGATCAGTTAGGCCAGGGGATAGACTCGGGGTCGATGCCGAGCCACAGCACGGCGAGCGCAACGAGCGCGACGAAGACGATTGTTAGCGTGCGCTTGACGGGGTCAGTCGGTTGCATGTGTGTCTCCCTTGCTCGGTCGTGTGCTGGCTGCAAGCATCTGTCTGAGGTCGGCGTCGAGGAACGTCATGGCGTCTTCGATGCGACGGTCGCCGGCGGCTGTGTTCATGGCGAACTGGGTCGCCATCGCCCGACACAAGACGCGCACGTGTTGCATGACGACGTCTACGTAGTCGGCGCTGCTGAACTTCTCGGCGTCGGGGACGCCGCCTGACTGGATGTCGATAACGTGCGCCATCTGCTCGCGGATGACGGCGATCTCGTCGGTCAGGTCCTCGACGCTGATCTCACGGGCGAGTGCAAAGCGAGCGGCACGCAGGAGCGGCATGACCTTCGAGTACAGGCCGTGGGTGCGCGCGTTCTGGTTACCGGGTTGGGCGCCGCGCTTGCGGGGCTCAGCCGGGGGCGGCGTCGCTGTCCGACGCGTCATGTGCTGTCCCCTCTGGTAGGCCGTCGGTTGCGAAGTGCTCGACCACGGCGAGCGCGACGCTGTAGACGTACAGCAAGGCGCCGACGTCCTCTAGTTTCGCCTTGTGCGCGAGGATGAGGCCTGCAACTGCGGGGTTGCCGTGCAGGATCTGACGCTCGGCCTCTCGGCGTAGGGCGTCGCTGTCGCCGGGTGAGTCGACGACGTCGACGGTCGGGGGTCGCATCGCGTGCGACTTCTGCGCCGTCATGGTCCCACGTCCGCGGGGCCGCCGAGCTGGCGGGGTACGCTGCGATACTCTGCGGGGAGGGTCCACACCACGTGATTGGGGGGGTGCTCCCTGACGTCGGCGTCGGTGGCCGGCGCTACCGTCGCCATCGTCGGGACGTGCACGAGGCGACCGCCCACGACCTCGTAGACCTGGACCCGGCCTGTCATCCTGACAAACGTACGTTGCATCTCGTCGTCTCCTTCGTCGCCGCTGTCGGCGATCGTTGCGATGCGGGGTATCCACTCGGCGCGACGCGCTCCGGGGCATGACGTCGGCCACGTGGGGACCGCCCAATCCGTGTGGCCCTTCTCCGGGAGCATGGTCGGGTACGCGTTGCGTGCGAGGGTGCGGAGCGCCTTCAGCGCGCGCAGCGCGTCGTCCGGTGGGTGGCTGTTGGAGTAGTCGCCGGCGACACAGAAGCCGATGAGCTCGTGGTTGCGGTTGGCGACGTGCGAGCGGCGCCCGTCGAGGTCGCCGGTGAGGTAGGCGCGACCGCTGGCGAAGGCGATCCCGTGGTAGCCGAACAACACGTAACCCTGGTTGATGTGATAGAGCTCGATCATCTGGACGTGGGCCCACTCGTCGGCGGGCGTGAGCTTGGCGGCGGCGTAAAACGTGGCCGTGTGGTGCCAGGCGATGCCGACGGTGGCGGTGCGCTTGTCGTGACCGCGTCCGCCGTCGCGCATCTTGTTGCGAACGTCGGTTATCTGTGGACTCACCCTGCCCGCTAGTCTACCCTTTCGGCTTCGGCTTGTCGCCCTGCAGGAGACGCGTCTTGACGGCGGCGACACCGGCGGCGACGTCGGCCTCGGCCTGTTTCAACAGGGCGTTATGTGCGTCCTGTAGATCGCGCTGTATCGCGATCTCCTGCACGTGCTGCTGCAGGAAGGCGGCGACGTCGAGCAACGTCTTGGCCTGGTGGTTGTACTCGGTGACGATCTCCTGCAGGCGCGCGGCCTGCTCGCCGGTGAGGCTAATGGTGTAGTCGGGCATGTGGCTCCTTTCGCTAGACGAGGATCATTACGCGCTGGCCGGCGACGAGGTTTGCGCCGCCCGCGCCGGGGTCAACCCACTTGACCTGGCGTAGCGTCTTGGTGAGGGGGTTGTCGTTGTTGCCGGCGAGCAGCCAGAGGGCCGTCTCGGCGGTGTTGATGCCGGGCGCCCATGTGCCCGTGCCCTTCAGCTGCAGGTGTGGTGTTGCTGGCCCGGCGTTGATGAGGTCGGCGATGGTGCCGCCGGCGATGTCCTCGATACGTAGGCCGTAGCGGTTCGCGCCTCCGGTGATCGGGTGGCTGCGGAAGTGATAGACGTCGGTCATCGCGCCTGCGCCCTGGTTGGAGGCGCGGAACGCGTGCGCTTCGGCGGTCGCACCCGAGGAGCCGCCGATGACGCTGTTGGCGTGGAACTGTGCCATCGTCGTGATGACGGGCGCGGTCCCGCCGGAGCCGAGGAACGAGCGACACTCGGCTGAGGTCAGCACGGCGAACGTGCCCGGGCCGAGGGCGCTTGCGAAGAATAGCAGGCCCTTGGCGATGAGGCTGCGGCCAGCCGATGAGACGACGCCCGGTTGCGATACGAGGCCCTGGATGGAGACGTCCGCGGATGGGGTCGGGTTAACGCTGAACCCGACGCCGAGCACGTTGACGTTGGCGCTGACGGCGCCGCCGTCGTGCTGGGCGTTGAGGGTCGTGCCGAGGCCTCCTGTGTTGCCAACGTCGAGCTTCTCGTTGATGTAGACGTCGCCGACCAGCGTGTGATGGGGTGTCGTGCCCTTCATCGTGTATCGCAGCGTCCCGGCGATCGTCATGAGGATTTGGTCGACGTCGGCGGTGTTCTCGGTATCGACCTCGGTGTCGCCGTCGGCGTCGATGATGCGCACGGGCGTGGACGGCGCCGCGAACTCTAGGCCGTCCTCGGTGGCGTTGACCTGGGCGACCTTACCGGCGTCGCCGGTGTAGGCCGCGGGGGTGTCGGTGAGGTCGAGGAACGTCTCGCCGAACGGCGCGCCCGGGACGGCGCGGTGAATGCTGACGACCGCGCTGTCGTTGGGGTTGTCGTCGGTGAAGAAGACGACAGCGCACTCGCGCCCGGCGACGACTTCCGCGGCGGGGATGCCGACGTCGACGGGGACGCTCGTTATGGGGTTGTGGCTGGAGTGGGCGAGCGTCACGGTCGCGGTGTGCGTGCCGCTGTCGTAGGCGCGGACGGTGGCGCGTGTGAGCTGCATCAGACGGCCCCGAACTCGACTTGCTGATCGTAGCGGGCGGCGGCTTTCGACCGGCGGTCGTAGAGCGAGCGGATGCCGATGATGCGGTAGTCGGCGGCGATGCTGTATCGGCTGTCTGTGAGCTCGACGATGTCGTTGATCTCGATGCCGTGGTGGAGCGGTACGGCGAGCGCCGCGGCGGGCGAGTCGGTGATCGGGCGCGGGGTGTCCTGGGGGCGGTCCGGTTCCGGGGCCGGCGGGGCGATGGGGAGGACGCGGCGGTCCATCGCGTGTTGCCTGGACTCGGCGCGGGCGAGCGCTGCGGCGGCGGTGGTGAGGTCGCGGTCGGCGATGATGAGCGGCGCGCCCGGGGCGTCGAGGACGGATGCGTAGTCGATGGCCTCGCCGATGACGGTGCCCGCCGCGCCGCCGATAACGCGCACGTGGTTGGCTATCGGTTGGTGCTGAGTGTAGGTGGCCACCGTGCCGATGGGGTGGTCTGTGCCGTTGAACTGGAACGCCCAATCGTTGGTGATGTCGGCGGGGTCGGGGTAGGCCATGAGGAGCGTGGCGGTGCGCTGTATGAGCGTGTCGTCGATGCGGTCGAAGAGCCGCCGCAGGGTGGCGAGCGCGGACGTCCCGGCGGTCACGAGGAGGGGCGGCGTCTCGGCGACGGCGGGCGGGCTGGTGCTGACGCTGGAGAAGTCGACGCCTGCGCGCCCGCACTCCTTGAGGGCGATTGTGAAGGGCGTCTCGCCCGAGTAGAGGACGGCGCGCGGGGCGCGGTGCGCGGCGAGGATTCCGAAGACGTTGTGGGCCGTCAGCACGAGGTGTTTACTGCCGTCGGCTTTGGTGACCCGGGCGATTGATTCGACCCAGACCGACGGGAAGCTCTCGCGGTCCGCGGCGCCGGAGACGGTGAGGCCGAAGCTGATGTCTATCTCTGCGCCCGGCTGGATGACGGCGACGGCGCCCGCGCCCGGCGCGTTGTAGGTGCCCGCCGTGTTGTCGAGGACGATGGTCGTGGGCGCCGCGAGGAACGCGGCCATGGGCTGATCGATCATGAGGACGTCGGCGCTGACGTCGTACGAGCTCGCGGCGATGACGTTGGCGAGGACGTCGCTGGAGGTGGTCAGGAATAGGTGCGTTGTGTTGTCGGACAGGGCGAGGCCGTATGCGTCGTCGAAGTCCAGCGGGTACGGTTCTTTCCAGCGGTGTTCTGAGAAGACCGCGGCGCTCGGGAGGAACGAGAGCATGATGCGCGCGTAGGCTCCGGTGCCGGTGTAGTTCTCGCGGAAGCTGATGCGCGTCGCTTGTTCGCGGGTCATGGACGGGTACGAGTAGGCGACGCCCGACGCCGGGCCGGCGCTGACGATCGTTACGGGCGCTGACCAGGTGTCGTTACCCTGCCAGACGCCATCGCCGAAGATGCGGGCGGCGACAACGGCTGTCGCGTCGGCGAGCGTGCCTGTCACGATGACGTTGTAGTCGTCCTGTCCGTGGACGGCGAGACCTGTCGGCGTGATCAGGCCGTCGGTGCTTGTGACCGCGGCGCCGTACGCGCCGCCCGTGGCGACGTAGGCGCTGAGGTTGGCCCCTGTGTTGACGATGACGACCTGCTCGCCGCTTCTGATGGCGGCGGCGATGTGCGAGACCGTCGCGGAGTGGGTGATAACGAGGGACCATGCGCCCCACGTCGCGCCGCTGTCGATGCTCTGTGCGCTGTAGATCTGCGTCGGGGTGGCGTCGTCCACGGCGAAGGCGAAAATGAACGCGCCGGTTGAGGCGATCGCGCACAGCCTGGTGCCGGTGCGGAAGCTCGTCCAACTGCTGTACGTGTCGCCGCTGTCGGGGGTCGTTACGCGCGACCTGTAGAGCGTGGTGCCGTCGACGCGGAGGCGGGTCAGGCTGCCGTCGGAAGCACAGACGGCGGCGTGCGGGCCGGCGGCTTCGGCGCCGTCGTACCAGGCGGCCGGGCGGAGGCCGCGCGTGCCGCCGGGGATACGGTCGCTGATGGTGACAAGGACGTCGGGAAGACGCTTAACGGCTTCCTGCGCGGCCTTGAGGCCCGCTGTGAGGGTGTTGGCCACGTCACGGCCCTGGGTCGCTGTCCTGCGTGGCGGTGGGCTCGGAGGGCGCGTACATCCGGCGGACCTTCAGCGGGTGCGGCTTCGCTGCGCCGTACTCGTCGCGGAACGCGCGCGCGGCCTTCGCGTAGGCGGCGGGGGCGAGATCGCCTGCTGTGTTGACGGTGTTTGCTGTGCCGGCCGCGCGGGCGGCACAGGCTTTCCACGCTGCGCCCAGCAAGAGCACGTCGTCGTACATCTGCGGGAGGGACGCGGTGCCGTTGATGACGTGATAGGCCTCGTAGAACAGTTTGAGGCTGGACCCGTCCGGCACGGGGTCGTCGTTGAAGTGGAGGATGCCGGCGAAGAAGTCGAATTTACGGAGCGTGCGCGGGTGGTTGCCCGTCGGGAGCTCGACCGCGGTGATGCGGATCAGGTCCTCGTATCCGGTCGTGACCGTGACGTCTCGGCTGCTGGCCGTGGTGGCGATCGTGGCCGTTCGCTCGCGCGGTACGACGCGGCTCAGGTCCTTTAGCGCCTGGTTGATCGCGTCGTTGAGCTCGGCATCTGTCCACTCAACGGATCCGACGTCGGCGAGCTGGACCCGGAGGGCCGTGCGCTGGTCGGCTAGTGAGGTCACCGGCGCCGCCTAGGCGGAAGTGCTGCCGGCTCTGGTGGACGGTGCGACGTAGATCTCGGTCGCGCTGATGACGTAACCGATGATCGTGTTGACGTCGCCGGTCGTGGCCGGCGCGGTCTCGGTGTAGCCGCCGCCGACGCCGGCGCCTTCTTCGACGTAAACGAGGCCGCCGACTGTGCCGGACGTGAAGCCGCTGATAAAGGCCTCGCGGGTGCACTCGATGACGTCGCCAGAGACGCCGGATTCGCAGGCGATGAGCTTGCCCTGAATGGCGGTGCCGACGGTGGCGAGCGCGCGGACCCAGCCGGAGTTGTAGCCGAGGACGTCACCGGCGGCGACGGTGCCGGACAGGGTGACCTTGAACTTGGGGCCGACGGCCTTAACGGTGCGGTTTCGCGGGCTCGCTTCGGTGAGGGCCATGGCTTACGCCTCCTGCTTTTTCTCGGACTTCGGGGCTCGGGCGGGGGGCGCTTCGTCGAGTGCGGCGGCGGCGCGGGCGAGCGTGAGGGCGCGGACGCCTAGCTGCGCCGGGAACGGCTTTGCAGTCGTTCCCGGCGCAGTGTCGGGCGCGGGGTAGTTGCGCTCCCCTAGCTCGGCGCGGATGCGCACCGGGAGGTCGATCGCGTCGAGGTCGATGGTGAGGGGCGGTTCTGCGGCTGTGTTCATTGCTGTGCGCTCCTTCGACTGGTCGATGCGGGCGACGATCGTCCGGTTACAGTTCGCGCAGTCGGTGCCGTTCGGCTGTAGGCGAACCTTGGTCTGACAGCGATCGCAGTAGACTTCAGCCACGGCTAGTTGGTCCAGTCCTGGTCGTCGATGGCGGAGAGCATCGCCAGCGCCTTGACGTTCTTGCAGGCGAGGGAGGTGTAAGCCTTGATGCGGTCGCGGCTGGCGTCCTTCGACTCGAGGCGCTCGGCGACTTCTTCGACGGCGAACATGGGGCCGTTGCGCAGGCCGTGGATCCCGTCGACGCCGAAGTGGACGCCGAAGATCGTCTCGGTGTCGTCGCCGGTCTTGGCCGAGTACTGGCCGTTGGCGACGTCCTCGGTGATCGTTTGGAAGTCGTTCACGAGGATGGGGATATCGCTGTAGAAAAGGACGGGCTTGTTGATCGCGCCGACGGTGGACAGCGCGAGGTCCCAGCCCTGCGAGCGGGCGAGTTTGCGGATGCCGCGGCGGGCGCGGCGGTGCATGATCAGCGCGTCGCAGTTCGGCTTGACCAAGTCGATCATCTGGTCGAGCTTCGAGAACGTGCCCGGGCCTCCGGCGGTCGTCACGCCGGCGTCCACGACCTGGCCGGAGTCCATGATCGCGTGGAGGCCGTCGAAGCTCTTGGGGTCGGTGCCGTCTTCGCCGTAGATGAACGTGTCCTCGAAGGTGCGGGCGACGCTCTTGGCGGTGAAGGCGATGACCTCGGCGCGGAGGTCGTAATGGTTGCGGCGGGTGGCGCGGAGGAACGCGTCAACGTCGGCGTCGCGGCCAAGGATTTTGAGGGCTGCGGTGACCTGCTCGAACGTCGGCGTTCCCTCGGTCCAGGTGTCGCCGGGGTTGTAGAACTCGCCGCCGGGCAACGTCAACTCCCGGGTGTACTGCAGGGCGTTGCCGACGACTTCGAGGAACGGCAGCATGGCGAAGATCGGGGACGATTCGATGACCGTTTCGATGACGCCACGGTGCACCTGGTTGGTGTCGAACAGATCGCCTTGGGCGACGGTTTCGAGGGCCATCGGGTTACTCCTTCGGCTCGCCGCCGGTGGCGGTCGTGACGCTGTCGCCGCGCGCGAGTGCGGCGCCTATGCGGCCTGATCCGTGTACGTTGCCGGGCATGGGTGCGGGCTGGCGTGTGACGCCTGCGCCGGGGGGTGAGGCCGGGGCCGCCGCGGTGGCGGGGTGGTCCGCCGCGTACTTCGCGGCGTGGTCGATGACGGCGCGCGCCGACTCGATGCCCTTCTGGATGCTGGCGACGTCGTCGCCAGCGAATGCGGTCTCGGGTAGGTCGGGGTTAACCGTGCGCACCTGGGCGCGGAAGGCGTTGGTTGTGGCCTTGATCGTCTCCTGCGCCTGGGCGAGTTGGGCCGTGACGTCCGGGCCGGGCGCGGGCGCTGCTGCGGGCGCTGGCGTGGTGGGCGGCGGGTCCTGCGGCGGGTTGTTGTTGCCGTCTTCGGCCATGTGACTCACCCCTTTAACTAACTGCTCAGAAGATTAGACGGATGTGCTTTCGCTGTCAACTGTGGCCGGGGCGCGGATGCCGCGTGCTATCTCGGACTCGATGCGCTGGAGTTCCTTCTCAGGGTCGGGGTCGCCCAGGCGTTCGATGCTCGATTCGATGCTCGTCAGGTTCTTGCCGACGAGCAGGCCCTCGATCGTGGCCTCACGCTGGCGGTCGCGTGGTGTCGGGGACGCCCACGAGACGACGGGCCGGCCTGCCTGGCTATGGGCGCTGGCGGTGAACTGGTCGAGGATCCGCAGGGCCATGCCGGCGCGCTCTGCGAAGACGCGGCGGCGGATGCGGCGCTTGCGGTCCACCTTCTGCAGGAGCGGCTGCAGATCAACTTCGAGGGCGACGCCTGACAGGTCCTTCTCGGTGCCGCCGAAGGCGGTCCGCGGCGTCTCGCTGACGTCGTGCAGGGTTGCTTTTAGTTTGTCGAGATAGTTCAGGTGTTGTTCGCCTGCGCCGCCCTGCAGGAGGTCGAGGATAGCGGCGCGCGCGTCCTTGGGCAGCTCCCATATCGCGCCGGGGAAGGCCTGGACGTTGGTCTTGTCGTCGACGCCGGAGAGTGTCGCGATGGGGAAGCCGCTGAGCTCCATGAGGTTCGAGAGGGCCGAGAGCTCGCGGTTGATCTCCTGCGCGACGGCTTTGAGGATGTCGACGTCGGAGCGTCCCCACCAGCGTTTTGGCCGGCGGATGTTGGGGTAGACGACGAACGGCAGAAAACCGTATGTGTTGGCCTCGCTGAGGATGAGGTGCTCGCCTATCCATACGTCGTGCGTGAGGTCGGTCCAGTCCTCGATTACCGTCTCGATCGCGGGGGTTGCGCCGACGCCCCATGTGGCGAAAATGTCCTCGCGTGAGAGCTGGTATCGGTGGGCGACGCGGCGGAAGCGCGTGGGGTCCTGCGGGTCAGGCCAGGGGAACACGCCGGCGACGTCGGGGGCGATGATGAGGACGCGGTTTTCGGCGGCGTCCCATGTGACGCGATAGCAGCCGTCACCGAGGACGGCGCAATCGATTTCGCTGTCGTAGTCCAGCTCTTCGAGGGCGTTGGCGTCGCTAAGTTCCTGCAAGGCGAGCTCGGCGGCGCGGGCGGGCGCGTCGTCCGCGGCGTTGACGGGATCGATTGAGACGGTGGCGCCGCCCTGGACGTACGAGCTGGTCTTGTCGATGGTCGTCTGGGTGTAGTTGGCGATGATCCGGCGGAAGGTGCTTGTTGGCAGGCCGGCCCACTGGTCGCCCTCGTAGAAGGCAAGGGCGTTCTTGTAGTCGCGCAGGCGGATCGCGTCGCGCTTTGCGAGCTGCGCGGGCAGCGGCGTGCGGTCCGTCGCTTCGGCCTGCGCCCGCGTCGCCCCGTCGAGGGATGGCGGCTGCTGGATACTCACCCTGCCGGCGATTCTATCACGGGCGGCGCCCTGGCCGGCTGCGCGCGAGAGCGGGCGGCGGGCATTCCTTGGCGGCGTGCACGAGTAGGGCGAGGCTGGCGACGTAGTCGTCGTGGCCTTCGCTCACCGGCACGGACCAAGAGACGGTCTGGTTGGGCTTGTACTCGGCGCGACAGGCGCGGAGCTGGCTGTCGATCGCGGCGTATTCCGGGCTCTGGTCGTTGGCCCACAGTTTGAGGCCGCCGGTCGTCGCGGCCTGTTGCAGCCCGTAACCGAGTTCCGATTTCGAGCGCTCGGTGAAGCGGTAGCCGATGACGCGTTCCTCGCCGAGCGCGCGGCGGGCAATGATGGCGAGCGCTTCGCCGGCGGCGGTGCTGTCGACGGCGACGCGCTGCACGCGGTGGGCGTCTAGGATCATCATGATCTCGGGATACAGCCGGTCGTGTTTCGTGCCCTTCCACTCGTAGGCGTTGACGGCCTCGCACAGCGGCAGCAGGGGCGGCGGGCGGTGGGTGACCTGGCCTATGGTCAGCACGGTGCTGTCCCGGCCTCTGAGGATGACGTCGGGCGTATCCTCGCCGGCGACGTCGACGGCCGCGACGTAGAGACGGCCTGCGCCGGGGGACGTGTGCCGCTCGTACTCGCCGCGAATGTTGGCGAGCTGCGCGGGCGACAGCAGGCGGCCGGCGCCGGCGAGCGTCTTCAGCTCGTATTGGGTCTGGAAGATGGGATGATTCTCGCCCAGGCGGGCGCGCTCGTTCTGAACGAAAACGGCGTACGCCGGGTTCTCCTCGGCGACGATCCACCACGGCACCGTAAAGACGCGGCGGCGCCCGTCGCGGCCTTCGGCATCTTCGCATTCGGCGATGGTGCGGGCGAGTAGTGAGGTGTCAGTCCAGGCGGTGCCGTAGTGGACCTTCGAGGCGTTCCGGTCGGCTGCCATCGGCAAGAAATCTTTGTCCCATTTGTCGGGGCTGACATCCTGCGACTCGTCGCATTCGAGGAGGATGGACGCGGTCGCGCCGACGACGTTGGCGTCGGGCGCCGCGCTCTTAAACTGCCACGACGTGAGGCCGAGAAGGATGGTGTTACCGTCGCGCCTGTAGTCGGGCGGACGGAGGCCTGCTGACTTCATCGTGTCGATGAGACGGTCGCGGCTGGTGACGGCCTGTGGGGTCAGGGTGGGCGCGGCCTTGACGCCGATGCCGCCGCGCGCGCCGTGCATCATCATCAGGCGAAATTCGGCCTGGGCGCTGGTCTCGTTCTTGCCGCTCTGGCGGCTGAACATCAGGGCGAGGGTGTCGCCGTGGCCGTTCAGGACGGTGTCGAGGATGCGGAGGAAGGGGGCGCGCTGGTAGCGCCTGAGGGTGTTCATGTGACGATCGCCCAGGCGGGCCAGTTGTCTAGTTTCACGGTGTTGCATTTGAGGCAGCGTATGCCGATGCGCTGCATCGTCCGGGTCTTCGGGTCCCGCTGGTAGATAGCCACGGTGCTCACGTGCCTGCGGAGGTAGGTGCGGGCGTTCGGGCAGTTGTCGTGAATGGGCAGCTTCATGTGGATCTGCGCCGTTTATGCGATACCAAGACGTCTGCCTGGGGCGAGGTCTTCTGCAGTTGGTGTTTGTATCTAGAACCGGCGATCGCCGGTTTCGCCGGCGGAGCCGATCGCTGAAAGTGTGGTGTACCGCGCAGCGCGCCTTGTTGCATGGCGGCGACTGCCTTGTCGAGGCGCTTCGCGGCGAGCTGGTAAGCGCCTGCGGCGGCGGCGAGTAGGCGGCGCTGGTATTCGGTGTTGGTCGAGACCGAGGCGGCGATGGCGATGGTGTCAGCCTCGGAGCGGGCGATCTTCGCGGACCGCTTCGCCGTGGTCAGCAGCGGGTGTGCGGGCGGGCGCGTCACGGCGATTCAAACAGCGGGATGAGCGCTGCCTTTGTGCGAAAGTGGAAATCGACCTGCCACGCCTGCGATTGCGTGAGCAACAGGGCGAAGTCATCGACGTAGGGGATTGTGATTTTTCCCTCAAAGTAGGGCGCGCCGAGCTTGTCGGTTTTCAGGGTGAGGTTGTTCAGCTGGCAGTAACCGGCGGTGGCGTCGTTGCCCGGCGTGGGCTTCTTGGCGGCGGTCAAATGAGGACTCCTTTCAGCAGGCGGTTGAGGCCGCGACGGTAGCGGCGCCGCGCGCGGCGGTGGCCGGCGGCGCGCTTCTTCTTCGCGTGCCCTGGCTGGCGGTTGTGGGGGCCGAGCTGCTCGGCCCCTTTCGGCAGGTCGAGGCGTGTCACGTCAGGCGGCTCCGGGCGCTGACCTTCACGCCTTCCGGCGTGACGTCGTAGCGGGCCATCATGTAGCTGCGCGCTGGCCGGTCCATGAGGACCAGGCCGAGCTTGTGCAACTCGAGGAGCTCGGTGAGTATAGTGGCGTGGGTGTGGTGCACGGCGCGAGCGATGCGCGCGCACGTGGGCCGGCGCGTCGTGTCGTGCCGGGGCATGTAACGGATGTAGTCGAGGATGCGGAGCTGGCGCTGTGACAGGTCAGGCGTGGGCATCGAGCAGCTCCGCGAGGGCGATCACGTCGTCGAGGTCCTGGATTACGCTGCGGTATTCAGCGGCGAACTGGCCGAGCTCGGCTGCGTGAGTTGGGTTGCGCGTCATGCGCGCCTGGACGGCTGCGAGCCGGACGGTGGCGTCGATGCGGGCGGCTCGGGCGGTGGCCAGGAGGCGTTCGGCGAACGTGCCAGGCGTGGCGGTCACTGGAAGATGCTCCAGATCACGGGCACGGCGATGAGTAGCAGGAGCGCGGCGCCGCCGACGTTGTAGGGCCATCCGTGCGCGCGGTGGTGCTCGGGGGTCCAGCCGGCGGCGGGATCGCCTTCGCACAGGGCACAGGGCTGGTCGCCGCGTTCGGCGATATCGTCGTGGTTGGGTCGCAAGGTCATTCTTCGCTCACTTTCCGGAGACGGAACTGTCCCCAATCGCAGAACCGGCAGTACAACAGGGCTTCGTTTGGGTCGGTGGCGGCGCTTAGCTCGTGGAACATCGCGCGGGTGAAAGCGCCTTTGTTCCTGATGCGGTCGTATTCTTCGGGCTCTTCGGTAGCCAGGCGGTCGAGGTGGTCGAGCACGGCCTCGAAGTGCGCGGCCTCCGGGAAGTGGCGACGGAGGAACGGCGTCGCGCCGAAGAAGCCGTGTTGCGTCGCGCGGAAGTCGAGACCGCCGAGACCGGACGGGGGGTTTGATTGTCCCGGTGCTGCTGCTGTTGTTGATGGAAGGATGGGGGGCACGAGGTGCAGGACGTTGGGCGGCTGCGTTGGTGTATCCGTGTCCGCTGATGGCGCCGCTTTGAGGTCGGCGATGAGGCGCGCGAAGTCGTCTGGGGGTAGCAGCTGGCGGGCCCGGCGCAGGTAGCCGCGGCGGGTCGCGTCGCCGCTGTGCGCGCCGTGACGGAGGGCGTTACGATTGCCTTTCGGAGCGCCTGCGCCCGGCCGGCGCCCGCCCCTACCGTTGGTCATGCTCGACCCACCATCTGCGGGGTTGAGGACGGGACCGTAGGCGCGCCGTGGCGGGGCTGGCGCCGGCGAAGGGCAGACACCCGGAGGTGTTCCGGGGAGCGGGCCCAGGCGTTTCATGCAGCCGCAGGCGCACGTCCTCGCCGGGGGCGTCACCTTTAGGCGTAGGCCCTTGCTCCGGGTCCACGAGCCTATCGCCGAGCCTGAGCTGTCGAGTTCGAATTGGCGATGGGTCCGGCACCAGAGTAAGAGGCGGTGTGGATACCGGCGCAGGTGGGCACGGTGGTGGGTCGTCACGTTCGACGCGAACCAGAGATAAGGCGGGTCTGCAGGGCGGGGGCTCGGGCAGTCGATGCAGACCAGGGCGAGACGGCAGTCTTGGGGCGTCACGGGTCCCCCTCGGGCTAGGCGTTGCGGGCGACGTTACCAGCCGGGGGGATGCGGCGGAACGATCAAGCGGGGGGGCGGCGGTGTGGTTTGCGTTGAGAGTGTCGGGGGACTCTATATGTTCTGTCAAGGGGGGCTCCTAACTTCTAGCCTGCGCGCGGCGGAGGCTAGGCCGCCGCGCGCAAGTCAGGAATTGTGTCCACGGCCATTAAACCGGATGATCTGAGCACCTGTCAATACCCTTTATCCTCGTTGACGTTGAGAGGCTCTGAGGGGCATCATACGCGGCGTGAATTGGGCGACCGTGGCGATCATCCTGTGGCTCGATGGGGTCATCGTGTGGGGCGTCTACGCGTGCCTCGCGGAGTACAAGAGCCGGTACCTCGGGCGACCGTGGGCGGAGTGTGATTACGTGGGGACGTGGATAGCGAAAACCGCCCGCTCGGGCGGACGGTTCGCGCTCCGTCTTATGTCGCGCGGGCGTGTCCTACCCGTCCATGAACAGAGCGAGTTGCCTGACCGGCGGGCGTAGCGCTTCCATCGCGCCGGATGCGAGGTTCGCGGGTGGGCGCGCCTGCACGATCGCGTCGGCTCCTTCCTCCAGCTGCGCCGCGCGGATGGCGGCGGCGACCGCCCACCTGTGCAGAGCGGTTTCGGCGTCCGGTGCGAGCTTCTCGGGGTCGGACGCGCGCAGCCGGTCGTTGCGGGCCGCGAGGTTGTCGAGCGCGTGGGCGTCTAGCGATGCGTCCATGTACTCGTCGTAGCGCGTCGAGTGCGACGCCCACCACGCTGACGGCGTCGTCCAGTAGACCATGAGGCGGAGTGCCGTGGCGGCGTCGTCCAGTTCGGCGGCGTTGGATTGAACGTCGGCGGGCACCGGCTGGCCGTCAACGGAGGGCTCCCACCAGCCGTATTCTTTCGACGCTGAGACCCAACGCCAGGCGACCGTAGACGAACCGACAAGGACGGGGGACGGCGGCGGCGGGCGTTTCATAGCGCTGCTCCTTTCTCTGTGCAGAATTTCGTCCGGGCCCCGGGCGCGGGGCAGTAGTAGCCACCAAACCGCGACGGCTTCATGGGCCGGTCGTGGACGGGGCACGACGGCGGCGGCGCTGCCGGGTGGTCGAGGCACTTACCGGCGGTGCGGGTGCAGTAGCCTGCCCACACGCGCGCGCCGGTCGCCTCGTCGATCGCGTGGACGTTGCCGCCGCAGAGTTCGCGGCGCATGCGGTAGCGGGTGAAGGTGCTCACGACGATACCATGGCGATCACTGCGACCGGCGCGAAGGCGACGGCGGCGAAGGCCCACCAGTCGGCGGCGATGTGGGGCCACCG
>Ga0326597_10005916_pt1 | contig 16865 bp, 16 predicted proteins | sample RVTome_12_FD_203789 | JGI IMG/M metagenome (GOLD analysis project Ga0326597, IMG submission 203789) | Soil microbial communities from uranium-contaminated site in the Upper Colorado River Basin, Wyoming, United States - RVT100D185 | ecosystem: Environmental > Terrestrial > Soil > Contaminated >...
AATTCCGTTCCGCAGAATGCTGAAGTTTATATTAACAGCCAGCTCGTTGGAAATACTCCCCTGCATTTTAAGTGGGGCGATTCGCTTTTCCCGAAGCAAATGAAAATAAAATTGAAAGGGTTTGCCGATTATTTTGAAAGCATCAATGATTATATTTTAATAAATAAAACAATAAATTTAATTCCTGTTAAAGGTTCCGTGAAATTGAACCTGGTTAAAGAAGATAAATCAACATATTTTGATGAGCCGAGAAAGGTAATTCCGATTGTAATCTCATCTTTGGTAACAGCAGGTGCAGGACTATCTGCATACTATTTCAAATCACTTGCAATTGAAAACAGGGATTTTTATGAAGATTTTGGCGACCAATCTGCTTTGGACAGGAAAAAGAAGTATGATGTTATAAGCGGTGTTTCTTTAGCAGTATTTCAGTTAGGGTTAGGGGTTCTGGTATATTTTTTATTAATAGATTAATTAAACCCGGCCGACTTTCATTTTTAATTCCCACGTGATTTCCCGTTTTGTGTCTTCGCTTCCCCACGCACTTAGAAAATCATCAAAAATAATTTCAATCGGATTTTCCCTGTTTGCTTTTATGTAATTTTGAGTTGAAGACCAGGTATAAAGATAGCTTAAATATTCCTTCAAATTCCACCTGACCCTTATTTTAAAGTTTGGCGGTTTTATTATTGTAAACGGGAAATCTATCATTTCTTCAAAATTGAGCGCTTTTTTTATTTCCTCGGGCCAATAGCCTCCGATTATATCACGAAAGAATCGCTCGAAAACTTTATCTACGGCAGGTTCTATTGAGTTGTCGCCATAAATCCATATTGCAATAACCCCGCCTGGTTTAAGTATGCGTTTAACCTCGGGATAGAATTTATCCGTGTTTATCCAATGTATAGCTGTTGCAACTGTTATTAAGTCTATTGATTTGCTTTCAAGACCGCTTGATTCAGCAGTTGCAACTTTGTATGTAATTTTTGGGTGCTGCTCAGCGTGTTCAATTTGCGAAGCGCTTGCATCTGATGCGATTACTTCGTCAAAATATGAGGTAAGCCCAACAGCCGCCTGCCCGCTGCCTGAAGCGCAGTCCCATGCCCTTTTATGTTCTTTTACAATCGAGCTTAAATACTCAAATAGTTCCGGCGGGTATTTGGGTCTGTATTTTGAATATTCCTTTGCCTGTGTTGAAAAGTAATCCTTAAACTCCATTACTTATATGAAAAGTGTTTGGATATATAGCTAAAGCTCACGTCATACCTGTATTGAATGTTCATATGTCCGTCGTTGAACTCCTGGTGAATATATTTGATTCCGTTTTTCTTGAGCTTGTCGCAGAATATCCTTGCTCCCGCCTGAAGGTTAAACTCATCCTTTGTTCCGCAATCAACAAAAATCAGCTTCAGCTTTTTCAAATTATTTTTATATTTTTCAACAAGCCTCACAGGGTCAAACCTCAGCCACCTGTTCCAAATCTGGGGAATCAGCTCCGAGGTATAAATATCAAACGGCAAATCGAAATTGTATTCTTTTCTTTTGGGGTTGGGGGAGTAGCATGCGGACATTCCGATGATATTGATAATATTGAAAAATTCCTTTGGCTTTGGCTGTTTAAAATTTATTTGGGTTTTGATAAAGCTGCCAATTGCTTTATGTCCTTTGCCGTAACGTTGGATTTGCACAATGAAATCGGGGAAATCTTTCATATAGCAGTATTCAAAAGCGGAATCGCCCGAATGAGTTACCATTAATCCGAAAATATCAGGATGTCTCATCGAAAGCCACATTGCGCCGTATCCGCCGGAGGATTTTCCGATGATGCACCGTGAACCTGGCTTGGCAATTGTTCTGAAATTTGAATCGATATAAGGCACGATTTCTTTGATTAGATAATCTTCATACTTTCCCGTAGCGGCTGAATTAACATACTGCGAGCCACCGTATTTCGTAAAACAATCCGGCATAACTACAATCATCTCTTTGATTTTTTTAGTTTTAATCAGGCGGTCAAGCCGCTGTTGTATGTTTTCCGAATAAGCCGAAACGTTCATGTTCATAGCGCCAAAGCCCGTAAATCCGGCAATCAGATATACAGCCGGAAATCTCTTTTTGGATTTCTTATACGAAGGCGGCAGATAAACCAGAACATTCCGTATACGCGGGTCCTTTAAAGGATTGTTTTTTAATACTTTACTTGTGTGTTTGAGAACTTCTACCTGACTTTGCATAATTTTTATAAATTTATTTTCCAGTTTTTAATTTCTTCGTATGATTGGTAATCGGTCAAATCATAATGCAGGGGAGTTATTGAAACATAATTTTCCTTTATTGCAATTATATCAAAATCGTTCGATTCATCGGTAATAACCATTTTGCCTGTAAGCCAGTAATAATCTCTTCCGTTGGGGTCTGAGCGGATTTCAAAATCATCGTCCCAGTATGATTTGCCCTGCTTGGTTATTTTTACCCCTTTAATTTCATTTTCCGCAACATTGGGAATGTTAATATTCAGCAGCGTTCCTTTGTGGATTTTTATATTTTTATCATCCCATATTTTTTTTATAATTTTTCCTGCAACTTTTGATGCAGTTATAAAATCAACTTTGCTGAATGTTGTCAGAGAAATAGCAATCGATGGAATTCCAAGCAGCGTTCCCTCTGTTGCCGCTGAAACCGTGCCGGAGTAAATAATATTTATTGCCGTATTCGCGCCGTGGTTGATTCCCGATACTACAAGGTCAAACTTTACATCTTTGTAGAAATTCATAACTCCTATTTTAACTGCGTCTGCGGGAGTGCCTTCGACTGCCATACCGAAAAGCTTTCCGTTTTTGAAGTGTTCATACACCCTTAACGGGTAGAATATTGTTATCGAGTGTCCCACAGCGCTTTGCTGCCTGTATGGAGCAGAAACATAAACGTTTGCAAATGTTTCAAGCTCTTCAACAAGCCGCTGCAAACCGGGGGCTTCTATTCCGTCATCATTTGAGACTAATATGTTAGGTTTGGTTTTCATTGGTGCAGTAATATCCAGGTTTCATCTTTCAGCTTATTAAGATTTTCGCCGCTTAAGGCGGAGATTTTTAATACAGGGATTTTTTCCTTCGTCTTTGGTTTTGACCTTTCGACTCCGCTCAAGGAAAGGAACTTTACCTTGTTGAGTGATTTCTTCTGCTCATCCGTTAGTGCATCAACTTTCGAGAAGCAAATAATTCTCGGTTTATCAAGAAGCTTTTTATCATAGTTTTTAAGTTCATTAATTAATGTGTTGTAGTCCTCGGTTTTGTTTTCTTTAAAAGGAATGAGCGTCGAATCGATTAAAAATACAAGTACTTTTGTTCTTTCAATATGCTTTAAAAACCTTATGCCTAGTCCCTTACCTTTGTGAGCCCCTTCAATAAGCCCGGGAATATCCGCTACAACAAAACTCTGGAAATCCTTATACCTGACAATCCCTAAATTCGGCTGAAGGGTTGTAAACGGGTAATCTGCAATCTTCGGCTTGGCGGCGGAGATTTTGGATATTAAAGTTGATTTGCCCGAATTTGGCAAACCGACTAACCCAACATCTGCAATCAGCTTAAGCTCGATTTCAATTTCTTTTTCCTCGCCTTTTTTGCCCGGCTCTGCATTGCGAGGCGCCTGGTTTGTCGGCGTTGCAAAACGCGCGTTCCCTCTTCCGCCTTTTCCGCCCTTAGCTGCCGGATAAGCCCCGCCGTTTTCAGTTAAATCAGCTAATATTCGCCCGCTTAAGGCATCCTTTATTATGCTTCCGCAGGGCACACGTATAATAATATCATCTCCGTTCCTCCCCGTCTTATCTCCGCCCATGCCGTGCTTGCCGTTTTGCGCTTTGTAGATTCTCCTGTATTTAAAATCAATCAGCGTTGAAAGGGAATTATCCGCTTTAAAAATCACGTTTCCGCCGTTTCCGCCGTCGCCTCCGTTCGGTCCACCTTTTGGAACATATTTCTCGCGCCTGAAGCTCACACATCCGTTTCCGCCGTCGCCGCTTTTTATAGTGATTTTTACATAATCAATTAACATTAAAATTCACTGTTAAACTGCTTTATCTCATTCCTGCCTGCAGCAGGCAGGTGTATTTCTTTGTAGAAGTGGCTTTGCAATATATCCACAAACTTCACCGCTTCCTCCGAAAGGTAATCTACTCTTTTGATTTTAAACAAATCTTCTATCAAGGGCACAGCTTCCCCCCAGTCATGCTTGTTAAGAATTTCACGGACACTATCCTTAAAGCTCGTTTCGTTTTTATTAAATATTCGTTTGATGATTTTCCTTCTGTAAGTTTCCTCGCAGAACAGGTCTTTAATCAGGTTTTCCCGTTTTTCTTCCTCGCTTAGCTGTGCAGGGGGCGCCAAATCTTTAAATTTTGAAGCAAAAATCAAATCGTCTGAGTAAATCTCATCATCAACCATAATCATGTTTTTTTCAATTTCAGTCAATTTGGCCTCCTGCTCACGGACTATCTTTATGTTAACATTCAAGAGCCCCTCCGGAATTTCTTCCTCGGGCTGCAGGATTTTTTCAACCTCTTTAACTGAATCCTCTTTGCTTATAAGTCCTGTCTTTGCCCTGCTTACTATATCTTTTACATCCTTTTCGCTGACACCAATGTCTGGTTTTCTTCTTGAAGATTTTTTTGTCTTAGGATTCATCAGTTCAATCGCTTCCTGTATGAAAATTTCATCACTGAAAAAGTTATCAACCCTTGTTTTAATATCGTAAAATCCTTTATCATGAAAATGCGCCGATAAAATTTTCTTCGGCAGCTTTATATTAATCGGGTTGTTTTCCCCCAAGTCATGGAAAAAGTAATACAAAAGCTTAACCATGTTCATTCTTTGCGAGTCGCTTTGCGGAGAGCTTATTTCCTCGAGTATTTTTTTGTTTATCCCGTCGATTAATTGTGCAATTTGGTTTGAAGAAACAACTTCGAGGGAATTTATATTGATAAAGCTGATAATTTGGTCTGTATAATAGCTGTAAAACTGGAAGTATTTAAGTCTGTTTATGACAAATTCAACCGGGCGGGTTTCCAAATCGCTGAACAGAAATTTTAAAATAGTGTTCTTCGGCTTAATAATGTAATTTATGTTAAAAACAATTGCTTTGTTTAGAATTTCCTCAAAACCCCTTTTGTCAATCGGAATGTTTTTATTTGAAATGTAGAACTCAAAGAAGTTTAAAATAAATGCAGGCAGCGGTGATGTCCTTATCCGGCTGAAGGAAATTCTCCCGGCGGGGAATTCAACAAGCGAAAGGTAATCTTCAAACTTCCTCTTTGCGAAATCCTGAAACATTGGATTGTGGTACTGCCTCCTTTATAATTCTATTATTTATAATTCTATTATTTATAATTCTATTATTTTTTGCCTCCTGAAAATACCCTGAACATCTTCAAAAACGGGTCGTAATACCTGTCAACTACCCTTTCTTTCATTGGAATTATCCCGTTATCGGTGATTTTAATGCTCTCAGGGCAGACTTCTGTGCAGCACTTGGTAATATTGCAGTGTCCGGAGCCGTACTCATTTTTAATTTCAGGTATCCTGTCGGCTGTGTCAAGCGGGTGCATCTCTAAGCTTGCAAGGCGTATCATAAACCGCGGTCCTACAAACTTATTTTTCTTCCCATGGTCGCGAAGTACATGGCATACGTCCTGGCACAAATAACACTCAATGCATTTGCGGAATTCCTGCACGCGGTCAACATCTGCCTGATACATCCTGTATTTTCCGCCGTTCTCCCTTGGTTTCGGGGTGAACGGAGTAATTTTTTTATTTTGTTCGTAATTCCACGATAAGTCGGTAACAAGGTCTTTAATGACCGGGAAAGTTTTAACCGGCTGGACTGTAATTTGCGAATCTTCTTTGTAATCGGTTACCCTGTCCATACAGGCAAGCTTGGGTTTCCCGTTAATTTCCATGCTGCATGAGCCGCATTTCCCTGCCTTGCAGTTCCACCTTACGGCCATGTCATTTGCCTGCTCAGCTTGTATGAGCTTAAGCGCATCCAGAACAACCATGCCTTCGTCAACAGAAACTTTGTAATTTACAAAATCTCCGCCCTTAGAGTCACCCCGCCATATTTTAAAATTACGCTCAACCATAAAATTGACTTAATATTTTTGAATTATAAAAAATAAATTAAAATCAACATTATTTTAACTGCTTTCCAGTTCCTCAATCTTTGCATACGCTATATCAGCCAGCTCTTTTGGCGGTTCGGGTCTTTCAACCTTTTCTGCCTTCATGCTTCCATCGCTATTTTTACTTATTACGATAATGTATTTCAGCCATTCGTCGCGTTCACCGGGGAAGTCTACCCTTGTATGAGCACCCCTGGATTCCTGACGAATTAATGCTGCAATCGTTACGGCTTCGGCAGCTATAAGCAAGTTCCCCACGCTTAATGCTTCATGCCAGCCGGGATTATACTGGCTTGTGCCCTTAGCTTTAACTTTCGCTGCATCCTGCTTAATGCGCTGTAATTGCTCAACGGCGGTTTTCAGTTCTTCCTCTGTTCTTACTATATTAACGTAGCTGTTCATCACATCCTGCAGGTCTTCATGAACCAGGTAGGGATTTGTTCCGCTTTCACGGTTCAGAATGTTAGTTGCACTGCTTATTATGCTTTTCACCTGTGACTCATCGATATTTGGCTGGTTTGATAATCCGTTAACGTAATTTCCTGCCCCGATTCCGGCAAGCCGTCCGAATACAAGCAAATCAGAAAGCGAGTTGCCTCCAAGCCGGTTAGAACCGTGCATCCCGCCTGAGCACTCACCGCAGGCAAACAAACCCGGAACTCGTGACTGTTGAGTATGAGCATTTACACGCACCCCTCCCATAAAATAATGCAGAGTCGGTCCCACTTCCATAGGTTCTTTAGTGATGTCTAAATTGGCAAGTACTTTAAACTGATGGTACATTGTCGGGAGCTTTTTCTTGATTTTCTCAGCCGGGAGTCTTGAAGCTATATCCAGAAATACTCCTCCGTGCGGGGAACCCCTGCCCTCATTCACTTCCCGGGTAATTGCTCTTGCAACTTCGTCACGGGTAATAAGTTCGGGGGGTCTGCGCGCAGTTTTATCGCCTGCAAGCCACCTGTCCCCCTCTTCCTCAGTATCTGCTGTTTCGGGTGCAAACTTTTGGGGAACATACTTAAACATAAAACGTTCTTTCTTATTGTTTAACAATATTCCGCCATCACCTCTTACTCCTTCTGTAACAAGAATGCCCTTTACGGAATGCGGCCATACCATCCCTGTGGGATGAAATTGTGTAAACTCCATGTTTATTAATTCGGCGCCGGCGTTATACGCCAATGCATATCCATCTCCTGTATATTCCCATGAGTTTGATGTAACTTTCCAGGCTCTTCCGGCCCCCCCTGTAGCTAGTATGACTGCCTTTGCTTTAAATATTATAAATTCTCCTGAGTCGCGCCAATAGGAAATTAAACCGGAAATCCTTTCACCGTCTTTCAAAAGCCCAAGGGCGGTGCATTCCATATATACTTTTATATTTTTTTGATGAACTGCATAGTCCTGAAGTGTTCGCAGTATTTCAAGACCTGTTCTGTCTCCTACATGCGCAAGTCTCGGGTAACGGTGTCCGCCGAAGTTTCGCTGGTTGATTAATCCTTCTTTGGTTCTGTCAAACACAGCTCCCCATTCTTCAAGCTCGTTGACTCTGTCCGGTGCTTCTTTTGCGTGATGCTCTGCCATTCGCCAGTCGTTGAGAAATTTTCCGCCCCTCATTGTATCGCGGAAATGTATTTTCCAGTTATCGCGCTCATCTGCATTACCAAGCGATGCCGCCACACCGCCTTCAGCCATAACTGTATGCGCTTTGCCAAGCAGAGATTTGCATACCAATCCTGTGCTCAGCCCATGCAGTGAGCATTCTATAGCCGCGCGAAGTCCTGAACCGCCCGCGCCGACTACTATTACATCATGTTCTATTGTTTGAAGTTCGGAAACATCAAGCATATCGTCAATATATTTTAGTTAATTAAGCTAAAATTTTTACATTCCCCATGTATTATAATCCCTTATTATACCCATTGAAACCATGCGAATATAAAAATCAGAAAACCCGACCCAGAATAAGCTCAGCCATGCAAACAGCTGGTGCCGTTCGTTCAGGTAGGTGACTCTTTTCCATAAGCCGTATCTTGCCTTGTCCGCATTGGAGCACGAAAAACAATCCGTATCCCCGCCTACTAAATGCCTGAATGAGTGACACCCCAATGTGTATAATGCAAGCAGGGTCGGATTAATTAACAGCACTAAAGTGCCAATACCCGCACCGAATCTGCCTTTATAAATGAATGCCTGAGCGGCGTCATAATACAAAATGAATAAGAATATGATTGCCGTATAAAGCGCGTATCTGTGGAAGTTCTGGAACGTTAAAAGTCCCGTTTCGCCTTTATAATTTTTTTGAGATATTGCTCCGACCGCACAAGCCGGGGGAGTCCATGTAAACGCGCGGTAATATGCCTTGCGGTAGTAATAGCATGTAAGGCGGAAAGATAAGGGGAATATTAGTATTAAAACCGCGGGTGAGGCAGGAAGCAGAAAAAAATCGGGCCACCATGCAGGCCAGGTGCCCAACCATGAGTGCGATAAAGAAGCTCCGCCGGGTACACCTTGCTTTACAAATAACAGGGGTGAATAAAAAGGTGAAAGATATGGCTCGTAATAATAATAAGCACCCTGCATTCCTGCCCATGTGCTGTATATAATAAATGCGCATAGCCCGGTTAATATTGCAACAGGCTGCAGCCACCAGTTATCAGCACGGTATGTAAACCCTATTGTATTATTGCTCATGTGCTTTATCCGCTTTTATATTTCTCTTTTGCTTAGCTCTTGTTTTAGCTCTGAGATATGCCATGTGATATTAATTTCTTTTGGGCAGGATTCAATGCAATTAAAAATTGTATGGCATCTCCATATACCGTTTGGAGTATCTATAATGTCAAGCCGCTCATCGGCACCTTCATCGCGGGTATCTGCTATGAAGCGGTATGCCTTTAACAGTGCGGCGGGACCTATATAGTTCTCATTCGTCCATGTTGATGGGCAGCTTGTCGTGCAGCAAGCACATAAAATACATTTAGCGGATTCAAACAGCTTTTCTGCATCTTCATTGGATTGAAGCCGTTCCCGGTCAAGCGGAGCAGGCGTGTTATTGATTAAATACGGCTTAACAATAGCATTTTTTTCATAGAAATCGCTCATATCAAGCACCAAGTCCTTGATTATAGGCAGTGAAGGCAGGGGTTCTATTGTGACGGGTTTTTTTGTGTTTAAATCTTTCAGCAGGGTTTGGCATGCAAGGTGATTTTTCCCGTTTATCCTCATACCGTCTGAGCCGCAGATGCCGTGAGCGCACGAACGCCTGAATGAAAGGCTTCCGTCATGCTCCCATTTAATTTTGTGGAGACAATCAAGAACAGTCATATTTTGGTGAGCTTCAAAACGGTATTCCTCAAAGTGAGGTTCTGTATCCTTTTCCGGGTTGTAGCGTAATATTTTGAAAGTAACTTCCATTAATACAGTTTATAGTTATGAGTTTTGAGTTTATAGTCTTTAGTTAGCAGAGGATAATTTTTTATTTTCTCTGGCAGTTTTAACAATTGATGTTAAAATCTTTCTTATTTCAATAGATTCGTTTATTAATGGTTCAATTATATCGTTATCTAATATATTCAAATCTTTTATTAATCTCAGCCAATAATTTGTTTCAGCACTTTCTTTAAGCGAAAGATTCATTTTATAAATAAAATCATCCTTAGTAAATCCTGTTAAAGCTTCCTCAATATTAGCACCTATTGAAGTAACACTTCTCAATAATTGCTTTGAAATTATGTAACTTTCCGTATTTTGAGGCAGTTTTCTTGTCCCTTTGATTACATTCAATGCAAATTTATAACTTTTTTCTTTTATAATACTATTACTCATAACTCTCCACTCATAATTTTCAACTGCTACTAATATTTTCTTTCCATTGGCTCAAATCTTGTCTTAACGACTTTTTTGTATGCAATCTTTGTCTCAGCACCGCCTTCATTCTTCCAGATAAACGTGTGCTTCATCCAGTTCTTATCGTCTCTCGTCGGGAAATCTTCCCTGTCGTGCGCGCCCCTTGATTCTGTTCTGTTTAAAGCGCTGTCATTGATGGCTTCTGCTATATCAAGTAAATTTGCCAGCTCTATTGTTTCCAGCAAGTCAGTATTAAATACTTTGCCCTTATCCTGAACGGTGATGTTGTTATACCTTTGTTTATACTCTTTAATAAGGTTTTTCATTTGTTTCAAATCTGTTTCGTTTCTGAATATACCGCACTTTTCCATCATACTTTCCTGAAGCTCTATCCGTATCGTTGAAGTCTTTTCCTTCCCTGTCTGGCTAAGCAGCTTCTCAACAGTTGAGCCGGTTTTTTCTTTCGGGTTTGAACTGAAATCGGAATAGTCTGCTGTTTTCAAAAACTCGGTAATTTTTTTACCTCCGCGTCTGCCGAAAACAACGAGGTCTAACAGTGAATTTGTCCCGAGCCGGTTTGCTCCGTGAACAGATACGCAGGCACACTCTCCGGCAGCATAGAAGCCATTAACAATTTTTCCCTTATTATCGGAAAGAACTTCAGTGTCATAGTTTGTGGGTATCCCTCCCATTGCATAATGCGCTGTCGGCTGGATAGGAACTGACTCTTTAGTGGGCTCTACGCCCAGGTATGTTCTTGCAAAGCCGGTTATCTCAGGAATTTTTTCGTCTATTACTTCCTTGCCCAAATGAGTCAGGTCAAGATTAATGTAATAAGTTCCGTCGCTTCCTAAAATTCCCCGTCCCGCCCTTATTTCAGAAATGATTGCGCGTGACACCATATCGCGCGGGGCAAGGTCTTTTACTGTCGGGGCGTAGGCTTCCATTATAGGCTCATTTTTGTTATTCCTTAAAATTCCGCCTTCACCCCTCGCAGCTTCGGAAACTAAAATCCCAAGCCGCCACAGACCTGTCGGGTGGAACTGGTAAAACTCCATATCCTCAAGCGGAAGCCCCGCCTGGTATGAAAGCGCGCACCCGTCTGCCGTTCCCACATGCGCATTTGAAGTTATCCGGTATACCCTGCCGTATCCCCCTGTTGCAAACATCACTGACTTTGCGTGGAAAACATGAATCTCGGATGTTGCAATATCAATTGCAGCTGCGCCTTTGCAAACATTATCCTCGATTATCAAGTCCGTTAAAAAGTATTCTGAGAAAAACTTCACCTGGTTTTTAATGCACGTTTCATAAAGGGTTTGGAGCATAACGTGCCCCGTTCTGTCGGCTGAATAACAGGCGCGCTTTACGGGTATTCTTTTTGAATTAGGGTCGTTTGGATTTTCCGGCTTTGTGTGCCCGCCGAATTTTCGCTGGGCAATCTTGCCGTCTTTGGTTCTTGAAAACGGCATGCCCATATGCTCAAGCTCTATGATTGCTCTCGGAGCGTCCTGGCACATTATTTCAATTGCATCCTGGTCGCCTAGGTAATCGGAGCCCTTTACCGTATCGAATGCGTGATTCAGCCATGAATCATCTTCTTCATTCGATAATGCCGCACAGACCCCGCCCTGAGCTGTTCCGGTGTGCGAGCGTGTCGGAAAAACCTTTGAAATTACGGCGCAGGAATATTCTTTCGGTACTTCAACTGCTGCGCGGAGCCCTGCTCCTCCCGCACCCACAATTACTACGTCGAATTTATGTATCATTTTAGTTTTTCCATTATTAGTTCATATCCCTTATGGCTTTCAGCAGGTCGGCTTTCTTTTTATTTTCTTCGGGTGTATATGTGTAAATGCTTTTTAAATCCATATAATAAAGCATTGCTTCAAATTTCTTTCGTTCTTTCACGGCTATCATTCCAAGGTAGTACGGAATATCAATATAATAGGTTGAACCATAATAAGTAAGCTCCCTGTCATACGCCAGCTCTATATATTTTTTTGATACACGGTAGTCATTATATTTGTAAAAATAAATCGCACCGATTTGTATATATGCCTGTGTATAACCGGAATCTTTTTTTATTATTCTCTTATATTCCTTGATAGCTGTTTTATATCTGCCCATCTTCTCGTGCAGGTTCGCAATTTGATACTGCACGTAAATATCACCGGTATCTTTTGTTAGCATCTTCTCGTAAAAAAGCAGTGCCTTTTTGTATTCCTTTGAAGTCGAATACGCATTTGCCAGACTCGATGACAACAGACCAAGCAGGCTGTCTGACTGGAATCTTGCCCTTATTGTATCATAAAGATTCTCCGCGCGGTTGAAATTTTCCGTGTAAACATATAAATCCATTAACTGCTCGTAAACCAGGAAAGAATCGGGCGCAATATCAAGACATTTGAAATAAAACGTTTCGGCTTTGCTGAAGTTTAGCCTCGCGACTGAATCCTGCTTCACCACAAATGTATCAAGCGTTTTCATAGTATCTTTTTGTTTAACGTAATACCAGTTGTAGGTTGCTTCGGACTTATAGTTATTAGCAAGCTTTAAATTGGAAAAATACAAGCTCTCTTCTCTTTTTTTCTTTGCCTCTTCGTTGCTATCTATATTCGCAAGGTCGATGGAGTTCATAAAATAGACAAAGCTGTTTATCGCAACCGCAAAATTCAGATTTCCGTATCCGGTGTATGTGTAAGTCGTTATGCCAATCACCTCGCCCAGCTTGTTGAACAGCGCGCCCCCGCTGTTGCCCGGTGAGATTGCCGCCGTTAACTGGATGACTTTTTCGAAGCTCTTTTCAACCGGCATATATGTTACAGGGTCTGTAAATGCAACTTTTTCGTTCTCGCGGATTCCCGCTACAATGCCTTGTGAAATAGTATATTCATAGCCTAATGGACTCCCGATTGCGAACACTTCCTGCCCTACCTTAACAAAATCGGAGTTGCCGAATTTTATGGTCGGGAACTTTCTGCCGTTAGGGGTTTTAATCCTGATTATCGCCATATCGTTTTTCTCATCAATTATCAAAAGCTCTGCATCGTAGAAAACACCGTCGCTTGTCTTTACCAGCAGACTGTCGATTCCGTCAACCACGTGATAGTTTGTGCCAATTAACCCGTCCTCGGTAAATATAAAACCGCTGCCGTTTAATAGAGTTGTATCTTTGTATGAGTATGAATAATATGAGTAATAATTATCCGTGTGATACCAGATTGATATCAGCGCGGGCTTGTTCATTTCAATTATCTGCTCCGCATTAAAATAAGAGGATGTATCAGCCAAAAATTTGTTTGACTGAAAGTTATCCGCTTTTTTATCCTGTGAAAGAGTTAAAGCCGAGCTGAATAGTAATATCGAAAGAAAAAATTGTTTCAGCAAATTCGTAATTCCTGATGTTTGCTCTTGCGAGTCGTAATTTTTAATTGTTATTTACCCTTCCATTCGGGTTTGCGTTTTTCAACAAATGCATTCATCCCTTCCTTCATGTCCTCCGATGCAAAAAGCAGGTAGAAAGCTTTTCGTTCATACTCAAGCCCGCCCTCGATTGTTGTATCGAACGCTTTTAAAATTGCGTCCTTTGCCATTTGAACAGCAATCGGCGGCATCGAAGCGATTTCCTTCGCAAGCGCCTGCGCCTCCTCAAGGTAAACTTCGTCATCTGCAACTCTTGTAACAAGCCCCGCTTCGAACATTTCTCTTGCAGTGTGCATTCTTCCGGTCAGAATCATTTCCATTGCCCGCGCTTTACCGATTGCTCGTGTAAGTCTCTGCGTTCCGCCTGCGCCGGGGATAATACCGATTTTAATTTCCGGCTGTCCGAACCTGGTCGATTCAGCCGCCACAATCATATCGCACGTCATCGATAGCTCGCACCCGCCCCCTAAAACATAACCCGACGTTGCGGCTATAATCGGTTTTTTGATTTTGCGGATTTTATCCCACACGGCAAACTGGTCGCGTATGTGCATATCGATTGCGCTTTGAGTTGCCATTTCTTTAATATCCGCGCCCGCTGCAAATGCCTTTGCACTGCCCGTAATAATAATACAGCCGACCTCTTTATCTTTGTCAAATTGTTCCAGCGCAAGGAACAGCTCGCCCATTAACTCAATGTTTAAGGCATTTAAAACATCCGGGCGGTTAAACTGAATCTGCCCGACTTTCAATCCGGCGGAATTATCTATTTTTGTTACAATTATGTTTTTGTAGGCGGGTGATTTTTCTGCCATGAATTTAGTAGATTTGCTTGTTTAAACAGTAAAAATAGAGAAAATTGGACATAGTTACAATATAATTCAGCAGAAATGTCATACCCGCGTAGGCGGGTATCCAGAGGGCAAGTTATAAAAAGAGCAATTAGTTTAGCCTTAATGAAATTTTTCTATAAAAATATAAAACACGCTTTGATATAAAATATTTACTAGGGTTTTTAGTCTGGATTCCCGCCTTCGCCTGCCTGCCGCAGGCACGGCGGGAATGACAAGGATGTATTACTCTATAATCAGAGCTTTTTGGGGCTTACTGAAATTCCGCCATAGAATTGCGCCGAAAATTATTACCCCGCCTAAAATTGAGTAAACCGAAGGCGTCTCGCCGATTCCTATAAAAACCCATATCGGGTTGAAAATCGCCTCAAGGGTTGCTATTATCATCGATTCGGTTGCCGATACATATTTAATTCCCTCGTTAAAAATCATATAACTTATACCAATTTGTACCGCCCCCATATAAATTAGGATTAGCCCTTCATTCATAGTTATCGCAAAATTGGGAAATATAATAATTGAAGCTATTGCGGCGACAAGCGCGTTTCCGGTTATAACGTAATTCAAAGTATTTTCGGATTTATGCCTGACCCTTTTATATTTCAATAGCAGGCTGAACATTGCAAAACAAATTCCCGAGCCAATTGCGACTAAATTTCCGTAGATGCTTCCAATCTCCAGCTTTCCGAAAAAGAATAAAATCATTCCCCCGATACAAATAATTATTGTAATAACATTCTTCGGCTCAAATTTGGTTTTTAAAAAAACGGGCTCAAGTACAACTAAATAAATTGGTGCGGTAAACTGCAGAAAAATTGCATTTGCGGCGGTGGTCATTTTAGTTGCGATAACAAACATAATCAAAATACCTGCATAAAATATTGCCGCAAGGTTTGAAATTTTATCGAACTCAAATTTTAATTTTTTACCGCGCAGCAGGCAGATTAAATAAACCGTAATTGCGGCAATCGCAGAGCGGTAGAGTGAAATCTGAAATGCGCTGATTGTTAAATACTTTATAAAAAATCCGCTTGTACTCCACAAAAATGCCGTAATGGAAATATAAATTAATCCCTTTCTGTGCTGCGGAATTTTCTCAAGCAGGGATTTCAAGCGGTTTTCCTTCCTGCCGCATTTACAAGTATCGGGGAAAAGAAAATCGTGTCGGGATTTTGCTTGTGCTCATTCCAGTCATTCAGCATTGCATCGCCTGATTTTTGGTTAATAATACCCATATCAATCATTTGCTGAATGTGAACATCAAAAAATTTACCCGCCCATTGAAATACATCGCTGTTGGGTCCCCCGGCTAAAACTACTGGATGATAGTGTAACAGTTTAATGTTCCGCTCTTTAAACATTTTGGGAAGTTTCGCTCCGATATAAGGGTCGCCGCCGCCATGTTTCCAGTATGCGCGGACTGTATCAGCCATATTTTCAAAAGCGCCGCCGCGAGGAAATAGAGAAAGCCCCTCGTATGCATAGTCCATTAAAGCAATTGTTCCGCCCGGTACGAGGGATTTTACAAGATTATCCAAGAATAAATCAGGATTTGGCACAAATGCGATAACCCATCTTGCAAATATTAGATCATAATAATTTTCGGGGAGTTCGGCATCTTCAACCAAATCGAGAATTGATTTTGTATTATGCCAGCCGTTTTCTTTGCATTTATTTACGAAGTAATTTAAATAATATTCCGATGGTTCAAGCGCAGTTACTTCGCCTTTTTCTCCTGCTTTCTCAAGAAACTCAAACGAAACAAATCCGGGTCCGGAGCCGACATCAAGTATTTTCCACCCTTTTTGAATATTGAGTTTTTCTAAAAAACTGTCGGTAACTTCTTTCCATACTGAGTGCTGGAATTCAAGCCGGTTAAGCTCGTATTCACTGACGCCAAGTACGTAATCTTCTGATTTTTTATTCATAATTAATTTAGCAATATTGTTTTATTTGTAACTCAAATCAATATAAAAATAATTTATCAGATACAAACTCACCACCGATAAATGAACTATTAATTCCCTTTAACTTATGAAATAATTTACTCTTTTTAATATCATTAATATTTCGGAAATTTGAGAGTTTTATACGTGATTTATGAGTAAAAACTTTCAGAATAATTACAGAACCAATGAAATAAAAGAAAATCAAAACCCTGTTGTCAGGTGGATTTTGATAATTAGCGGATTTGTTTTAATCGGCATTGGTATACTCGGAGTGTTTTTGCCGCTGCTGCCCACAACTATATTTTTTATACTCGCCGCATGGTGTTTTGCAAGAAGCTCCGCAAAATTTCATAATTGGCTTCATCATAACCGCTGGTTCGGAAAATATTTAAGGGACTATTCCGCAGAAAAGGGAATGACTGTAAAATCAAAAATTTTTTCCATTTTATTTTTGTGGGCGGGTATAATTATATCTTCGGTTTTCCTAACCGATAATTTATACATTAGAATACTTCTGCTTGCAATAGCAGTTGGAGTAACATGGCATATATCTTCGTTAAAAACTGCAAAAGATTTTAAATAGTAAAATGCCAAGAATAGAAAAACTTTCACCCGAAA
>Ga0326597_10005918_pt1 | contig 16862 bp, 18 predicted proteins | sample RVTome_12_FD_203789 | JGI IMG/M metagenome (GOLD analysis project Ga0326597, IMG submission 203789) | Soil microbial communities from uranium-contaminated site in the Upper Colorado River Basin, Wyoming, United States - RVT100D185 | ecosystem: Environmental > Terrestrial > Soil > Contaminated >...
GACTGGGGCGACGTGTTGTTTTGTCCTCCTCTTCATACGAGAAACATTGTATCAGCGTTGACAGAAAGGGGAAAATTCGCTACTCTTCTCGACAACAAGCTCCCGTAGCTCAACCGGATAGAGCAGGAGGGTTCTAACCTCAAGGTTGCAGGTTCGAGTCCTGCCGGGAGTACCAAAACGATCCGACACGCGTCGGATCGTTTTGTTTCCAGGATTGACAAGGGAAGAAAACCCTGATATTCTCTGACCCACATGGCGGCCATGGTGAAACGGTTATCACACCAGTTTGTGGTACTGGTATTACGGGTTCGATTCCCGTTGGCCGCCCCATGAAAAAATCTCCCTTGTGGGAGGTTTTTTTGTTCGCGTTATTGCATTTTCCCGGCGTCAACGATATCACCCAAAATACCCAAAAATAACTGCCGCTCATTTTCTGCAAATCGCCGGTCGTAAATTTCCACGAGATAATTTGGTGACGTTGACAGAACAAACATCACAACATAATCACCCATCACCCATGTTGTTGTGTTAAATGAAACCGTGTCTTTCCAGTAAATGATGTGGCGACGGTCATATCCTTTTGACGCAACGCGATTCTCCTCATCGGAAACGGTGTTGCTCAAAAGTTGCACATGGATTTCGTTTGGTGCCTGTTTCCAATACCAGTCGATCCAATCCTCAAATTTTTCCACGAAAACTGGTTCTTGAAATCCAAGGTATGCCCCACCTCTTTCAACAATACTTTTGTCCCAAATAGGTGTGCGTTCATAAAGAAAGGACTCCACTCGATCTTCTTTTATGAACTGAATACGCGGAACCGGATATGCCACGTCACCGGCGAGTTTTTTAATACTTTCAACCGCCTCGTCCAAAATGGACTCTCGTTGTTTGATATTCTCAAGTTCCTGATCAATCAGTTTTCGCAAATCCGCGGGAGGTGTGGCAAGAAGTTCGCGCTTTGGGCTACCGAGGTCTTCAATCACGATTCCTTTGTTGAGAAGTTCCTTTGCAACAGAATAAACCGTTGTGCGGTTGATTTTTGTAAGTTCGGCCAAATCCGGCGGAGCCACACGGCCCTGTTTTTGAATGGCTACATAAATTTCTGCTTCTTTTTGTGTAAGCCCAAGCATTTCAAGCAGTTGCTCAGCAGGTTGATTTGGCATATATGGCCCAAGATATCATGTTGTTGATTCATCGTCAACAATTGGCAGAAAATGGTTTGTTTTAGCATAGAAATAGGTTGACAAATTGTCAACAATGTGATAGAGTGCGAAGTCGAGTGAGGGATTTACCCTTGCGAGATGCGGTTCATTAACAGGAGTGAATAATGGCTCACAAGGACATCTGCGTGCGATTCGAACTTGGTGGCCAGCAGTTTGAGGCTGTTGGTTTTCTGGAGGAAGGAGAAGAAAGCGTCCTGAAAGAGGAAGCTCTGCGTCGCTGCGATAATGGGGCTTTAATCGTGGAGAAAGAAGATTTCGACTTTATCTTCCGGTATAGGCGCGAGCTTCCGAGAGAGAAATATCAGACACGTCTCGTTACCGGTGTTCAGACTCCCGACTTTCCCTCAGGATGTATCATGATTTTCAAACAGCAAGGGCCGCCCTTCGATGTTTGGGTGAACATGAAGACTTGGAATGAGTGGTTTACACACTGGCTTGGTAATAGCTGGTGGAGCGGAATGTCCATCAACACAACCGCGTTGGTGATTCGTCGTGTTGTGAACGAATCCTGACAGGACAACTCCCCTGCCCGAGGGTATAAATATCGGGCGCTTTCTTGAGTCGATCACGCTGTGTGGTCGCTTCAAGGAAAGACAACATCAACGTGGAGGAAATGATGCACTTTTATGTGGTGAGTACGAATGGAGAACCCAATACCCACGTCATCTACGATGCCCGGAAACTCAATCCAGGATTTATCCATGGAGAGGGAGTGCTTGTCAGCGAGATCAGGATCGAGGATTACATTCCGTCAGAGCATATCCATGGGTTGATGAAAATTCCCGATGTGCAATTTCTGTTCCTAGGTCTGATGGACGCGGCATACCGGCAGGGTTTTCAGGATCGCAAGGCCGAAACGAGGCATTTACTGCATCTCGCTGAGAACTAGCATCAACGCCAGTCACATTCAACCGATCCGCGTAACGATCGGTCCACTCGGCGCCGTGAACGATACCCTCGAGGCCATTCTCGCTCTCGACGCCCTCGGTGAAACTCCTGTGGTTTCCGATCTTCTCGCTACCATCTTCGAAAAGGGCTACAGGCTCGGCCGGAAGAAGGGGCGCGATCTCGCGACCGCACTTCGAGCACTTCTCGAGAGCTGATCTCGGTCACCAACCTCGCCGTCCACGGAGCCGTTCGCTTCGGTGGGCGGTTCTTTTTTGTGATCATTCCACGTTACCAAACGAGTATGATTTACCTGAATTAAATAACGTGTCGAACATTGCCTTAAAAGAATCGGCGATTTCTTGGTGTTTGATGGTGACGACGAGATTCGTTTGAGGAAAGAGATAGGCGACTGTGTCACCATACATAAGCGAAAGACCCTGGAACGATAAGACAGACTCAGGATACGTTCGAACATGTAGACGGCGTTTTTTTAAAAGTTTGTAATTTTCACTTGTCACCATTTTTGAGGGTATGCGCGCCGCTTCTTCCGTAATGATGAGTTTGGTTTCGATATTTCTCGAAATAATTTTGGAGTAGAAGTTCTTCATCTCTTCGCTTGTTAGTAAGGTGAGTTCGTTGCGAAGTGCCTCGGCGCCTTCAATGGCATGGAATGTGTCACCCTCCGGCAATGAGGAAATTTCATCGTATATTTTGAAGTACCCAGCCCGAGACTCCGTTACCTGCACTCGCGGTGCCTCCCCTTCTATCTTCTGCAAGACTTCAAGTTGCGGAACAATACTTTTGAAATCCGTCGTTGCGCGATCAAATCGAGTTGCCAGTTCCGATGGCGCGACCGCACTAAACATGAATGTCCGACCATTTTTGGTCATTCGCACAAGATCTTTGTCAACCAGTTTTTTGAGGTGAAAATGGACAGCTGTACGTTTTTTTCTCGCCTTATCCGAAACCTCCGTCGCTGTTGCGGTTCCAAGCTTCAAAAGCGTCAAGTAAATCTCCGCCTCGTCGTCAGTAACGGAAAAATGTGTAAGTAATTCCTTTGGACTAGCCATATAACCCAAATATACCAGGTCCTTTCTTTCTTGTCAACTATTTTAGACAACAAAAGTAAATTTTCCACCCTTCTCTTTACTAAACGTACACTTAACGTCATCTATTTATCTTGACAAAAAAGGAAAAATGGAGTATAGTGTTTTGTCGATCAAGGAAAAGTTCTGATCGATAGCTTCAACATTTGGTCAGGGGAACACCGACATGCTCTTTTTCGCAAACATCAACGAAGATCAGAATGGTGATATCAGCAATGGCCTCTTTCGATTTGATGGAACAATCAAAACGGCCGTGAGGCTCAACCTGAGCATCGTGAATCCTGAAGAGTACCGTCAAGGCGATAAGGCTCAGTGGGGGCATCGCTTCAATATGCCGCAGTATGCCGGAGAAGAATGGATCACTTCTCTGGAACTGATGCGAAGGCTGCGATTCTTCGAAATGATCATAATATGGAGGTACATGAAGGAGATGATCAAGGAGCTTCGTCTGATGCGGAGGTTGAAGAAAACACTCAAAAAGGAGGCGAAATGAGCAAGGTGATCATCGCAAGATCGTTGAATTTCACACCGGAACAGGAGTTGGAAGAGCGAATCGCCCCACTGCTGAACGATGGGTACCGAGTCGTGTCGGCCAGCACCGCTCTTCATCCCGTCGGGGAGATGGACATTAATGAGCATGGCTCCAAGTTCATCGGAGTTGCCCGACACATGTACTACGTAACGACCGTGGTGCTCGAAAGGCATAGCCCCTGACTTGCCGCCCCTGGAGCCGCTCGCTTCGGTGGGCGGTTCTTTTTTTGTGGAGGGAAGATAACCGAAATAGTAGACAAGAAGTTGACATAAAATAGCAATTTTTCCATTTTTGTTATGTCTACACTTATGCAACATAGAAGATTTTTAATCGCCCCATGAAAAAACCTCCCCTGCGGGAGGTTTTTTCTTTTTCTAATCGCCGAAGGTGACGGAGTAGATTTGTAGGCCGGCTTCTTTCGCGACGAGGGTTATTTGATGTTCTTCAGGATCGCTCGCATATGCTTTATACAGATCGGAGTGATCAACGGTGATTGTTTGGACAAAACTTTCGTCGACGAAAACATCGACTTCCACTGGACCAGTCGACGGCGGAGCCATCACAAAATTTGCCGAACCGGCGTTGTATTTGAATGTGAGGCGGGCTCCCTCCTCGCTTGCCTCGGCGTATTCCCGTGCGACCTTCCAGTTTCCCTCAAACCCCCAATAATTTAGTTTGAGTCCTTGCATGATATAGGTCGCAACAACGTCGCGCGTTGCACTTCCTGCGACAGCGGTGCTTGAATTGCGCTCCATGCGTCCGTATCCGAAGTAGGTTTCCGGCGAGTTGATCTTTTCAAAATCCGGCTCTTCTTCTTGCGTCAGCTCTTCATCAACCGCAAGGAGTTGCTGGATGGCGAGCTCGGTTTCATCGTAATTTCCTTCTCCGAAATGTCGGTATCGCAGTTGACCCTCTTTATCAAACAAGTAACTTGCCGGCCAGAAGCGGTTGTTGAAGTTGCGCCAGGTAACGTAGTCGTTATCAAGTGCGATCGGATAGGTAAGTCCATTTTGGAGAGCGGCCGATTGGACGTTGCCCAAATCTTTTTCGAATGAGAATTCGGGTGTATGGATGCCGATGAGAATAAAGTCTTCGTCCTGATATTTTTCCCACCAGGATTTCAAAAAAGGAAACGTACGGATGCAATTGATGCATGAGTAGGTCCAGAAATCGATAAGCACCACTTTTCCTTCCAAATCCTCTTTTGTGAGCTCAGGAGAGTTGATCCAAGCGACGAGTCCTTCCAGTTCAGGCATTTCGCCAAGCTGTGGGAGATCCATACCCGGCATAATGGGTTGGGATTTGAGCAACTCGCCCAAACCTACGACCTCCATCGTTGATCCGACACGCTGTTCAACATACACAGCGCCGACAATAGCGAGGACAACGAGACTGATTGCGGCGATGAGAATTTTGTGTTTTTTCGTCATAGAGGAAGAATTTGTTCCGGATAGAATTCAACAAGGTACGTCTGGATGACGCGGTCGTAGCCAAAGGCGATCGCAATGGCTGTCGCAATGATAAGGACACCGAAAATTTTATTTAACAGATGAGCGTGAATGCCGATTTTTTGGAGTTTGGGAAAGAACCACCCGGATCCATAAGCGATTCCAAGCATTGGAATGGCAGATCCGAATGCGTAGGCAGCAAAGAGAACGGCTGTTGTGCCGAAATCACCTCCCGCGGCGGCCAAGGTAAGGATGGTTCCCAAGATCGGTCCTGCGCAGGGAGTCCAGATGAAGCCAAGGGAAACACCGACAAGAAGACCGCTCGCCGACGAACTTTTCCCCACGCTTCCCGCGGAAATTTTTGCTCCAAGCCGGCTGAGTGCCGCGGATACGCTCGCCGTGAGCTTCTGGTACACGCCTTCGAATACGAGGGCAAGACCAAATAAAAGAAGAAGGATGATGGCGATGGTTCGGAAGGTGTCGCTGCTGATGCCCGCGACGCCTCCGACGGTGGCAAAGGCCGCTCCAAACAGGGAGAATGTCAGAATAAACCCGATGACCACGAAAACCGGTCGCCATTTTGATCCGTGTCCAACTCCTAAGATGACAGGAAGAATGGGGAGAATGCACGGTGCCAAGACAGTAAGAAATCCGGCAACGATTGCGAGAAGAAAAAGAGTCATAGTGTATTTTCCTGCATTCTATCATACAAATCGAAGGAAACCTTGCAGAAAAAATCATCCTATGCACAAAAAGACTTTACGAGAAATCTGGAAACGCGTAAGTTAGTCCTGCTATGAGTCGAATGAAACCCTTTCTTCCCGTTATCGTGGCCGTTGCACTTATGCTGGCCTTTGCGTATATCGCCCGTCCGGAATCTCCCAAAACAGATTCGCCGGATTTTCTGGCAGGATCGGAAGAAACAGAAGTTGTTGTAGAAGGACTTCTTGGAGTGATTGATGGCGTCTCAACGGATCGCAGCTTTTTTTCTCTCCTTCTTCCGGACGGTGGTGTTGAAGAAATTATCGTTCCGGAGAAAGATGCGGTTTCTGAGGATCAAGTTGGCATGCTCGCAGAGGTGTCTGGTATTCGTGATTTTTCTAGTCGTCGAATCACGGCCGAGCACGTTCTGATTCAGAACGAAGAAAACATCCTTTTGACCTCGCCGACGGAAGGATCGACCGTAACATCGCCTCTGGTGGTTTTTGGATTTGCCCGTGTGCCAAGTGAGTCATTCGAGTTTCGCTTGGCAGAAGCCGATGGTTCACTCGTTCGAGAGGGCACTGTTTTTACGAACGTGGGAGAGGAGGATCAATTTAGTCCGTTCCGGTTTGAAATTTTCTTGCCGGCCTTTTCATCCGATGAATTTGTCCTGGAAGTATTTACCCGCTCGCCAAGAGACGGTTCACAGCAGGACACAACAGCGCTTCGATTACACCTCCTTTCCGCCAAGAATGCGACATTCGATGTGTATTTTAAAGAAGCCCGTGCCTCCGGTTGCGATGATGTCTCGCCGTTTGCTCGATCTGTTTCCCAGACTTCGGCAACGGCGCGTGCGGCCATTTTAGAACTTCTTGCCGGAACAACTCCTGCTGACCGCGATGCAGGCGTTTCCTCGGCTCTTCCTGTTTCTCTTAAATTGCAAAATCTTTCTATTAGCGATGGGGAAGCACGTGTTGATTTCTCCGCAGAGCTTGGGAATATTTCGCGTTCGTGCACGCAAGAAGGCGCAATCGCGCAGATCACACAAACACTTTTACAGTTTCCGAGCGTGCAGGACGTGACGATTACTTCTGAGGGGTCGGAGATTTTCTCCACAAAATAAAGAAAATTATCAAAATACCGCTTATTTTTTCGCGGTATTTTTTGTGGGTGTGGAAAGGTGCTTGACGGAAATTTACTCGTTGTATATACTTCCGTCCGTTCGTGCAAGAAAAGGCACGTGTAGGGTTCTCTCGCACGGGCAACCCGCGCCGCCTCTTGGGCGGTTCGACACGCGCCTTCCAACTCACTACAAGGCCATTCGGCCACATCCATGCTCGTCTCGGGCATTTGGAGAGACAGATGAACGTCATTGCGCTTTGCGTCGGTACCACTCCCGTCACCCTGGTCAAGGGGGACGCCAAGAAGGTTCTGAATTACTGCGACAGCATCGCCAACAAGCAGGCCCTGGTCGTCGTCGCACCGAACCGCGACGCCAGCCAGCTGGCGGTCTTCCACATCGGCGGCGACTTCGAGGGCAACCTCATCGACGCCAAGCAGCAGATCCTCGATGATGTCGTCCAGGCCTTCACCAAGGGGCTGGGGCCCGACTTCACCGGCTACCACGCCTTCCACTCGCTCGACGGGCAGATCCGCCGCGCGATCGGTGGCGCGCTGATCGGCAAGATCCCCGCGCTCGGTCGCCTCACGACCAAGATCGGCGACATGTTGTTCGACAAGCAGGGCTTCATCCGCGGCAGCCGCGGCGACACCGAGATCATGCTGATCGGGCCTGACGGCTCGCGTTCCGACCTGGCCTGGACGGCCGGGAAGACCAATACCGTAAAGATCCCGAACGCCTTCGAGGACACGAAGATCCGGAACACCTTCGTCGGCACCGAGCTCGCGCTCATCGTCGACACGGAGAACGGCATCTTCATGGCCACCACGGCCGAGCAGATCAAGGACCTCGTCGACGGCCAGATCGACCGGTACCAGTTCACCTTCGACACCGTTCTCCAGATCGACGGCCAGATCGACGACGTTACCGTCGGGAGCAAGATCGCGGACGGCAAGTTCCAGATCGTTGCGACCGGCACCTGGGGTGGCAAGTACGGCATGCAGAATGTCCTCGCCGAGAAGCAGGACGGCGGCTGGATGTTCCAGAAGCTCGGCGAGCCGCTCTTCTTCGGCCAGGACGAGAAGTTCCTCCAGGGCTTCGGCGCGATGGTCCGGTGGAACGGTCTCGAGGCCGACTTCGTCAAGCGCGACGAGTACGGCACCTCGCTCACCCGCGTGCAGACGACCGAGCTGCCCCTGAGCGTGTTCAACTACATCGGCCAGCCGCGCCAGCAGTTCGCGCTCTAGCCGATCTCATGTCCTTCGCGGGGCTCAGTCCTCGCGAAGCACAACCCGACGCAGACCCACACTCCACAGGGTCGCGTCGGTTTTTTCTTTTGAGAATAAAAAAACCCCGCTTCTACCGATCATATTCGACCGTGGAAACGAGGTGCGTATCGAAGGTGCGTTGCTGGATGTTCCCTCCCGCGGTTTCTATTTGAACAAGGACCTGGGCGGCGTGCGGACCGTACTGAATGTACGTTACTTCACGCGTCCAGCTCGGAAGCTGGTGCCAGGTGCCGTCCACGTTGACCTTCCACACGTTTCCGTCGTTGCGGACGTACGTGTAGTGGCGGTAATCCGAGCTGAGGTGGATGCGTCGACCACCGACCGCGCGACTTCCCGGGAGCGGAAGGACTTCGGAGGCGACCGCGTCGATGACAACTTGGATCGCTCCACCAACCGCCCCGATGACGGCGTAGTGTTCGACCTGCTTGTCCGTGTGAATCTCGGGCTTCCCGATGAATCCCCACTCGTCGCCGGCAACAACCTTTCCGTGCAAGCGCACGAAGTAGTTGCAGTTCTTGCGTTCGACAATGAGGCAGCGCTCGACGTCGGTGGAAGAACATGTTTTGTCGACGACTTCGTCGGGCTGTTCGCAGACGAGCGAAGTTTCGCACACGCGAGGCTCTGCGGCTCCCGCGGAGCTGGAAAGCACCGCAAAAATGAGCAAATGTCTGGTCATAATCTTTCTCTCCAAGTGAAGCAGACAAACAAAAATACCATAAAATTTGGAGACTGTCAACCATAGACTGATACGTGAAAACCTGGCAAGATGAGCGCACATGGCTCAGGACAAAGAAACAATTTTACTGCTCGATGGAAATTCTCTTTTGCACCGCGCATGGCACGCACTTCCTCCCCTTACGACAAAAGATGGCCGTGTGGTACATGCGGCATACGGATTTGCAATGGCTCTCGAGAAAATGCTTCAGCAGTTTAAGCCGACCTACATGGCCGTTGCCTGGGATCTTCCGGGAAAAACATTCCGACACGAAGTTTACGAAGCGTACAAAGGAACACGAGAAGAAAAAGCTCAAGAACTTTACGATCAAATTCCGCTGATCCAGGATATTTTGGACGCATTCGGAATTCCATCGCTCAGTGCAGAAGGATTCGAGGCGGATGACGTGATCGGCACACTTTCAAAAAAAGCCGAAAAGAAACAAATCAAGACGCTGATTGTCACCGGCGATCTTGATGCGCTTCAACTTGTTGACGCTGAAACGGATGTTATATTTTTTCAAAAGGGCATTTCCGAGACGAAGACATATGACGTAGAAGCTATTTTGGAGCGGTACGGGCTCACGCCAGAGGAGCTTGTCGATTACAAAGCCCTGCGCGGCGATCCTTCCGACAATATTCCCGGCGTTCCCGGAATCGGAGAAAAGACTGCGATTATTCTCGTGCAGAATTTTGGATCTGTTCCCGGGATTTTGAAGGCTCTCAAAGCCGACGAGATTGAGGAAAAATTCGCCAAAAAAATTCGTGGCAACGAACGCGCACTCAAGGACTCCCGATACTTGGTTGAAATTGTAAAAAATGTTCCTGTAAAGTTTCGATTCGACGATGCCAGAATAAAAAATCCCAACAGGGAAAAATTGCTGCACTTGTATCGGGATCTTGAATTCCGTACGCTTTTGCGCAAACACGCCGGAACAGTTGAAGCTCCTCCTCTTGAGATCCCCTCGCGCATTTCCAAGAAAAAGAAGGACGTCCAAATCGTGCGCGAGCTTTCTGACTTGGTAGACCAGCTCAGCGTGTTAAAGCCTGACCACCTCGCCGTGCTCGCAACGGAGCAGGCGCAGGATTTGTTTGGTGCAAGCATGGCTGCAATCGCCGTGTCCGACGGAGTGTTTTGTGTTGTGGTTCAAAATCCAACGGATAAGCATTTGGAAAAAATCGCCGAATATATCCATGCGGCAAAGGACATTGTTACCCATGACTTAAAAGGATTAATGGGTCTCACCGGCTGGGAAATGAACCAGGACGTGATGGACTTAAAAATCGGTTCCTATCTTTTGCATCCCGGATCTCGCACGCACGACATCTTGTCCATCGCACAGAATCACGTTGACGAGAAACTTCCGGAAATTCCCGAACAATTCGGAACAGAAAAAGAATACGAGGCACTCGGCACGATCACCGCGGCACTTCCAAAACTTGCACAGGTTGTTTTGGAGGCGTTAAAAGAGTATGAAATGCTGAAAGTTTTTCATGAGATTGAAATGCCGCTTGTCCCGATTTTGTTTCATATGGAGAAGGAAGGAATTCAGCTCGATGTCAAAAGCCTTGGGGCGTTCCAAAAAACACTCAAAAAACGCATTGACGAGTTGACTCTATCCATCACAAAAGAGGCTGGTGTCGAATTTAATATCAACTCCCCTTCCCAGCTCGCCGGCATTTTATTTGAGACGTTAAAGCTTCCGATCAAGGGCATCAAAAAAACGAAATCCGGATACTCGACAGCGGCACCGGAATTGGAAAAACTTGAGGGAAGCCACCCGATTATTTCCCAGATCAGCGAATATCGGGAGCTGACCAAGCTTCAATCAACCTACGTTGAGGTGCTTCCAAAACTGATTGGCCGCGATGGTCGGATCCACACAAGCTTCAACCAAACGGTCGCGGCAACCGGCCGACTCTCTTCATCGAATCCGAATTTGCAAAACATTCCGATCAAGACAGAGCTCGGAAACAAGATCCGCAAGGCGTTTGTGGCAGGGCGCGGGAAGAAACTGATTGCTGCCGACTACTCGCAAATTGAATTGCGACTCGTTTCTGTGATTGCCAAAGACGCACCGTTCATTCAAGCGTTTCAAGAAGGAGCAGACGTTCATACTCGGACGGCCGCGGAGGTTTGGGAGATCGCGGAGGCGGATGTTACGTCGCAGCAACGTCGGGCAGCCAAAGCAATCAATTTTGGAATTATTTATGGTATGGGGCCGCGCTCGCTCGCAAAATCGACGGGTATGACCTTTGCCGAAGCGCAGGATTTTATCGCTCGTTACTTCCAGATTCACCAGGCGGTTCGAAACTACCTCGATGAAACGAAAATAAACGCGCATCAAAATGAGTTTGTAGAAACGATGTTCGGACGCAAGCGTTTCTTGCCAGAGATCAATTCGGGCGTGCCGATGGTGGTTGCGGCGGCCGAGCGCATGGCGATCAATATGCCGGTGCAAGGAACAGCGGCAGATCTCATGAAGATGGCCATGATTGCGCTGGATGGTTGGCTCAAGCAGAGCCAGTGGCCGGCAAGGGTGCTTTTGCAAGTGCATGACGAACTCGTGGTCGAGTGTACGAATGAGGCGGTCGATGCGGTGGCAAATGGTATGAAGGAAATGATGGAAGGCGTGGCAAGTTTTGACGTGCCGCTCGTGGTAGACGTGGAAATCGGTTCAAATTGGGGGGAGATGTCCATAAAAACATTTGACAAGCCGTCTGGAAAATAGTATCATCCACGTAACGAGCGAGGTGCAAAAAGCGCCTACATATCGATATCACAAAAACGATCCGCCTGCGCGGGTCGTTTTGTTTGTCGGTCGAGTTTTGATCTCCGTGGGCCCGGATTGGTTCGACTCTGGGCTTATCATCCATAGAGTTTGGGGTTCAAATCCCCACGGGTATCAGAATTTGACTTAATAGAATAGCCGTGATAATCTCTTTCTAGATGATAAGCCTGGATCGAACCAGCCGTCCCCGAGTAAGTGCTCGGGGATTTTGCTTGCCTCAAATAACCGTTTTGTAAATCCAAATAGCTCAAGGTAAGATGGTCGCGATATGTTGATATTCGTTTACGGAGACGACACATTTCGTGTGGCGGAAAAGGTGCGCCAAATTAAGGACGCGTTTATCGCGAAATTTGATCCAAGCGGGTTTAATACGGACGCGTTTCCACAGGAAGGAACCAAGCTTGAATGTGGTCCCGTACTGCAGTCAGCGTGCAGTTTTCCGTTCTTAGGGGAAAAGCGAATGGTGATCGTGCGGGATCTCGTTTCCACAGTGAAGGCGGATGCGGTGAAGACGTGGCTCGAAGGCTTCGGCCGAATTCCAGAGTCAACGATTGTTATTTTTTGGGAAACAGAAGAGCCGAAAAAACTTGAAAAGAAAACGCTCTTTAAAAAATTGATTGCGGCTTCGACAGGCTCAGCCAGTAAACAAGGAAACGTTCACTTTTATCCTTTTCCCGAACTTCAAGGCAGAGAGCTTAACGAGTGGATTCGCATGCGTGTGAAACACGTTGGCGGGACCATTTCGCGAAGTGCCGTAGATATACTTGCGGCGCGCGTGGGTTCGGATCTTTGGCAGATGCATGGAGAAATTGGGAAATTGGTTGGTTTTGCCGACGGCACAGAGATTACCGTGGAAATGGTTGAAAATCTTGTGCGAGCGAGTTTTGAGGGACAAATTTTCGCTCTGATCGATGCGGTGAGCCGGAAGCAAACCGCAACGGCCCTTCGTATGCTTCGAGAAGAACGCTCAAGCGGCGCAAATGATTTTTACCTCATGACCATGCTCGCGCGCCAAGTGCGTGTGCTGATCGGTGCCCGTTCGCTGCTCGACGAGAATCCGTACGCGAGCAAACAGGGTTTGGCAGATGCTATGGGTGTGCATCCGTTCGTGGCACAAAAAGCGCTCGCGCAAGCCAAAGGATTCCGCCTCGAAGATTTAATGCACGCGCACGATCTCTTATTCGAGTTCGACCGCGGCATGAAATCCGGCCGCATCGACGCGGACATGGCCGTTGATTTGGTGACGGTTGATTTGATGAACTGAGAGGTGATGGATATTTGGCAAAAAAATACGCGCGACTCGAGGATCACGCGCTAACGTTCATCGTCCGCTGTCCAGCGAAAGCAAGGTATGACGATGACGAATCCATTCAGCTTCGCCCATGAGAAGGCAAGATTCTCCCGCTCACTCCTGTCGTCGACGTGGTTACGATCGCTCAAAAATTCGATCAGCGTCGGATCGGTCTCTTCGTGGACGAGCTGCGTATTTCCGTCGTGGACATACGCCTTGAGCGTCTCGTAATCGCTCCGAGCAAGTCCGACGTACTCTCTCCGGAGTGCGTCGTCGAAACCAGACGACTGCTCGAGAGCGACGATAGCCACATTTTCCTGTTCCCGCATGGAACCTCCTAGAGCGCGATTTAAACAAAAGCGGAAGGTTCCGTCAATAAAAATAAGTCAGATGTCAGCGGGATGTCCTCCTCCGTTTCAAATTCGACATGTTGCCGACCCTAAAGGTCGGCAAAACAAATTTTCCTCTAAACTCATAAAATAAGGTTTTTTTGAATTTTTGTGCTTCATTTAAATTTTGCCGACCTTTAGGGTTGGCAAATGCGATCGGATCATTTTTGAAAAAATATCCACGCTAGGGTGTGGAAAGCAGATCGTATCACTGTCGATTTCATTTCATAAGCGAACGAAAAAAGCACCACATTGGTGCTGAGCTACTCGTTCATGACGAGTCGAGAGAGGTTTCCATCTCCATCTAGGTTGAAGAACTCCAGGTTCGGGTTCTCGAAGAGCTGGAGAAGTGCGAGGGCAATTTCGACGGTCGCCTCAGGTGTGCCGTCTCCGACCTCGGTCACGAGATGCTGCAAGCGAGCGAGCTTGTCAGGGCTGAAATCGAGGCTCACTCTCGTCGTGGTTTCAGGACGGTTCATCTTCAAGTCCTCTGAGAAGGTTTCACGAACTCTAGCCGAAAACCACACTCACGTCAACCCAGAAACCAAAAAACAGCCCAACGGGGCTGTTTTTGTTTACGCCTTCTTCAGGTCATTCAACTTTTTCATGAGTCGTGACTTGTAGCGCGATACGGTGTTTTGCTTGAAGATCTTCTTTGAAACAGCCTTGTCGAGTTTTTTGCTGATGAGCTTCGCGAGCTCTTCTGCTTTTGCGACATTTTTGCTGTCGAGCATTTTTCGCAGTTGAACGCGGAGCGATTTTAGCTCAGCTTTTACGAGCTTATTTCGCTGTGTTCGTTTTGCGACCTGCCTGAGGTCTTTTTTTGCGGCGGTTGTGTTCGCCATAACTATTTGGATTGTGAGCGTGTGAGAATAATGTAGGACGATGGAAGTATAGCCTAGCGGGCTAATCTGTCAACATTTCCGTCCGACTGGGGATTTCGATCTCGATTGGGTCAAGTTGTTTGCCGGCCGCGCCTTCCGTGATTTTATAAACATCTTTGTCAACTTTCTTCAACTCTTTTGAAGCAAGATTAAATTGCTTCATTGTTGTTTCAAGATGCTTGCCGACTTTGTCATGATAATCCTGGTATGAACGCATGTGACGCATCATGTTCTCTGTCTGCTTTTGAATTTGTTTCACGGATTCTTCAATCTGGAGCGCTTTCAGACCGAGGAGCACTGTTTGAAGATACGCGTAGAATCCAGTCGGAGAAACAATCATGACACCTTTTTCAAATGCGTACTCGATCAAGTTGCGCGTATTTACGGTGGCTGACCCCACGCCGGAAGTAATGAGATTATGATACACACCTTCCGCCGGCACAAACATGAACGCAAAATTCGTTGTTCCCATGTGAGGTTGGATGTACTTAGATGTCTCATCAATCCGTTTTTTTACATCTGTCTTAAATTCCTTTTCGAACACTTCTCGACGAGCCGCATCAGGTTCCTGCGAAATTTTGTTGTAGGCTTCTAACGAAAATTTTGCGTCAATAGGTATCAACATTTTATTTACAAACAAAACCGCATCAGGAATGAGCTTTTGCCCACTGGTTTCATCCGTGCCCAAATCATGCTGCATGGAGTATTGCCCCGGCTGAAGAACCTGGCCCAGCAATGTCTCAAGCCAGTATTCTCCTAAAATTCCTCGCTGCTTTGGGTTCTTCAGAATATTTTCAAGGCTTTGGAGTTGTTCGGAGAAGTTTAAAACCTGTTTATTGGTTTCATCCAGCTTTGTTAACCTCTCCGTCACGTCTTTCACAATCGATGAGGTGTGTGTGAATTGCTTTTGCATGGTGGCGGACGTGTCTGTGAGCGACTTCATGAGCTGCTCGTTAATGCCGGTCAATTGATTTTGCACCTCTTTTCTCTGTTCCGTATTCGATTGCTGAATTTCTCGACGAAGATCGTTTACAAGGCGAAGAAGGTCTTTGTCTGTGTTTTCCGTGGTTGCGGTTGGTCGAGACCGCATCAAGAAGATTCCGAACGCAATTACGGCCGTGATGAGTATGATGAGAAGGATAATTTCGATAGACATATGTTCTTTGACTCGACAGGGGGATCAGCGTATTATAACGCCTGTCGGTGACAGTATAACACGGGTAGAATCCGACGGTAGCGTCTCCGTAGCTCAACGGATAGAGCAGATCCGTCCTAAGGATAAGATGGGGGTTCGATTCCCTCCGGGGACACCATCGAGCTGAGCTCGATTGGCCCGATTATGAGCCAACGCTGAGCGTTGGCTGTCAACCAATCGATATATCGAAGCCGATGCGGCACGCTTAGCGGGTTCAGTGTGGCTAAAATTGCGCTAGAACGGCTTGGGGCTGTGCGCGTCGGTCAACGACCGTTTCAGGTCGTCTCCTTTCCGTGCTCACGTCGCGTGGGAGAATCGAAATTTTCTCTCGTTCTGATACTTGCCCCTGTTTCACATGGAACTACTATGATCATTCCAACCATTGGTGATATTAAAGCTGGTCTATTCGACATGGATGGACTTCTTTTTAATTCCGAGACACTTTATCGAGGAGCCCTTTGGAAAATGGCAAAGGATCGAGGGCGGGAGTTTACGGTTCTGATGCACCGAGAAATGATGGGGAGATCGAGTTCTGAGTCGATGCAGGTTGTGAAGGATGCATGGGAATCACTGGATTCAATTGAAAGTCTTATTCAGGAGCGTGATTTGAACGTTATTGAAATTGCAAGAAGGGAGATAGAGATTATGCCAGGAGCTGATGCGCTTGTGCGGTTTTGCATGGATCGCGAGCTTTCCCATGCCATTGTTACGGGCTCAAACGCAAAAGTGGCAGCCGCATTCGTGGAAATTTCTCAGATTGGCAACGGTTTTCAATTTATTCTTGATGGGGACCAGGTAGAGAATGGAAAACCCGCACCGGATATTTATTTGAAAGCAGCGGAGATGATTGGATCTCATCCAGAAAATTGTCTCGTTTTTGAAGATTCGTTAAACGGAGTGAAGTCGGCTGTGGCAGCTGGATGCCACGTCATTGCGTGCCCGAATGAATTCAGTCTCGATCAGGACTTCTCGATAGCAGATAGACGAGTGGGATCGCTTTCGGAGATTGTTTCCTACCTAGGCATGCTGTAGAAGTCAACAAAAACACCCCGCACTCGCGGGGTGTTTGTTTCACACGAAACCCAGAGTTCATTTTGGTGTTTGTCTAGACCCGTTATGGACAAACGTCTTTTGAAAAAAGCCAACTTGTCTAGGATAGACTTGACAAATGAATAAACTGTGGATAAAGCCCAAAAATAGGGGTTTTTTTAAAAACAAAAATGTATCGATCGATATATTTGTGAGAAATATGTCGATTTCTTGGCTAAGATTAGCCTAAAAATAGGTTG
>Ga0326597_10005919_pt1 | contig 16856 bp, 13 predicted proteins | sample RVTome_12_FD_203789 | JGI IMG/M metagenome (GOLD analysis project Ga0326597, IMG submission 203789) | Soil microbial communities from uranium-contaminated site in the Upper Colorado River Basin, Wyoming, United States - RVT100D185 | ecosystem: Environmental > Terrestrial > Soil > Contaminated >...
TGCTGGATCAGGTGATGGATATCACCCAGGCGGAGATTGTGCGTTTGAGGTGGAGCGTGAACCCACCGGATCTCATGCTGGTGCCTGAAGTGGGTCGCATTGGAACAGTTGAATTCTACCGCGGCAAAGAAGCGATCGCGGCCGGCCGCGCGGCGGCGCAGGAAAAACTGGCGCAGATAAAAAGCCTGCTCGATACGGGAATTGATCAATAGGTGTTGTTACGCCATCCTGTCGGCTGAAATTAGTAACAAGGGCCGGGTAAAATCGGTACATTATTCGCATAGCCGGTTAATTTATTCACCGTGTCGCCGCCCATCATTTATTTACGGTAATACCGATACCTGTTCGCTGATGTTGATGTTTGACGGAAGCTGTGTTTCATTAGTAATGATCATTAAATGTGATTATACATAAATTTAATTTCCCCCATGGCCGGAACACTCAAGGAGTAAGACGGTGACAAAAGCAATCCGTGTACATCAAGTTGGCGGTCCCGAAGTTTTGCGCTGGGAAGATATCGATCCGGGCAAGCCGGCGAAAGGTGAAGTACTATTGCGGCATACCGCCATCGGCCTGAATTTTATCGATGTGTACCACCGTACCGGGGTTTATCCGGTTGAGCGGTTGCCTTTTACGCCCGGTCTCGAAGGCGCAGGCGTGATCGAAGCCGTCGGTGAAGCGGTAACAGACCTGAAAACGGGCGATCGCGTCGCCTACGCCGGCGCGATCGGTTCCTATGCGGAGCGGCGCGTCGCCCCGGCGGCCAAGCTGGTTCGGATTCCGGATGGAATCGACGACCAGACGGCCGCAGCCATGATGCTGAAGGGAATGACGGCCCAATATCTGTTAACCGGCTGTTACCCCGTAAAACGGGGCGACACCATTTTGTTTCATGCAGCGGCCGGGGGAGTGGGAACCATCGCCTGCCAATGGGCGAAACACCTCGGTGCCACCGTGATCGGCACCGTCGGCTCGGAGCAAAAAGCCAAGCTCGCGAGGGATCACGGGTGCGATTACCCCATCATTACGACGCAAGAAGATTTTGTTCAGCGTGTGCGAGAAATAACCAAGGGGGCGGGCGTGGCGGCGGTATATGATTCGGTCGGCAAGGATACGTTCATGCGCTCGCTGGATTGTCTGCGCCCATTGGGAATGATGGTAAGTTTTGGCCAGTCCTCCGGTCTTGTTCCGCCGCTTGACATCGGCATACTCAGCAAAAAAGGCTCGCTCTTTCTGACTCGTCCGACACTCATGACGTATACCGCGAAGCGGGACGACCTCATCAGCCGGTCACGGCAATTATTCGATGTTGTAAAAAAAGGTGTCGTTAAAATAGAGATAGATCAGACCTTTCCGCTTCAAGATGCGGTCAAGGCTCATGAGGCGCTCGAGGCCCGACGGACAACGGGTTCAACAGTATTGCTGCCCAGTTCATGATGCGGCACTAAGACTGACTCAGCGAATAATCTATCGGGCGCGCCATTCAACCGCTTTGTGTTGCTCCAAGTCCGCCTGAATATTATTCAGGGTCCGCAGGGCTGTGTTGCGGGAAATCGGGAGTGACAAGAAAATTGGCAATGGTGGACCCGCCACTGGAGCCCCATTCATTAAATGGTACCGAGGGTCGGAATCGAACCGACACGGTGTTGCCACCACCAGATTTTGAGTCTGGCGCGTCTACCAGTTCCGCCACCCCGGCTTGAGTGATGCACGGTGTTAAAAGTATAACAATCCTGCCATCATGTTAATAGTTGATTCACGAATACGGAGATCAAAATCGGGCGATGCGAGTGCTGGCGGGCGACATCGGCGGAACCAAAACATTGCTGCAGGTCAGCGCGTGGGAGGCGGGTCGTCTCCGCACGATTCGGGAACAGCGCTTTGACAGTTGCGCGTATCCCTGTTTCTCTTATCTTCTCATTGAATTTTTAAAACAGGAAAAAAAAGCAAACATTGGAGCAGTTTGTTTTGGCATTGCCGGCCCGGTCAGGGAAACCGATACAGGACAGGCCGTAAAGGTCACCAACTTGCCTTGGGAGATTGACGGCAACGCCATCGCGCGTGAATTCGGGTTTCCCACGGTTCGTCTCATCAACGATTTTCAGGCCATTGGTTACGGTATTGAACTCCTGAAGCAGAGCGACCTCGTCGTCTTGCAACAGGGCAAGCCGGTGGCGCACGGACCGCGGGGAATAATCGGCGCCGGCACGGGACTGGGACAGGCACTTCTGGTCTGGTCAGGAGATCGTTACGAACCCATTGCCACGGAGGGCGGTCACGCGAATTTCGGACCAACCAGCGAATTGCAGATAGAACTGTTGCGCTATCTTCTTAAAAATACCGGTCGTTCATCTTATGAGCTCGTCGTTTCCGGTCACGGCCTGACCCGACTTTATGAATTTCTAAGAGATCGCAACAATCTCCCCGAATCTCCCGGCGTGCGTGACGCGGTTAAATCGGGCGACGCCGCCGCGATCATTACGCACGCCGCACTGGATCAAACTGACAAATTGGCGAACCAGGCGATGGATTTATTCGTCGAAATATATGGCGCCCAGGCGGGTAACCTCGCGCTAACCGCTGGCGCCACCGGCGGCGTTTTCATCGCCGGCGGAATTGCTCCAAAAATCGTTTCACGGCTGACGGATAGCCGCTTTCTCCGCGCTTTCCGGAATAAGGGCAAGATGTCCGCGTACGTCGAGGCCATTCCCGTGAGCGTGGTGATGAATCCGAAAGTCGGTTTGATCGGTGCCGCGCGGCTGGCCAGTCGTCTGGGCTGACGAATTTACATAGCACGCAACGTTCCATACTTAACATCATCGCTGTGTTCGTACTTGTAGCGCTACGTGAGCTGGTCAGGCCCAGGGCCTGTTTTGAAAAATCCGGTAATCCATGTCTGGAAACAGGCTGTCGCGCGCGGTTACTTCACGCATATAGTTTTCGTCAAAATTTCCGGTTTCGGCCATCGACGCCATACGGCTAAATCGATGCAGGTGTGTCTTGAAGCGGCGGATGGCATATTCCACGCTGGTTCCGGTTTTCATGATGAATGCCCAGTCGCTTGATTGCGCTAGCAACAGTTCGCGTGCCGCCTGATCCAGTACCCAGCGAAGCATGCCTTCGGCATGCGGAAAGCGCAGAACCAGGGAACGCATGCGTTCAGCGGATGCATGCAGATACGGGTAGATCCAGTCGTTGGAGCCGTTCAACCACACTTCATGAAATCCGCCGGCGCCCCAGCTGCACTCGGGCGGTGAAACGGGCTGCAGTGCACTGACGCGATCCAGGTATTCCGAAAGCTTGACGGTCTTGATGTCGTTCTGGTCATAAGCGATCTTGCGCAGGAGAAAATCGATCCACTGCGGTCCCTCAAACCACCAGTGACCAAAAAGCTCCGCATCGTACGGCGCCACGATGATCGGAGGGCGGTCAAAAAACGACGAAAGCCATTCGATCTGCAATTGGCGGTTGTGCATGAAATGACCGGCATGCGTGGCGGCGCGGTCAGCGGCCCAGCCAGGGTGGTATGGCTCCTTCCAGTCTGATTTTCCGGTAATCCGGTGATATTTAAGGCCGGTAAAGGTGGGAATCCCGGCATGATGCAGCTGGCGGATATGCGGTTCATGCACATCAAATCCGGCATCGCGATAAAACTCCCGATACGCGGGATCGCCCGGATAGCCTTCCTCCGCCGCCCATACCTGTTTGCTCGAGTCGTAGTCGCGCCCGAAAGCAGCCGGCCCGCCCGGTGTGCGGACGGGACAGTGCACGCCGAACTTCGGGCGCGGCTCGGCGTTGAGCAATCCGTGCGAATCAAGAATAAAATATTCGATCCCGAAATGATTGAGAATGCGATCCATGCCGGGTTTGTAACCGCATTCCGGCAACCAGATGCCGCGCGGTCTTCTCCCAAGGATGCGCTGATGGGTGCGTACCGCCATGGAAAGCTGGGCATAAATACTTTCTTCGTTCACGGCGAGCAGCGGAAAATAGCCATGCGTCGCGCCGCAGGTGAGAATGTCAAGATGCCCGGACTCCATCAACCGGCGGAACGATCTCGTGACGTCTTTTTGATCCAGTTCCAGGAATCGACGGCGAAGACCTTGGTATAGCTTGCTGTAAAACTCTATCACCGGATGAAAATAACCGTCGCCTTCGGTACGCTGACGTTCGCCCGCCAATGCCTCAATCCGTTCGTCGAGATAGCGCACGTACCGGTTTTGCAGCAGGGGGTCCGTCATCATCGACAACAGCGTGGGAGTCAGCGACATGTTGATGCGAAACGGTACACCATCGCGTACCAGCCCTTCGAAGACATTCAACAAAGGCAAATAGGTCTCCGTCATGGCCTCGAAGAACCAGTCTTCTTCGAGAAAACGCTCATGTTCCGGATGGCGCACAAACGGCAAGTGTGCGTGCAGCACAACCGCCAGATAGCCCTTCGGGTTCACAGAAGAATTATTTATTGCTCTTGCCTGCCTGAGCGCGTTGATGAGATGAAATGCCTGGTGCGCCTCCCGGACTCCCGATCGATGCCGCCCAGCCCAGCCGTGTATCGCGCGCAAATCCGCCCGAACGCCGGTACATGGCGCGGAATTGCTCGTCGCTTACCCACCACATGCGGTCGGTATATTCGGAAGCATAAAGGCTCGGAATCCGCGCAATGCCACGATGGAACGCGGTAACAAAACTTCCGTCCGATTCGTAGTGTCCCAGTTGCAAATAGACGGCGCCGATTTCCTCTAAATCATCGAGACGGAAATACCAGTGGCCATGGTTCTGCGGCGGTGAAAATTCCTCGATGATTTCAAACCTGTCTCCGGCCATGCGTCCCAGCCGGAGCTTGAGCGATTTCAAAGGCGGTACGATATCCGGCGCTATTTGCCAGTAACCGTGCAGGAGCCCCGGTTTCACCGGCAGCAGGCAGAGCATCGATTCCGCGATCGGTGGCAGGTGATCAATGTCTTCTCCGAGATCGGCCGCCACGCCGGACGGTGCGGTGGCGCCGCTTGGAACCGTGGCGTATTTTGCGGATTCCACGCGCTCTTCATCGGCGGCCGGTCGTCGTGTATCGGATGTCCACGCAGTCATGAAATCAGGTTTTGCCGCGATGCTGGCACCGTGACCGGGAGCGGCGGATGGCAATATTTTCTTCCCGGCAGTCAGATCGCTGTTAACTTCCGGACGCTTGGATTTGGAAGTTAACCGGCCGGATTGCAGTGATTTGGCCGGTTTTTTCGGTTTGTTCAGGATTTCCGGTTTAGGGTGTACGTTTCCCGCCAACAGGCGCTCAAGCTGGTCGCGCGTCAGTTTAGAATAATTTTTCAGCCCACGGAGTTTGGCCAGGGCGCGGAGATCCTTAACGGTTTTGTAAGCCATAGGCTCACCCCCTTGGCGGCCGAGCGAGACACCACTCGTCCGCAGTTACGATGTTGTGGCATCGGCCTCATCCTTCCACTCCGTGACTTAATTGTAAAGACCCGGATACGCAGGGTTTATAAGCTCGATGTTTCCGGAGACCGGTGTGCGAGAAAATCTTAACAGACAGGTCCGTTTGATATTCCGCCTCCCGCAATGTAAAAATGTCCGGATGACAGGGGCGAAAAATTTAAAATCAGCGTATGCTTGAGTCTCCAATCATGACCATCGAAATGAAAAACACCCTACTTCCAGCCATCGTTACACATCCAAGGGGGCATGAACATGCAGATTCCGTTGCAGATAACCTTGAAAGACATGCCGCAATCGGGCGCTGTCGAGACACGCATCCGGGCGAAAACGGAAAAGCTTGGACGATTTTATGATCGGATTATCAGTTGTCGTGTGGTGGTGGAAACACCGCAGCGGCATCAACACCAGGGAAAACTCTACAGCGTTCATATCGATCTTATGGTGCCTGGCGCGGAACTCGTGGCTAACCGCGCCCAAGACGAGGATGTGTATGTTGCGATCCGCGAAGCCTTCGGTGCCATCACGCGCCAGCTGGAAGATTTTGCCAGGCGCCAGCGCGGTGAGGTGAAGCGTCATATCCTGGCGGGCAATGGATCTTCCGCAGGGTAACCGGATGCGTGCGGAAGAGCGTATATGAGGTTCGCACAAAGGGGGGTTATGCGCATGGATATCACAGCGGTCCAGAAGGTGTATCGGCGCTACGCGCAGGGCTATGACATTTATTTCGGAGCGATGTTTCAGCAGGGCCGTCAGGCCATCATAACGAAAATGAACTGCCACCCCGGTGACCGCATCCTCGAAGTTGGCGTGGGGACGGGGTTGTCCTTGCCGCTCTATCCCCGGAACGTTCAGATTACTGGTATTGATCTGTCCCGTGAAATGCTTGCGCGCGCCCGCGCGCGCAAGATGCGTGAAAATCTCAGCCATGTGGCGGCGCTGCAGTTGATGGATGCCGAAAACATGGATTTTGAGGACAACAGTTTCGACATGGTCGTGGCGATGTATGTGGTATCCGTCACACCGCACCCGACGCGGTTGGTGAACGAGATGCGCCGGGTATGCAAACCCGAGGGTGAGCTGTATATCGTGAATCATTTTCACCATACCAACCCGTTTGTGGGAGGAGTGGAGCGCATGATCGCTCCGTTATCCCGACAGATGGGGTTTCGTCCGGATTTTTCCATGAAAAATTTCATTAAAGAAACGGGTCTGGACGTGGTGGAGCGGATACCCGTTAACTTGCTGGGATACTGGACCTTGCTTAAGTGCCTCAATAACAAAATCTCCCCGACGCCTATTCAATCTAAAATGGCCATCGCCTGAAGCGATGCATGCTGGATATGCGTTGCTGGCGTTCGCTTTCGCCGTAGCCTTGTTGAGTTGTTCCAGCAGTGCGACGAAACCGTCCGCGATGAACAGCGACCCCGAAACCAGTGTCTGCGGGCGCTTCCGCGAACCACTCGCATTCTGGATGTTTCGGCGTGCCGCCGGAACAGCGGATGAGCGCCGTGTAGCCGGAATAAGAGATATCGAGCGCGTCAATTTTACAACCCGCGACGGGCGTGAACTGGGTGGCTACAAGCTGCTGGTACGAGAAAATCCCCGGGGATATCTTTTGGTCGCGCCGGGAAATGCCATGCTCGCCGATCAGATCATGGATGAAATGCAGTTGTTCCGGGACCGGGGTTTTGATGTTTATATCTACGACTACCGTGGCTACGGACTTTCCGGCGGTAGAAGCAGGCTGGCGGCGCTGATTTCAGATTATCGGGAGTTGGTTGCCTTTCTCAATACCCAGCCTTACCGCCGCCGGGCGCTGTATGGGATGTCCATGGGTGGAATTATCCTGCTGAACGCCGTGGGATCCACGGATAGGTATTCGGCGATGGTGGTCGATTCCTCTCCCAGCCGCATTTCGCATTTGGGGTGCCCTGGTTCATATGATCCCGTGAATCATTTACCGGTGGACGGCTCGCGCCTGAAAATTATCAGCGGGGAACGAGACAGCGTGGTGCGGCCGGCGGAAATGGCTGAGTTAATGCAGATCGCGAAAAAACGCGGCGCCACGGTTGTCAGCCGCGAGGAATATGCGCACCCCTTTCAGGATGCGGATCTCACCATACATCGACGCCGGTTGATTGAAGTGGCCGATTTTTTCACTCAGCCGTAATCGCGTCGCGGGACGAATAGTTTAGCTAAATTGATTGGGTGAGGTGGCGGTACCGGCGCAGATACTGCGCGGCGCGGCGGTGCCAGCTGAAGTCTTCACGCATGCCCGTCAGCATCAGTTTTTGCCAGTGATCCGGGTTTTTTTGTAGCACGAGCGCGCGGTCCACCGCATCCATGAGCTGACTTGCGCGTGCTTCCTCGAACACAATGCCGGTTGCGTTTCCTTTCTTGAGGTTCTCTTCCGTGGCATCGATCACCGTGTCCGCCAGCCCGCCGACACGGCGCACGATCGGGATGGTGCCGTAACGCATGCTGTAAAGCTGATTCAGCCCGCAGGGTTCGAATCTCGAGGGCATGAGAAACATATCTGCGCCGGCTTCGATAAGATGTGCCAGCCGTTCGTCATAACCGATCCGAACCGCCAAACGGCCCGGATAGCGTTGCGCCTGCGCGCGTAGCGCCTCTTCATAACCGTTGTCTCCGGTACCCAGCACCACGAGCTGTACCGGCCGGTGCATGATTCCCGGCAGCGTCTCGATGACCAGATCAATCCCTTTCTGTTGAACCAGCCTTCCGACCATGCCGATCAGCGGCGTTTCCGGCTGCGCCGGGAGGCCGAATTCCCTCTGCAACATGCTCTTGTTGGGATGCTTGTCCTGCGGCCGCCGCGCGGAATAGCGCCTGAACAGAAACGGATCATGCGCCGGATTCCACACCTTCCCGTCGATGCCGTTTAATATTCCCGTCAGCCGGTCCGACCGATGGCGCAACAATCCATCAAGCCCGCTTCCGAATTCCGGTGTCTGGATTTCGCTCGCGTAAGTGGGGCTCACCGTGGTCAGCCAGTCGGCGAAGACAAGCCCACCCTTGATGAATGACAATTGACCGTGAAACTCAAGCGCCTCGAATGACCAGAGCGAGGCGGGTAAATCAAGCTCCGTGAACGTCCGGTAGGGAAACAGACCCTGGTAGGACAGATTGTGAATCGTGAAAATCGATGCCGGCCGGTTTTTTTCCTGCGCCAGCAGTGCCGGCACCAATCCGGTTTGCCAGTCATGACAATGCACCAAATCGGGTTGCCAGCTCAAGCCTGCCCGGCCGCGGGCAAGCAGCACGGTCGCGCGCGCGAACAAAGCGAACCGCGAGGCATTATCGATCCACGGTAGACCGTGCGGATCAAGATAAGGATTGCCGGCACGTCCGAAAGCAGGAGGATAATCAACGAACCAGGTAATCAGCTGTGTACCGGGCAACCGCCCTTCAAGGAGTCGAACGGGTTCTGGAATGCCCGAGACATGTAATTCCGCCACCGGCAAAAGTTTTCCCGCGCGGGCCACGGCATCCCGGTAGGCGGGAAGCAGTAGGCGAATGTCCGTTTTGAGAGATGCGAGTGCGACGGGCAAACTGCCGACAATATCTCCCAACCCGCCGGTTTTAATCAGCGGATGCGCTTCGCTGGCCACAAAGAGAATTTTCGGCACCTGCGCAAATGTCCCGGGAAATGCGTCATTTCGGAATTGATAGTGTATTTGAATTCATGGCGGTGTGGTAAATTCCAGTCTAACGGTGAAAGTATCCGATCTATGCCGCCGTGGGACGAGGAGGGCGTTACCATGTTCCGAGGTGAGACAGCACGCCAGATTACTCGACTGACACGCGATACCCTGGCCCTGATTCTCGCCGGCGGACGCGGGTCGCGCCTGAAACACCTCACCGTGTGGCGCGCCAAACCCGCTGTTCCCTTCGGCGGCAAGTTCCGCATTATTGATTTTCCGCTTTCCAACTGCATGAATTCGGGTATCCGCCGCGTCGGCGTGCTGACTCAATACAAGGCCCATTCGCTGATCCTGCATATTCAAAAAGGCTGGGGTTTTTTGCGTGGCGAACTGGGGGAATTCATCGAGCTGCTTCCGGCCCAGCAACGCATTGAGACTTCCTGGTATACCGGCACGGCGGACGCGGTATATCAGAATCTCGATATCATCCGCAATCACGATCCAAGTTATGTCTTGGTCCTCGCCGGCGATCACGTGTATAAAATGGATTACGGCACCATGCTGATTCACCACGTGGACAGCAAGGCGGATGTCACTGTCGCCTGTGTCGAAGTGCCGGTCGAACGCGCGCACGAGTTTGGCGTGGTGACGGTGGACGCACAATCGCGTATCACCAAATTTCTGGAGAAACCCAAGGTCCCGGAACCGATACCCGGCCGGCCGGGTATCACGCTGGCGTCCATGGGGATCTATGTGTTCAACACCAAATTCCTCTATGAACAACTGGTACGCGACGCCAGCACAACTTCCTCCGCTCACGATTTCGGCAAGGACGTCATTCCCTCCATCATGGATTCCTACCGTGTCATGGCGTATCCATTCCGCGATCCGGTGACCAAGAAACAACCTTACTGGCGCGACGTCGGCACCGTGGATGCCTTATGGGAGGCCAATATCGAATTGGTGGAAATATCACCGGAGTTGAATCTGTACGATGAGGAATGGCCGATCTGGACTTACCAGGAGCAACTGCCACCGGCGAAATTCGTGTTCGACGACGATTTGCGCCGCGGAATGGCGACGGATTCCATGGTGTCCGGTGGGTGCGTGATTTCCGGATCGAAGGTGAATCACTCGCTGTTATTCTCGAATGTTAAAGTGCACTCTTTTTGCGAGGTCAATGATTCCGTGGTGTTGCCCGACGTCGTGATTAACCGCCATTGCCGTCTCAGGAAAACGCTCATCGACAAAGGATGTCACCTGCCCGAAGGAACGATAATCGGTGAAAAACCGGAAGAAGATGCCAGACGGTTCTACGTGACACGGCAGGGAGTGGTGCTGGTGACGCCGGACATGCTGGGACAACAATTGCACCACGCCCGCTAGGATGCGGATGAAGGCAGTGATGTGCCATAACATGCGTCACACTGCGTCGGACACTAAATTCTTATTACGTCAGTGGCGCATTTCATGTGCCTCGCACTTCCACCAACAGCGGGCAATGTTTGAAACTGTTATCCTCCGGGTAAGCCGGTTGAAGTGAGAAGGACCTCTCAGATCCAGATCATATACCCCGATTCGAAACGGTGCGAAAGCGCGGGATGGAACGGAAACATTCGAATCTTGTAGCTCTGTAAACCCGGTAATCGCGGATAAAGGTCCAGCTTAAAATACGTTTCGCCATTGTCATTCTGTGATTCCGTTGAAAAGATATGGCTGTCCAGCCTGATAAACTCGCCGTCATCGGATTCTTTCCCCACGAGACATTCCACGAGCACGTCCTCCGGGAGCAATCCGCTCAGGCGGGCGGCAACGCGCAACGGAAATATCTCGCCGGCGCGGATTTCAGTTTGTGGACTATCGACCCGCCACAGGCTGACATTCGGCCAGCTTTGATCAAGCCGCTTGCGCCACTCGGAAACTTCTCTGGCGCGCGCGAAATTATTGCCAGACATCATGAAATGCTGTCTTTTCGCCAGGGCGTAATAATTTCGGACGTAATCCATAACCATGCGTTGTGCATTAAAGCGCGGAATCAGCGATTTCATGGAATTCTTGGATTTTTTCACCCATCCTTCCGAATATCCGAGACCTTTGCGCGCGTAGTAAAGCGGGATGACCAGTTTTTCCAGGATATCGAGCAGTTCCTGTGCCTCCTCACGGTTGCGATAGGCACTGTCGTAGCGGGGTCCATGCGGCGTAATTCCCCAGCCGTTTTCACCGTTGTAACCTTCGCCCCACCAGCCGTCCAATACGCTTAAATTGATGACACCGTTAATACCAGCTTTCTCACCGGAGGTACCGCTGGCTTCCATGGGATATTCGGGATTGTTGAGCCACACGTCGACACTGGTGACGAGTTTGCGCGCGAGGGCCAGATCGTATCCTTCGAGCAGGATAATCTTGCCTTCGAATTCCGGCCGGCGTGAGTAATCGTGAATTACCTGGATCAGGTGCTGAGCCGGCAAGTCGTGCGGATGTGCTTTGCCGGCCATGATGAGCAACACACGCCGTTTCGGATCGTTGAACAATCTTGCCAGACGCGCCGGATCTGAGAACAGCAGGGTGGCGCGCTTGTAGGTTGCAAAGCGACGCGCGAATCCAATTGTTAAAATATCGGCATCGTGCGGCGTGAGATACTGTGTGTATCGTTCGATCAGCGCCTCGCTGGTGCCGTTACGCCGGTGCTGAATGATGACCCGGCGCTTTACTTCCTCGAGCATTTCCGATTTCAGCGACTGATGCAGACTCCAGTAACTGTGATCCGGAATGTCATCGATATGCCTCCAAAAATCTTCGTTGAGCAGCTCATTGCGCCAGCCTCCGCCAAAACGCATGTCGAATACGTTGGCCCATTCGCGCGCGAGAAACGTCGGAACGTGAACGCCGTTCGTTACGCAACCTACCGGGTTTTCTTCCGGCGGAATCTGCGGCCAGATGTATGCGGCCATGCGCGAAGCTACCCCACCGTGAATGCGTGATACCCCGTTGCGGAATCGCGAACCGCGCAGCGCCAGACCCGTCATATTGAACCCCCCCTGGCTGCTTGGGGTCGAACCCAATGCCATCAACTGATCCATGCTGATACCAAATCTTTTTACCTTGTTGCCGAAATAACGGATCATGAGCGCCTGGTCAAAAATATCGTGACCGGCGGGCACGGGGGTATGCGTGGTAAACACCGTATTGGCGGCGACCAGCTCGAAGGCGCTGTCGAAATCCAGTCCCTGGGCGACGAATTCTCGACAACGTTCGAGTATCATAAATGCCGCGTGGCCTTCGTTGATGTGCCACACCGTCGGTTTGAGCCCGGCCGCCTGGAGCGCACGCACTCCGCCGATACCGAGCACCATCTCCTGCTGAATTCGCGTGTTGATATCGCCACCGTAGAGTTGATAGGTGATGCGGCGGTCGGCCTCGTCATTATCCGGCAGATCGCTGTCGAGCAAGTACAGAGTGATGTGTCCGGCCCGGGCTTTCCATACCTTGAGCATCACGCGTCGCCCGGGAAGGCCGATCTCCACGTGGTTTTCTTCGCCTTTGGCATTCATGGCGGGGAATATCGGCAAATCGGCGAAATGGGTGGGCGTGTAATGCGCCACCTGGTTACCGTGTGCATCGATCGTCTGGGTGAAATAGCCCTGGCGGTAAAGCATGCCGACGGCGACAAAGGGAATGTTCAGATCGCTTGCCGCTTTGCAGTGGTCCCCCGCGAGAATACCCAGTCCCCCGGAGTAAATCTGAAAGCTTTCGTGGAAGCCGAACTCGGCGCAAAAATAAGCGACCAGGTCTTCTTTCGGGTCAAGGTACTGAAGGATTTCAGACTGGGCTCTTTCCTGGTGATAGGTATCGTAGACCGACAGGACGCGGTTGAAGTCTTCCATGAATACCCGGTCTTCGGCCGCTTCATTCAATCTTTTCTGCGAAACCCGGCGGAGAAACACTTTGGGATTATGCCCGCAGGATTCCCACAGCTCGAGATCCAGACGGAAAAAAAGTCCACGGACTTCACGATCCCAACTGTACAGCAGATCGTTGGCCAGCTCCTGAAGACGCTGGAGGCGTTGCGGCAGAACCGGTTGGACTTCGAGTGTATAACGCGTTCCCGGCATGATTCCTTTTATCAATTCTGAGCCAGTCTATGGCTGCCTATTATAGTATGATGCCTTGTCAGGGTGACGATGTTTTTTTCGCGCCTCTCGAAATTTCAGTCAGAGCCAATGCGTAGATCCGACTTCCATTATTCCCTTCCTTTAGAACTTGTCGCGCAATATCCGGTAACATCGCGAACCGCCTGCCGCCTGTTGACGGTGGACGGCGACCGTGGCGTTATCGGTGACCGGCGTTTTACCGATCTGTGCGATTTAATGCAAGCCGGAGATTTGCTGGTGTTTAACGACACCCGTGTGATTCCGGCCCGCCTCATCGGTCGCAAGGAAACCGGGGGGGAAATCGAGCTGTTGATCGAGCGCATTTTGGGCGCGCACCGGGTCTTGGCCCAGGTGCGCGCGAGCAAGCCCCCGAAGCCGGGACAAACATTCACGCTGCAGGAAAATTTCAGCGTAAAGGTGAACCGGCGCGAAGGCGAGTTTTATGACCTTACGTTTGCCGGCCAACGCACGATAATCGAAGTTCTTGACCGCATCGGCCATGTGCCTCTGCCGCCCTATATCGGGCGTCCGGATGAAGCCGTCGATCGCGATCTTTATCAAACGGTGTACGCGCGTGACCCCGGCGCCGTGGCGGCCCCCACCGCGGGCCTCCATTTCGATCAAGCCATGCTGACCCTGCTCCACGAGAAAGGAGTGGATTCCGCCTTTATCACATTGCATATCGGTGCGGGCACGTTTCAGCCGCTACGGGTGGAAGATATTCACGAACATCGGATGCATTCGGAATATTTACGCGTGACGCCCACGGCATGCGATAAAATCAACGCGGCCAGGGAGCAAGGCCGGCGCGTGGTGGCCATCGGTACTACGGTCGTGCGCGCGCTGGAGACGGCGGCGCAAAAAGCACGCGTAGAACCTTACGAGGGTGAGACGGACCTATTCATTTATCCGGGTTTTCGTTTCCAGGTCGTGGACGCGCTGTTGACCAATTTTCATTTGCCGGAGTCCACGCTGTTGATGCTTGTGTGCGCATTCGGCGGAACGGAGAAGGTGCTCAACGCCTACCGCCATGCCGTGGAAGGAAAATACCGCTTTTACAGTTACGGGGATGCCATGTTTGTAGCCTCAGTGGCAAGTAGCAAGTGACAAGTAGCGAGGAGAAGATGATTTTTTCTTGCCACTTGCAACTTGTTACTTGAGACTTTCTGCATGAAATTCGAAGTGCTTAACATCGACGGTGCTGCGCGTCGAGGCCAAATGACGTTCCCGCACGGGATCGTTGAGACGCCGGCCTTCATGCCGGTCGGTACCTATGGCACGGTAAAGGGCATGACACCGGAGGAATTGCGTGCCGGTGGGACGGAAATGATACTCGGAAATACTTTCCATCTGATGCTCCGGCCGGGTATGGAGGCGATCAAGGCGCATGGGGGCCTGCATCGATTCATGCACTGGGATGGTCCGTTGCTTACCGACTCCGGCGGTTTCCAGGTGTGGAGTCTGGGACCAATGCGCAAACTGAGCGAGCAAGGCGTGTGGTTTCAGTCTCCGGTCGATGGTGCGCGAATTTTTCTTGGACCGGAGGAATCGATCGCCGTACAGCAGGCGCTCGATGCCGACATTATCATGATTTTCGATGAATGCACCCATCATCCCGCGACCGAACCGGAAGCGCGTGCATCCATGGAACTTTCACTGCGCTGGGCCGAACGTTCGAAAAACACGCACGCCGGCCATCCCGCGGCGCTTTTCGGCATTATACAAGGAGGGATGTACGAACACTTGCGCGATATCTCGCTCGCTGGCCTCAAGCAGATCGGCTTTGACGGTTATGCCGTGGGCGGTCTTTCGGTGGGTGAGAGCAAAAAAGAAATGTTTCGGATTCTCGAGCATATATCCCCACAGATGCCGGCGGACCGGCCGCGTTACCTCATGGGCGTGGGTCTGCCGGAGGACCTGGTCGAAGCCGTGCGGCGCGGCATGGACATGTTCGACTGCGTGTTGCCGACACGCAACGCGCGCAACGGCTGGCTCTTCACCCACGAGGGCAGCCTGAAGATCAAGAACAGCCGTCATGCCCGCGACACCGGCCCGGTTGACCCGTTTTGCGACTGTTATACCTGCAGGCATTACAGCCGTTCCTATCTGCGTCACTTGCAGCAAGCCAACGAAATTCTGGGCGCGCGGCTCGCCACCATTCATAATCTCCACTATTACCAGCGCCTGATGCGGGGGTTGCGCGATGCCATCGCTGAAAAAAAACTGGATGATTTCATCGAGAAGTTTTATCGTATGCGCCGCTCCGCGGCTCCGGTGAGGGCGGCGGAGCGTGAAAACTGAAACCAACCGCAAGGATAGACCATGAATTTTCTAATTTCCGATGCCTGGGCGGAAGCCCCGGCCGCCGCCGGCGCCCCGGGACAGGGGAGTTCGGTTGTAACATTCATCATGCTGGGCGTGCTGTTCGCGGCATTTTATTTCATTCTGATTCGTCCGCAGGCCAAGCGCGCCAAGGAGCACAAGACGATGATTGCCGCCCTGGCCAAGGGAGATGAAATCTTGACCTCGGGCGGAATACTCGGTCGTATCACGGAACTGGGTGATGTGTATGTGACAGTCGAGATTGCCGATGGGATACTGGTCAAGGTGCAACGACCGGCGATACAGGCTGTGCTGCCAAAAGGAACGATTAAAGCTGCTTAAAAATCTCTTCACTCCTGTCGTGAAAGTGATTGTTTGGGAAATTCAAATCTATATCCGCGCACACGGTATTCTCCATCCCAAAAATAAATAATGAATAAATATCCTCACTGGAAGTATCTGCTGATTCTCATCATCGTGGTGGTCGGATTTGTCTATGCCCTGCCCAACATCTACGGCGAATATCCGGCAGTACAGATCTCGCCCACCCGTACCACTAAAGTCGACCGGCCATTGCTCACTTCCGTCGAGGCGCAGTTGAAACAGGCCAATATCGCTTATGTCGAGGCATTTCTCGACGATAAGGGCGCCCGGATCAGGTTTGCCGACACGGAAATCCAGATCCGTGCACGTGACCTGGTGCAGAAATTTCTGGGAGACAATTACGTAGTTGCCTTGAATCTGTTGCCGGCCACACCGGACTGGCTCGAGGCGCTGCGCGCCAAGCCCATGTATCTTGGTCTCGATCTGCGCGGCGGGGTGCATTTCCTCATGCAGGTGGATACGGCCGCGGTGATCAAGAAGGCAGAAGAAAGTTACACCGACGACATGCGCCGTACCATGCGTGAGAAAAAGATCCAGTATCTCACCGTGACCCGGTTGGATCGTGGCGGTATTGAAATCCGATTCCGTGAAGCGGGCGAGCGGGAAAAGGGCCGCGACGCGCTGCGCAAGGAACTCCCTGACCTCGAGTTCGTTGAAGTGGATCGCGGCAACGATTTTGTGATCAACGCTAATATGAAACAGAGCGCCATAGCGGAAAAAAGCCGGTTCGCCCTGGAACAAAACATGAATTCCCTGCGCAACCGTGTTAACGAATTGGGCGTGGCTGAACCGATTATCCAGCAGCAGGGACAGGATCGCATCGTGGTGCAGTTGCCCGGCGTGCAGGACACCGCCAGAGCCAAGGAAATCCTCGGGCGCACGG
>Ga0326597_10005920_pt1 | contig 16855 bp, 14 predicted proteins | sample RVTome_12_FD_203789 | JGI IMG/M metagenome (GOLD analysis project Ga0326597, IMG submission 203789) | Soil microbial communities from uranium-contaminated site in the Upper Colorado River Basin, Wyoming, United States - RVT100D185 | ecosystem: Environmental > Terrestrial > Soil > Contaminated >...
CAGCACGTCGTCTCGTATCACACGACGTCTTGGGAGAACGAATCAATTGAACCAACACCGAAGCGATTGCAGAATGCAGCGGACGTGTTATAACCACGGTGAGACCTCTTTCTTGTTGTGATCTGTAACTTACGGCATACATGATCAAAACAACGAAAGAGGTTTTTTGAAACACCCCCTAAATTGCATCTCGTGCTAGCAGAGATTAGGGAACGGAATTGCGGTTTGTGGCACTAGTGCGCTACTGCAGCGCACGCCTGCGGCTTGCGGTTAAACGACCGATTGGCAACGGCCTAATCGTGAAAACAACAACGATCACCCGAGGAAGCACCGAAATGACTCGCTCCGCAACGTGCCTCTTTGCAGTCCTGTCCGCGGCCCTCTTCAGTGGTGCTGATTGGCTTCAGTTCCGCGGAACAAACGGCGCCAGTCTCTCGCCCGACGCCGCGCCCCCGGATTCATGGAGCGAGACCAATAATGTCGCCTGGAAAGCGAGCCTGCCAGGCCGCGGTGCGTCTGGCCCGATTGTCGTGAATGGCCGGACCTATGTGACGTGTTCGAGCGGCGTCAAGCAAGACCGCCTGCACGTCATCTGCTTCGACAATGAAACGGGGGATGAGGTCTGGCAGCGTGAGTTTTGGGCCACTGGACGTACGCTGACGCATCCGTTCAGCGCCGTCGCCGCTCCAACGCCTGCCAGCGACGGTGAGCGGATCTTTGCCTTCTACTCGTCGAACGATCTCGCCTGTCTTGACCTCGATGGCAATCTGCTTTGGTACCGCGGCTTGGCCTTCGACTATCCGAAGGCCGGGAACGACGTCGGCATGGCTTCGTCACCGGTGGTCGTTGGCAAAACCGTCGTCGTGCAAATCGAGAATCAGGGCGATTCGTTCGCCGCCGGAATCAACACGGCCACGGGAGAAACACGGTGGCGCGTCGATCGCGATCATCAAGCCAACTGGGTTTCGCCAATTGCTCTGCCGGGCGAACGCGAAGGTAACAAAGTCGTACTGCTGCAAGGAGCCGCCGGCTTGACCGCCCACAATGCAATGACTGGGGAGGAACTGTGGCGGTACGATGTCCCTTGTTCGACAACTCCGTCGGTCGCAGTCAACGACGAGCATATTTTCATTCCAGCAAATGGCTTGACGGTCTTGAAACTTGCTTCCGATGCGACGGTTCCATCACTGGTTTGGGATTCCAGCCAATTGAGCCCGAGCCCCGCGAGCCCGATTATCGTTGGTGACCGCGTTTACACGATCAACAATGCGGGCGTGCTATCGTGTGGTGATATCGCGACCGGCGATCGATTGTGGCAACTTCGAGTGGGCGGACGGCACTGGTCGACTCCGGTTGTCGCTGGCGACCGGATGTACTGCATCAACAGCGAGGGTGCCGCGAAGGTTGTGCAACTCGGCGCCAAAGGCACGGTCGTGAGTGAGAACGAGTTCAGCGAAGAGATCAAGGGCTCGCCAGCGATCTCCGACGGCGCGCTCTACGTGCGGAGCGACCATTACCTTTGGAAGATCGCAAGCGGCTCGTAAGCGAGTGTAACTTCATGTGAGTTCTTCGTTTAACCGCGAGCCGGAGGCGTGCGCTATTTCCCCCGGAGCGCACGCCTCCGGCTTGCGGCAAAACGACTGATTGGCCGCGAGCGTCTGCAAATTGCATGTCTGACCAGATCGATATCAAACCGACCGGCCCGCTCAACGCCTCGATCCGGCCTCCTGGATCGAAGAGCATCACGAATCGCGCTCTAATCTGCGCGGCGCTGGCTGACGGCCAGTCCGTACTCACGGGAGCGTTGGACAGCGAAGATACCGGAGTGATGGTCGCGGCCTTGCGGCAGTTAGGTCTGCAAGTCACGCACGATACCTCGAAGTCAACCATCCACATCACTGGTTGCGGTGGCGCGTTGCCAAACGATCAAGCAGATCTCAACGTCGCCAACAGCGGTACGACGATTCGATTTCTAACCGCGATGCTCGCCGCTTGCCGAGGCAACTTTCGCCTGGACGGCATTGCGCGAATGCGCGAGCGCCCCATCGCCGACCTGCTCACGGCGTTGGAACAACTCGGCGGAGCTGCCTCCAGTGAGAACGTAAACGGCCGCCCGCCCGTCGTGATCGCGTCGAATGGGCTGCGCGGCGGCCAGGCGACAATCCGAGGGAACATCTCAAGTCAATTCCTCAGCGGGCTGCTCATGGCAGCCCCTTATTCTCAGCAACAGGTCGTTATCGACGTCGAGGGAGAGCTAGTTTCCAAGCCGTACGTCACGATGACCCTTGGTGTCATGTCTGCGTTTGGGATTGATGTCGATGCGGACAAGCTGGACCGATTCGTCATCCCGACCGCGCATTACCGAGGTTGCGAATACGACATCGAGCCGGATGCTTCCGCCGCGAGTTACTTCTGGGGAGCCGCTGCCGTAACAGGAGGGACGGTCGTTGTGGAGGGGCTCCATCGAAACTCGCTGCAGGGTGACGTCGCGTTCTGCGATTGCCTGGCTCAGATGGGATGTAAAGTTGACTATGCTGACAACCACATCGCCGTCACTGGCGGTTCGTTGTGCGGAATCTCGGTCGATATGAAGGCGATCAGCGACACCGTACAAACACTCGCCGTAGTGGCCTTGTTCGCCCGCGGTCCGACAACGATCACGGGAGTCGCGCATATTCGTCATAAGGAGACGGATCGCGTCGGTGATTTGGCTCGTGAACTTCGGAAACTCGGAGCGAAGGTGGACGAGTTCGAAGGCGGACTGACAATCACGCCCCACACCCTGCGCCCCGCCGCCATCGACACTTACAACGACCATCGAATGGCGATGTGCTTCGCCATCGCCGGACTGAACTCGCCGGGCGTCGTCATCCATGATCCCGGCTGCACAAGAAAGACCTACCCAAACTTCTTCCAAGACCTGCACCGGCTAACTAGCGCGAACGCTTAAACGCTCGCGCTTGCAAGCTTAGCGCGGAAGAACTCGGAAGCCGGTCTCGACAGTCGCCAACAGCTCGTTCGCCCGATTCAATAGCTCTTCGCTCGAATCGCTTTGCCTTGGTGCGATTATCGCGTCGAATTGGCGTTGGCAGTGCGGACACGCAACGGTTCTGCTCAAGTACTCGAGCCGAACTTGAAGGTGGCGTCCGCAAGACGGACACTCTTGTGCAAAATAAGTGGCAGACATCTCGGTATCTCCTACACCGCGAGCCACGGAAAAGAATAGACTTCGAGTCAGCTAATGTAAGGAATCAACTCCTAGAATGCAAGAATTTCTCAGAATCGCCTGTGGACGCAGTCTTCGCTTGGTGGCCGCTCTAGCCCGGCAAACGATGCGTAAGTCGTGTTTTTTAAAGCACTTACGAATCTATAGCTCTGCCTAAAAATCGGATCGTTCGTTACCTCCGCCTAGTCGAAAATTTTTCGAGTCGTCGCGCCGGAAAGTCGAATGCTTTCAGCCAGTGATCCGGATTGTAACCCGAAGCGTAAGCGAGGATATGCGTTCTGTCCTCACTTACGCTTCGGGTTACGATTCGAGCGGCAAACTGTACCACTTCCCGGTCCCGGCCCCTTTGACGGCGGAAGTTGCACGACGTACAACTAGGCTTCGTCCATCCGTTAGCTGCTGCCGTCAAGCGGCTCTCGCGAGGAGGAGCCGTGAACCGGGTCAGGCCTTAATCGGAGCAGCCCTAAGCGGGGTACTCTTGTGCGAGAGCCGCTTGGCGGCAGAGCGAAGTAGTCGTCACTAGTCACTCGTCACTCGTTGCCCGCTAGACTCCAATGACGTCTGGCCCGTGACAAGTGACCAAGGACTAATGACCTATGACTAAAGAGTACGTCGTCGTCGCCCGTCGCTATCGCCCACAATCCTTTCAGGATCTCGTCGGGCAAAGCCAAGTGTCGCAAGCTCTTGGCAACGCCATTAACACCAGCCGCGTTGGACACGCCTATCTGTTCACGGGCGCGCGTGGTGTTGGAAAGACCTCGACCGCCAGAATCTTCGCCAAGGCACTCAATTGCGCAAACGGTCCGACACCGACACCCTGCGGAGAGTGTGACATCTGCCAAAGCATCACCAGTGGCGACGATGTTGATGTCCTCGAGATTGACGGAGCCAGCAATCGCGGCATTGACGAGATTCGACAGCTTCGGTCGAACGTCAACATTCGCCCAGGCCGATCGCGATTCAAGATCTACATTATCGACGAAGTTCACATGCTGACGACGCAAGCCTTTAATGCGCTGCTCAAGACGCTTGAAGAACCACCGGAGCATGTGAAGTTCTTCTTTTGCACCACCGACCCAGAGAAGATCCCGATCACGGTTCTTTCGCGGTGCCAACGATTTGACTTCGCTCCCGTCGAGACAAACTCAATCCTTGAACGGTTACAGTTCATCGTCGACTCCGAAGGATTGCAGGCCGAAACGGAGGCGTTACAGTTGCTCGCGCGGCGCGCGGCGGGTTCCATGCGGGACAGTCAGTCGCTACTCGAGCAACTCCTGTCGTTCTGCACTGAACGGATTACTGTCAATGACGTTCACGCGATGCTCGGCACAGCCCAAAGCGGTCGTCTGTCCGAACTCGCTTCAAAGCTCGGTGATCGAGACGCAGCCGGGGCGCTGGCGGCAGTCGATTTGGCGGTATCGGAAGGTGTTGACGTCGGTCAGTTGACGGAACAGTTACTTGGGTACTTTCGCGACATGATGGCTGCGATCGTCGGCTGTGAAGCCGATTTCATGCTGCATACCTCCTCGAATGACTACCCCGTTTTGGTCGAATCCGGGAAGTGTCTCGGTTTGGAAACGACTTTGGCGGTGATTCAGATCCTCGATCAAAGTATCACGCGAATGCGGCAAAGCACTCATACACGCGCGCTGCTGGAGATTGCCTTGGTGCGTATTTGCCAACTCGAAAGCCTCGATGAATTGGCGAGCATCGTCGCTCAGCTTCGATCGGGCGTCGCCCCGGCACCAGCGCGCCCCGCCGCTGGGAGCCCCGCACCTTCTCCGGCTCCCGCTGCGGAAAAAAAAACCGAAAAAATCCCTGACATATCTCCTCCGGGAGCCGTCCAGAACCCGCCAGCCGTTCAGTTTACCTCAGAATCTGCCAATTCGATTTGGCAGCAAGCCATTGCAAAAATTGAAGATATGACCGCCGACTACGCCGGTTTCTGCGACCGGATAGCAATTTCCGCGCCAAATCGGCTGGTCGCAAGCTTCAAGTCGAGCTATACTCTCCAAAAGGAGTCGTGCGAGAAGCCTGAACGCAAAGCCCGAATCGAACAGGCTTTACTGCAAGTCACCGGCCAGCGAATTCATGTTGATTTCGAGGTCCGACGCGAAGAGTCGAGTGGCGCTTCGCGGCAACAACCGCAGCCATCGCTGCGACAGAGGATGCGAGATTTCGAAAAGCACCCGCTCGTCAAGCAGGCCATCGACATGTTCGAGGCGGAGATTACGCGACTCGAAGAACCGCGTCCCGAATAATAGCCCCAAGGCGAGCCGTCGCCGTCAGGAGAGACGACCAGTGTTCAAAGAACTAGGCAACATGGCTTCGATGCTTCGCCAGGCTCAACAGGTGGGGGGCAAGATGCAAGAAATCGCGGCACAGCTGAAATCCAAGCGAGTCAAGGGTAGCGCCGGCGGAGGGATGATCGAAGTCGAAGCGAACGGCCACGGCGAAGTGCTGAAGGTGAAGATCGACCCGACCCTTCGAGGCGATTTGGAGATGATTGAGGATTTGATTCCAGCCGCGATGAACCAAGTTGCGGCCAAAGCGAAGCAACTGCACATGGAGATGATGCAATCGGTCACCGGTGACCTGAATCTTCCTGGATTGAGCGAAGCACTTTCCAAATTCACGGGCGGTGGCGCATAGCCTGTTCAGTTCACTCTTCACTAAGGCGGTAACGGCTTAAGATGACGCAACTAACGGAATCCGTTGCACGAGTCATCGACGAATTCGCCAAATTGCCTGGCATTGGGCGCAAGTCGGCGGAGCGGCTCGCCTATCATCTCCTTCGCGTTCACAAGAGCGAAGCACTCGGACTTGCTGATGCGATTCGCGACGTTCGCGAAAACGTTCGTTACTGTAAAACGTGCTATAACCTCTCCGAGGGCGAGCTGTGTACCGTTTGTCGCGATCCGAAACGAGATCGAACTCAGCTTTGTATCGTGGAACAACCACGCGACGTGATGGCGTTGGAACAAGCCGCCGTCTTCCGCGGTCTGTATCACGTGCTGTTGGGTCGGATCGCGCCGCTTGAAGGGATCGGGCCAGACCAGCTGACGATTGAACAGTTGGTCGAGCGAGTGCGAACCGGCGAGTTTCAAGAAGTGATCATGGCGACGAACCCAACGGTCGAGGGCGACGGAACGGCGCTTCACATCTCGAACTTGTTGGCGGAGTATCCGGTGAACGTGACGCGGCTGGCACGGGGCATTACAACCGGCAGCATTCTGGAATACACCAACAAGGAGATTCTGGCCGATGCCCTCTCTGGTCGGCAGAAGTTTTGAATCAACTGGCAGCCTACGAACAACAGAAAACACGTGAAGCGAACGTATAAGAACACTCCTTCCATCGAGAATTAAACGTACGATTGAGCTGATCGAGCCTTCATCTCGACAGCGATTCAGTCCCGGCAAGAACAGGGTTCCCAATGCGGCTATCATTCGGCTTAGAGCAGCGCCAAGTCCAGAAGCAAATCATGGCGCCGCGGATGATCCAGTCCATGGAGATCCTCCAACTGCCAATCTTGGCCTTGCAGGAGCGCATCGAGCAAGAGTTGAGTGAGAACCCCGTTCTTGAATTGCTCGAACCCGATGAGAGTCCGCCCGACGATGAATCGGAACGCGAAAATCCAGATGCCCCGGCCGAATCTGAAAAAGAGTTGGTCGTCGAAGACACGGGAGACAACGCGGACGACTTCGAGCGACTGCTGGACCTTTCTCGGGAAGTGCCGGAATACTTCGATGAACGGTCACGATCTTCCGCGAACCGCGTCGCCGAGGAATCCGATCGCAAACACGACGCGATCGCCAACTTGGCGGAGCGCCCCGAGTCGCTGCACGACTATCTCAATCATCAGCTCGGCGAGTTGGAGCTGAATCCGGACATCGCACGATTGGCGGAACGGATCGTCTCAACGCTGGACCCGCGAGACGGCGGTTACTTTCGATCGTCGCTTCGAGATCTATTGCCTCCATCGGCCGGCCCCGAGCAATTCGAACTTGCCGAGTTGGCCCTGCAAATCGTCCAGCAACTTGATCCGCCAGGTATCGCGGCCCGCGACCTCCGAGAGTGTCTGTTGGCGCAGTTGCGGCCCGACATGCCGTTCTACGAGGAGCTGCGGACGCTGATCACCTCGCACCTGGAAGACTTGCGAGACAACCGCTTGCCCGCCGTCGAGAAGGCAACTGGATATTCAATCGAGCGAATTCAAGGAATTTGGGGGCGGCTCCGCAAGCTCAATCCCAAGCCCGGAGGGACGTTTGCTGAAGCTTTTGTACCGAGCGTCACGCCGGATGTGCGTCTCGAGCAACAAGACGACGGATCGTACAAGGTCGTGATGGATGACGATCGAACGCCGCAGCTTTACATCAGCGACTACTATCGCCAGCGACTTAGCTCCGGGGCAGCGACGCCGGAGGAACGCGAGTTCATTAAACGCAAGATTAATGCGGCACAATGGTTGATCGAATCCATCAACCAGCGGCGCTCGACACTGACCAAAGTCGCTCAAGCGATCGTTGACTATCAAAAGCGATTTCTGGAAGAAGGTCCGGAAGCGATCGAACCGCTGAAGATGCAACAAATCGCGGATCAGGTCGGAGTGCATGTGACGACGGTCAGCCGTGCCGTGGACGACAAGTGGATTCAGACGGCACGAGGCATCTTGCCGCTACGTCGTTTCTTCGTCGGGGGTACTCACAGCGACGACGGTGAGGAAGTCGCCTGGGACGCGATTCGGATCAAACTTCAGGAAGTCGTTGACGACGAAGACAAGAGCGCTCCCTACAGCGACGACCATCTCGTCGAAGAACTCCGCAAACACGGGTTGAAGGTCGCGCGACGGACGATCACAAAATATCGACAGAAGATGGGCATCCCCAGCTCGCGTCAACGTCGCGATTGGACCAAGAAATCGTCGGTGCAGCGGCTATAATCGAGTCATGGCCGCCAAGCCCCAATCCAATCGCCGACAGTTCCTCACCGGGCAAGCTGCTCTGGACGCGGTTTCGAATCTCGCCGCGGACGCACCGTCGCGTCCACCGCACCCACGAAGTGAACTGGCCAGTGGCGAAGCCCAGACCTACCTGATTCAAATCGATCGCGCGGCGATGGCCTGCGAGTTTCAGATTCTCTTGAACGCCGGTCAGCAGTCGGGAGCGACCGAAGCCGCGCTCGATGCCATGGACCTGATCGAACGCCTGGAAGATCAGCTCTCCTGGTTTCGTGATACGAGCGAGCTGACTCGCATCAATCGTACAGCAGCCACGGCACCCGTGATTGTCGAACGCCGTTTATTCCAGCTGCTTGTCGAGGGGATCTCGTTGTCCGAGCAGACACAAGGGGCATTCGAGATCACCGCCGGGCCGCTGTGGAAGCTGTGGGGATTTCATCGCCGCGAAGGCAAAATGCCGACGGAGGCTGACATCCAACGGGCTCTAACACAGACAGGCTCGCACCAGGTGCGACTCGATGCCGAGGCACGGACGATTCGGTTTGCGCGCCACGGTGTCGAAATTAACTTAGGTGCGATCGGCAAAGGGTACGCATTAGACCGCTGTGCTGAGCATCTTGTATCCGAGGGCGTCGATAACTTTCTGATCCATGGTGGCCAAAGCAGCATGCTGGCGCGAGGCAGCCGCGCGGGATTATCGGAAGTCGAGCCAAGTTGGACCGTCGCGCTTCGGCATCCACTGAGACCGGACCAGCGGCTAGCGGAGCTCCGTCTTCGCGATCGCGCACTTGGTACCTCGGGCTCGGGAAACCAATTCTTTCATTTCGGCGGCAAGCGGTACGGGCACGTCCTTGATCCACGCACAGGACAACCAGCCGACGCGTTACTTTCCGCCACGGCACTCGCTCCAACCGCGGCGCAGGCCGACGCGCTCGCGACAGCATTTTTTGTCATGGGCGTGGAAGCGAGCATCGAGTTTTGTCAGTCGCGGCCGGAAATCGGTGCTTTGCTTGTTTCCCCCGGTGAGCAGGCCGGTTCGATGGAACTTGTGACGATTGGGCTCGACCAAGCCGAGTGGCGGCGAGTTACTTGAGATCGCGGGCCGCGGCCAGCCCCCGCTGTCAATGCTAGCTGTCAAACGGAAATTGCCAAGAAATCGCACTCTCGTCATCCGGGCGATTCCGATACTATGCCAGTGACGTGCCTGCTCGTTTTTTGGTGCAGGAAGGAATCCTGCCCGCGAGCCACTCCCTTAGTTGGGCAAAGGAGTGACGACATGCGGCGACGGATCGCCTGCCTCTTGCTGTGTCTGCTGTTTCAGCACGCCACACCGGTTCGTGCTGAATCCGCACGGGACACCAGTCTGCTCGCACGTTCGGGATGGGCACGCTTCCAGCTCGTGCTTGGTCGTATCGAAGTCGCCAACATTCATTCCAGTCAAACCAGAACGGCGACAAGCGGAGGCGAAGGAGACGGCCAGTTCGAGAAGCTGACTATCAGCGGCGACACCGATATCCCCAGTGTTCGCTACGAACGGGTAACGCCAAGCGACATGGTCGCGCTCGCGGTGATTGATGGCAACCGTGTCCAAATCGAGCGGACGGCAACACGCTCGAGGCAAGTTGTGCCAGTGAGCTTCCGACAGCAACCTGGCGCTGACGTCATACTCCGTATCGGAGCCGATTCAGACAGCCACACGTATCGCGCCCCAACGCTGTGGCACTTGATCATCGGCTCGCCAGAAGTCTGCGAATCACATTTGTTGCCACTTCTTAAAATGATGCAGCCCAGTTGGCAGCTCAAAGATGTGTTGGCTCGCGCCACGGACGAGTTAATTCGCCAGGCAGGCGCGAGCGACTTCGATCTGCGACATGCGGCTCGAAGCTCGATCGCGAAGCTAAAGAGCACGAATTTCGCGGAACGGGAACAGGCTCAGCAACAACTCCGCCGACTTGGTGTCGGCATTCTTCCGTACTTGAACCAGGTCTCGGACTTCGAGTTGACTCGCGAGCAGCAACGACGACTTGAACTGGTGCGGGTGGATTTGCGTGGCAATGAAGCCGATTCGCCGGAGAGGCTTGCGCTGTGGCTTGTTGAAGACGAACGGATCTGGCTCGCGATGCTCGCGCATGACGAGTTGCCAATCCGAACATTTGCGGCGAGTCATCTGGCCAAGCGGTTCGCGAAGCCGATCGATTACGATCCGGAAGGTACGCGCCTCGAACGAACGCAACAGATCGCCAGGATCAGAACGCGCATCGAGCGCCGTTAGTGATTGTGGCCGGAGATTCGATACGTTGTTGGATCGATCGTGTAGGCGGTGTTGTCGGCCGGACAGTTCGGTATTGTTCCGGGATAATAGTCGCCGTTTTCGATATCCGAGAGCTGCAAGGTTGGCGACCCGTTGTCAAACATGTAGCGTTCAAGAGCGGAGTTTATGTCGGCACGGTACTGTGAGCACGCCGTCTTCTTCGCCGTAAACCCGTGAAACGCCAGGCGCGGCACAACGATGCTCGCAATGACCGCGATAATCGTCACGGTCGCGAGCATTTCGAGTATCGAAAATGCTTGACGGGCGGGCCGACCGCCACCGTTCAACATCGTCATTTGATACTCCTCCGCGGCGGCTCTTTCGAAACAAGTCTAGGTCACCGTCTTGCTCGCAGGTAATGAGAAGTAGATTTCTTTCACCATACCAATGGGTAATCAGGAAGAATCACTTGAGTTCCTCGCGTAGGTCGGCAAGAATGTCACCAGGCGCGCCGCTCGCGGCGAGCCACTTCCGTCTTTCCGAGCGAAATCGAACAACCGTGAATCATCAGTGGCATTACGTCCGCGATGGCAGGAGCCTGGGCCCGATCTCCACATCCGAATTGACGCAGTTAGTCGCGCAAGGCGAACTTCGATCGGATGACCTGGTCTGGCGAGAGGGAATGACGGAGTGGTCGTCCGTCGCCTCGATGAGTTTCACGCCCCCAGTCACGGTGCCGCCTCCGCTGCCGCGGCCCACAACCGCGCAGCGCAAACAACGCACTCGTCGAAGTCGCGCACCGGCGAACCAGCGTGGGATCGTCTGGTCGGTCGTAGGAGTTGTGGCGGTTCTCTTGTGTGTTGGTTGGGTGATCGTGTCGCGGCCTCACTCACCACCGAAGCGGGATCGTGCGTCCATTCAGAGCGGCCATTCAGCCAACACGAGCGATACGAATGAACGGATAAAAAAACGGCGCGAGGCCGCTCCCGTTCCGCGCCCGTTTGACGATTCAGTTCCCAAGCGTCCTGACTCAGATTCTGTCAACACGACAACGGACGTTTCCGCTTCTTCGGAGCGGCCCAAGGAGATGGTGAAGCCGGCGGTCGAATCGCGTAAGCCAGACCTGACGATTAGTGAGCCGCCACAGCTGACGCCCGCAAATGCACAACCGGGGCTCGCAACTCCGGCCAAACAGATGCTCTTTCAAGTCGTCGAAATCCGACGCAGTCCAACCTTCTCGATCCAAGGGCTCGAAACGAAACAAACGATTCACTACCAAGTGCTCTCAAAACTAGATCTCGAACGAAACGACGAGGCACGGACAACGAAAGTCATCCAGTTCGTCGAAGACACGCGGCTTGTTGCAGCTGACGATTCGTCTCGCGCAAGCTTCGCCAAGGCGCTTGAGAGCCTGAAGCGACAACAGTACACCTATCGTTTGAATGATCGTGGCGAAGTGATTGAGTTTACTGGTCACAAGGAAACTCGCACGACGATTCCGCTCGACCTTGCATCGAGCACCGGGTTTCAACTCACTTCCGTTATCGACGAGGACGGTTGGAAAGAATTGGCGGAATTAACGTTCGTCGTGCCTCCCGACGGACAACGAACTAGCGAGCCTTGGAAGCGACAGATGACACATGATTGGGGAGCGTTGGGGAACTGGTCCGGGATCACCACATTTGCCTCACAACCGCCGAAGGAGCAACTCGTACAAATTGCGTTCACTCGCGAAATGAATTATACGGCTCCTCGCTCGGATGCCGGCGGACTGCCGTTTCAGATTCGCAATGCGGCGTTCGAGCTGCAACAGGCGTCGGGCACGATCGAGTTCGACATGGCTGAGCATCGAGTACGCACCGCCACCGAGAACTTTGACGTACGTGGAACGGTTTCCGTAGAGTTGGCCGGAGTCGGCGTGCAAATTGAACTCACCGAGCAACAGCACATTGAGATCAGACTCTCCGAACGGCGTCCCTCGCTTCGGTAGCTTACCAGGTAGGCCGGAACAAGTCTTCGCAGTTCCGGCAACGGTGTGACGATTGGCACACGCCGGAACTGCGAAGACTTGTTCCGGCCTACTTCTGACATCGCTCTGATTGGGATGTTATTATCTGCCGCACGCCTTAGAACCGGAAGTTGGCTCCGGCATTCAGCCCGTGGACCCAGTATGAACCTGAATTCAGCGAGAAGGCACCCGGCGGATCGTTCAACATGGAATCTATCTGGCGGCCTGCCTGCGCGAGACTGCTCCAGTAGATGAAGCTGTAGCCAAACGAGAGATCCAGACACTCGTTGATCGAATAACGACAGTTGATTCCCAGTTCTGGCGAGACCGCGAATTCGTCGTTCGCATGCGTCCCGCTGTTAGCGGCACTAGCCAGTGGACCGGGTATCGTGTTGGTCGTTGATCCCGGTCCAGGCGTGACAATGGTTGTTTGGCCGCCAATCGTCACGACTTCACGCATATTACCGAACGCGATCTTCGCCAATAGATCAACCTGCCAGTTGCAATTTACGTACGCCGCCGCGAGTCCGATCTGTGCCGCGTTGAATTCGTTGCGTGTGAGGAATTGCTCGCTGGTCGTAAACGTCGTCCCCGCGTCGATCCCCGGAACGCTAATCGCCGTCGAAAAGGAATTGATGTTGAAGCCCTCGTCAATGCGGCTGAATTGGTATCCTACCAAGAAGTCCATTTTCGTCGTGACGCTTTGAGCCACTTGCCAGCGGTAAAGGAAGTCGCCGCCGAGGATATTCGAGTTGCTGGTGATGTTGACGTTGCCAGGTCCCGTGAAGCCGGGAAACGCGAGCAACGTCGCTTCCTGTGTCATGGTGACCGGATCACGAAACGGCCGAGCCAAGATCGGAAAATCGGTGAAGTCCGCCGCAAAACTGATTCGCTCCTCTCCCAAGGCGAAGAAGCGACCTTCGACGCCGCACGTTCGGCAATCGTTGAGCCAACCACCGATTGTGACTCGCCCGCCCGGACGAGCATCTTCGCCGATCGTTTCGTTGCCAAACAACACCGTCGCATCTGGCAGAACACCAGCATCTCCTTGGGCGGTTCCCGCTGGGCTCGTGGTGACAAGTGCCGGAAAGTTCTGGCCGCGGCGCCACCACAAGAGATACTCGACGGAAGCCCAACGATCGCATGGTATCAGGCAGTCCAATGCACAGCCCGTAACGCCACAAGACTCGCAAGTTTCGATGTACAGCTCCAACTCGACCATCGAGTCGATCATCTCCGGCCCTTCGACCGCTTCCTGAAACGAAACCGTGCGGTGGATCGACCGGCGCGAGGCCGACGTACGCAGCTCGGCTCCATCGGCGATCGCTGAGGCGACGCTAGCACACACCAGTCCGCCGATGATTATGTGAAATGTTCGTAGCATCACTGCGAGCTTCCTTGGAGGTAACTGAATCGCTAGCCCTCGGCACAATGCCAGCACTTGCCCGGGATCCACGGATCGAACCGCATCAACCGCGCACAACAAGCTATGCCGTGGCAGAATCTAATTCGGTCGGATCGATTGTGCCGATTAAGAAAACTTGGGTATTCGTAGCGACTTTACGGATCAGGCTGCAAATACTGCCTCCCAGCCGCCCGCATCTGCGACGGTCGCCTCCAATCTTTCCATCAATTCAAGCGTTTCCGCGATCGCGGCAACCATGTGCTTGTAACGTCCTAAGGTCTTTGGTCCCAAGTCTCTCCGATCGCGAAGCCATTTCCGGCAGACTTGATGGGTGCCGACGTGATACTGCCAGACGCGTTCGCTCGCCGCGACGACAGGTCCTTCCCTGCCCAGCCAGATCTTTCCCATCGCGAACTTTGGAAATCCGGTATCAAGGCGAACAGTCTCAGGCGGCTTGCCCGATGGCTCCTCGGCGGGCCGTGGCTCCATCAAATGCAGCTTCGTCAAACGCTCACCAACGTCGCAAAACGTCGCCCACATCGAGGGACAATTTGGAATCAATACCCGTGGAAAGTCGCGGCGCAGATTTTCGCGATATCGCTGCTGGTATGTAGGGGCATTGAACAATGCGTAGATGTAGTGCAGGACATCAGTCGGGCCAAAGGTCTTGTCGGCTGGCGACTCACCGCGACCATCCCAAGTCAGCCCAAGTTCGGATGCAATCGCGGCCACAAACTGCGGTGCAAAGTTCGCTCGTCCCGCTGCTGACTCGGCGTCCAGCCACAACGGAAAGATCGATTCGCTCCCTCGATTGTCGGAACGAATCAATCCGTCGAGTGCAATCGTATCGGTAATCCAAAAGTAGTTGCACGAGCCGGTTGGTGGCATCTGCCGGCGAGCGACCAAGGCAAGATTCGGTCGGGCGAACATGTGCCGCATGATGTCCTGGCGAGGCCAGTCGATCATCCAATCCGCCCAAAAGATGACGCGCCGATCGAACGGTCGGTAGAGACAGGGGCGAAGAGAAGTAGCCCAATCTGACTCTTGCATCATGCGCCGCCTGGCATCAGCAAGTTTCCAACCCCGCGTGTCGCCAGGCGGGTACTTGGTCGATCGGCTATTCGTAAAGAAACGACTCCGAATCTCGGCATCCGACACGGACACGTCACAGAACGCACGCATCCGCTCGGCCAAACTGGCTGCGTCGAAACCGACCACAAAGCTGTCACGACGGCTGTCGAGTTGACTGGCATGACGTCGTTCAATGCAAAACCGGCTTCGTACTCGGGATGACTCTCCATACTGGTGGGCACAAACAGAAAGTGTGGTGGACACGGAATGATTCGAGTCGTTGGCGCTCGATCCTCCTCGGCGATGGCCTTTGCCTTCGCTTCGCGGCTGCCCCATACTTCGCGATGTGTCACGCAAGTCGCATTATCCGTCTCGATTCGTGAAAAGAGCCCGATCGCCACGCCCTGTTCGATTTCAAACATCCCTTCGTCGACACCTCCCCCCGGCGCGGACTTGTTCTTCTTGCGATTGCCATGCAAGTCGAAGACCTCAATCTGCTGAAAGGTCTCCAGCAACGCGTGTCGCATTCCCCGAAACGTCGCGTTGTCCAGGTAGCCGTGATTCGTAACGAAGCCCAGGACTCCGACGCCCGCCCGCTCGATCTGCCACTGAGCGTAACGCATGAACTTGACGTAATCGTCTTGCAGCCAAACCTTTCGCTCGCCGAGCGGCTCGCCGTCGACCTCATAGTAGCTGACGGCTGGCCGATCGCCGGGGCCACTACCTCGCAGCAGCTTCCCAATCCAACTGGACGGATTACTCGAAATTCCACGAAACGGCGGATTGCCGAGCACCACCGTGAACGCCACGCGAGTCAATGTCTCGCGTAGTACCGTCGCCGTGTCATCCGCTGGCTCGCCTTTCGAGACGAAGTTAGCAACGACGACCGGATCCAGCAGCGTATCGGCGATGGAAAACTGAAACCGCTGATCTGCATTGAATTCGTAACCTGTGTCGGCAAGTTTCTGAGCAATCGCGATCTGCGAAATAACGCACGGCGTTGGCATCAACTCGACTGCGTAAATGCGAGGCAGCAGATGGAGCGGAACATACGTATTCCAGCGAGCGACAATCTCTTCCTCACTAAATCGTTCCTCGCGCCACTTCGCCCACATCGTCCGATGAATCCGATCGACCACTTCGAGCAAGAAGACGCCGCTCCCGGCCGCCGGGTCCAGAATTCGCACGAACGGCTCGTCGCAAGATGTTCCCTGGGGGAGTCGCAATGCCGGCCAACGCCGTCGCATCTCGCTCCAAGTCGCCGTATCCGCCAGTCCGTCCGCCAATCCGAATCGCTCGCGAAGCGCGGTGTCGACTCGCTCAACGATATGTCGCGCGATGACCCGAGGTGTATAGAAGACGCCGCGTTCCGATCGTCTGCTTGGATCGCGAATCGCCAGATAAGACTCGTATAGAAGAAGTGGGTCCGACGACGAACCAACGGACGCTCGTTGTTTCGAGTCTCCGATCAATCCCGAGCCACGATCCGACCGCAACACAGCCAGCAGTTCGATGACGAATGGTGAGTAGACCAAGGCTCGATTCAAGGCGTCGTCGATCCCGTCGTCCGAATCGTTCGTCGCGTAGACGATCGCCCACGCCAAGGCCTCAGCGCAAGCATTCCGGAACTCGGGCCCTGAGATCTCGCAACCGGTCGTTCGAGCAAACCAGGGCCGGAACTTGGCAAGGCCTACATTGGGTCGCGCGAGCGCAGCGTCGAGGTGCCGCGCCGCGCAGCGTTGAAGATCGACAATCCAATCGCTCAGCCAATTTGACTTCCGTGCCACTCAATTTCTCTCGCACACAGCTGCTATCGGGCCCGCGAATATTCAATCATTCAAATTGGACGTTCACCGGGGACTGGCCTCGGTTGCTTTCTATGCCCTATCATTCAATGGCCCGCTCAAAATTGCTAAACACGATCCAGAGCGGCA
>Ga0326597_10005922_pt1 | contig 16844 bp, 18 predicted proteins | sample RVTome_12_FD_203789 | JGI IMG/M metagenome (GOLD analysis project Ga0326597, IMG submission 203789) | Soil microbial communities from uranium-contaminated site in the Upper Colorado River Basin, Wyoming, United States - RVT100D185 | ecosystem: Environmental > Terrestrial > Soil > Contaminated >...
GAATAGCGTTGCTTGCAAAACCCGGAGAATTCCCCAGACCGAGACCATGACGAACAAAACGATAAGCCCCCAAAAGAACAAGGCCTTGCGTTTCTCTGCTCCCTTCTCGTCAGCCAAATGAGACATGTTAGAAAGAATGCCCCAAAAATATGCAGCGACGGCGAACGCCATGAGTGCCAATGTCGCAGAATCGAGAATGCCGACTAGCAAATTGACCAGCCCCTGAAGTGTTGTTGGGGCAGTAGCGGCAAGAGCGGTATGTGGGACCAGAAGAACAACCCCTCCTAGAGCGAGCTTCGCCTTTCTCGTTAAAAACACGCGTAGCGTCTTAAGGCTATCCATAGAGTCCGATACGTACACTCTCCTCGAGAAGCGCAGTCCCTTTTGTAAGTTCAGAGACAGTACCGGCTATCAACGTTGCCAAGATCCATGCCCCTAGTATCAGGAGCGCTCCGATGATCACGTAGACAAAATTCTTCTTCGCCGTTTCGAGCTGGCTTGCATTTCCCCGCGCCGAGATGAAGAGGAACCCCGAATATACGAGAAGGAGCGTGATGATGGGAAGCGCTATCATCGCGATGGCTTTTAGTGTCCCAGCGATGAACTCGGGTATCGAACAAAAGTTGAGCGGGTTTTGCAAACCTCCTTGCGTGCCTCCGCACGTCGCGGCTTCGGCGACGAGCGTCATCGACGCAAGAAGTAACGCCACCGAGACCGTGCACGTGCTTACCGTAAGCGCAATATGTTTCATTCGCCTGGTCATCGTCCAATAATTTGGGCTATCTCCTGATCTGCACGTTGTATCGCCTCTGAAAGTCGCACTGCACCGCTCACGACACCTTCAATCATATCGCGGAAGACGAGGTTCGTCGCCTCTGGGTTCGGATCGACCCACGATTGCGCGATGAGAGACTCTCGCAAGAAGAGCGGGTTCGCCACACCCTCCCCTGCGGCAAGAACGTCTCTGCGCGCACTCGGGACCCCAAATTCTGCAGACAGCGCCGCGCCAACGACGTCACTCCCGATCAGGTTCGCTGCAGTTATTGCACCTTGTGGATTGACGCTCAAACGAGATACGGCAAGTGCATATACGTGTGCCACGGTTCTCGCCCGAGACGCATCGCGTACCTGTGGCACTGGAGCGACACCAAAGTTGAGATTTGGATTAGCACGGGTTATCGCAGAAGCCTCTGAAGCGTACCCAAAGTAGAAAGCGAGGTCCCCTGCGGTAAACGCCGCTCGAGAATTAGGAAGTGAGCGATTCCACGAATAGTTGATCTTCGTTGGATCGGCGAACTCTGTATAAAAACGGACTGCGGACTCCGCCGACTGCGCGGAGCCCGAAGCGTACGCCCTGAGTGCAGGCAAAAGATTTCCCTCCACATCAAGCCGAGTGATCGAACCGCCTGTTTGGAGAATGATGAGAGAGAGAATGTCCTTTGCGTGTTGAACATTGCTATACTCCCCGAAAGACACCGCTGCTTTCGAGATCGCCCCCGAGTCGCTTCGCTTCACGAGTCGTTGCACCATGCCCTGCAACTCACCCCAATACTGTGGAGGTTGCGCGATCCCCGCTACAGAGAGAAGGTCTCGATTCCAGTACATGACCATTGGGTCTATAAGAACTGGGATCCCGAGGACGCCATCCGTACCCAAATATGGCTGTGCAGCTTCTACGAACGTATCCTCAAACTGCGAGTGCGAAAGATACGTGTAGGGGATCGAGAGGATCTTATTCGCGTCGCGAACACTATCGTCTTGTCGAAGGAAGAACAGGTCCGGTCCCGTGCCTCCCGCGAGCGCGTTCGTGAGTTCTTGACCGAACGTCGCCGAGTCTTTCTGTATATATGTGACATCGGTCAGCTGTTTGCTGTATATAGAGCTATCCAACACCGCATCAAAAGAACTCCTGTCGAACGTACCCCATATCGTGACCGGCCCGATCGCGTTACTGTTCCCTCCGCCAACAAATAGTGCAAAGATGAGAAGGCCCGAGATCGCGAGCGCACCGAAAGATGCGAGAAGAACGGTCTGGAAGACGGACATTCTCATACGTGCTCAGTTGTCGGCCGGAACAAAAGACCGTAGTGGTGTGCTCCGGCCGAGAATTCGCGAGTGAGCTCAAATCCACTTTTTTCTGCCAACGCAAGCGCATTTTTTTTCGTCACTACGTCGTCTCGTACCGGCCCCATGCCACCGAACGATTCCGACCAGTCGATAAGAGCAAGGTGCCCGGTCGATCGTACGATGCGTCTCGCTTCTTTCAAGACGGGAGGTTTGTCGGGAACCTGGAAAAGGAGGTTCGAGATAAGCACGAGGTCCACCGAGGCATCGGCGAGTTTCGAAGCACGCGGCGTCTCGAGATCGGCACAAATTACTTCCACGTTCTTATATCCAAGACGGGTCGCTTCATTGTGGATGCGTCGCAGAAGGTCGCGCTGCACGTCGATGGCATATACCTTGCCGCTTCCCCCGAGTCGCTCTGCAATTCCCAGCACGTATGCACCGCTGCCGGCACCAAAATCCGCCACGCGCATACCGCCCTGAATTCCGAGAGCGGCGATATTACGCCGAGGGTGGGCAAAGCCACTCGCGGGAGATTGCATACTAGATGTCCAGTGCGATTGCACGTGTTGCATTGAGCCCATTATACGGCCTGTGCAAACTCTATTCGCGCATTGTACACATCTCTCTATTCAGACTCCGCTTCAAAGACAACGAATGACGCCACTGAGTCCCCCTCGCGCATCTTCATCACCCGTACACCTTGTGTTGCACGAGAAAGTGTCGGTATCTCGTCGAGCCCTGTGCGAATGGTTTGACTCTTCTTCGACATCGCAACAAGCTCGCCCCCCGTAAGTACGACGACCGCCCCCACGAGTTGTTTGGTCTTTGCCGTGATAGACATGGTCTTGATACCGCTTCCGCCGCGACCCTGCACTTTGTACTCATCGAGCTTTGTTTTCTTGCCGTAACCGGTCGAGGAAAGGACCATGAGCTCGCCCTTCGCACCCTTTGGCACGATACCGGTGCCGACGATCTCGTCGCCCTTCCCAAGCTTCATGCCACGCACGCCGGCTGCTTGACGACCCATCTCGCGTACGTCTTTCTCGTCAAATCGGATCGACTGACCCTTTGCGGTCACCAAAACCGCACTGTCACCCTTGTGCACGAATTGGGCTGAAATAAGCGCATCACCCTTATCGAGGCCGATGGCGATAAGTCCGCTTCTGCGAACTTCGTGAAATTTGTTCGCTGCGACTTTCTTCACTGTTCCCTGCTTTGTTGCCATGAGAAGCGAGAGGCCGTCCACCGTCCTTTTTTCTTTCGGCATGGCAAGAATGGAGGTAATGTTCTCGCCCTGTTCGAGCGAAATGAAGTTCATGATGGACTTACCCTTCGTCGCACGCTTCCCTTCCGGGAGTTCATACATCTTGAGTTGATACACCTTACCGCGGTCCGAGAAAAAGAGGAGATCGCAGTGTGCCGAAGCCGTCAAAAATTGCGTTACAAAATCTTCCTCCTTCGTATCGAGGTCAACAACGCCGACCCCACCGCGTTTCTGGCGGCGATACTCGTTCGGGTTGGTGCGTTTGATATAGCCGCCCTGTGTGAGAACGAGCACGTAGTCTTCATCGGCGACAAGATCTTCCGCTGAGAGGAGTTTTGCCGGACGCTTCACTATCTTGGTGCGACGCTCATCACCGTATTTTTCAATGACCTCGCGTATCTCTTTCTTGATGAGGTCCATCAACTTTTTCGGGCTCTTCAAAAGTGCTGAGAGCTCTGCAATGAGCGCCTGTACTTCGTTGAGTTCGTCCTCTATCTTTTTGCGCTCAAGCCCAGCAAGCTTCTGGAGTCGCATTTCGAGAATAGCGTTGGCCTGCTTCTCCGAGAACTTTCCGCCAAAGGCGGACCCGCCTCCGGTGGGGAATTTCCCCATGAGTTTGGCACGCGCATCGTCCACGTCTTTGCTCTTTTTGATGAGCGCGATTATCTGGTCGATATGGTCGAGTGCCTTTTTGAGACCGAGCAAAATGTGCTCCCGGTCTTGTGCCTTCGCGAGGTCGAACTTGGTGCGCTTCGTAACGACCTCTTTACGGAATTCGATGAAGTACTCGAGGAGTGCCTTAAGAGAAAGCGTCTGCGGCACACCGTCTACCAAGGCGACGATATTGTAGTGAAAAGTCTCCTCAAGCTGTGTGTGTTTGTAGAGATAATTGAGGACCGTCTGTGCGTTCGCGTTGTTCTTCAATTCGACGACGACACGGATGTCTTTGGTGCTTTCGTCGCGGATGTCGCGAATGCCTTCGAGTTTTTTCTGATGCACGAGATCGGCGATCTTGGTGAGAAGGTCTGCTTTGTTCACACGGAACGGGATAGAAGTGATGACTATCTGGTAGTCACCTTTTTTACCCTCGACTATCTCTGCGTCGCCGCGCACCACAACGGGGCCCCGGCCTGTGGTGTACGCGTGCGCGATATCTTTCTGGTTGAACGCGATACAGCCGGTCGGAAAGTCGGGACCTTGCACGAACTGCAACAGATCATCCGTTGTTGCGTCTTCATTGTCAATAAGGTGTACCGCTGCTTCACAGACTTCTTTCAGGTTGTGCGGAGCGATGTTGGAGGCCATACCGACCGCGATACCAAGCGTGCCGTTCAAAAGAAGGTTCGGGATTGCGGCAGGCATCACGGAAGGTTCTTGTTTCGTGTTGTCGTAGTTGGGTCGGAACTCGACCGTCTCCTTGTCGATATCTTTCAAAAGTTCCGAAGCGAGTCGCGACATCTTAGCCTCCGTGTAGCGGTACGCAGCGGGAGCATCGCCGTCGATCGAGCCGAAATTGCCTTGTCCGACGATAAGCGGGTAGCGCATCGTAAAGTCCTGCGCCATTTTCACCATCGCGTCGTACACAGCGGCGTCGCCGTGCGGATGGTACTTACCGATGACGTCACCGACGACCGTCGCCGACTTGCGCGTTTTTGCGGAAACGGTGAGACCGGCCTCATGCATCGCGTACAAAATGCGTCGGTGGACCGGTTTGAGGCCATCGCGCACGTCGGGGAGTGCGCGGGCCGTGATGACCGACATCGCATAGTCGAGATAGCTCTCGCGCATCTCGGTCGTGATAGAACGCGAGATAACCCCGCGAGCGACTGGAAAGGCGGGATTTTCGGCCGGTTTTTCGTCCTTTTTGCGAGCCATATATTCATCAAATTATAGCAAAAAATCACTCCCTTTGCACGCTCATTTTCCCTTCCCGAGCGAGTGGATGTGAACGGTAAACACCCCTTCTACTTCTACTCGAACAGTTGCGTGACCTCTTCCGGCACAATGGTCTCGAACGAAGAAAATTGCGTATCGCGCTGGATATCTTTAAAAAAGAGGAACGCCCAACCGAAGAAGAGAATGGCAACGATCCCGATAGCGATCCCACCCGCGACAGCCTTTCGTTCATCCCTTGGACGCTCTCTCAAACTCTCGACGGTCCTTTGAATGACCATAATTACTGACCGAGCACGACGACCTCCCCTTCTTTGCCTGCAACGTCGCGCGGCTTCACGGTGAGTTTGTCGACGGGTTTGACCGTCTCCCCTGCTTCTTTCAAGAACTGTTTGAGCGTCTTGTCGTCGTAGAGTACAGGAATGACTACCTTCGCCTTCAGCTTCACTGCAAGCTTCTGTGCTTCGGCGGGACTGAGCGCACCATTACCGCCGACGGGAATAACGAGGATGTCTGGTTCGTCCATTTCGAGCACTTCAGGCGGCAGGTCCATCTCACCGAGTGCTCCAAGATACAGGACCGAGAGGCCGTCGAAGTGTATCGAGTAGACGGTGTTGGTGCGCGCCTGCCCTCCATACTTCGAGCCGGAAGGAAATCCCGCCGCGGTGATGTCTTTCACCTCGTACTCGCCTGGCCCGAGGACCGTGAACGGCTGCTTCTCACCGCGTCCCGCTTCTTCGGCGCCGTTCATGTCCGCGTGATTGAGCGAGATGAACGCCACATCGGCGCCGAAATTCGTCGGCTTGAAACTCTTTGAAGCTTTCGACACCGGCCCAAAGACGACGGTCGTGTCCCCCGCCTGCGCGCGAATGCATGCTCCTTCGTGAAAAGTTAAAATCATAGAGAATAGCTTCGAGCTGCCAGCTTCCAGCTTCCAGGAGAATCCATAGAAACGCATTATAGCGCAAAGTCCTCGTTCACACGCGCAGATTGACGCATGGAAGAGAAGAACGTAGCGTGAATAGGTCCGAAGGGTCGGCTAGTTGCCTAGTAGCCCGGAGGACGCTTCAACTGTCATCTGGAAAGGATATACGATGACAACGAAGGAACTGAAGGTTCCGCGCGGACAGACCAAGCCGGTCAATCCCGTGTGGACTCACACGACGCAGGCCTCGGTGCGTCAGCGTCACATCCTCAAGACTACCACCATCGTGACGGCGCATTATGTTGGGCTGATCGGCCGCGACCGCCAGAACGACCGTGGTGGTCAACATTGTGCCACTGTGGCATGACCACAAGAGCGAACAGTCCGGCTGATGTCGGGCTGGGACTTCCGGAAGGAGCTTGCGTCGTTGTACAGCACGGAGCTGGGACGACACAGGACTTCCTTCCGGGGGTCCTATTTTTTAAGGAACGACGATGTTTTCGACGAGAGTATTTTGACATTTATCTGTAAGTGCGTATGCTCGGTGGGCTCGTTCCGTGTCGCCGACGGTCGGTGTAAAGAAAGGACGGACGGCACACGTCATATAGTAGTTCGGGCAGGAAGGAGTTGTCTGCGATGGCTTCCGGGGCCATGCCAGCAAGGCATCAACGCTTGCCGCACAGCGCGGCGAGCATAATGTAACTGTGGAGGAGCGTATGACGCCACCGGACAGTAAACCGGGGAACGAAAAGAGTTCGGTTGAGGGAACCGAAAGTGGCCCACTACCTATTTAGGGGCCTCTCTGCATAAGCAGAATCAGACCCTCACCTCGCTCTTCAAGTTTCCCGAAGAGTCGGCTTAGCGAGAACGCGGCCGACTTTTCATTTACTTGCATGGTGCGACAAACTCCTATATATTGTGCGAGCGCCTAGTGGCGCTTTTATTAACTCCGACGTTCAGCAAAGCTGAGGTCGGAGCCCCGACTCTAAAGCGTCGGGGTTAACAGAGAGTTCGGTAACGCTTCCCTGCTGACTGTACCGGTAGCGTAGGCAGGATAGTCCGAACGAAAGCAACATGAGTTCAACAGCAGTTGAGGACAAAAAGGTCCTTGTAGAAGAAAGCGAGGTAGAGGTAGCTCCAGAGCAGAAAGGTCCGATGGCGGAGCTTTTGAACGTGGTACCAAAAGTACCCGCTATCGACGACGTGGTCGAAGGACCGGTCGTGGCGATGGGCCGCGCACGTGTGTTCGTCGACCTTCATCCTTTTGGCACCGGTATTATTTACGGTCGCGAGTACCTCTCGGCGCGCGAGACCTTGAAGAACGTCAACATCGGCGACACCATCGCCGCAAAGGTGGTCGGCAAAGATAACGCCGAAGGATACATCGAGCTTTCGCTGCGCGAAGCGCGTCAGGCGCTCATTTGGGGCGAAGCAGAGGCGGCGATGCAGAAGAAGGCATCGTTCGAACTTCCTGTTACCGAAGCCAACAAGGGCGGTCTCATCATTGCATGGAACGGCATTCAGGGATTCTTGCCGGCTTCGCAGCTTGCTCCCGCACACTACCCGCGTGTTCCCGATGGCGACAAAGAAAAAATATTCGTAGAGCTCAAGAAGCTCGTCGGCGAGAAGCTCGAGGTGATGATAATCACCGCTTCGCCAAAAGAGAATAAACTCATTTTCGCAGAAAAAGGCGCAGGTCAGAGTGAACGCTCCTCCTTGGTCGAGAAGTATCACGTTGGCGACGCCGTCGAAGGTGTTGTCACTGGTGCGACCGAATTCGGTGTCTTCGTGAAGCTTGAAGAAGGCCTCGAAGGCTTGGTGCACATTTCCGAAATGGATTGGGCACTCGTCGAGAATCCAAAGACCCGCTACAAGGTCGGCGACGCGGTGAAAGTAAAGGTCATTGAAATAAAAGACGACAAGGTGTCGCTTTCTATCAAAGCACTTACCAGCGATCCATGGAAATTGGCGGCCGAAAAATATCAGAAAGACCAAAAAGTCGAAGCGGTCGTCATCAAGTACAACAAGCACGGCGCACTCGCCTCTATCGAGGAAGGTGTTGCCGGCCTCGTGCACATTTCCGAATTCGGCAGTGAAGCGGAACTGCGTGCAAAACTGGAACTCGGAAAAGTGTATCCTTTCACCATCACCTTCTTTGAACCTAAGGACAGAAGGATGACCCTGAAGCCGGTCAATTAAAGCGGTTCATCGCTATCTCACGACCTTCGAGTACGGTCACTTCGAGCGCTTCGGCGACCCGCTTAAAGACTGGCTTCAGCGCAGCGACTTCATGTGCGCGGAATTTCGTAAGAATGAAATTGCTGACGACCTTCTTGCCTTCCGGCTTGCGCAATGCACCCGAGGCTGTCGAAGGTGAGACACCGATGCGCACGCGCGTGAACTTTTGTGTCTTCACCGCGCGAATAATGCTCTCCAAACCCTTGTGTCCACCACTGCTTCTGTCGTATGAGAGCTTGATCTTCCCAAGCGGAAGATCGAGGTCGTCGTACACGACGACCAATCGCTCGGCCGCTTTCTGATTTTTGACGAACTTCCCCACCGAAAAGCCTGACTTGTTCATAAAGGTATCGGGAAGGACCAACGCAACGGCCGTTTTATCGATCATACCGCTTCCAATAGTAGCTTTTTTGAGCTTGTCCGTACGAAAACCGTTGAGACCCCGCTGTTTCGCGAAAAATTCAACGGCCATACGGCCTGTATTGTGCCGCGTCGAGTCATATTCTTCGCCAGGATTGCCCAAACCAACAATAACCCATGCCATAACGCGTCATTCTATCAGAATTTCGATGCATTCAACCCATACACGCATACTAATGAGGTGCAGTGCAGTTTTTGAAGTCTTCGCGCAGGCCGGCGGGCCGAGCGGGAGCAATTTTTCAACAGAAAAATATGCGACTTCAAAAATTGCAGCGCGTCAAAGAGTATGCAACACCCCAAACACTTGGTGTCAATCCCACTGCGCGAGTAGAATGTCGCGATGGAAGATTCGGTGATGCAGGGAAACACATCACAGAAAACTCAGAAAGATACTCCGCAGGGTTCGCTTCTTTTATATACGGTCGTTGCGCTCGGACTGGCGCTCTTCATTCGTTTTTTTGTCGCGGCACCATATGTCGTTTCGGGTGCATCGATGGACCCGACCTTTGAGAACTGGCACTACCTCATCATCGATCGCGTTACCTACGACCTTGGGGAGCCGCAGCGTGGTGATGTCATCGTTTTTGACCTCCAGCAAGAAGGCGGGCGTGCACTTATCAAACGCGTTATCGGCCTTCCGGGGGAAACAGTGATACTCAAGGGACAAAGCGTGACTATCGTCAACGAAAAACATCTGGAAGGGTTCACTATCGATGAGCCGTATCTCGCTGCTGAGAACCTTGGAGGTGTGAACGACCTACGTGTGACACTGAAAGATAGTGAGTACTTCGTGCTCGGTGACAATCGCGCAGTATCCGCGGATTCTCGCATATGGGGGACGCTTCCGCGCGACCAGATCGTCGGACGTGCGTTCATTCGCCTCTATCCGCTGAACAAAATTTCTATCCTCCCCGGCGAGGCACGGTACGAAGAATAGGTATGCTTCGTCTGAAGGATACGAAATTCCCGAATACGGCATCGTTCCTTCAGTCTGCTATCAAGATCGCAGAGTACTACGGGTTCACACCGCTCGAAGAAGCATCTCGGAGGAAAAACTCTGAGCTGCAACAGATGCGCCAACGTGCGCGAAAGAATGAACGCGAACTCGTTCTCGCACGGAAAGAGGAACGTTCGCTCGTGACCGCTGCGAAGCGCTCCGTCACTCTCGCACGACCACTCAATGAGTCTCTTTTCTTCTGGCGTATCGGTACAGAACCAAAAGGAGGCGTTCCCTCTACCTCGCTCGAACTCCACGTTGTCGGTACACAATCGGCGATCGCAGAAGCACTTCTCATTATCGTGGCAAATTCGATAGCGCAGGAAGCGGGCGTCGGCGAGAGAGTGCTTTCGATAAACAATATCGGCTCCCCGGAGTCTTCGAGCCGCTTCGTGCGCGACGTCACAAGCTTTTTACGCAAACACATCGAATCGATCTCCGCGTCGCTCCGCCCGCGCGCAGCGACAGACCCGCTCGGCACGCTCGTCGCGCTCATCGAGCGCGGTCATCCTGCGATACCACGAGCACCACAGCCGATGGAGTATCTTACTGAAGAAGAGCGACGGAAATTTTGGGATCTACTTGAGTACCTCGAAGTGTTCGGTATCCCCTATGAACTCTCGCCGCACATTTTGGGAAGTCGCGACTGCTGGTCACACTCGATATTTCAGGTATCGGTCGTCGAGCCGCAGAGCGGCACACGTATGCCGATCGCCTTTGGAGGTCGCTATGACCCGCTCGCGGCACGCTTTGCGGCCGCGCCTCTCTCCGCTGCAACGATCTCTATCACCTGCGAAATACGCGGAAAAAGGCGTATAAAACGTGATGCGTTCAACGCACCTTCCATCTACTTTGCACACCTCGGCCCCGAAGCGCGCCGCCGCTCACTGGAAGTTTTGGAGAGCCTGCGTACCGCTGGCATCCCTGTACGTCACGGGCTCTACCACGAACGCATCGGTGAGCAGATGGCGGCGGCGCGCCAGATGGCAACTCCCTATGTTCTCATCATGGGACACAAAGAAGCTGTCGAGGGTACGGTCCTCGTGCGTGAAGTCGCAACGAATTCTCAAGATGCGATCGCCATCAACGAGCTTCCCGGGTACTTGAGACGAAAACGCTTTGCTATTGCCTAAGAGCCATACGATGTGGTAGAGTGCCGCCGATGAGTCCCGCTTAGAAGCCGCGGACGACTCATATGAGACACGTAACTGTGAAATCGATACTTACCAGCTATAGCAAGTTTGGGTTCGGAACATGCTCTGGTTCCGCATCCTGCTTCTAACGGGATGAGCGTAAATGCAGAAGTAACAAAAAGCGGGAATGAGACCGCGCTCAATATCATCCGAAAATTCAGTCGGCGTGTTCAGGGTGCGGGCCTCATCAAGACCATGCGCAACCGCCGTTACTACTCTCGCGACACCTCGAAGGTGGTCAAGAAAAAGCGCGCCCTCAAGGTCCTTAAGCGCCGCGCGGAATACCGCCAACTGGTAAAAGAAGGCAAGGTGGTGGAGGCTCCCACACGTGGACGCCATGGATCTACCTCCATGCGAACCGCTTCTCAAAATGAGCCGTCTTCGAAGTTTGGTGACAACGCACCGATCTCTCGCTGAACCAATGCGGCAGTCGACCGTTTCAATGCGAAAAACCGTTCGCGCTTCTGGGCCACGGGTCCCCTTTGAGCGCATCGCACGTACCGTACTCGGCAAGCGTTACGAACTTTCGCTCGTCGTTTGCGGTGACTCGCTCGCCCGCCGGATGAATCGCACGTATCGCAAAAAGGGATATGCGGCCAACGTGCTCTCTTTCCCGCTCGGTAAGAACGACGGAGAGATCTTTTTGAACGTACAGGCTGCCGCACGAGAGGCAAAGAAATATGGCTTCTCGCTCCGAGAACGCCTGACACTCCTTTTTTCCCACGGCTGCCTACATCTCAAAGGCATGCGGCATGGTAGTGCAATGGAGGAACGAGAGCGTACCTTGGTGAAAAAATTCTCATAAAGACTTTTTGTTTTCCTCTGTTTTATCTTTGTTCTTTCGGCTTTTGCCGTACAATAATCGGATGCGAAATGTGTATACCGGCGTCGACATCGGCTCACTCCACGTTAAGGCCGTCATCGCCTCTCCCGGAGAGTCGGCTGAACTGCCGATGCAGATACTCGGTACGGGGACCGCGACCTCGAAGGGTATTCACCATGGATATGTGACAGACCCGAAAGAAGTCACGAAAAGCGTACGCGAGGCGCTCCATCGCGCAGCTTCTGCAGCCAAGGTACGGGTGCGGAGGGCACGCTTAGCCGTCGGCGGTATAGGGCTCGACGAAGTACGTGCGGCAGCCGAGATAACGCTCACCCCTTCGGGCGGCATAGTGACCGACCGCGAGATGGAACGCGTGCTTCGCGAGAGTGAAAAACGCGCTTCCACCAAGCTCACCAACAGGACCATCCTTCACACTATTCCTTTGGAGTATCGTGTGGATGGCACAAAGGTCTTTGGGAAACCGCAGGGCCTGCAGGGTACCAAGCTCGCTGTCGACACGCTTCTCATCACAATGCTCACACAGCATCACGACGACCTCGTTGAGGCGGTCGAGAGCGCAGGTATCGAGGTCGAGGGTGTCATGGCGGCACCTCTTGCAGCGAGTTTGGTGACACTCACGAAGTCGCAGAAAACGGCCGGTGTCGTGCTCGCCAACATCGGTGCAGACACACTCTCGGCCGTTGTATTCGAGAACGACAATCCTATTTCCATAAAAGTATTTCCTACCGGCTCGTCTGACATCACGAATGCTATCGCGCTCGCCCTGCGCATCCCACTCGGAGAAGCGGAACAGATGAAGCGTGGTGCCGTGACCGGTAGCGATGTGCCGCCAAGGCAACTCCAAACTATTGTCGCTGCCCGCTTGCGTGAGATGTTCTCACAGATAAATGCGCATCTTAAATCTATCGGGCGCGCCCGCTTACTTCCGGCAGGCGTTGTCATTACCGGCGGCGGCTCAGGACTACAGGGTGTGGCGGATATTGCACGCACGGTCCTCAAGCTTCCCGCGCAGGTTTCGCAGATAGGACACCTCCCGCGCTCTTCGAGTGTTGACGCCACCTGGGCCGTCGCCTATGGCCTCTGCCGCTGGGCATACGCCGAACAGTTCAACGGAAGCAGCGGTTCGTTTGGTGATGTCTTCAGTAACATCACTGACTCCATCAAACAAGCACTGCGTTCACTACTCCCATAACCTTGATAAATTGAGAGAACAGCGCCGAAGGAGTGTCAAGTTTGCCCTTTCTCGGGAAGTGTTACTATGGCGCCCATGAGTAAGCAGGTGAAATCCGACGTAGAGTCATTCGCAAGGATACGGGTAGTAGGCGTCGGAGGCTCGGGCGGCAACGCGGTCAACCACATGGTCGCCTCTCACGTAGAAGGCGTCGATTTCATTGCGGTCAACACCGATGGCCAGGACCTCCACAAGAATAAAGCGAAACGCAAGATACATATCGGCAAAGCCCTCACCCGTGGCCTTGGCACCGGCATGAACTCCGACCTCGGTAAGCAGGCCGCCGACGAGACACGAGAAGAAGTACAGGACGCACTCAAAGGTTCCGACATGGTCTTCGTCACCTGTGGTATGGGCGGCGGCACCGGCACGGGGGCGGCACCTGTCGTTGCAAAAATCGCGCGTGAACTTGGCGCACTTACGGTGGGTGTTGTTACGCGCCCGTTTAGTTTTGAAGGCGCGCAGCGTTCCCGACTCGCCGACACGGGTATCGCAGAGCTGCGCAAAGCGGTGGACGCCGTCATCGTCATTCCCAACGACAAGCTCCTCTCTATCGTTACGCGCGAAACGGGCATCAAGAACGCCTTCGCGATGTGTGACGACATTTTGAAACAAGCTGTCGAAGGTATTTCCGACATCATCACGCAGACCGGTATCATAAATGTAGACTTCGCCGACGTGCGCGCTGTGATGCAGAACGCGGGAAGCGCGCTCATGGGCATCGGCCATGGCACCGGAGAGAAACGCGCAGAGCTCGCTGCACGTGCTGCCATCAACTCCCCGCTCCTCGACGTCTCTATCCACGGCGCAAAAGGTGTTCTCTTCTCCATCGCAGGTGGCGAGGACCTCGGCATGCTCGAAGTGCAAGACGCAGCCAATGTTATTACCGAGGCTATCGATCCGGACGCAAAGGTCATCTTCGGCGCTGTTACCGACGCTTCGCTCAAGAAAGGCACGATGCGCGTTACCGTTATCGCTACAGGTTTCCCGGAGTCCGGTGCACGGACATCCATCTTTAGCAGCGGTGCGACACCGAGAGTCGTTCCACCCAAACGAGAAGCTGACGTCCCGCCCGCAACGATCCGTGATCGTGTGGAGGCAAAGAAAGCAGAGGAGAAGGTTCCCCCCAAGAGCAATACGCCGGTTTCTGCAGGAAAGGATACTGTGCGCGCAAAGACAGACGAGGAGGATGATGCGTGGGGCGGTCTTCCGTCGTTCTTACGACGGAAGTAGGGACGAGATGCAAGGGACGGAGGGACGCATGATAGAATGCAATCTTATGCATTTTCCTCGTCCTTTGTCCCTAATCCCTCTCTCCTATGCTTGACCTCATCATCGTCGGCGGAGGACCAGCAGGAGCGGCGGCAGCTGTCTATGCTGCGCGTAAACGCCTTAAGACGCTCCTTGTCGTCGAGGAGTGGGGTGGGCAGAGCACCGTCTCGACCGACGTGCAGAACTGGATAGGCACAAAATCGATATCGGGTATAGACCTCGCGAAAGCCTTGCGTGAGCATACCGAGGCGCACAAGGGCGAGTGTCTTGAGATACTCACTCCCGCGCGCGCTGAAGGCTTCGAGGCTGCAGACGACAAAGTGACCGTAACCCTGAAGGATGGCTCGAAAAAGGAGGCGCACGCACTTCTTATCACCAGCGGTGCTCGGAGACGCAGGCTCGATATACCGGGAGCTGCTGAGTATGACCAGAAGGGTCTCACGTACTGCGCCTCGTGTGACGGGCCGCTTTTTGCCGACAAGGACGTGGCGGTGATAGGCGGCGGGAACGCCGGCTTCGAGACCGCGCTCCAGCTTCTCGCCTACTGCAAGACGGTGACGCTTTTGAATCGCTCAGAGACTTTCCGCGCTGACGAGATAACCGTTGCCGCGGCAAAAGCGCACAAGAACATGCGCATCCTTATGAACGCCGAGCCGACCGCGGTTTTTGGGGAACAGTTCGTGAAAGGTCTTAAGTGGAAAGACGGCAAGACAGGAAAAGAAGAGACGCTTCCCGTCGAGGGAATTTTTGTGGAAATCGGGCTTTTGCCGAACACTGAATGGGTGGGCGATAAGCTCGAGATGAACGCTATCAAGCAGATAAAAGTAGACCCAAAAACTCAGCGCGCCTCGCACCCGCGCGTGTGGGCCGCAGGCGACGTGACCGACGGCCTCTATCACCAGAACAACATCGCCGCCGGCGATGCGGTCAAAGCGCTCGAAGATATCTACATGTCGCTTCGCAGAAATTAAGAAGGCGCGAGATCCAGGTGTTCCCGCGCCCTCTACTTGTTCTGCTGTCGCGCGAAGCTCAAGCGGCAGCTTTCTCCTTGGTTCCGGTGACGGTCCAGACGCGCCCGTCCCTGGGATCGAGCACGGTTGTGACCGACCTCCGCGCGACGTTCGCCTCGATGCGCTTCAGTACGTCATGGGTCGTTTCCTTGCCATGTCCGACGATGACCTTCTCGATCCGGTACGAGCCTTCGATGTCGGGGTCGGCCAGGGACGCGAGCTGAAGCAGTACAGGATTGTATTCAGACTTCGGCGTAATGCTCATAGTCTGCTCCGTTGAGTCTGACGGACTGAACTGACGCCGTGTCAGTTTTTTGTCCGCGCGAACGATATCAAGTATAAAAACAAAAATCAATTCTAATGGCGGAAATGGCGGATGCCGGTGAAGACCATCGCTAGCCCTGCTTTGTCGGCGGCATCGATTGAGGCCCGGTCGTTCTTCGAGCCGCCAGGCTGAATGATGGCGGTAATGCCTTCCTTTGCCGCAGTATCGACGACGTCAGGGAACGGGAAAAAGGCGTCACTTGCCATTACGGAGCCCTTGAGACTGAGGTTTGCTTCTGCAGCCTTCAGGGCGGCAATGCGTGCGGAAACGATGCGGCTCATTTGTCCAGCTCCAATGCCGACCGTAGCACCATCTTTAGCATAAACTATGGCATTCGATTTCACGTGCTTACAAGCGGCGAAGGCAAACTTCATGTCGGCCGCCTCTTGCTCCGTCGGTGCTCGTTTGGTCACTGTCTTCATGTCAGCAACGACCGAACTGTCGCGTTCCTGCACCAAGACACCGCCTGCGATGGAGCGGACCGTGAGCGTCGGGGCGTTCACATCGGGCATTGAGCCGGTTGCGAGTACGCGAAGGTTCGGTCTCGTAGAAAAGATCTTCAACGCGGTCGCGTCAAACGCGGGAGCAATAATGACTTCGAGAAAAAGCTTTATGAGTTCTTCAGCAACAGACGCATCTATCTCCCGATTAAATGCGACAATGCCGCCAAAGGCTGAGACAGGATCGCATGCGAGCGCCTTTTTGTATGCATCAGCCAAACTCTTACCAAGCGCGACACCGCACGGATTCATGTGCTTTACGATGACACACGCGGCTTCGGAAAATTCAGCGACACACTCAAAAGCAGCATCGCCGTCGAGGAGGTTGTTGTACGAAAGCTCCTTTCCCTGTATCTGCTTCGCCGTTGCAACCCCCGGTCTCGTTTCTTCGGTAAGGTACAAGGCTCCCTTCTGATGCGGGTTCTCACCGTAGCGGAGGGCTTCGGCGCGCTTGAGCTTGAGTATCAGATCTTCAGGTAGGTCAGCGCCTTGCATGGCACTACTGTACCGCATTTTCCAACCTTTTTCCTCCCTCAAAAGCAAACAGACGTGAGTGTTCTTGGAGTCTTCGCGCAGGCCGACGGGCCGAGCGGGAGCGCCCCGTCAGCAGACGGGGACGCGACTCCGAGACACTCACGTCTGTGAGCATTATTCCACTACCACCA
>Ga0326597_10005924_pt1 | contig 16840 bp, 13 predicted proteins | sample RVTome_12_FD_203789 | JGI IMG/M metagenome (GOLD analysis project Ga0326597, IMG submission 203789) | Soil microbial communities from uranium-contaminated site in the Upper Colorado River Basin, Wyoming, United States - RVT100D185 | ecosystem: Environmental > Terrestrial > Soil > Contaminated >...
GCAGAATGCCGCTGGCGAATCCCGCCAACAAACCCAGAGGCATGTCCCAGTTGGAAGTGTGTGGCGCCACGATCATGACGAATTTGCTCGGCGTGGGCCAGGTCCCGACGACTTTCCATCCGATCCGCCCCAGCAGCCGGTTCCAGAACCGCTGTTGGAGTCCGTATTCGGGCCGGCGGGCGGGCGCAATCACATGGCCGCGGTCGAGTACGTACTCCATTGCTGGGTTGGGATCCGACATCTTTCCCTCCACCTAGCCCTGAATCCACCGCCTCGCCCGGCCTGGATTTGTGGTTCCTCGCCCACTCGCCGGACCGGCGACTTCCTCGGATTCTACACATTTTGATCTACGTTCGGTAGCACCCCATAGGGTCGCGAGAGCAGTTGCAGCCGGGTGACGATCGTCAGACTCCGAGAGCCTGTCGCACAGTTTGGCCCCGAATGCCCAAGTGTGAGGCTCTGCGGCCGAGTCCGTAATCTATCTATATAGCTCCCCGGATGGGGCGGCAACTCTCAGGGAAGTTGTCGCAGAGCGTAGAATCGCCTGATTGACGGCACCATGGTTGGTGGGCTGCATGCCCTGTCTTACCAGCGATACGCCAGTAACGTCCCAACGAAGGCCCCGATGTAAATCTTTCCGCCCACGGCCTTGATCGTCCGCGGCGCCGTGCGATGGTTGGCTGAGAGGTCGGTCTCACCGAGCAGCGTGCCATCGGCGGGATCGACGCGCAGCAGACGTCCATCCCCCACGCCCAGGATGATGCTGCCCTCGTGCAGGAGCAGATCCGTACTCACCCCTCCGCCCCGAGGCCCACGGTCCACACGACCTCCCCCGTCGCCACGTTGCGGCGGCCACGAACAAGTGTTCACCGTGACGGACTGGATGTCAGGAAGAGGAGCGCGGCGGCGTCATGCTCCTCTACCCTGCCTATAGCTCTGCCAACTTGCTTCGCCACTCGGCGGCTTTACGATCGTACCCTGCACCAGGCTCAGCGACGTGCCAGCCCTCGTAGAGTTCCACAAGATTGGTCAACGTCTCCTTGCGGTGATCCGTCTCCACTCCTGGCGCCTCGCGGAGGATCGCGTCGGCCTCGTTCAGGTTGGTCTGGCCTGCGTCGAACGCGCCCGTCGCGGCGTGTGACCGACCGAGTACGGTGAGGAAAATTCCCAGAGGCAACGCGCCGTCACCGGTGAATGCGCGGCGGGCCGCGGCCTCCGCCGGTTCGAGGAGCGCAGTGGCTTCCTCGGGTTTGCTTTGATCCAGGAGCAGCCTGCCGATGATGATGATCGATTGCAGCGTCGCCGGGTGGTCGTCGCCGACGGCGCGGCGACCACCATCCAGTGCCTCGCGCAGGTAGACGATGGCCTCGTCGAGCCTGCCCATCGACTTGAGCAGCACGCCCACGAGACTGATCGAGAGCAGTGTCTTCGGGTGGTCGTCGCCCAACGCTTGAAGCCTGCCCTCCAGAGTCTCCAGGTAGTAGGGAAGCGCTTCGTCGAGCTTCCCCATCGCCTTGAGTATGTTGCCCATGCTTCCGATCGAGATCAGCGTCCTCGGGTGGTTGTCACCCAGAACCCGTCGCCTGCCCTCGAGCGCCTCGCGGTAATAGACGAGTGCCTCGTCGAGCCTGCCCATCGATTGCAGATAGAGACCCATGTTATTGATCGAATTCAGTGTCTCCGGGTGGTCGTCGCCCAGCACGCGGCGTTGGCCCTGCAGCGCCTCGCTGCAGTGGACGAGCGCCTCGTCGGACTTGCCCATCGAATTGAGCAGCGCGCCCATGTTGTTGATCGAGGTCAACGTCTCCGGATGGTCGTCACCCAGGACGCGGCGTTGACCCTCCAATGCCTGGCTGCGGTAGACGAGTGCCTCGTCGAGCTTGTCCATCCAATGAAGAATGTCGCCCATGTTGTTGATCGAGTGCAGCGTCTCGGAGTGGTCATCGCCCAGCACGCGGCGGCTGCCCTCCAGCGCCTCGCGGTAATAGGCGAGCGCCTCGTCGGGCTTGCCCATCGAAAAGAGAAGTTCGCCCATGCTGTTGATCGATTTCAGAGTTTCGGAGTGATCGTCACCCAGCACGCGGCGCCGGGTGTCGAGCGCCGCTTCCTGTAGCGGCACCGCCGGTGGGTAACGACCGATCTCCCGGTACGAAATCGATAGCGTCTGTTGCAGAGCGGCGCGGACCAGAGGTTGTTCCGAGAACTCTTTCTCGAGCGTCTCGACCGCCCGGTTCAGCACCTGCTCATCAAGCAGCTCGAGCGCCACGTCGGTGGCGTTGGCCCGGCGGAGCATCTGGTCAAACGCTGCCAGTGCTGATTCCATCTCAACCGGCGACGTTCCGTCCGTTGCGAGCGATTCTACAACCCGCTCACGAAGATCCGCATAGAGTGCGTGACCCATCTCCTCGGTGTCGATTCCGGAGAGCATCGACGCCTGGAAGGCTGTTACCTGTTCCAGCTCCAACGCGCGGGCTTGTGCATTGTCCCGCGCTTTCTCGGCTTTCTCGCGGAGGATTCCCATCGAGACACCGAAGCCAATCAGCAGGATCAACACGGTCACGGCGAATGCAGCGCCCCCCTTATGCCTTGAAGTGAATTTCCTGAACTTGTAGACCCGAGACGGCGGACTGGCCGATATCGCCTCGTGCCGCAGATATCGGTCAACATCCTCCGCGAACGCGTAGGCGCTCTGATAACGTCTGGACCGGTCCTTCTCCATGGCCCGCATCGTGATCCAGTCCAGCTCACCATGCAGGAGCTTCTGCCAAGCCCGTGGTTCCACGCGCCGCCTGGCCGCACTTTCCGTCGCAGACTTACCCAAGGTTCCGATCCTCGTGCTCGGCTTCGGCGGATCCACCTCACGGATGATCCGGTGGATCTCCACGATCCCTGCTTCTCTTAGCTGTTGGGCGTCAAACGGTTGCGCCCCAACCAGCAATTCGTACAGCAACACCCCCAACGAGTACACGTCACTGGTCGTGTCCACGTTCAGACCCGTCATCTCCGCCTGCTCGGGGCTCATGTAAGCCGGTGTCCCCACCAGCTTCCCTTGCATCGTGAAGATCGTCTTCTCCGTCAGAGCCTGCTGCGTTGCCTTGGCCACGCCGAAGTCGATCACCTTGGGCACCGGCTTGCCGCCCTCCACCGCCACCAGCACGTTTGACGGCTTGATGTCCCGGTGGATGATCCCTTTCTGGTGGGCGTGGTGGATGGCCTGGCAAACTGGGATGAAGAGCTCCAGGCGGCTTCTGATGTCCAGCTTGTGTCTGTCGCAGTAGGTAGTGATGGGCTCACCGGGCACATGCTCCATCGCGAAATAGGGGCGGCCGGTGTCGGTGCTGCCGGCGTCGAAGATCCGGGCCACGTTCGGATGGTTCATCATGGCCAGGGCCTGGCGCTCGGACTCGAAGCGGGCGATGACCTCCTTGGTGTCCATTCCCATCTTGATGAGCTTCAGGGCGACCCGGCGCTTGATGGGGGTCTTCTGCTCGGCCAGGTAGACCTCGCCCATGCCGCCTTCACCCAGGCGCTCGAGCAGGCGGTAGGGGTCGATCTGGCGATCTACGGCTGGATCGGGGGGGGGTCGGCAGAGTGCTGGCGTCGTCGCCGTCGAGTGGGCGGTGGTGATCGGCGTCGTTCTCGGCGTCGGGCCCGAAGTGGTCAGAATCCCCGTTTGGCATAGCGACGCTACTATATCCCAGATTGGGAATTATCGCAGCCTGTAGGGAAACCAGACCTCGAGCTGTCTAGGGATTCCGGGAAAGTCCTGACATGCCGATCGCGAGTGTATCCTCACGACACTTTCGGACGTCGCGCAGCCAGCTTTTCCCGTTCACCGGATCACGTCGAATAAGAGCATCTCTCATGCGCCGCCTATATTTCTGCGTCATCGTCGCTGTCCTCGACGTCCCTGTCCTCGACACCACGATTTTATCCGCGAGAATCGTGCCCTCGGCTTCCGTCATAGGTCTCGCGCGCGAGGACGACCTTGCCCAGGTTCTCTCGCGCGTGTAGTCGCCTATGCGCCTGCACTGCTCCATCACGATCGAGCGAGAACACACGGTCGAGCACCGGGTGGAGCTCTCCAGATCGAAACTTCGGCAACATTTCTTCAAAGGCTTGCTGCACGAGGTCTTGCTTACTGGAGAGATGAAGCAAGTGTACGCCGGAAACGCTGAGGTTCCCACGAACCAACGACATGGGATGGATCCGGGGAGTTCGCAGCCAGGTCAAGGCGGCGGCAAGCCAGTTGCGGCGGACGCCTGGCACGGCAAGGCTCATCCCGTAGACCACGAGCCGCCCCATCGAGGCGAGCTGTCGCCGACAGGCAGCGGTTGCGGCGCCTCCCAATGGATCGAGCGCGATGTCCAGCCCACGCTTGCCGATTGTTGCCACCAATGGATTCTCCCAGTTCCCACGAGAGTTGAAGCACTCCGTAGCTCCCAGTTTCACGACGAAATCACGTTTTTCCTGGGTTCCCGCGGTTCCGTACACGACCAGCCCGGCTGCTCTTGCCAGCTGTACCGCGGCCGTTCCGACGCCGCCGCCGGCTCCGAGCACGAGCACTGTCTGCCCAGCGACGGCCCGACCGACGCCAAACAGACAGGCCCACGCGGTGGCAAAAACGACGGGAATCGCGGCCCCATCGACCCAATCCAGTTCATCGGGCAGGAGATGGACATTCCTTGCCTCCACGACCACATCGTGTGCGTAGCCACCGAAGCGTGACCAGGCGATGACTCGATCCCCCTCACGAATGGACTCCACGTGCGCGCCGACGCGCGCCGCGGTTCCGGCGACCTCGAAGCCAGGACTGAATGGTCGCGGCGGCACCGTCCCGTAGAGTCCCATGCGCATGATCAGATCGGCAAAGTTCACGCCGGCGGCTTGCACTTCAACGTGGATCTGATCCGGGCCGAGATCGGCGAGTTCGACATCCCTCTCCACGAGTCGCTCGGGTGGACCAAGGCGGTCGATCAGAATTGCCCGTGTTCGCACGGTCGTTCCCTTCTCTGAATATGGTGGTGCGGATTCCCCGAAGGTTGGATTAAGTAGTGTTGAACGGGGGGGAGGTCACCAGAAGCGGGATGCCACCCCATGGAATCATGCCCCAGGAGACAGAGGTTGGAAACCGATAACCCAAACGTATGGGTCTTCTTCTACGGTACGTTCATGAATCGCGCGGTTCTGATCGAATACGGAATCACACCACGCGATCTGAAGCCCGCCTGCCTGGAAGGATTTCGACTGTCGATCCGTCCACGGGTAAACCTCGAGCGCGTGTCTGGGTCCAATGCGTACGGAGCCGTCGTGAGCCTGGCACGCAGCGATCTCGACCACCTCTATCAGGAACTCGAGGATCGCTACGGTCTGGTGTACCGACCCGAGCCGGTCATCTCCAAAACCATGGATGGTGAATCCGTTCCGGCGTTGTGTTACATCGCGCCAAACATGGAGGACGGTCTGGCCGATCCCGGCTACGTTGCTCAGCTTGCGGAATGCGTCAGGGAATGGGGCCTGCCTGAGTGGTACGCGCAGCATGTGGAGTCGTTTGATCCGGGGGCGCATCCCCGGGGATTCCGAGGGGCAGTCTAGACGCCAGATTCGAGGCCGAATCGCATAAATGGCAGGAACAGGTCTGACCACGGCGGCGGCGACCCTGTTTTCGGACACAGCGCCCCAGTGTCACTGATCAGGGCGTGACTTCTACAACACAATCAGTAATCTGTCGCCGATCTCGTCGGGCGGCCGAATTCCAAGAGACCACAATGCTCTTCAACTCACTCACATTCGGGATCTTCTTCGCCATCACCTACGGGCTTTACGTCTGCATGCGGCATCGTGCGCAGAACGTGTTGCTGCTGGTCACGAGCTATGTCTTCTACGGGTACTGGGACTGGCGATTCCTGACCTTGATCATTGGCTCGACCGTCGTCGATTACTTCTGTGGGCTGGCGATCCACGGCAGCAATGAACAGTCTGCGCGACGTCGGTACCTGCTGATCAGCATGTGCACTAATCTGGGGCTGCTTGGGTTTTTCAAGTACTTCGGTTTCTTCTCCGGGGGTCTGCAAGACCTCGCCATGCGCTTCGGCTGGGAGCTCGACTCGTTTACCCTCCATGTCGTTCTTCCCGTAGGGATCTCGTTTTACACGTTCCAGACCATGAGCTACACGATCGACATCTACCGCAGGGCCATGACTCCGACGCGGAGCCTGCTCGATTTCTCGGTGTTCGTCGCGTTCTTCCCGCAGCTCGTGGCAGGCCCGATCGAAAGGGCCGCGAACCTGCTTCGACAAGTCGAAATGCCTCGCCGGGTGACGGAGGTCGAGTTCTACCGCGGCCTGTGGCTGGTCTTTTTTGGACTCTTCAAGAAGGTGTTCATTGCCGACAGCCTCGCACCGCTCGTCGACCGCGCCTTTGCCCCGGGTGCTGACCTGCCGGGCGCGGAGTTGCTGGTAGCGCTCTATGCCTTCGCGTTCCAGATCTACGGAGATTTCTCGGGTTACTCTGATATCGCGCGCGGTATTTCGAAGCTAATGGGCTTCGGGATCATGCTGAACTTCCGCATGCCGTACTTCTCGCGGAACGTGCAGGAATTCTGGCAACGATGGCACATCAGCCTTTCCACGTGGCTGCGAGACTATCTCTACATCAGCCTCGGCGGCGGCCGGCGTGGAAGACTGCGCGTCTACACCAATCTCATGCTCACCATGGGCCTCGGTGGACTGTGGCATGGTGCGGCCTAGACGTTCGTGGTGTGGGGGTTGTACCAGGGCATCCTGCTGGTGGCGTACCGCATCTTCAGCCCCGTGATCGCCGCCCTGCGAGGTCTTCTTGCCGGGGTAGGACGCGCATGGACGCTGGTTTCGATCGTAGTTACGTTCCAGTTCGCCTGCCTCGGCTGGCTGATCTTTCGCGCCGACTCGGTCGGACAGAGCCTCGGATACCTCCACCGGATCGTATTCGAGCTTGGCGATACATCGGCTGCAGTCAAAGACCTCGTCCGCCTGGCTTGCTACGTGACGCCGTTACTCGCGATCCAGGTGGCCAAGGAAGTATCCGGGGACATGCATGTCCTGGATCGCCTGAGCTGGTGGGGCAAGGGCATCCTGTTTTTGATCATGGCGGTGCTACTCGCGACCGCAGGAGCATCTGGTGGACGAACCTTTATTTATTTCCAGTTTTAGGAGCTTTCGGCGGGTGCCGACAGCCGCCCTCTTCGCGGTGCTCCTGTTCGTGGTTGTGGAGTTTGCCATTGCAATGATCTGGCGTCCGGATGTCATCGGGATTCGTCGGTATTCGACCCTGTCACTCTCTCACGACTACGGCTACGCATCGGACATCCCCCGGCTGTTTCGGGAAGGCGCGTCGCTCCACTACTATCCCACCGAGTACGTGGACATGCGCCCGTTTGCCATCGACGAAAGGAAGCCGGCCCGCGAGATTCGCATCTTCACATTCGGTACATCGGTTACCAGGGCCGGCGGACTGCCACTGGGGACAGCGTATCCGGAGCTGCTCGAGCTGATGCTCAATGAACGACACTCCGAGTACGACTGGCATGTCGTCAATCTCGCGGCAGCCGGAATCGGAACGACGCGGATCATGAATGTCCTGCTGAATATGGTGCCGTACGACCCGGACGTCATCATCGTCCACCCGCACGGGAGCAACGAATACGAGGACGAGAGGGATGCGCGCCTCCGCGAGCAGCTGTACTCAGGGCTGAACGGCCTCTTCCTGCGCAGTCGACTCGTGGTCTACCTCAAGAAATTCGAGGCCGAGCGATTCGGAAGCCAGGATGACCAGGGCGAACCCGGCAATGCGGAGCACCTCGCCGGTCTTGATCCGGAAAACACAGAGCGGTGGATGGCAACGATGGAAGCCAACATGAGGCGTATCGACGGCGTGACCCGGGAACTGGAGCTTCCGTCGATCTACATCGGGCGCGCGGAGCGCGACGCCGAGTTGTTCAGCGATGAGCGAATCGAACGATTGAATAGCCCCATCAGCGCCCAGCCGCACTACCTCGACGTCGCGGCAGCGTTTGCAGGCGCAGTGAATGAGTACTCCAATTCAGATCTGTTTCAGAACCTCACCCACTACTCAGAGGTCGGTCACCAAATCGTGGCCCGGGAACTCTACGAGATGATTCGCCCGGGCGGGCCTCTCTTCGAGCAGATTTCTGCCCATCGCAAGGCTCATGCGATGTGGCTGGAAGGCAGGACGCCGTAACTTCAGGGCGGGCATCGCGAGTGGACTTAACGGCAGAAACTGGAATGAGGACCGTCTGGTGTCTTGTGCAAGATGCATTCGTCCGGCCCCTTGTCTCTTCCATGGGGAGGTCATTGTCGAATCTTGTATTGCGACTCCGTCGAATCGTTCCCGAGTTGCAATGGAATTGAGTCTCGTGCCTCTTCGATGTCAGGCTGAACGAGCATGACGTGAGCGTTCCCTACCAGAGTCCGCGTGCACCGCGCTCGGCTCGAAATCAGGGTTGCTGACTGGAGATTCCGGTCATGAATTGCCAGACAGAACGTAAATCTCTGGACCGGGACGAAAGCGCTCGTTATGATTCTTTCTACGATTTTGTGCTCGTGGACCAGAGGATTGGGCTCATCGCGAGATCGAGACAGCCGGCGCATCTATGATCGAGATTTCGGCCTTGTTTCTCCTGCTCAGCTTGAGTGCTTCCGCAGCCGCGGACTCCGGCCCGTGGTTTCAGCTGGCCGATTCCAGCTCTTTTTCCGGCTCGGTGAAAGAAGGGCCGGGCATCGCATTTGACATTGTCGCCACGGACATGGATTTGGATGGCGATACAGATGTCCTGGTCAATTGGCACCATCTTGCGCCCATGGAACTGCTCATCAATGAGGATGCCAGGCTTCGTTCGACAGACGTGCCGCAGCTTTGTGCCGCCGGTCTAGTGGATCATCCCGAGAACCCACCCATCTATGCGACGCCAGAGCACATGCGCCAGCGCATCGCCGAGTTATCGCTGTCGGGGCTGATTATTTCGCACGCTCCGAATCGCCGTGGTGCATGGAGTTGTTTCTGGAGAAACATCGATGGGAGGCTCCCCGCCCTGGAACTGTCACTCGCGACGCCGACGGGTTTCCGTGAGTTGAAAGGCCTGCGCCCGGGCGAATACGAGGAAGCTAGCCCACAGTTGATCAGAGTTGCGCTCGGTGCGGATACTGCGGAGCGCGACTTCCACTTTCGCACTCACCTCATCGGAACGCAGCTCATCGTGGAACTAAACAAATCCGAAGAGCAGGCCATTGCCGTCTTCGTCGGGCCCGAACTTGTGGCTGCACAATCCTCGAAGCTTGAGTTTTGGAAGAACGACCCCCATGGAATGGCGTGGGTAAATGTTCTTGGTTCACCACACCCTGAGTTATATGTCACGCGCGGCGCGCTTCGAGGCACGCTACAACCGCCCCTCGACGCCAAGCGAGATCGCTTCTTCGAGGGCCCGGGCTTCCAACTGCGAATCGGAACCCCCAGCGCGGACTACGGGCGCGGGCGCCGCGTAGAGTGTGTGGATGTCTACGGAGATGGCGCCTTGGAGCTATCCGTCGCGAATCTGGAATCAGCGCACCGCCTCTTGGCTGTGGATGCCGAAAGCGGCGCGTTGCGTGACCTTGCGCCCGAGCTCGGTCTGGATCTTGTCGATGCTCACGTGCAGGCATGGGCGGATTTCGACCGAGATGGCCGGCAGGATCTCTACTACCTCGCGGACGAGGGGATACAGATCCTCCGAAATCTCGGCGAGGGTCGTTTCGAACTCGTGGATGCCGCGGTCACCGGGCTCGTCCTGCCACCGGCGAAGTCCGAGCAGGCGGGCCTTGATGCGACGGGAATTCGATTCGCCGATTTCGACGCGGACGGGCGACTGGATCTGTGGTTGCTCGTCTATGGCCGCGCGCGTGGGAATTTTCTGTTTCGTAAGAGCGCGGACGGCTACGAAGACTGGACTGCACAGCTCGGCCTGCACACACAGCGATGGGTGGACCGCGTCGTCCTCGCGGACTTCGACAATGACGGCTTCGAGGATGCATTGGCGTTCGGTCGAACGACGACGCTGTGGCACAATGTCGAAGGCAAGGCCATTGAGTTTATTTCTCTGGAGTCGAAACTGGTTGGAAATCATCAGATTCAGGCTGCGAGCGTGTTGGATGTCGATGGCGACGGCCGGATCGACGTGATCGCAGCGAGCGAAGAGCTGTATCTTCTGTGGAATCGCCGGGAGCACGCCAACTCGTTTCTGAGACTGTTGCTCGAGGATTCGCCGGAGCCGATTGGCGCTCTGGTGACGGCGCACTACCGGAGTGGGCGACAGGTCATCAGGCGATATGGCAGCGCCAACAGTTCGGCGCACTCGCAGTCTCTTCAACCGCTGCACTTCGGAGTCCCCGAGGGGGACCGTATCGAGGATTTCGTCGTTCTTTGGCCCAATGAACTAACAGAGCAGAGCTATGAGGCACCGGCGCCAGGTAGCGCAGCGACTCTGTCCCCTTGATTCGTTGTCAGGAATCGCGGTGTGCGCACACTCGCCCAACGCGCCCAACGCGCCGCTGAAGTTCTTGTGCATCGAATTCGATTCGAGCAATGAGACCGCTCAAAGGCCAATTCCATGGCCGAGGCAAGGGACAGGGCGTCGGCTTGCACTCGGCAGCCATGGACTAGACTGAGAACCGAATCTCCATCACATCGCCGTCTTTGACCACGTACTCCTTCCCTTCGAGCCGATACACACCGGCGGCCTTGGCTGCCTTCTCGTCACCGTGCTTCTTGAGGTCGGCGAAGGCGATGACTTCGGCACGGATGAATCCGCGCTGCAGATCTGTGTGGATCCTGCCGGCCGCTTCCGGAGCCAACGCACCGTTTCTAACCGTCCACGCACGACACTCGTCGGCACCCGTGGTGAGAAAGCTGATCAGCCCCAAACTCGAAAAAGCCGACCGAATGAAGCGGTCGAGCGCGGGCGTGTCGATTCCAAGATCCGCCATGAACTCAACGCGCTCTGCTTCTTCGAGGCCTGCAATCTCCGCTTCCAGAGGCGCCGAGAGTGCACAGAGTTCGTGACCGGCGCGCTTGCAAGCGGCCGCGAGTTCCGGTGGTGGTGGTGATCCCGCTGCATCCTCGGCGGTGTTCGACACGACCAACACGGGTTTCAGCGTGAGTAACTGATAGCCGCGCAGGCGCCCCTGCTCTTCGAGAGTCAGGCCCATCGTCCGCAGCGGCGACTCAGATTCGAGGTGCGCCTTCAAACGGTTCATGACAACGATCTCGGCCTCGGCTTCCTTCAGGCCTCGCGTGCGATCGGCGATCAACTTCTCGAGTCGACGCTGCACGAGGTCCAGATCGGCCACCACGGTCGCCAACTCCAGATCCGCTACCCCTTCCGCATCTACGTCGCCCGAGAAGTTGTCGAGCACGAGCGCCAGGCCCTCGCAGTTGCGCACATCAGGCAGAGCGAGCAGCGCCGTGAGATCTGCACCGGCGTTCTTCGGCTCCGCACCGACATCGGAAAACTCGAGCAGCGTGGGTGTAGTCTTCTTGGGCTGGTACTTCGCGCTGAGCCAATCCAGACGAGGATCCGGAACAGCAACCATCGCTTCGTGCTCGCGCCTACCTCTTCGTGCCCCACTTCCGGCCATGAGGAGACTCAACAGCGAGCTCTTGCCACTCTGTGGGTTGCCGATGATTCCGATCATGTATTGCGGGCCTTGGGGGCGGAGGACTGGAGAAACAAGATCCAAGTCCTGGTTGGATCTGCGTGCGCAGGAAGATAGCAGGGGCTGGGAGGATTTGCATATGCCGTTGGGGGAAGCCTCGCCCTGATTCGCCAACTCACCCTCTAAACACCGTCATGAATGTCACTGCCCGACGGGCAGGCCCGCCGTCATCTTGGCGCTATACATGTCGACCGAACCTCTGACTTGACCGTGAAGCTCGAAGCTGAGCGTGTCGCCTTCGAAGTTCAGGGTGGCGCGCCGGCGAAGTACTTTGCCGAGGGCTTCCTGCTCCAGAATGAAACTCTCGCCATTCACCCAGCGACCACGGCAGGCCCAGCGCTGACCATATAACTCGCTGATCCGATAGACTCCATCCAGTCCGATCGTGATGTTCGCCGCCGCCGGACCGACGACGAACTCGAGTTCGGCTTCGGGCGAACCCGGTGTGAACTGCAGCATCAAGTGGCGGAGACCCATCTTGTTCTGTGGGAATTCAAAGGTCCTACCCGATACGGAGTGCGCGAGATCAGGCAGCGGTCGCAGAGCTTCTGCGGTGTCGCTGCCGAGAACCCGGACCAGGCTATCGAGGCGTGCGGCGGCGACCGGGTTTGCGGGCAGCGCGTGATCGGCGATCACGGCCGGCTCGATTTAGGCTTTCAGCAGACTCCTGGGTGTGAAGTATCGCCGCTGCGGAAGAGCACCCGTGAAGACGACCACCAGATCCTGGGCCGGCAAGACATAGACGAGCTGGCCACCATAGCCCTGCATCATGAACATATCGTCGTCCACCCACCACTGATAGCCGTAGCTCTCCGCCAGCGTTCCTGCGGAAATCTGCGGTGAGGTGGAGTCTTCCACCCAGTCCGCAGGGACGACTTGCAGCTCGTCCCACCTACCACCCCGCAGGTGTAGATAGCCGAGGCGGGCCATGTCCAGGGGGTGCAAGCTGAGGCCGGAATAGCCCCAGCTGTCGTCCGACCCCGAACCCTCCCAGGCATAGTCGCCAATGCCGACGGGCCCGAACAGATGCTCGCGAGCGTAGGCCGCGGCCGATTGTCCCGTCGCCTCCTGCAAAATGATCGCTATCAATTGGGAGACTCCGTTGCTGTATTCAAAATGGGTTCCCGGTTCGCTCTCTATGGGCAGGTCCAGGATGTACCGCGCCCAGTCGGGACTCGCGCGCATTCTGCGCAAACCCGCCCAGTCGTAGAGGTAGGAGTCCTCGGTCTTCAGCCCTGCGCTCATCGTCAGCAGGTGGCCGAGGGTCAGCGCGCGCTTGTCTGCATTCAGCTGAGCGATCTCGTAGTCGGGAAAGAAGTCCAGCACGCGTGTGCCAGGGCCGGGGAGTTCTCCCCTGCCGATGGCGATACCGACCAGCGCGGACAGTACACTCTTCGTACAGGAGTGGATGTCGTGGCGGTCGCCGCCCTGAAATGGTGAAATCCGAGTATCCAGGATGACAGCGCCATGCCTGACGACGGTGACCGAGCGAATGCCCGGATTGTCGCTTTCGATCTGCTCGAGCATGGTCGCGAATTCGGCGGAACTCACGCCCTGCGCCTCGGGCTCGGAAAGCAACCACGCCGCGGCGGGCCAGGTGGGGACCGCCTGGGGACGGGATGGCTTCGAGGTGGAAGGGAAAATCAAGAGCAGCGCTAGGGCGAGATAAACCTGCTTATGCGTCCCCCGGATCGAGCTTTCATCGGTCTACGTTCCTCGACAGACACTGGTTTCAGGCCAACGGCTTGGGCATCTACGGACCGAGGGTAATCCATCGTTGCGCAGCGTGTGAGTGATTGCCGTTACTTGGCCTCGAGTGCTGTCCACCGAGGCGGAGGGGCGAAGGGGCGGAGAATGTGCAGTTTTCTTCATTCTTCTGGGAAACCCTGCGCCTCTCCGCACACCATCGATACCGTGTGCGCAACGCGCGTGCGATCAGGTGTGTGTCGAGCCCCTGAAGCATGCGTGCGGTGGCACATGCGATGCAGTTTCCGATAGCGCGCACATCAGCAACGCTTCCAGATCCAGCTGTTAGGTCCGGACGATGGAACGGAGCTCTTCATGCTCCGCACCGGGGACGAGACCGCCCAGCGAGGAGCATCCAGACATGCTACACAATCGTAATACGCAGACGACGATCACTCTGACCTTCTTCCTGTTTCTCGGGCTGACACTGCTCAGTTGCGAAACGACCGAAAGTCCCATCGCGCTGGATCCTCCACCCACCACGGGATGGCTGGCGATCGAATCCGGAGTCGAGGGGTTCGAGTCGGCGTGGCTCCTGGCCAAGCCAGACGGGACCGAAGTACACGGTCATGGCGACTCACTCCTCGCAGACCCGCAGCCTGGCGAATACTGGATTCTCTGGGAGCCGGTGGAAGAGTGGAATTCACCGACGTTGAATCCCGAGAATCGGACTTTCACTGAGGGCTCAACCGAGACCTTCTCCGGTCCCTACGCGAAGATCCAGGGCGGGATGGGCGACATCGCGATCCGACCGGAGCCCACGAGGATTCGCCCTCGATGGAATCTGTATGGGCCGGATGGCTTCTTCGCCGCAGGTAAGGGCCAGCGAATCTTGAAGAGGCGTGGGATCGGTGAATACACGGTCGTGTGGGGGAGCATGGAGGGTTTCGCGACTCCGCCCCCGGCCAAGTCGGTTCTCCAAGAGGACGCGACCCTGGAACTTCGCGCTAACTACACGCCGGTGGGCGAGTCGACGGGGACGATCGACATCGATCCGGATCCCGACATGCTCCAGGCGCCGTGGCAGATGGAATCCGATCTCGGCGTGCGTTTCTCCGGCAGCGGTGACAGCACGATCACCGGGCTTCCGCTCGGCCAGTACGCTATCGTGTGGGGAGACTTGGAAGGGTACGTGACGCCCGCGCCGAGCGAGGCCACGCTGGAGGAGGGCGCTCCGATTCAGTTCATCGGAACCTATGAAGCCTCGTTCGGCACGGTCCTGATCGATCCCAACCCCGACAGCATCCAGGCTCCGTGGCAGCTCGAATCGGACGCCGGCGCGATGTACACGGGTGCGGGAGACAGCACCCTCGTAGACCTTCCTCCGGGAGTCTACACATTGACCTGGGGAGAGGTGGAGGGTTACGAGACCCCGAGTCCAAACCCCGTCTCGCAGGAACTTGGAGCGGGGGCCTCAGCGATGTTCGTGATCGACTAGCTGTCCTGGCCGCTGTGCATGAAGCTCCATTTCTCGTCGGAAGATGAGGCGGACCAGACTCTGGAGAAGCTGATTGGCGTGAAGTGGGACATGTTGGCTATGTACTCGAGGGCGAGCTCGAGACGAGCATGGATGGGTCGATCGAGCGCTTGTTTGCTGGCGACGGCCTGGCCCTCCCAGGCGGGAAAAAGTATCGGCACAAATCCAGAGCAATCCGCGGTGTCGTTCGATTGATCTGGGTGGATGATGCCTGAACTTCCCCCGATGAGGCAGGTTGAACGACAATCTCGAGAAGAGGGACGCCTTGCCTGTTTGACAGAGGTCGACAGGTGGCACAATCTTGCCTCCCGGGCTCGTACACCATCGACGACAGGGAGTTGGAGTGGTTCGCGTTTTGGTGGTGGGTCCACGCAACGGACTTTGCGACGCCTTGGTGGCGCTCGGGATTCCGTTCGTGGTCTGGAGCGAGCGCGGCCGGCGGCGCCCAAAGGCCGAGCACCTGCATGTCGCGCCTGTCGACGTCTCCCGGGGCGCGGCCAAACGCGAAGCGGAGAAGCTCGCCGAGTACGGCCCCTTTTCCCATGTCATCGCAGGTACGGAGACGGCGGTTCTGGCCGCGGCGGTGGCGCGGCGCGTGGTAGGGGCACGGCGGTACGCACACACGACCGTCATACGTTGCCGCGACAAGCTGCACATGAAGAACCACTTGCGAGGGCACGGCATACCCATGACCGCCTTTCTCGACGGCCGCAACCCACCCTCGCCCAGCGCGATCACCCGAGAGCTCGGGTTGCCCGCGGTGCTCAAGCCTCGCATGAAGAGCGGGGCACGCGGCATTAAGTTCGTCAACGATCTGTCTGAAATGACGCCGTCCCGTTTGCGTGGTCAGATTCTGGAGAAGTTCGTGGACGCCCCCGAGGTCAGCGTCGAGTCGTTCATTGGTGGCGGCGAGGTGCTCTTTCAGAACATCACCGAGTACGCCCAGAAAACCCGCGTCAATGTGGTGCCGGGTGCTGTAAGCGGCGCCACGCCCGAAGCCGTTCTCGACCTGAATCGCCGCGTCATACAGGCCCTCGACATAAAGTGGGGAATGACGCATCTCGAGGTGTATCTCACCCGCGAAGGTCCTTTATTTGGAGAGATTGCGCTGCGTCCACCAGGCGGCTACATCATGGATCTCTTGCGGTTGGCCTGGGGGTTTCACCCCTGGATTGCCTACGTGGCCATGGAACTCGACCGACCGTTCGCCTTCGGGAGTCGCCCCCTGGCTCATGCCGCGGCGCTCATCCTGCACCCGGGCGAAGGCACGGTCAGCGAGATTCGCGGCCTCGACGAAGTGCGCGCCATGGACACCGTCGTCAGCGCCGAGATCCGCATCGGCCCGGGAGCCCGGGTCGAAGCGCGTACCGGTGTCGGCCGCGACGTGGGGCGCGTTCTCATGCGGGCCGATTCGCGGCCGGATCTGCTGCGGACGCTGTCGGAGGTCGACGCGACCCTGCGTTTTTCCATGGTTCCATTCGAGGAGTGACCTTCATCACGATGGAGTTTTCGAACAGCATGGGCAATTGGTGGCTTCCGCGTTACCCTCGTGGCTGAAGTGCGACCGTGCTCGCTGACCGCGTTCGCGGCGTCGAAACCGATCCTGATGAATCGCGGAGGAAGCATGTGGGGAAGACGGAACACGCAACCAGGACTCGTTGAACTCATTCTCGCCGGAATGCTGGTGGTGTCAGGGTGCTCGGAGGGAAAAGAGACCGAGCGCGTCGGGGCGGGACGAGTTTCCATCGCTGAGACTTCAACACCGAAGCCGGCATCGTCCACCGCGGATTCGTCGAACTCCCCCATCGACGTCGCGTCGCCAGAGATAGTCGACGTGGAGAGCGCGGAGTCGCTTCCGGTTACGGAACCGCCG
>Ga0326597_10005925_pt1 | contig 16837 bp, 15 predicted proteins | sample RVTome_12_FD_203789 | JGI IMG/M metagenome (GOLD analysis project Ga0326597, IMG submission 203789) | Soil microbial communities from uranium-contaminated site in the Upper Colorado River Basin, Wyoming, United States - RVT100D185 | ecosystem: Environmental > Terrestrial > Soil > Contaminated >...
AAATACCGCCTGGATCCGACGGACCGGGACGGAAGGCAATAACAGTCTTGGCCGGTGGTTTGTCCACCGGTAGCGTAGGCATGTGTCTTTCGGACTGGATCCGGAAGACTTTTTTTTTGCCGGCGGCCCGCGGGTGGGGACACAGGAGGTTGCGGTGGACAAGGCCAGGACGATAATCGACATTCAGCAGATGAAGGCCCGCGGGGAGAAGATTTCCGTGCTGACGGCCTACGATTTTCCTCTGGCGCGGCTCATGGACCGGTCCGGCATCGACATGGTGCTGGTCGGTGATTCGGTCGGCACCGTCGTCTCCGGCTATGACAACACATTGCCGGTGACCATGGAGGAAATGATCTACCACACCCGGGCCGTCGCACGCGCCCTGAACAGGGCGCTGTTGGTCAGCGACATGCCCTTTCTGTCCTATCAGGTCGACCTGCGGGACGCGCGACTCAATGCCGGGCGCCTGGTCAAGGAAGGAGGGGCCCAGGCGGTCAAGCTCGAAGGCGGGGTCAACATCGCTGCCACGATCCGGGCCATCGTCGATATGGATATTCCGGTCGTCGGCCATATCGGCCTGACCCCCCAGTCAATCCACCGCATGGGCGGTTTCCGGGTTCAGGGCAAGGTCGAAGAGCAGGCCGACCAACTGCTGGCCGATGCCAGGGCGGTGCAGGACGCCGGGGCTTTCGCCGTAGTGCTCGAAGGCATTCCCGCCACCCTGGGCCAGGAGATCACCGCCGCCCTCGACATTCCGACCATCGGCATCGGCGCCGGTGTGCATTGCGACGGCCAGGTCCTGGTGATTCACGATATCCTCGGACTTTGCGAAAAATATTCGCCCAGATTCGTCAAACGCTATGCCGACGTTTCGGGTACCATCCAGGAAGGGATAAAGGATTATATCCGCGAGGTGAAAAGCGGTGTATTTCCCGGTCCCGAACACAGTTTTTGAATTACATGGCTATGGAAATAGTAACCGGCGTCAAGGATATGCAAACCAGGTGCCTGGCCGCCCGCGAACAGGGGCGGCGGATCGTTCTGGTGCCGACCATGGGTTTTCTCCACGAAGGGCATCTCTCCCTGCTGCGGGAGGGGCGGAAGCGCGGCGATCTACTGGTGCTGTCCCTGTTCGTCAACCCGGCTCAGTTCGGTCAGGGGGAGGATTTCGCATCCTATCCCCGCGATCCGGAGCGGGATGCCGACCTGGCCCGATCGGCGGGGGTCGATCTGCTGTTCGCCCCCGAGGCGCGGGACATGTATCCTCGCGGCTATGCCACCTTCGTCGATGTCGAGGGGCTGACAGATACCCTGTGCGGCCGCAGTCGTCCCGGGCATTTTCGCGGAGTGACGACGGTGGTCTGCAAACTGTTCACCATCGTTCAGCCCCATGTCGCCCTGTTCGGCCGGAAGGATTTCCAGCAACTGGCGGTGTTGCGGCGGATGACGGAGGATCTCAACCTGCCGGTGGAAATCGTCGGCATGCCGATTGTCCGCGAGGCGGACGGGTTGGCCATGAGCTCCCGCAACAGTTACCTGTCGGCCGGGGAACGCCGCCAGGCCCTCGCCCTGAGCGATGCCATCGGGCTTGCCGGAGTCGCCTTCCGTCAGGGGGAGCGAAGCGCCGCCGCCCTGATGGATCTGGTCGCCAGGCGCCTCGAACAGGAACCGGACGCCCGCATCGACTACGTCCGGATCTGTCACGACGCATCCCTGGAAGATGTCGAGGCGGTCGACCGCCACGCCGTGCTGCTGCTGGCCGTCCGCATCGGCCGTACCCGTCTGATCGATAACAGTTATCTCGTAGAGGAGGACTGCTGAATATGACCCGCAAAATGCTTAAATCGAAAATCCATCGCGCCACGGTTACCGGCGCCGACATCGAGTACGAGGGCAGCATCACCATCGACTCCGAACTCCTGGCTGCCGCCGATATCCTGCCCTACGAGGCGGTGGACATCTGGAACGTCACCTACGGCACCCGGTTTCAGACCTACGCCATCGAAGGCCAGCCCGGCAGCGGCACCATTTGTATCAACGGCGCCGCCGCCCGCCTGGTTTCCAAGGGAGACAAGGTGATCATCGCCAGTTGGCTGGACATCCCCAGCGAGCAGGCCGCCAGTTACGAGCCGAAACTGGTTTTCGTCGACGATAGCAACGTGCGGACCGCTCAGGACAAGGAAACGCCGGGGCAGGGCAATCTGCGCAAGGCGATCTGAGGGCCCCAATCCCCAAGCAGGTTCGCGGAGGTTCATGACCCTCTATCTGGCCCGTTATCTGCTGCCCGTCACCGCGCCACCTGTCGAGGATGGAGCGATGCTGGTGCGCGACGGGCGAATCGTCGCCGTTGGCCGCCGCCGCGATCTCCAGCCGGGCTGGAAGGGCGAGACCGTCGATTTCGGCGATGCGGTGATTCTGCCGCCCCTGGTCAATGCCCATACCCACCTGGAGTTGACCCGTTTTCCGCACTGGGCCGCACAGGCCGGCGAGACGGCAGCTCCCGAAAGCTTCGTCGACTGGATCCTGCACCTGATCCGCATCAAGGGGCAACAAAGCCACGACGAACTTCGGTCCTCCCTGGAAGATGGTCTGCGAAAATCCCTGCAGGCAGGCACCGGGGCCGTCGGCGATATCCTGTCCTGCCAGGAGGCCCTTTCGGCCTATCGGACCAGCCCGCTATACGGGCGATTTTTCCTTGAGATCCTCGGGGTCGAGCCCGATCAGGTACAGGCCAGACTCGACCTGCTGAAAAGGATCCTTGATGGGGGACCGATCGGCTGTCTGAAGCCGGGACTGGCCCCCCATGCCCCCTACACCCTCTCTGCTGTCGCCCTGGCGCGAATCCTCTCCGCCGCCGAATGTCCCCTGTCCATCCATTTTGCCGAGTCTGCCGAGGAGTGCGAATTCCTCCAAGGGGGCGCCGGGGCCATCGCCGAAAAACTCTATCCCCGGGTCGGCTGGGGCGGCCGGATACCGGAACCGACATGCCTCCGGCCCACCGCCTGGCTCGACGCGGGGGGTCTATTGAGTCGCAAGCCGCTGCTGGTCCATGGCGTCCAGGTGAGCCGGGACGATGCCGGGCTGCTGGCGCGGCGGGGGGTGACCATAGTGCTCTGCCCCCGCTCCAATGCGCGATTGCAGGTCGGTCGCGCCCCGGTGGAACACTACCGGGCCGCCGGCGTTCCCCTCGCCCTGGGCACCGACAGCCTGGCCAGTAGTCCGTCCCTCTCGATTTGGGACGAACTCGCCTTTGCCGATCATCTCTTCGGTGCCAGTCTGTCCCCCGCCGACCTGCTCGCCATGGCAACCGTCAACGGTGCCCGCGCTCTCGGCCTGGAAGGCGAAATGGGCGCCCTGGAACCTGGATGGGGGGAACATTTTCAAGTACTCAAGGCTGCCTCCTGGCCTCCTTTTCGGGAACTTGAAGCCCTCCTTTGCAGCCGGGGAGGGGGGCTTGCCGGGGGCCACCTGGTCCTTGCCGGGCGGCAGGTCTTGCAATCGAACTGAGGGATCTATATAATTACCGGTTCTGACCTTTTGGGAGATAATCATGGGAAAATGGTCGGCGTTTCGGCGACTTGTTCGTAAAAAGGTCAAACGGTCCTTCCTTACCGGCCTGCTGGTCGTCGTGCCTCTCGGCATGACCGGCCTTGTGGTGCACTCAATCATCGGGCTGATGGACGGGCTGCTCAGACGATTTCTTCCCGCACGGTTCTGGCCGGAAATCCTGGCCGGAGTTCCCATCCCCGGGCTCGGCGTAGTCGCCACCCTGCTGATGATCCTGCTGGTCGGAATGCTGGCAACCAATTACTTCGGCCGGTCCATATTGGCTTTTTCCGAACGCGCCATGGGCCGCATTCCCCTGGTCAAGGGCATTTACAGCCTTTTCAAGCAGGTGTCGGACACCGTGCTCAAAACGGACCGTCAGGGATTTCGCAAGGTGGTGCTCATCGAGTATCCGCGCCGGGGGATCTGGTCGGTCGGTTTCGTCACCGGGGTCAGTCAGGGCGAGGTGCAGGCCATGACCGACCGCCACATGCTCAATGTTTTCATCCCGACCACGCCCAATCCGACCTCCGGGTATTACATCCTGGTGCCGGAGGAGGAGGCCCGGGAGATGGAAATGAATGTCGAAGAGGCGTTCAAACTGATCATTTCCGGCGGCATGGTGACGCCCCCCGAACGCCCCCGGCGCGCCAGACGGCAGGTACCCGAAGCAGATAATATTGAGCGTCCGGGGGAAATGGGAGAATCGCCCTGAGGCAGGGAATCTGAAGATTCCTGGAGAAATTATCGAGCCGGAGGCAGTCGAAATCCGGTCCGTCCAAGAATAATTTGCGGAAGAATATCACTATGGAGATCAAGATAATCGCCAACAACAAGAAGGCCTACCACGACTACTTCATCGACGATGTCTTTGAGGCGGGACTGGTTCTAACCGGCACCGAGGTCAAGTCCCTGCGCCTCGGCAAGGTCAACATCAAGGAGTCTTTCTGCCGCATCCATGGAGACGAGCTGTTCATCAACAACATGAACATCAGTCCCTACGAGCAGGGAAACCGCGAGAATCCGGACCCGACCCGGGTGCGCAAGCTGCTGTTGCACCGCGAGGAGATCGACAAGCTCATCCGCAAAGTCGAAGAGCGCGGTTTGTCGCTGGTGCCGACCAAAATCTACTTCAAAGGCGGCCGGGTCAAACTCGAAATCGGGGTGGGGCGGGGCAAGAAGCTCCACGACAAACGCCACACCCTCAAGGAAAAAGAAGCCGGTCGAGAAATGGCCCGCGCCATTCGCGACCGCCAATAAGGATGGCGTCGCCATTTTATGAATTTTTGCGAAAGCATCTATCGGTTCAAATCCTTGGTTTTTTCGGGATTTTGTGAGACAATGCAACTGTTCGAAAAAAAGGGAAGTACCAGGTGTTGAGCCTTACCCCTCATCACCGATTACTCATCACTTATCACTGATTTTACGGGGGTGACAAGGTTTCGACGGGGATTGGAAGCGAAGGTGGCATGCCGGGGACGCCAGTGGGCCTCGATAAAAAACTGGCACACATACAAACGCCGACACTGACGTTTCGTACGCACTGGCAGCTTAATTGCTGCCGCGTCTTGAGTTCCATTGCCTGTGTGGGCTTAAAGACGTCAATTTAGCAGGCTAGTTCTGGTGAGTGTTCGCGGCGCCGGAGCGAAATTAAAGCGAAATCGCCTGCTGCAGATCCTGTCGATGGGAGCGGCCTCAGGTTAAATTTAAATACACCGACTAAGCATGTAGAAGCCTTACGTGAAAGATTTTCGGACGCGGGTTCGATTCCCGCCACCTCCACCATTTGAAAATCCATAGAAATCCGATATGGACAGGAAGCCCGCTAAATCAGCGGGCTTTTTGTTTGTTTGATGTCCGCTATTGACGACCGACCTCAACCCCTGGTCAAATCGTTTCGATGCTCTGTTTTGCCGGAAACCAGGCAGTTGTCCGGTTGGCGATCTTGACCAGGAAAAGCATCACCGGAACCTCGACCAAAACCCCGACAATAGTGGCTAAAACCGCCGGCGAGGAGGCGCCGAACAAAGTGATGGCAACGGCAACCGCCAGTTCGAAAAAATTCGAAGCGCCGATCATGCCCGCCGGTGCGGCGACATTGTGGGGCAATTTCAGTTTTTTAGCGCCCAGGTAGGCGATAAAGAAAATAAGAAACGTCTGGATAACCAGAGGGATGGCAATCAGAACGATATGTACGGGGTTTTGGAGGATGATCTCACCCTGGAACGAAAAAATAAGGACAAGGGTCAATAATAATCCGCCGATGGTGACGTTATTGAATTTGGGGATGAAGGATTTGTTGAAATAGTCCTCCCCTCTATTTTTAATCACCAGGTTGCGTGTCGTTATGCCGCCGGCCAGCGGAATAACCACAAACAGAAAGACCGATAAAAGCAGGGTGTTCCATGGAATGCTGATGCCGCCCATCCCCAGCAGCAGCGCCACTATCGGCGTAAAGGCGACGAGAATAATCAGGTCATTGGTTGCCACCTGCACAACCGTGTAGGCGGGATTTCCCCGGGTCAAATGGCTCCAGACAAAGACCATGGCCGTACAGGGCGCGGCACCTAGCAGTACGGCGCCGGCAAGATAATCCCTGGCCAAATCGGGCGGGATCAGGGCTTTGAATGCCACATAGAAAAAAAACGCGGCGATACCGAACATGGTAAAGGGTTTAATCAACCAATTGACGACCCAGGTGATATAGAGCCCCGTGGGATTTCTGCCGACATTTTTAATGCTGGCAAAATCAACCTTCATCATCATGGGATAAATCATCAGCCAGATTAGCACTGCCATGGGGACGGAAACCTTCGCGTATTCGAATTTGGCCAGCACCGCCGGGATTGCTGGGAGAAACTTGCCGATCAGGACCCCCGCGACCATGCACAGAACGACCCACAGCGTCAGGTTCCGCTCAAAGAAACTTATTCCAGCAGTCTTGTTCTGTTTCATTTTTTGTAAACTCCTTGTTTGATGCTTTGCGGGTCCATCATCCAGCACATTCTTTTCTTTCCTTTTGTTGTCGACACACATCCTCGGGCTGACAGGAAAGAATCGATTCCAGACGCGCCTGATCCGCGGCAATTTCCGGTGCATCAGCTAACGATTCCTGCAGCCAACCGCGCAGTGGCCGGGAGAAGGGTTCGGCAAGGCGATAGTAAACCCACCTTCCATCCTTGCGGCTCTGTACCAGCCGTGCCTTTTGGAGAATGCTCATGTGGCGGGATACGGTGGCGGTGGCCAGGCGCAGCATCTCGACAATCTGACACACGCAAAGCTCATCATGCCGCAACAGGGCCGCAACGACCCGCATCCGGTTACCGTCCGCCAAGGCTTTTGCGCTGTTAAGTGGACTTTCCATGCTGATTCCTTTGTTAGTCAATTAGCCAAATGACTAAATAAAAAATGCCCTAAGAGGTGTCTGTTGTCAAGCTGTTTTGGGAACTTTAGTGGCAGGTACTGGACCCACTGCCTGTACCTATCGGAGATTGTTGTGATCGGCCTTGATTGATCGGCATATCGGTAGTATTTTTACGACGCCATCGTGAGACTTTTTGCGACGCCATCACTTATAGGTTCGGAGGAGTACCAATGATTACCGCTTTTCTTGCAATCGCCTTTGGCCTGGCGCTTCTGGTCTGGAGTGCGGACCGGTTTGTGGATGGTTCAGCCGCCACCGCACGGTATTTCGGCATGCCGCCCCTCTTGATCGGCATGGTGGTCGTCGGTTTCGGCACTTCCGCGCCGGAAATGGTGGTATCCGCCATCTCGGCCTCGCAGGGGAATCCCGGCATCGCCCTGGGGAACGCCTATGGCTCGAACATTACCAACATCGCCCTGATCCTGGGGCTGACGTCGCTGATCAGCCCCATCGCGGTTCATTCGCAGGTGTTGCGCAAGGAATTGCCGATCCTTACCGCCATCACGGCCCTGGCCGCCTGGCAGCTTTGGGACGGTGACGTGACCCGCACTGAGGCCCTGGTGCTGTTGGGCGTGTTTTCCGGGCTGATGACCTGGACCATCATGCAAGGCCTGCGGGGAAAAGCCGATCCGCTGGGCAGCGAGATGGAGCAGCAACTGCAAGTCCACGCCATGCCGCTGAGCCGGGCGCTCCTCTGGCTTGTCGTCGGCCTGGTCCTGCTGGTTGTCAGTTCCCGCATCCTGGTCTGGGGCGCGGTGAAAATCGCTCAGGGCTTCGGCGTCAGTGATCTGATCATCGGTCTGACCATCGTTGCGATCGGCACGTCCCTGCCAGAACTGGCTTCGTCGATCATCGCCATTCGCAAAGGCGAGCATGACCTCGCACTGGGCAACGTGATCGGCTCCAACCTCTTCAACACCTTGGCCGTGGTGGGGATCGCCGGGGTGATTCATCCGATGTCGGTGGGGCCGGAGGTTTTCTCCCGGGACATTCTGGTGATGGCTGTGTTGACCGTTTCGCTGTTCGCGATCGGCTATGGTTTCCGGGGTCCGGGCCGCATCAACCGTATCGAGGGTGCGTTCCTGTTGGCCTGCTACGTCGGGTACACCGCCTACCTGGCGAGCACGGTCTTCGGTCGGTGAAAGCAACTTAACGGAAAGGAAGCAGACCATGATAAACCAGAGGACTACCAAATGGCTGTGCGTCGGATTGCTGACGGCAGCGTTGTTTTGCGCCACTTTGCCCGGAGTTGGGAGGGCAGTTGCCGCGGCGCCCCCCGATCTTCCCGATTCAGGACATGCCAAGACACGGGTTCTGCTGAAAACCACTCTGGGCGACATCATTATCGCCCTCGATGAGGAACGGGCTCCGGTAAGCGCTGCGAATTTTCTCGCTTACGTCAATGCCGGTTTTTACGACGGCACCATCTTTCATCGGGTCATCCCCAACTTCATGATCCAGGGTGGCGGCATGTCCGCGGACATGGCAGAGAAAATCAATCGCCCGGCGATCAAGAACGAAGCCGCCAACGGTCTGAAAAACCGGCGCGGCACCGTTGCCATGGCCCGCACTTCGGAGGTTGACAGTGCCACCAGCCAGTTCTTCATCAACCTGGCCGACAACCCCTTTCTCGACCACCAGACACCGTCGCCCCAAGGGTACGGCTACGCCGTATTCGGCACCGTGATCAAGGGCATGGAAACGGTCGACGCCATCGCCAAGGTTGCCACGGCCAACCGCGCCATGCACCAGAACGTGCCGGTCAGGCCCGTACTCATCGAACAGTCCAGGGTGCTTCCCTGAGTCGATGGTCGAGGGGCCTCCATTTCAAGTCTCTCCCCACAAATTGGCGTTCCCGCCTCCTCAGGAGGAATGCTGTCGGATCCAAGTCTCCAGGTTCTGCCGGGGGATGAGATCCACGACTTCCAGTGTATTCTCCTCCCCCTGGTGAACCAGGAGGCGATGATGGATTCCAACCCGGATGCGGAAATAGCCCGGCAGTTGTTCCAGGGGGGCCGCCTGTTTCAAGACCGACTCCTCCCTCGCGGCGAATCCTGCTGCAGCCTGCAAGGCCTTGGCCGTGACGGAGGTGGGGAGTTTTTCGCAGCTTTTGCGGAAAGCGCAGGAAAACTCCGGGAACCTGATCTGTTTTGGAAGCTGCCCCGGCAGAATGCCTTCCTCAACGGTGTGGGAGGGATTGGGCGCTGTTTTCTCCTGTTCCTCCTGGTCGCTAAGCCTCTGGTTGGCTTCCCGAAGCTGGCTGCGTAGTTCCTGCCGGGATGCCTGCTGGGACCGGATCTCTTCCTTCAGGTTTTCGATTTTGGTCTGCAGCGCCTGGGTCTGCCGGCGGGTTTCCGCTGCCTTTTCAGCGGTAGGTGGCGAAGCAGCAGGAGTCAGAGCAGGAGCCTGCTCAACAGCATTTTGCGGGGGGTGTGCGGTCTTTGGGGCCGTTTCAAGCGCTGCGAGCTCGTGCTCTTTTCGGTGTAGATCCTTTCGGGCCAGGGCGCTTTTTTCCGTGGCGGCGGCAAGCTGCTTTTCCAGTTCCTCGATCTTTTTATCCTTGTCGGGAGCCGGGGCCCATTTTTCGCTGGTCCAATCCAGATACTCCTCTATCGGATCGCCCCACGGTTCCAGGTCGAGGGCGATCCGGTTTTTCTCGATGATCTCAAAAAGGGTATCGTTGTCGAAGGTTCGTTCCGGTTCGGATACGATCGCTGCCCGGCCGAAAACCACGCTCAAAGCCGGTAAAATGGTATCGAAGGCGTAGCTGAGCTCCAGCAGCGGGTGCTCCCATTTTTCCCCCGGTCCCTTCATCGCCATTTTGCACAGAGCTTCGAGGTCGGTGTAGATTTCGGGATTATTCAGAAGAGCGTGTTCGAACCTGCTGGTTTCCGTATGGTAGAGCTCTTCTTGCGGGATGAGTTGAGCCACCTTTTCCACGAGATCCTTGTCCCGTCCGGCCAGGGCCATATCGAAAAGATCCTTGAGATGTTCAACGGCCATATGCTCCAGGCCTGGCCGTTGTTTCAGCTCGATCAGCACGGCGAAGGCCAATTCCCGAAAGTCGGCCCTAAACGCCCGGTGGTAGGCTGCAAGCAACTGATCGTCGTTCAGGGTAGCGGGAATCAGTTTCTGCAAATCCTGCAGCCGCATGTTCTCGATCGGTGCCGTATCTTCAACCAGGGAGGGAGCCGCGCGCAATTGGGCTCTGGTCAGCCCCTCGTAGCCCGATGCGTCCCGCAGCAGTTCCTGATCCTGGTCGTAACAGCACTTTTTGTACTTCCTGCCGCTGCCGCAATGGCAGGGATCATTCCTTCCCCGCTTGGCAACAGGCCGTCGCACCGTATAGTCGCCGCCGATAATCGTTGGAGGCCGTTCCTTCGGCAATTCCCTGAGCACATCCCTTTCCGACAGCCAGAAATGTTTTCCGGTAGAGGAATCGGGTTCGTCGAGAATTCGGAGGGCGGTATGGATCATGCCAAGGGCCTCGGGGGTGTAGATTTCCCTGGATAGTCGCCACAGGACTTTCTTTGCCGGCTGTTTCGGCTGATCGAACTTTACAGTCAATTCGGCGGCCAAACAGGCGGCGAGTGCCTGCCGTTCCCAGGAAATACCCTCGGCAACGGTCACCTCAAGCAGCGGGCCGATAGCATCCAGGTCCTGAAACCGGCAGGGAAAGGCGATATCCGTCACATTATCCACTGTCTTGAGGGAAACTGCCAAGATCCGCGGATCCAATTTGACCTGATTGACGGCGGCCACATCGAGCAGGATGCCCAAAGCGACTGTCTCCCCTTGCTTGGACAGTTTCTCTGCCAGAGCATCGTAACGCGAAGCCGAAATATCCACCCATTCTTCAGCCAGCTGTTTTATATCGGGTCTGCAGCGTGCCGTGTTTTTCAATCCACGGATAAGCAAATCGTCCGATCGATCCATGGCCGTCAGTCCTCCTTTTTCTCAAAGTCATAATGTTTCCTCGAAATGAAATCAAGGAAAGAATGAAAAGGGAAAGTGGGGTCAGGCTTCCAAGTTGACAAGTTCGACAGGATCTGTATGATTGCACCATGGCACGCAAGGCACGCATCCATATTCCCGGCGGCGTATATCACGTCATTTTGCGCGGCAACGGCGGGCAGGATATCTTCCTTTCCGGCGATGACTTCAGCCGTTTATTTCTTCTGCTGCAGGAGGGCACCGAACGCTTCGGTTATCGCGTTCACGGCTTCTGTTGCATGCCCAACCACCTTCATCTGATTTTGCAGGTGGGCAACATTCCCCTCTCGCAGGTCATGCAAAACCTCTCTTTTCGATACACCCAATGGATAAACCGCCGGCATGACCGGCGAGGTCATCTTTTCCAGGGGCGGTACAAGGCATTACTGGTGGACGGCGACAGCTATTTGCTGGAACTGGTGCGGTACATTCACCTGAATCCGGTTCGCTGCGGCATGGCCACCGATCCTGTCGACTACCCCTGGAGCAGTCAGCAGGCCTATCTCGGACAAGAAATCCTGCCGTGGCTGACCACCGATTGGGTACTTGGCCAGTTGGCGCAGGGTCGGGTTGAGGCTCGGCGGATTTTTGCCTCTTTTGTATTCGATGGCCTTGGGGAAGGACATCGGAAGGATTTCCACAAGGGAGGCAGCGACGAGCGCGTGCTGGGCGATGATCGCTTTTTAGAGCAGATTGCCGGAAGTGCCGTTGATCCCCCAAAATCAAAGCACACCCTCAACGAGATCGTTGCTCTTGTCTGCCGACATTATGGAATCGAAAAGGCCGCTTTGATCAACCCGAGTCAGAGACGCCAACTTGCCGAGGCTCGGGCCATGGTCGCCTGGCTGGCCAAGAGTTTTGAAAGTGCGACTTTGACGCAGGTGGGACTCTGTTTCAACCGGGATGGGGGAACGATGAGTTCGGCGCTGCGACGCCTGGTTCAGAGGACTGCAAGAGATCCTGAACTCATGGAGGAAATGGAGAAAATGCAGGTGGAGTTGAGAGGGAAAGTTGACAACTTGGAAGCCTGACCCCATTGCTTGTGACCCTATTGATTGGGCCGAGGAACCGTTTCGCAGCGCCCTTGGACTGATGGGATCTATCCGGGCCGCCGGTTATCATGCTTGTATTGTCGGCGGGACGGTGCGGGATCTGATTCTGGGTGAAAAGGTCCAGGATGTGGATATTGCCACGGATATGCCGATGGATCTGCTGCGGTCCCGGTTCGGCTGTTACGACATCGGCAAAAGTAAGCAGTTCGGCCTGGTGCTGGTAAAGTATGGCCGAGCGACTTTTGAGGTGGCCCAATTCCGCTCGACGGCGCACGGGGGTGGCGCGCTGGCGGAAATTTTCGCGGCCGACGCCTCTCTGCGGGATTTCACCATCAATACTTTGGCGCTGACGGGAGAGGGGGAACTGCTCGATCCCATGGGAGGGTTGCCGGATCTCCGGGCAAAAGTTTTGCGGGCAGCCGGTTCGGCTGAAGAACGGCTGTTGGAGGATGTGCTGAGGATGCTGCGGGCGCCGCGGTTCGCGGCCCGGTTCGGGCTCGAGATCGAGGACTCCTTGAGGCTTGCCATTCGCAGGCATGCCAGGCGTATCGGCAGTGCCGCCCGGGAGCGAATTTCGGGAGAAATTTTGAAAATGGCCGCCTTGGACGGCGAGCGGTTCGCCACGGCTCTGGAAGAAATGGACGCCCTCGATCTGCTGCGGGAAGTCCTTCCGGAGGTTCATGCCCTCAAGGGGCTTCCCCAGCCGCTCGAATGGCATCCTGAAGGGGATGTCTTTGCGCATACCCTGGCAGCCTTGCGGTATAATGAATCCCGCGATCCAGAACTGAATCTGGCGATCCTTTGCCACGATCTGGGCAAGGCGGAAACCTATAAGCTGATCGATGGACGGCATACCTTTCACGGCCATGATCAGGCCGGGAGGGAGATTGTCGCCAGGCTGGCCGGGCGTCTGGGACTGAAAAGAGTTCTGGGCGATCGCCTGGCTTTTGTCGCCGCCGAGCACATGCGCGCCAAGTTGATCGGGGAGATGAAACCCTCCAAGGTGCAGCGATTGATCGACGATCCCACCTGGCCGTTGCTCAAGGCGACAACCTTGTGCGACTGTGCCGCCGCGGGGACCGCCGGCCGCCTGGCCGATCTGGAAGGGGAGATCGAACAGGCCGAAAAACGGGCCGCCCTGTGGCGGGCGAAGCAGGAAAAAGGCAGCGATTGCATCCTGGCGGGGACGGAGATCATGCGCATCACCGGTCTGCAGCCGGGCCCTAGGATCGGGGAACTGATGCGCGACGTCCGCGAATGGGCCCTAGATAATGACATCTTGGATCGGGATCGCTGGATAGAGTATGTGAAATCCCGTGCCCGTGAATAATAAGGGGAATGCAAACTTGACAACTTGGAAGCCTGACCCCGGTTTGGGGGACGTGGGAAACAGGAGAAAGTTTGCGGGCGGGTGATAATCCAGTAAAATTATAAAAAATCAGGTAGGGACGGCCACTCAAGCGGTATTTCCCCCGCAGGAAGTCCGGTCCATGAAAACAATCACTACCCGGGAATTACAGGCAAAACTCACCCTTCCCGAACTTCGGCTGATCGATGTTCGTGCCGTGGACGTCTACAACGGCTGGACTTTTCGTGATGAACCCTGCGGTGGACATATCCGGGGCGCCCGCAGTCTGCCTTTCAAGTGGCTGAATTATATCGACTGGCTGGAAATCGTTCGTTCCAAGGACATCCTGCCCCATCATGACATCATCGTCTATGGCGATGACCGGGAACAGACCGGGAAGGTGGCCGGTAAGTTCGGCCGGGCCGGTTATCCCCGGGTCGACGTGTATCACGACCTGGTTGCCGAATGGATGCCGGACGGGTTACTGCCCATGGACCATCTGGTCAATTACCGGCAACTGGTTCCGGCCGACTGGCTTGACCAACTGCTGAAAACCGGCCGGGCGCCGGAATACGACAATAACAAGTTTGTCCTGTGTCACGCCCATTACCGGAACCGAGGGGCCTACGAAGAGGGCCATATTCCCGGCGCCGTGGAGCTCGATACCAATACCCTGGAATCGCCGGAGACCTGGAACCGGCGTTCTCCCGCCGAATTGAAACAGACCCTGGAATCCCTCGGCATCAGCCACGATACTACCGTCATCCTGTACGGCCGTTTTTCCTTTCCGGACAACAACGATCCCTTTCCCGGCAGCAGCGCGGGGCATCTCGGGGCCCTTCGCTGTGCCTTCATCATGATGTACGCGGGGGTCAGGGACGTGCGGGTGCTGAATGGCGGGCTGCAGTCCTGGCTCGATGCGGGTTTTCCGGTCTCTGTCGAGGAAACCCCGAAGACGCCCGTGGCCGATTTCGGGGCGCCGATTCCCGGTCATCCCGAGTTGGCCGTGGATCTGCCAGAAGCCAGGGAGATCCTGAAGGCGCCGGATCAGAACCTGGTCAGCGTGCGCAGTTGGGACGAATTCATCGGCAAGGTCAGCGGCTACAACTATATTGCAAAGAAAGGCCGGATTCCGGGAGCGGTTTTCGGCAATTGCGGCAGCGACGCCTATCACATGGAGAATTACCGCAATCTGGACCACACCACCCGGGAGTATCACGAAATCGCCAGGATGTGGGCCGAGGTCGGCATCACTCCGGATAAAATCAATGCCTTCTACTGCGGCACCGGATGGCGGGGCAGCGAAGCCTTTTTCAATGCCTGGCTGATGGGATGGCCCCGGATCAGCCTGTATGACGGGGGATGGTTCGAATGGAGCAATGACGACAATAATCCTTATGAAACAGGGATTCCACCGGCATGACGGATTTTCACCAGACAGGGAAATTCACCCTGCGGAACTTTCTGGCCGATATCGACCAGGATGAGGTGACCAGAACCATCCTGAGCGGCCTGACTGCTCCGCAAAAGCGGATTTCCAGTATCTATTTCTACGATGCCGTCGGCTCCCGACTGTTTGAAGAGATAACCCGGCTGCCCGAGTATTACCCGACCCGCACCGAAAAAAGACTGCTGCAACGGTTCTCCTCCCGGTTTTCCGACGGCAACGGCCGCCTCGACATCATCGAAATCGGCAGCGGCGATTGTTCGAAGATCTCGATTCTGCTGACGGCTATTCCCTCTCGCCGCTGGCCGGCAACCCGTTATACCCCCCTCGATGCGAGCCGGGCGGCGATCCGGGGAGCGGCGGATTGTCTGCGGAAAAAATTTCCCGGTATCGAAATCCACGGCATGGTGGCCGATTTTACCCGCCAGATGCACCTCGTCCCCAAGGGCAGAAAACGGTTTTTCTGTTTTCTGGGCGGCACCATCGGCAATCTCTCCAGCGAACAGACCCGGAGTTTTTTTCTCGACCTGAGGCGAACCATGGGGCCGGGAGACGCCCTGTTGCTCGGGGTGGACATGGTCAAGCCGGTCGAGATCCTCGAAAAGGCATACAACGACAGCCAGGGGGTTACGGCGACCTTCAATCGCAATATCCTGAAGGTGGTCAATCAACTGATCGGCACCGATTTCGACCCGCTGGCCTTCGACCACCTGGCCTATTACAACCATCACCGGAACCGGATCGAGATGCACTTGAAAGCAACCGCCGATATGCGGATTTCCTGCCCGGCGCACCCGGAAAAGATCCTGATTCGCAAGGATGAAACCATCCATACCGAAAACTCCCACAAGTACACCCGGGCCGCTATCCGGGAACTGGCCGCAACGGCGGGGTTGGCGATCAACCAGACCTTTACCGACGAAAACCACTGGTTTTCCCTCATGTACCTGGTGAAAAACTGACGGACGATGCTGGACATCCATAAAATTCGCGCCGATTTTCCGATCCTCAATCAAAAAATTCACGGGCAACCGCTGATTTACCTGGATAATGCCGCCACCACCCAGAAACCGAGGCAGGTCCTGGATAAAATCGTCGATTACTATTCCACCTGCAACAGCAATATCCATCGCGGGGTCCATTTCCTGAGCGAACGGGCCAGTGGCGTCTACGAAGCGGTGCGGGCTCAAGTCGGGCGGTTCATCAACGCCGCCGACCCCTCGGAAATCGTCTTTACCCGCGGCACCACCGAGTCCATCAACCTGGTGGCCGCCTCCTTCGGAGAGGCTTTCGTTAACCAGGGGGACGAGATCATCATCACCGAGATGGAACACCACTCCAACCTGGTCCCCTGGCAGAATCTCTGCGAGCGAAAAGGGGCGATCCTGCGGATCCTGCCTTTCAACGACGATGGCACCCTGGCGACGGATCAACTTGAATCGCTGTTTTCGGCCACAACCCGGCTGCTTTCCCTGACCCATGTCTCCAACGTGCTCGGCCAGATCAACCCGGTCCGGGAAATCATCGCCCTGGCCCATGCCCACGAAGTTCCCGTGCTGGTCGACGGCGCCCAGTCCATTCAGCACCTGCCGGTGGACGTACAGGATCTGGACTGCGATTTCTTCGCCTTCTCCGGGCATAAAATGTACGCCTCCACCGGCATCGGGGTGCTTTACGGCAAACGGAAATGGCTCGAAGTGATGCCTCCCTATCAGTGCGGCGGGGGGATGATCGACCGGGTCGATTTCGCCGGCACGACCTACGGCGGGCTGCCGCTGAAATTCGAGGCCGGAACCCCGCACATCGCCGGTACGGTGAGCCTGTCGGCGGCTATCGAATATATCCAGGGCATCGGCATGGACCGGATCCTTGCCCATGAGGCCGATCTGCTCGATTATGCCAGCCAACAGTTGCAGACCCTGGACGGGATTACCCTCTATGGCCGGGGAAACCGGCGCTGCGGCGCCATCTCCTTCAACCTCGCCGATATCCACCCCTACGACGCCGGGATGGTCCTGGACAAGATG
>Ga0326597_10005926_pt1 | contig 16835 bp, 11 predicted proteins | sample RVTome_12_FD_203789 | JGI IMG/M metagenome (GOLD analysis project Ga0326597, IMG submission 203789) | Soil microbial communities from uranium-contaminated site in the Upper Colorado River Basin, Wyoming, United States - RVT100D185 | ecosystem: Environmental > Terrestrial > Soil > Contaminated >...
CAGGAACGCGCCGAGCAGCGGCCCCAGCCAGCCGGCGGGGCGGCTTCGCCCTCGCCACCAGAGCGACAGCATCAGAACCGCGGCCAGCAGCGAAAAGACGAGGGCGATCGACGCCGAACGCCGTGCGGCGGCCGCCGCCGATTGGAAGTCGGCGACCGGCACCAACCCCAGCACGGCGTCCACCGTCGCGTCCGTGACGCCGAACTGATCGATCAGCGAACCGGCCCACGCCCGCACCGCCTGTTCGGTCCCGGCCTCCGGGACCTTCAGCAGCAGCAGGGTCGAAACCAACGCGAGTCCGAGCGCAAACGCGGCGCCGGCAACCGCGTGGCGGGGACGCCGCCGGCGCAGGAGGTCGACGCCGGACGCGGCGAGCACCGACAGCGCCAGGGTGCAAAGCAGCAGCACCCGCTTCGGGTTGCCAAGCCGCAGCGGCGGAAACACCGAGGTCGCGAGCCGGAGCGCGCCAGGCCAGAGCAGCAGCAGCAAGAGCAGGAGCAACGTCGCGGCAAAACAGCGTTCGACCCAGCCGCGGCCGAACAGGAGCCCGAGCAGCGCCAGCATCAACCCCAGCGTGCCGATTCCGAGCGCCACCTCGGCGCGATTCAGCGCGGGCGGGGTCAAGGCCTGATCGATCACTCCCAGGCCGAGCGGCTGGTAGCCGGGCACGCCGGCCGTGGCGTAGTAGTCGGGCGCCACCAGGTGGGCCAGCATGGGAAGTTCCAGCGCCTGGTGGGTGATCTGCTCCAGGTTCTGTTCGCCGCGAGCCGACTGCGTGGTCAGGAAGTGCATGGTGGGCAGGAGCTGCGGAGCGGAGAGCAAGAGGCCGAGCGACAGCGCGAGCACGGCCCGGCCGAAGCGGGGCAGCGCCGGCTCGCGCCGAAGCCGCGAGCGCAGCGCGCGGACCAGTTCGAGTCCGCCCGAAAGCGAGAGCACCCAGATCGTGACCTGCGGAAAGCCGGCGAACATCGAAGCCGCCACGGACAGCGCCGCGACCAGGAGACCCCGTCTTCCGCCCCGTTCGAGTCCCCAGAGGATCCAGGGCAGCCAGACCGCGGCTCCCACCACCGGGAAGCTCTGCAGGCGGGCGGTGATCCAGGCCGACAGCGCGAAGGCCAGCGCCCCGATCAGCGCGGCCCAGGAACTGCGGCCGAGCGCCCGCAGGTACAGCAGGCAACCGCCTCCGGCCAGCACGAGGTGCAGCCAGGCCAGCAGCCCGAGCCCTTGGAGTCCGAGCCAGAGCGGAATCCAGGCCGGCGGATAGAAGACCGAGTAGTGCACCTCGTCGATGTGCGGCAGGCCCAGCGCCTGGCTGGCGTCCCAGCGCGGGAGCCGGCCGCGTGAAAATGACTCCCGATTCACCTCGAGGCCGGGGATCAGCAGGTGCAGAACGTCCGACATGCACCAGTTCGGATGAGGATGCGGCGTGCGCGCCTGGGGCGGCCAATCCGCCTGCCAGGCGGGGAAGTCGTCCGGCGCGAGCGGCAGCAGCACGCGGCCCGCCGGCCACGACTCGAGCAGCAGCAAGGCGCTGACGCAGAGGATCGCCAGCCAGGAACCCAAGAGTCCGTTCCGACGCTCCGGCAAGCCGCTCTCCCAGTTAGGGCCCGCGCAAGAATAACTTCCCGTTTTGGGCGAGCAATCGTCAAACCTGGCGTTCGCTTGCCACCATATCTCCTCTTTGCGGCGGCACAACTTCCGACTAAACTCCCACCTCTCCCGGCTCCGATGACGGGAGGCGGACATTCCGTCAGACTGGTCGGGCGCGACGCGACCATCTCATCGCTCACCCATCGGCACCGGCCACTCCTGCATGGAAGAGATCGTCTACAAGGAATTCCTCGAGCTCGAGGCGAAGCACTGGTGGTTCCAGGGGCGGCGGGCGATCTTCATCTCGCTGCTCGACCGCTACCTCGGCCGCGAGCCACACGCGGGGCGCAGGCTGATGGACGTGGGCTGCGGCGTGGGCGGCATGCTGACGCAGCTCGCGGAATACGGCCTCACCGTCGGGACCGACGTGGTCTTCAAGGGGCTCGAGTGCTGCGCCGAACGAGGCTACCCGCGGCTGGTCGCCAGCCACGCGCCGGCGTCTCCGTTCCTGGACGGCTCGTTCGACTGCATCACCGCCTTCGACGCGCTCGAGCACATCGAGGACGACGTCGGAACGCTGCGCGAGATCTACCGGATGCTCAAGCCGGGCGGCATCCTGATCGCTTCGGGCCCAAGCTACAACCTCCTCTATTCACAGCAGGACCGCAACGCCCACCACCTGCGCCGCTACACGCGCGGCGAGCTGACCGGCAAGGCCCGGCAGGTCGGCTTCCAGATCGAGAAGGCCAGCTACATCAACTTCCTGCTGTTCCCGGTCATCCTGCCGATCGTTCTCCTCCTGCACCTGCGCTACGTCCTGAGCCCGAAGGTGGGCGATTCGAAAGGCGGCAGCAACATCGGCATCGGCATTCCCCGCTGGCTGAACGCGACTCTGAGCGGGATCTTCCGGAGCGAGGCGAAGATCCTGAAGGTCCTGAATGCCCCCACCGGCCACTCCCTCGTCATGGTGGCGCAGAAGCCCCGGTGAACGCAACCGGGTTCCTTTTGGATCGGCGGAGGCTGGAACGGCGAAAGTCGTTCCCGGATTGGAGAATGGAGCTGCCCTTGGGGCTTGAACCCAAGACCTCCTCCTTACCAAGGAGGTGCTCTACCACTGAGCTAGGGCAGCGTTTTGTTCGGTTGGCGGAAGCGGGCACTCTAGCCTGGGGCTCCCTGCGGCGCAACAGGTCAACTCCGGACGGCGGGCGGCCTGAATCGTCCGACCAGATGAAATCGGATTCGAGGCGACGATGATAGGTTCTCGGGCGTGAGACTCTTCCATCCTGCGATCGTCCTGCGCGTGGCGCTGCTGCTGGTGTGCCTGCTGCAGGGGCTCATCGCGTTCGAGTACGACCAGGCGGCCCGGGCGGCCAGTCCGCGGGAGGAGCAAGCCGGGTTCCCGCTGGATGACGCCTGGATCCATCAGGTCTACGCCCGCTCCCTGGCGGAACGTCTGGCGCTGGAGTTCAATCCGGGAGAGCCGGAGGCCGGCCAGTCGAGCCTGCTCTGGGTCGCGCTGCTCGCGCCGGTGCAGAAGGTCGCCGGCCTGCTCTCGATTCCGGTGCCGCGCCTGACCCGCCTGCTCGGGCTCCTGATCTGGATCGCCCTGGCGCTCCTGACCGCGCTCGTCGTGACTGGGCTGCCGATTCCAGGTGCCCGCTTCGGAGCCTTCGCGGCCGCGCTCCTGATCGCGCTCGATCCGGCGCTGGCCTTTGCGAGCGCCTCCGGGATGGAGCCCCTGCTGCTTTCACTCTGTCTGATGCTCGCGTTGCTCGGCCTGGTGAGGCGGAAGGAATTGCTGTGCGGCGCCGGTTGCGCGCTTTTGGTCCTGGCCCGGCCGGAGGGCGTGCTGCCGGCCGCGCTGATCGCCGGGACCATGCTCTGGACCTCAGGCCCTGGGCGGGCCGCGAGATTCGCGCGGGTCGGGCTGCCGCCCTTGCTCTCGGCGGGACTCTGGATCTCGATCTGCCTCTCGATCAGCGGCCGGCCGTTTCCGAACACCTATTACGTGAAGGCCAGCGCGATTCCGATTCCGGAGGCGCTCTCGGGAAGCCTGGCGTCGCTGGCGGGACTGTTCGACAACTCGCCGTTCTACCGAAACTATGTCGGCTACCTGTTCCTCTTCATCGGACTGGTCGCCCTGCTCGCGCGGGCCGGCAGGCGATTGAACCTGGTTCTGTTGCTCGCGGCGCCTTGCTATCTCTTTGGAGTGGCGGCCACTCGCGGACTGCCCGAACCCACCGCGTTCTTCTGGGAGCGCTACCTCATCCCGGCGATTCCGAGCCTGAGCCTGCTCGCCGCGGTCGGGTGGGCCGGCGCCGGTGCCGTGCTGGCCGACTTGATCCGTAGACCCGCAAGCTCGGCCACGCCCGAAGCGATCGAGCCCGAAGCGATCGAGCCCGACCCGATCGAGACGGAAGCGCCGGCAGAGTCCGATCCGGACCCGCGGGCCGAACCGCTGGCGCTCCCCCAGCCGGCGTCACCGTCGCTGCCGGTTCCCGATCTGGTGCTGATGATCGTGCTGGCCATCCTGATCCTGTTCCCGTTCGGCGCCGTGCCCGAGGCGTTCATGAGGAGCATCCAGGAGTTCGGAGAGAACGTGTCCGACGTGGACCGCATGAACGTGGAGGCGGCGCTGTGGCTGCGGGATGAGCCGCTCATCCGCCCCGAGATGGTCCTCGCCACGCAGGACGCCGGCGCTCTGCGCTACTTCACCTCGAACGAACGAGTCGTCGATCTGCTGGGGCTGAACGACCACCGGCTGGTCGAAACCGGACTCGCCGATCAGTCGATCGAGCCCTACCTCGACCGCCTCGCGCCCCGGATCATGGTGTTGCTCGATCCCGATCCGGGGGCGCTGCAGTTTTGGCTGTATGCGGCTCGCCGGGGCCTGCGGGAGGTGGCCCGCTTCGGGACCGATGACTATTCGCTGTTCGGCCGGCCGTCCCCCCGGGCGCTGGTCGTGCTGGCCGACCTGCCGCCCGGTTGAGCCCGCCAGTTGAGCCCGCCAGTTGAGCTCGATGGACGAGGCACCGCTCGATGAACCGATCAGGAGCACCCGCGCGGGCCGTGGTCCGGGAGGTTCCCGAGACGTACCCGAACTGTCTGGTGCGCCAGCCGCGCCGGCCCGAGATCGATCTCGAGCGGGCGCGCGGGCAGCATGAGGCGTACTCGGAGGCCCTGGCCGCGGCCGGGCTCGAAGTGATCCGGCTGCCCGCCACGATCGAACATCCGGACTGCTGTTTCATCGAGGATACCGTCGTGATCCTCCCCGACCGCGCCCTGATCACGCGCCCCGGGGCCCTCGGCCGGCGGGGGGAAACCGCCCCGGTGGAGGCGCTGCTCGAGCGCTTCATGCCGATTCAGCGCGTCCTGCCGCCGGGAACCCTGGACGGGGGCGACGTGCTGATCGCCGGCCGGCACCTGTTCGCCGGCCGCTCGCAACGGACCAACCCGGCGGGCATCCGGCAGCTCGGCCGAGCAGCGCGGGAGAACGGCCTGGAGCTCACTGAAGTGCCGGTACGGGCCGCTTTGCACCTGAAGTCACTCGTCACCGCGCTGGCCGATGACCTGCTGATCTGTCCGGAGGGGTTCGACTTCGACCGCTTCGGCCTGGACCTGCTGCGCATCCCGGATCAGGAGTCGTTCGCGGCCAACGTGATGCGCCTGCCGGGCGATCGCAGGCTGTTGCTGGCGAAAGGCGCGCCGCGGACGGAGCAGCGCTTGCGCAATGCCGGATTCGAATGCGCCACCATCGACACGTCGGAATTTCGGAAGGGGGACGGCGCGCTGACCTGCCTGTCGGTTCTGTTCTGAGCGATCAGCTTCCGGTCATCTTGCGCAGCGCGACGTCGCCGCCGGACGGTTCCTTGCGCCGGCTGTCACGGTCGAAATCCTCGATATCGGAATAGGCCCCGGGCGGTTTTTGCAGCGTGGTGCTGCTCATCGGAACCGGCGACTTGACGCACTCCATGACCAGGCGTTCCGCCTCGGAGAAGGCCATCAGCACGGCGACGGTGGCGAAGTAGCTCTCGGTGAACGGCCGGCCGCCGGCCACCTTGTCGGGGTTGTTCTTGAGCCACGAGCGATCGAGCATGCGCCCTTCGAACCTCGAACAGAGGCCGCTCGGGCCGCTCAAGACCTTGAGCTCCCCTCCATAATAGAGGGATTCGCTGGCGGACCATTGAATGCAGAGGGGAGCCAGCCTGCTGTTCTGGCCTCGAAGATGGAATTCGCCCGTGACTCCGTGGTCGGTCGCCCTGCTGGTCGCTCTGTTGGTTGCTCTCTTCGCCACGACTCTCCAGCTCCTTACTGCGAGCACGCACCCGCTCGAGGCCCCCTGACGTGAGGATCCGATTCGAGACCGAGCCGTATAGCCCGAGTTTGCAGAGACCCGCAAGATGGAATCGAATCTTAGGCCCGCGCCCCGGACCCAAAAGAGTAGCCTGGAAAGTGTACACAACCCGTGAAAGAATTGTTGATTCTTGTGGAAAAGAGGTTAGGAACCCCTCTCCAGCCCAGGATCAAGGCGTTTTGACGCCTCGGTCCAGGGTGACCTCATTCCGAACCGCGCTGCGCTCCTCGGGCGTGAGCAGGTCCATTTCAGCGACCAGCGCCAGAATCTCGGGGCGGTCGAGAACTTCCTTCTCCCGGATCCGCTGGGCCAGGTGATCGAGGACCGCGCGATTCGCCCGAAGCACCGAGATGGCCTCCTCCATGCAGCCCGAGAGGACTTCGCGCACGACCTGGTCGGTCTCCTCGGCGGTCTTCTCGCTGAAGTTCTTGTCCTGGGAGAAATCCCGGCCCAGGAAGACGTCTCGGTCGGGGCGCCCGTACGAGACCGGCCCGGTCTCTTCCAACATGGCAAATTTCAAGACCATGCGCCGGGCCAGTTCAGAGGCTTTTTCCAGGTCGTCGGCCGCGCCGGTGGAGATCGTGCCGAACACGACCTTTTCCGCGGCGCGCCCGCCCATCAGGCCGGTGATCCGGTCAAGCAGCTCCTCCTTGAGCATGATGTAGCGATCCTCCTCGGGGAGCATCAGCGTGTAGCCGAGCGCGGCCGGTCCTCGCGGAATGATCGAGACCTTGTGCACCTGGTCCGCGTGGCGGGAACGGATGGCGACCAGGGCGTGACCCATCTCGTGGTAGGAGAGGATCAGCTTCTCGCGCTCATTGATCACACGCGACCGGCGCTCCGGCCCGGCCATCACGCGCTCCACGGCCTCCAACAGGTCCGATCGCTCGATGGCCTTCTTCTGCCGGCGCGCCGCGAGCAGCGCGGCCTCGTTCAAGGTATTGGCCAGGTCGGCGCCGGAGAATCCGGGAGTCTGCTTGGCCACCTCATCCAGATCGACGTCATCGGCCAGCGGCTTGTTCTTCGAATGGACTTCCAGAATGGCGCGCCGGCCTTTCTGGTCGGCCTGATCGATGACCACCCGCCGGTCGAACCGGCCCGGACGCATCAAGGCGGGGTCGAGCACGTCGGGGCGATTCGTGGCGGCGAGGATGATCGTGCCCTTGTTGGTGTCGAAGCCGTCCATCTCCACCAGCAGCTGGTTGAGCGTCTGCTCCCGTTCGTCATGGCCGCCGCCGATGCCGGCGCCGCGCAACCGCCCGACTGCGTCCAGCTCGTCGATGAAGACGATGCAGGGCGCCTTGGCCTTGGCCTGCTGGAACAGATCGCGCACCCTCGAGGCGCCCACGCCTACGAACATCTCGACGAAGTGGGAACCACTGATCGAGAAGAACGGAACCCCGGCCTCGCCGGCCATCGCCCGGGCGATCAGCGTCTTGCCGCAACCCGGCGGACCGATCAGCAGCACGCCCTTCGGGATCTTGCCGCCCAAACTCACATAGCGGGAGGGATGTTTGAGGTAGTCGACGATCTCCTGCAGTTCCTGCTTGGCCTCCTCCACCCCGGCCACGTCGTCGAAGCTCGTGCCGATGTTGTCCTCGGGCACGACCTTGGCGCTCGTCTTGCCGAACGAGAAGGCCGACTGGGTGCGCCCCATCGAGCGCATCAGGAAGATCCAGATCACCACGATGATCAACAGCGGGAAGATCCATGCCAGCAGCATCCCGGTCAGCGGGCTGTCGGTGACATAGCGAAACGCCACGCCCTGCTTCACCAGCAGTTCCTGGACGACCGCCTGTCCCTCCACGTTCTGGGGATACTTGACGAAGGCGCGCTCGACCGCCTGGTCCTCGGCCCCCGAGTCTTCCGGGCCGCGGATCGACACCGCTTCGTTGAACTGCACCACGATCCGGTCCGATTCCAGGTCGGCCCGCGCCACCTGGCCGGAATTCACCAGGTTCATGAACTCGTTGAAGTCGATTTCCGGTTCGTTGGGATTGCCGATGGTGTTCATCAGCACCAGGAACACGCCCACGAACAGGATCAGCAGCAGCGGCAGCGGCAGCTTGCGGCGTCCCGGCGGCGTCGGAGTGGGCGGCGGTAACGGCGGCCCGGGCCGGCCTTTGCCGGGTCCAAGGGGTGTGCTCACTTGCTGACCTCCGCCAGGTTGTATTCCTTGAGTTTGCGTTGCAGGGTGCGCAGCGAGATACCCAGTACGCGCGCGGCCTGGGTCCGATTGCCGCCGGTATCTTTCAGGGTGGTCAAGATAGCACTGCGTTCGAGCTCATCCATCCGCATGCCGACGTGGAAGAGCTGCACGCCGCTCCCCGAAGCCGGCCGCTCGCCCCCCACCGAAGGCGGCAGGGAGTCCGGTCCAATCGTGTCCCCCCGGCAGAGCACCGCGGCGCTCTCGACGGTGTTTTTCAATTCGCGGACGTTGCCGGGCCAGTCATGACTCTGAAGCACCCGGATCGCGTCGGCGTCCAGGCTCATTTCGCGCAGGCCGTGCTCCGCCAGGGCGGCTTCCAGAAACGCCTTGGCCAGCAAGGGGATGTCCTCGCGCCGGTCTCGGAGCGGCGGCAGCTCGATGCCCACGACCTTCAGCCGGTAGTACAGATCCTCCCGGAAGGTCCGCTCGCGCACGGCCTGCTCCAGATCCTGATTCGACGCGGCCACGATCCGCACGTCCACGTGGATCTCGCCGGTGGATCCGAGCGGCGTGTAGGCCCGCTCCTCCAGCACCCTCAGCAACTTGGCTTGCAGGGTGATGTCGAGCTCCGAGACCTCGTCGATCAACAGCGTGCCGCCGTTGGCCGCGCCGAACAGGCCTTGCCGCCGGTTCATGGCGCCGGTGAACGCGCCTTTCTCGTGTCCAAACAGCTCGCTCTCGATCAGGGTGGCCGGCAAGGCCGCGCAATTGAAGGCGATGAACGGCTTGTCCTTGCGCGGGGAGGCCTGGTGGATCGCGCGGGCGACGAGTTCCTTGCCGGTGCCGCTTTCGCCGGTGACCAGCACCGTGGCCCGCGTTGGCGCCACGTGCCGGATGATGTCGAACACGTCGAGCATGGCCCGGGAACGGCCGATCATCTGGTCGAAGCCGTACTTCTCGTCGAGCCGCGCCCGCAGCTCCCGCACCTCCCTCCTCAGGAGTCGCCGCTCGGCCACGTCGCTGACCATCTTGAGCAGCACGGTTGGATTGATCGGCTTGGTGACGTAGTGATACGCTCCCTCGCGCATGGCCTGGACCGCCGTATCGACCGACCCATAACCGGTGGCCACGATCACATGAATCTCGGGATTGACTTCCTTGACCTTGCGCAAGACATCCAGCCCGTCCATCCCCGGCAGCTTCAGGTCGGTCACGACCACCGCGGTTTCCACGTCCACCAGCGCGAGACCTTCCTGGCCGGTGCGGGCAGCGAGCACGGTGAAACCTTTGTCGCTCAGGTATTCCATCAGGGCTTCCCGGAGGGGATCGTCATCCTCGATGAGCACGACGCTCCCGTTGGGCCCGGAGTCCTCGAGGCCAATCGTGTCGTCCGACCGGGAACGGCCCACCTGGTGTCGTTCCTTCAATGTCATATTGACTCTCTTCCTGCGACAACGACGTTTGGGCCACATCCAACCACGCCGTCACGTCGCCTTGAATAGTGAGTTATGCGACAATTTGCTGTAGATTGTACTGGAATGCGTCAAAAGTGCACCAATCTCTTCGGTGCGAGATGGCTGCTGTGCCTGGTACTGCTTGGCTGCGTGACGGAGACTCTCCAGGAAGAGCGGCGCTTCCGGCTCGACATCGACGAGCAGGCGATCAAGGTGAAGGTGCTGGGGACCGCGGCGGTGGACGGCGATCAGCCGGTTCATGACCCGCTGGGCCGCCCCCGGTCCCCGGCCGCGCTGGCGATCTGCGCCGAGCAGGATCCGGTTTTGCACCTGATCGATCCGACCGCCATGATCCTGGAACAGTTGAGGACGCTCGACGCACTCGAACCACCCGAGCCGCTCGAGCCGGCTCCGGAAGCGCTCCCGAAGGGTCGCGCCCTGAGGTCGATTCTGCTGACCCACGAGAATCCAGAAACACTGGAAGGAGTGCGACTGTTGCTCGAGAGCCTCGAGCCCGGCCGCCGGGTGCCGGTCTACGCCTCGCCGCAGGTGTTGCGAAAGATCGCGAATGACCCGACCCTGAGGCTCCGGGGACTGCTGGAACGGGCGGAGTTGCGTGAGGCGCAGGACGGCGAGCCGTTGCTGTTGGGAACCGAGGTGCTGCTCACGCCGATTGCGTCGCCGGTGGACCCCGAACGGACCTTTCTCGGGTTTCGGATCGAGGGCAGCCGCCGGGCGCTGCTGTATCTGCCGGCCTGCGGAGGGCTCACGACCGTACAGCGGGCACTGGTCGATGAGCGCTATGGACCGGTTCAGGTGGCCCTCCTGGACGGCGGCCGATTCGACCACCGTGAGGAGCAAAAGCCCGGCTGGCCGATCGGATGCCACCCGCCCATGACCGGCGTGCTGGGAATCCTGCCGGAGGGATTCGCCTCCCGCCTGCTGTTGCGGTTCACCCGGCTGCCGGCCGGGAATCCCGCGCTGGACCCCGATGGGAGGCCGGCGAGAGTGCTCGCCGACCGGGGCGCCGGCCTGGTCGAGGACGGAACCGAGTACTGGCTGTAGCAGCACCACCGAGCCGCGCCTGAGCGGCCGATGCGGCCATTGATCGCGAGGACTTCCTGTCTCGGGCTCGTTTCACCGAGCCCTCAAGCCGCGAGCCAAGGCCGTCGATAAGAGCGGGGTCCGGATCGCTACCGGCACGACGATCTCATCCAGATGGAAACCGAACGCGCGGAGCCGGACATCGATCAATGGCGCTGAAGGGCGACACGAGCAATCTCCTGCTGGCGGACATCTTCCAGACGCTGTCACAGAACGGCCAGCAGGGGCTGCTCTGCCTGAAGGGGAGCGAGACCCGCCACCTGATCTGCTTCGCCAGGCAGGGCATCACCCTGTTCGACGCCCGCGTGTTCGACAGCCGGCGATTGGCCCATCTCATGGCGACCGGGCAGGTGGCCCCGCCGGAGCAGGTCCACGCGGCACTGAAGGGAATGGACGCGCAGCACAGGGGCGCCTTCTCGTCGATTCCGTTCCTGGCCGAGCTTGCGGAACGCGGGCTGGTGAGCCGCCGGCGCGGTCTGGAGATCCTCCGCAACGAGGTGCGTGAAGAGCTGCTGGAAGTCTTCTCGATCCCGCGCATGGAGTTCGAGTTCGACGACGACGAAGTTCCGCCGGAGGGCATCCCCAACCAGTGCTTCTTTCGCACCGAGGAACTCATCATGGACGCCGCCCGGCGTCTCGACGAGGGGGAGCTGATCCGGCAGAAGCTGGGCTCGGCGCAACAATTCTACGTCGTCCGGCCGGGCGCGAAGTTGGACGACGCGGACCCGGAAATCGTCGGCCTCCTGGACGGCAGCCACACCACGCTCGACATTTCGGAGCGGCTGCTGCGCTCGCGTTTCGAAGTTTCCCGAACGGTCTCAGAGCTGCTGAAGGACGACTGCCTGCGGCCCGCTTCGGCGGACGAGTTGATCCGCGCGGCCCGACAGTTGGACCCGGAGGAAAACCGGCCCCGGATCCTGCGCATCCTCCAGCACGCGCGCTCCCAGCTCAAGTTGAGCGACTCCCGACTGGATGACATCGGTGAGTTGTTCGTCCAGATCCAGGCGCGCACCTCGGCGATCTCGATCCTGCTGGTCCGGGCGCGCACGCTGCTGGCCGAGGGTCAAGACGAGGCCGCCCATACGTTGGTGCAGCGCGCCCGCGATCTGGACCCGAATCACCTGGGCGTGCTGCAGACCCTGGCCGAGATTCACCGGGTGCGAGATGAGAAGGACCTGGAAGCCGCGGCGCTGACCACCCTGGCCGAACGCTGCGCGGCCGAAGACAAGTATGACGACGCGGTCGAGTTCGCCGCCCGGGTGGCCCAGCTCGATCCCGACTCGCTTCTGCTCGACCATTCCTTTGCCGACTATTGCCAGCGGGCCGGGGCCCAGAAGCGCGGCGCCGACGTACTCTCCGAGGCGGCCGGCCTGCGAACCGCCAAGGGTCGCGTTGCGGCGCTGTACGACGCGATCCTGCTCCTGGATCCCTCCCGCGGAGACATCCGCAGGGCCATCGCGCGGCAGGCGAATCAGGCCCGTCACCTTCGCCTGATCATCATCGCGGCGGGCACGGTGCTCGCGGCCGGCCTGTTCTTCCTGGGCTGGACGTTGATCGGCTACGTCGAGGGGCAGCGGCTGGTCGGCCGCCTGGATTCTGCCGAGCAACTGCTCGCCCGCGGTGAGGCGCGGCTGATCGAGGCGGAACTTCTCTCGATCCTGTCCGCACTGCCGGAAGGCCAGTTGCGCGAACGTGCCGATCAGCTGCTTTCGGAGGCGCGCTCCGTCTTGACCGAGGATGAGCAGCAGCGTCAACACGATCGCGAACAGGAGCTGCAGAAGGAGCTGACCCGGGTTCAGTACCAGATCGACGCCGGGCAGTACGGACAGGCGCTCCAGCGCCTGCTGGAACTCCACCAGGCGGATCAGGTCGATAAGGACTCGAAGGACAGCCTGGCGGCCAAGCAGAGGCTCTTGGAGGTTCGGCTGGAGGCGGAGCGGGTGCGCCTCCTGCGGCTCGCCTCCCAGTTCCGCGAACCCGAGAGCGACTCGGCGCTGCTCGAAGCCCGGGACACGTTCGGCGAGCCGTTCTCCAAGGACCGCATCGCGGCCCTGGAGGGACTGCTGGCGGTTCTGGAAACGGCCGACGGCCCAGGGTTCCCGGAACAGGTCCTGGCCTCCCTCGGGAGGCTGGCCGAGGAGTCGCTGGAGACGTTGCGCCAGGTGCAGCCTGGCCTGGAATCGATCGAGCGGCGCATCGCCCGCAACGCGGAGCTCGATCTGCTCTCGGAGGACTTCCAGGAGATCCGACAGGCCGAGGAAGAGGGGCGCTACGATCTTGCGCTCAGGGGCTATGACCGGTTGATCCAGGACTACGGGGACGGCCCGTTGCAGAACGTCTTCGGGGAACGCCGGCGCGCGGTCCGGGCGATCCTCGACGCCGTTCGCAAGGCGACCGGATTGCTGGATCAGGGCGACAGCCAGGGCGCCTATGAGTGCATCCAGGCCTGCGATCGCCAGTGGCCCAATCTGGCCGTCTCACACTCGGTGGGCCTGCCGATCCAGATCCAAACGGTCCCGGCCGGCGCGGCGGTCCGAGCCGGAGGGCGTTCGCTGGGAGCGGCGCCGACCGTCTTGTGGGCCAAGGCCGGCGCCCCGACCCTGGTCTCGGTCACGGCGCCGGGATTCGAAACGCGCGAGCTGGCGCTGACGACCGCCAGCGGCCCGACCAGGGAGGTCGAGCTGCAGCGTTCGGCGGTCTTCCGGATCGCCCTCCACAAGGTGATCGACGTGACCCCGACCGTCGCGGGCGGCAAGATCCTGGTCGGCGCCCGGGACGGAATCGTCTACCGCCTCGACCTGCGGGACGGCCGCCGGCTCGACCAGCTCGCCACCAGTTCGCTCTCCGGCATCGGCTCGCCGCCGCAGATCGTCGACGACCTGCTGATCCTGGCGCTGGGCGAGGGCGAACTGCGGGCGCAGGAACTGGATTCCCTCGAGCCGCGCTGGAGCCTGCCGCTGGGCGCGCCGCTGGCCGGCCCGCCGGCGCGCCGGAAGGGGAGCCTGCTGGTCGCCACGACCTCCGGACGAATCCTCGAGGTCAACACCCGGAGCGGCCGCGGGCGGCTGGTGGCCGAATTGAAGGGCACCATTCGCCGCGGGCCGGTCCTCTTGGGCGATCGGCTGGCGGTCGGCCTGACCGACGGCTCGGTGGTCGTGCTTTCGAGAGAGGATGGACTCCGTCTGTTCGCCACGCTGCCCGACAGCCAACCGATCGTCGGCCTGGTCTCCGCCGCCGGACTGCTGATCTCGGCCGATGACGGCGGAACCCTGCGGGCCATTTCACCGGAAGACGGAGCACTGGTCTGGGAGCGCAAGACCGAACACTCCACCTCGGCGCCGCTTTCGGCGCACGACGATCTGCTGGTCTTCGCGAGCGGCAAGGAAGCCTACGTGCTCGACGCGAAGGACGGCACCGTCCGCGTGAAGGTGGCCGCCACCGCCTGGGTGGCCGGCACTCCCGGCCTGGCCGGCGGCCGGTTGTACGTAGGCGACCTCTCGGGCATTCTCAGCGCCTTCGACGTGAACTCCGGCGCGCTGCTCTTCCGCCACCACATGGAGGGCGTCCCGCGCGCTTCGCCGCTGGTCCTGCCGGAGGGCGTGCTGCTCACTTCCGACGTCGGAGTGGTGACGCTGATCGGGGCGTAGCCGTCCCTCAGTCGCCGCCGGCCTCGCCGGTCATCGGCACGAAGCGGACGGCAAACAGGGTTTCGCGCTCGATCTTGCCGTCGTGCTTGCTGAGCACTTCCAATTCCTGCAGCGCCCTGCCGACCGGAATCACCAGGCGGCCGCCCTCCTTCAACTGATCAATCAGCGGCTTTGGAACTTCCTCCGGGGCGGCGGTGACGATGATCGCGTCGAACGGGGCTTGCTCCGGCCAACCGGCATACCCGTCACCGATTCTGGTGTGGACGTTGTCGTAGCCGAGTTCCTCGAGCAGGGCCCTGGCTTCTTGGCCCAGCGCTTCGACGATCTCGATGGTGTACACCTCGGCCGCCAGTTCAGCCAGCACGGCGGCCTGGTAGCCCGAGCCGGTACCGATCTCGAGCACTCGCTCGGTCGGCCCGACCTGGGCCAGCTCGGACATCACCGCCACCATGTAGGGTTGAGAAATGGTCTGCTTCCAGCCGATCGAAAGCGGATGATCCGCGTAGGCCTCTTCTTCATCCCGCGGATCCACGAAACGATGGCGGGGCACGCGCCGCATGGCTTCCAGAACGCGTTGATCCTCCACTCCGCGGGCCCGAATCTGCCGCTCGACCATTCTCTCCCGCAGGCTCGTCAAGTGCTCCTCCCTTGCGTTGGCGGCGTTGGCATTCGCTTCGGACTGTGGCTCGCCTGGACTCTCGTCGGCCGGCGTGGGCGCGGGCGAGCAACCCGAAACCAGCGAGGCAAGCAGGGTCCAGATGCGCGCCATACGGTTCACCGGAACAGGCCTCCGAAGGTCAAGACTACTGTATAGATCCGCCCCCGGTTCGGCTACTAGCCCGTCCGACGACGAGGTAGACGTTCGGGCCGCGCACCAGCCCGACGGCGCACCCGCGGTCCTTGACGCTCCATTGCAGCAATTTCGCGACTCCCCTCGGAGTCCGAAAATAGGGGTACCATTCCAGCCACCATTCGAGCACCGTCCGATCCACGATGGTCAGGTCGCGGTGGTAGTGCGCCAGGAAGAACTGCCCCCGCTCGGACAGCAGCCGGTAGATGAACGACATGCACGCGGCCGCCACCTCATCCGGAAGGAAATCGAACAGGCAGGGCGCGTAGACGAAGTCCTGTCCGGCCAGCCGCTGGTCTTCGCCGAGCAGCGCGGCTCGCACCGGATCGGTTCGGCGCGTCATCAGACAGGCTCCATTGCCGGTCCGGTCGGCCTGCGCCCGGGCGTGGCGGAGAGAATCGGCATCCCCGTCGAGCAGCGTCGCTTCCAGCCGGCCGGCGGCCGGGCCGATGTCGCGCAGGAACTCGATCAACTCCTGCCCCGGGCCGGAGCCGTACGAGAGAACGCGAAATGGCCGGTCCAACGGCGCCCGCCGGAAGCGATAGCACAGTTCCCGCCGAAAGAAGTGCCGCCGCGCTCGCAGGGCCGAGAGCGCATGGGTCGAGAGCAGGAAGCGGTCGAAGGCCTGCGCGGCCGGGCCGCATCCCCGCGGGCGGTTTTGTTGCGCGCGCCGCAAGACGCGGAAGTTGCGCGCACCGGCCAGGCTCCGCTCCCGCACGACGAGCAGCAAGCCCGACGATCCGACCAGCGGGTTCAGCTCTTCCAGGATCCGCTCGCGGCAAGATCGGCGTTCCTCCGCCGACCGCGACGCGAGCGAGGCTCCCACCGATCCCAGCACCTGCCGGAGCCGATCCTGCACCCGCGGACTGGCGGCCTCCCCCGGCCGCAGAGCCTTCAGGTCCCCGAGCAGTTCGCCGAGCGCCGGCCACGACGCAAGCAGGAGTTGATCCGGAGGCACGGCGAGATCCCAGGTGTGAGCACGAGCTGAACACCAGCTAGATCGGCACGAACCAGCTCCCGCTTGATTCAGATCCGGAAGGAGCCGTTCAGGAACCCTTCCGCCGCGCCGCGATGCCCGAGGCCTTCAGCGTGTTTTCGCCGTCGCCGGGCTGGATGGCGATGTGGAAGAGCACGGTCGAATCCGGGTACTGGCGCTTGGCAGCCGTCTTGAGCCGCTCGATGACCAGTTCGTCGGCTCGCATCCAGTCGGCGCGAGCGACGGTGCGCTGCGCGGTGACTTTACCGAAGATCTCCAGCGTTCGCGGATCGGGTTGCTCGAGGATTCGCACACCCTTCACTTCATCCGCCGCCGGCTCGGAAAAGGACTGACAGCCGGAAGTGCCCAGCAGGGTCAGCAACAGCGCCGCGAAACCCAGACCGCTCAAGATCTTGCGCATCGGATCCTCCATTCGAATCGAGAGGGACGCATGATCTACCGTTTGGAGAGGATTGGGGCAACCGCCTTTCCGGTTCCCCTTTCCGGTTCCTTACCGGCCGGGTCGCCGAAAGGACGGGTGGTGCGGAGCGGGGACACGAGGAGTTCTGGCGACGGTTTGGCCGGCCCCCACGGGCCCGGCTGGGCGTTGCACAGTTTTTCGACGGGCTGCTAGACTGACTCGTTTCGCGACCCCCGCTCCCCAGCCCCTATCCATATTGAGTGCAGGGAACCCCGGCCATGCTCGATTCT
>Ga0326597_10005927_pt1 | contig 16834 bp, 19 predicted proteins | sample RVTome_12_FD_203789 | JGI IMG/M metagenome (GOLD analysis project Ga0326597, IMG submission 203789) | Soil microbial communities from uranium-contaminated site in the Upper Colorado River Basin, Wyoming, United States - RVT100D185 | ecosystem: Environmental > Terrestrial > Soil > Contaminated >...
CATTCCGCAGATGAACTCGCGGTAGCATTCGACCACCTCGGCCATGAGAGTGTCGCGGCTGCCCTCGGCAGGCGGCCGCTTCACGACAAACCCGCCCTTTGCTCCGACCGGTACGATGATGGCGTTCTTCACCATCTGCGTTTTCATGAGCCCGAGAATCTCTGTGCGGAAGTCCTCGCGCCGGTCGGACCAGCGAATGCCCCCGCGCGACACCATGCCGCCGCGCAGGTGCACCGCTTCCACGCGCGTCGAGTAGACAAAGATCTCGAACATGGGCCGAGGCTCGGGCAGTGAGGGCACGCGTTGCGAGTCGAGCTTGAACGAGACGTATCTTTTGGGCTGTCCGTCCGGGTTGGCGGTGAAATAGTTGGTGCGGACCGTGGCCCGCATGCACTCGAAGAACTGGCGGAGAATGCGATCCTCGTCGAGGTTTGACACCGCGTCGAGGGCCTTCTCGATCTCCGCCGCGATCGCCTCGATGCGTGTGTTGGCTTCATCCGGCTGTCCGGGATCGAAACGCGCCTTGAAGTATTCCACGAGCCGGCGGGCAACGTCCGTATTGCGGGCGAGTGTCTGCTCCATGTAGGCCTGGCTGAACGGAAGGCGCGATTGCACGAGGTACTTGCAGTAGGCGCGGATCAGTACGGTGTCGCGCCAGGCGAGATCGGCGGACAATACGAGCCGGTTGAACCCGTCGTTCTCCAGCTCACTATGCCAGATTCGCGTGAATGCCTCCTGGAAGCGCTGCTCCACCGCCTCCGGGTCGAAATCGGGGCGGGCGACCGGCACCAGCCCGAATTCATGTATCCACACGGGCTCGTGGTCGGTGGGGAGCGCCTTGTAGAGGCGTTCACCGATCACACGCATGCCCATGTGCTCGAGCATGGGCAGGGCGTCCGACAGGGGAACCGGGTGGGCGAGGTGAAAGAGCTTCAGGTAGAGCATGTCGTCGGATCCGTCCGACGGCCTGTACAGGTCGAGATTCACGCTGTCGGTATCGCGCAGGGCTTCCATGCGAAGAATGTCGGATACGGCGGTGGATGCCTGAAACGCTTCGACATAGCCGGCGGAAAAGGCGCTGCGATACCGGCGAAACATGTCAATGCCGCGTTCCTCGCCAACGTGCCCAACGAGCGATTCGCGCAATTTGTCCTTCCAGGAGCGGGCGGCCTCGGTGAGTCGGCGCTCGAGCGCCGTGACGTCCACCTCCGGTGCATTCTCCGGGTCGGTATGAACGATGAAGTGAAGCCTCGCGAGAACGGATTCCGACAGCAGGGTGGTGAACTCGACACCGCGCCCGTTGAGCTGCTTGAGCAGTATGCGCTCCACGCGGTGCGCAAGCGCGGTGTCGTAGTGTTCGCGCGGCACGAAAACCAGGCAGGAAAAGAATCGGTCGTAGCGGTCCGCCCGCATGAACAGCCTCACTCGCTGGCGTTCCTGCAGGTGAAGGACGCCCAGTGCGGCTTCGAACAGCTCATCCTCCGAAGCCTGAAACAATTCGTCGCGGGGAAAGTTCTGCAGGATGTTGAGCAGCGCCTTGCCGGCGTGGCTCACCGGGGGGAGTCCCGAACGGGTGACGACCTGTTGAATCTTTTTGCGAAGCAGAGGGATGTCCCTCGGGTCGCGGCTGTATGCCGAAGACGTGTACAGTCCCAGGAAGCGATGTTCCCCGATGACTGTGCCCTCGACATCGAACCGCTTGATCCCCACATAATCCATGTACACGGGACGATGCACGGTGGCGCGCGAGCTGGCCTTCGTGAGCACCAGGAGATCCCGTTCGCGTGCGCGCAGGCGCGCCCGGGGTGAGAGTCCGGCGAAACTTCGCGACGCGCTTTCGCCTGCGGTCTCACGCAATATGCCCAAACCCGTCCCGGGTACGATGCGGAGCTCTTCCGCGTCCGGCGCGTCGCTCAGCTCGTACTCGCGGTAGCCGAGAAAGGTGAAATGGTCGCGTTCGATCCAGCGCAGGAACGCGACGATCTCGCCGATGTCGCCACGAGCATTGGCCGGCGGAGTGTTTTCGAGCTTCGTTGCGAGGTCGCGAATGCGATCCCGCATGGCCGCCCAGTCGCCGACGGCGGCCGCGACATCCGCCAGGACCCGCTCCAGGTCGGCCTGGATACGGTTGAGAAACTCTCCCGAGCCGTGCCGGTCGACCTCGATGTGCAGGAAGGACTCGGGGATTCCGGGTGTAACGCCGATGGCTTCGACGCAGCCGTTCGCGTCGCGCGTGACATCGAAGACAGGATGGATGGTGAGATGGACGGTCAGTCCGTGGCGGTTGAGTTCCATGCTGACCGAGTCCACCAGGAAGGGCATGTCCTCGGCCACGATCTCGACGATGGTATGAGTGGACTGCCAGGTATGCTCCTCGGCCTGGGGATTGTAGACGCGCACCCGCGTCTGCCCGGGCGCGCGTTGGCGTCCGAAGTTGAAATGGGACAGCGCCGCGCCGTAGAGCTCGGAAACGCTTCGATCGAGGAGGTCGTTCGGTGGAACGTCGGAGTAGTAGCGCCGGACGAATTCCTCGACGAGCGGGATCTCGCCGGCCGACAGCTTCTCGCTGAGGTGGCGCACGACCCGCTCTACCAGGCCGCGTGTAAGGTCGCGGTATGGGCGGTACAGAGTCGTCACCGAACGGAGCCCGACCGCGTGGCGTTGAGCCGCACGTTGGCTGCTCCACCCCGCGAAGGCAGTCGCACGGGACACGGTGAGGCAGGCAACGCGCCCGGCGGCGTCATGCCGCGCATCGGCCGCATGAATCAGTTGCCGGACCAGTCGTTCATGTGGTCCGTGTTCCTCTCTGCGCCGTCTTCGTATCCGGCCTCGTATGCCGGTGTGAGGCGCTGCGGTTCGCGCTTGGGATTCTGGAGATACCCGCAGGCCCAACCGTTGATGTAGTCCGGATCCACGCCTGCTTTCTCCATCCTGTCGATGGTCTCATAATAGCTGTTGTCCATTGAATACGCCTCCGTAACATACGGTTTTAATGCGTCGCCGCAACCGCGATATCATGCCCGTTCCCGCACGCGGTCAGCAACACGGCGCCTGCGCCCGCGGAGTCGCCGGGCGGCGGCCGGTCCGGCGTTCGCCACTATGAGCGCGCGGTTGCCACGAGTCGAGATCGGGTCCTGCACACAGCGCGGATTCCCCGGCCTGGGACACAGTGGCCGGCGTTGACGCGCGTGCCTCGTGGCCGCTTGACCGCTGAGTAGATGAACCAGACTCCGGTTGAAACCTACGCCTGTCCGTTCAAACGGGCGATTCTCCACGGAGGCTTCGGTTGTGAGAAATCCGTGAGGCGGGTCGCCGCCGTACAGAGCAGTATCGCCTGCTGCAGCAAAGACGCCCAGGCCCGGTGCAAGGCGCTGTTCGAATTGATGCTGGGGTCCGCCCGCTTTGCGCTGCGCATTGACGGGCCGGCCGACGCCGTGCCGAACGGCAAGCTCATCAGGCTTCAGGCCGGGGGATTGCTGGGCATGCGCCACCTGCTCGGCGACGCCGCAGACGGTTCGCCGGACCGCGGCGCGGACGTGGTGGAAGACATCCACGGCCTGGTCGCACGCGCCTGCGGGCGTTTCAATTCTCTAAACGATCTGCCGTTCGACCGCGTGGTGCGCGGAATGACGGCTTATCGCCTCAAGCGCCGCAGGCCACGGCCCGCGGATCCCAGGCCCTGACTTTCTGTCCATTGCGCTTCAGTGCGTCGTCGATTCCAGCGCGCCGTTGCGCCGGTTCTACCACTCTTCGCTGTTGTCGAGGTGCCGGGCGACGGACTCGAGTCCGGCCAGGCCTTCATCGAGCATGACGGACAGCGGCGTGCGGTCGCCGAACCTCCGGTTCGGGGTACTGACCCAGTACTTGGCCATCGCGGGGTTGTGTGGGAAGGTGAAGCCCAGGGACTGGTTGATGGACAGCAGGTGGCCGATGCGTACCATGACCCGTTCGTCGTCGGGCAGCGCAGTGCCGCGCCGGAACTTCGCCAGGGAGCGGGGCTTGGTGTCGTCGGGCAGCCCCAGAAGAACGACCCGCGCCTCGGCGTCCACGCCCCATTCGTCCAGGACGGCCATCACCGCCTCGGCGAAATGGGTACGCTCTTGCTCTGAAAAGGAAGCGTTCATGGAAAAAGCCCCGCGACCTGCCGCAATGCAGCCGGCGAGCATCAGCGGCGATGTTACCAGATCGGCGTTCGCCGCTGGCGTCCGCCTGATCGCTGCGCTCGCGGGTATAATCGTGCCGTGCCCGCTGCCGGCCTCCGCTGCGCCCGCCGCCGATCCCTATATGGCCCACGCTGACCCGCCTGTCGTCATCGAAACCGGAGCCCGCCCCGCGGCGGCGGTGATCTGGCTGCACGGCCTGGGGGCGGACGGCCACGACTTCGAGCCCATCGTGCCCGAGCTGGGTCTGGAACGAGCCGCCGCTGTGCGATTCGTGTTTCCTCATGCCCCGCCGCGTTCGGTGACGCTCAATCAGGGCTACGTGATGAGGGCGTGGTTCGACGTATTCTCCCTGCAGCGGTTGGACCGCGAGGACGAGGAAGGGATCGAGGCGTCGCGGGTCTACCTGGAGGCGCTGATCCGCGAGCAGGTCGACGCCGGCATCCCGGCAGGCCGCATCGTGCTCGCGGGCTTCTCGCAGGGCGGCGCAGTCGCGCTCCACACCGGACTGCGTCATGCCGAACCCCTGGCCGGCATCCTCGCCTTGTCCACCTATCTGCCGCTGCCCCATCGCTTGGCGGCGGAGATCAGTACCGCCAATGCAACCACGCCGGTGTTCATGGCCCACGGCAGCGACGATCCCACCATTCCGCTGGACCTGGCGCTACGCTCGCGCGATACCCTGCACGCGGCGGGAATCGACGCGGTTTTCCGTGTCTATCCCATGCCCCACACCGTGACCCTGGACGAGATCCGGGACGTGGCGGCGTGGCTGCGCCGGGTGCTCGGGCGCGATGGCGGGAGCTGAGCCGCCGCCGGGACGGGTTTCGCTCGGATCAACCGATCGCATCGCGCTGGCGGCCCTGATTGCCGGCGCGGTGGCCATCGCCTTTGCGCCCATCTTCGTCAGGCTCGCGGAGACAGGGCCCGTCGGCACCGCGTTCTATCGGCTGCTGTTCGCGCTGCCCGTGCTCTGGCTGTGGATGGGCCTGGAGCGCCCGGCACGGGGGCACTACCGCAGGCCGTCGGGCTGGCGTGATTTCCTGCGTCTGGGCGCCGCCGGCGCGTTCTTTGCCGGCGACCTGGCCGTCTGGCACGGTGCCATCCTGCTGACCTCAGTGGCCAACGCCACCCTGTTCGCAAACTTCGCGCCGGTGTTCGTGACGCTGGGTGCCTGGCTGCTGTTCGGCCAGCGCGTCACGTGGATATTCCTGGCGGGTCTGGCCACTGCGCTTGCGGGGGCGACACTGCTGATCGGCGACAGCGTCAACCTCAGCCTCCGCAACGTGGCCGGCGACGCCATGGGCCTGCTTACGGCGGTGTTCTATGGCGGCTACCTGCTGAGCGTGAGCCGCCTGCGCGCGGAGTTTTCCACGGCGACCATCATGGCGTGGAGCGGGGTGGTGACCTGCGTCGGTCTTCTCGCCATCGCGCTGCTGCTTGACGAGCCGCTGCTCGCGGTGACGGCGGCGGGATGGGCAGTGCTGGCCGGTCTTGCGCTGGTGTCCCACGTGGGGGGGCAGGGACTGATCGCCTACGCCCTGGCTCACCTGGCGGCGCCATTCTCCTCGGTGGGACTGCTGCTGCAGCCGCTGGTGGCCGCCGGGCTTGCCTGGCTGCTGCTGGCCGAGCCGGTGCGCCCTTGGCAGGGGGTCGGCGGCGCCGTCGTGCTGGCGGGCATCTTCCTCGCCCGGCGCGGCAGCCGCCGCCTCAGCGCGCCGGCGGCGTGAGCCAGCGCCGCCAGCCGCGCCGCGGCGGCCGTTCCCGGCTGCGTGCCGTGACCAGGTCCACGGGGGGCTGCAGCGAGAGGACCCAGGCGGGAAGCGGGGGTTGCTCGCTGTAGCCGCAGACAACGCCGAGGTTCGCCGGGTCGAACACCTTGACGAAGGTCGGCTCGATCGGGTCGTCCACGTAGACAATCCCGCAGTAGTCCTCGCGATGGCCGTCGCGCAACAAAGCGGCGGTGTGCTGCAGGAATGCGCGCAGCGTCTCGGCGCTGGCCGGCGCCCGCGGCGGCGCCTCGCCGACCGTGTAGCCGTACCAGCTGTCTTCGGCTCGATCCCGGAGCCGATCCCACAGGCGATCCATGTCCTCCCACTGCAACAGGCCGCGAAAATGACCGTAGAAGGCGTGGACGAAGGGGTCTCGCTGAGTCGTTGACACGGTCTTTCCCGCGGGTCCGGAGGTGCCGTTCGAAGTATACGCCGGCCGCGTGGGACGCGCCGATCAGCGGGTGCGTGCGGCTGCGCGACCGGTCGCCGCGGCCGGGTGCCGATCGGCTATACTTCGTCGAACGGACTTGGATCAGCCATGGGGCGTGCCGTGATGATGGAAAAACGTTGGAGCACACGAGTCCCCGTAAATCTCGACGTCGCGTTGCGCTACGACGCATTGGGCATTCTGCGTGGCCGGGCGCGGGACCTGAGCCTGGAAGGCATGTTCATCGACACGGGGCGGGTGATGCTGCCCTATCACGCCGCGCTGGAAATCAACTTCGCGATGCCCGACGGTGACCACCGCCGGCTGCATGCCGTTCCCGCTGTCGTGGTGCGCACGAGCAACGGCGGCGTAGGCGCAATGTTCCGCAATATCCCCGTGGATACGGCGCGTGCGCTGAAGTCAGTCATGCAGCGCAGCGAGGCGCCCGTCCGCCCCGGCGGTTGACCTCCGGCGTTGCGCGCCGGTTACAGGCCGGCGGCGCTCAGGCCCGGGACGGCAACCGCGCGCTCCCACAATGCGTCGAAGCGCCTAATGAGCTCCCGTGCGCGCGGCGGTGCGTTACCGGCGGCCACGAAGCTCGATTGGTCCAGGCGGGACTGAGCGAGGAAGCCCGTGGCGTCGACCACGCAGAACATCTCCTCAAGTGCGTATTCCTGGGGGTCCAGCCAGCGCGCGGACAGGTAACTCGGAAACCGCCGGCACAGCTCCGCGAGCTGGGTGGCGTCGCCGATGAGCGAGTGCGCCTCCCCGATGAGGAACCGTGCGCTGTTGCGGGGATTTAGGGTCACGAAGCGCGCCAGCGCGTCGCGGACCGGCGGCTGCTGAAAGGTGGGTGCGTCGATCCGCGGCGCAAGCAGGTCGATGCGCCTCTGCGCCTGCCCCAGCAGGGAGGCAAGCACCTGCCGCGCGTGCTGGATGCGGTCGATGCGCACCACGCCCTCGCCCTCGCCCAGCACAATCCGACGTGTTGAGTCCACTGTCTGTCCCCTCCGGCCGCCCTCACTCTGCGGGGGCGCCGGGCTTGAAGGATCTCGCCTGCCACGCGGCGTTGCCCGTGTAGCCCGAGGGTTTCAGCGCAAGCAATGCCCGGCGTGCATCGTCGGGAATCTCCAGGGTCCCGATGAAGGCGTGCAGGGATTCGCGGGTAATGCCCTGGCGGCCGCGTGTCAGTGCCTTGAGTTTCTCGTAGGGCTGAGGCACGCCGTAGCGCCGCATCACGGTCTGGATGGCCTCGGCAAGCACCTCCCAGTTACGGTCGAGATCCGCGGAAAGCGCGTCCTCATTGACCTCGAGCTTGCCGATGCCCTTCAGGCAGCTTTCGAAGGCCAGCACCGCGTATCCAAACGCCGTGCCGATGTTCCGCTGCACAGTGGAATCGGAAAGATCCCGCTGCAGCCGGCTCACGGGAAGCTTCTGCGCAAGGTGAGTAAGCAGTGCGTTGGCCAGACCGATGTTGCCTTCGGAGTTCTCGAAGTCGATTGGATTGACCTTGTGTGGCATTGTCGAGGAGCCGACCTCGCCTTCGACGGTCTTCTGCCGGAAGTACCCGATCGAGACATAGGTCCACACATCGCGGTCAAGATCGAGCAGCACCGTGTTGAACCGGGCGAGCGCGTCGAACATCTCGGCCATGTAGTCGTGCGGCTCGATCTGGGTGGTCAACGGGTTCCAGGCCAGCCCCAGCGACTCGACGAACCGCCGGGCGATGCCCGGCCAGTCCGCATCGGGATACGCGGCCAGGTGGGCGTTGTAGTTGCCCACCGCGCCGTTGATCTTTCCGAGGACGCCGACGGCCGCAAGCTGCTCCCGTTGCCGGTGCAATCGGTGCGCGAAGTTGGCGAGCTCCTTGCCGAGAGTGGTGGGGGAAGCGGCCTGTCCATGCGTCCTCGACAGCAAGGCGCGGTCCGCGTGGACGTGCGCAAGATCAGTCAAGGCCGCGACCAGGCGATCCATCAGCGGGAGCAGGACGTCTTCGCGCGCCTGGCGGATCATCAGCGCGTAGGCCAGGTTATTGATGTCCTCGGAGGTGCAGGCAAAGTGGAAGAACTCTCGGGCCGGCGCGACTTCGGGGATCCCGGAACACAGTTCTTTCAGGAAATACTCCACCGCCTTGACGTCGTGGTTGGTCGTGCGTTCGATCGCCTTTACCTGCAGGGCGTGGTCCTCGTCGAACCCGCGGATGATCGCTTCGAGCCGTTCGACGGTCTGCGCCGAGAAGGGCGGCACATCGGGCACGTCAGGGCTTTCGGCCAGCGCGATCAGCCAGCGGATCTCGATGATGACGCGGTGGCGGATGAGACCGTATTCGCTGAACAGGTCCCGCAGGGGTGCCAGGCGCGAGGCATAGCGCCCGTCGAGGGGGCTGAGCGCGGTCAGGGTGCTGTAAGCGTTGGACTCGGTCATTCGCATGCGGCGCATGTGCGTTGCTGTATGGGCAATTGTATCAGCTTGGCTCGTCGGAATCGGTAACGGCGCTCCGGGACGAGGCTCCGTAGGGGCTGAACGCGCCGGCGTCGTCCGGCTGGTAGTATTCGTGAAACGCTTCGACGCGCGCCGCCGCATCGTCCACGGCGGTGAATCGGGCGATGTTGAACAGCGCGTCGCCTTCGTTGGCCAGCGGAAGATTGCACCGGCCGATGATGATCCCGTCGTGGGGAGAGGTCACTTCGGCTTCGCGCTCCCCGAACGGATCCGCCACTACGCCGAGCAGGCCGTTGCGGGCGACCTGCGCGCCCAGCGGCAGCACGGCGCGGAAGACTCCGCTTATGGGCGCCCGCACCCAGTTGCTGGCGCGGGCCACGACCGGCTCGCGGGGCTGTTTGCGTCCACGCGCCGTCGGCAGCATGTCGAGGGCCCGCATCACGTTGATGATTCCGCGGACCCCGGCGCGAATCGATGTCTCGTCGAACCTCAAAGCTTCGCCCGCCTCATAGAGCAGCATCGGGATGCCCCGTTCCGCGGCCGCTTGCCGCAGTGAGCCGTCGCGCACGGTGTCGTTGAGCAGCACGGGCACCTCGAAACAGCGTGCGAGGCGATCGGTCTCGGAGTCATCCAGGTTGGCCCGGATCTGGGGCAGGATGCTGCGGTGAATGGCCCCGGTGTGCAGGTCGACCCCGTGGGTACAGCGCTCGACGATCTCGGTCATGAACAGGTGAGCCAGGCGCGCGGCGAGCGAGCCGTGGTCGGATCCCGGAAAGCAGCGGTTGAGGTCACGCCGGTCCGGAAGGTAGCGGGAGCGGTCGATGAACCCATGGACGTTCACGATCGGTATCGCAACCAGCGTCCCGCGCAGTCTGCGCATCGCGCGCGAGCGCAGCAGCCGGCGGATGATCTCCACGCCGTTGAGCTCGTCGCCGTGGATGGCGGCGCTCACGAAAAGCGTCGCGCCCGGCCTGCGCGAGCGGACGACGTGGACCGGCATGGCGATCGGGGCATGGGTGTACAAGCGCGCGACCGGAAGATCCACGGTCGTCCTTTCGCCGGGGCCGATCGCGCGGCCGCCGATCTCGAAATCGGACTGGTTAGCCTTTGCCACGGGTCCGGGTCCGATGCGGCTTGGCCTCGTCCGTAATGAACTGGATGATCATTCCGGCGATGTCCTTTCCGGTCGCGTTCTCGATGCCTTCGAGGCCTGGCGAGGAGTTGACCTCCAATACCACGGGCCCGTGATTCGATCGCAGTATGTCGACGCCGGCGACATTGAGCCCCATCGTCCGTGCGGCGCGCACCGCGGTCGATCGCTCCTCGGGCGTGAGCTTAACCAGCTTCGCGGTCCCGCCACGGTGCAGATTGGATCGGAATTCCCCCTCCTGTGCCTGGCGCATCATGGCGGCGACGACGCGCTCGTCGATGACGAAGCAGCGTATGTCCGAGCCGCCGGCCTCGCGGATGAACTCCTGAACAAGGAAGTTGGCGCTGAGCTCGCGGAACGCATCGATCACGCTCTCGGCGGCCTTGTTGGTCTCGGCCAGCACCACGCCTTTGCCCTGGGTTCCTTCGAGCAGCTTGAGCACGAGTGGAGCGCCGCCAACGAGCGCGATGAGGTCGTCGGTATCGTCAACATTGTGACCGAAGCCGGTGACCGGCAGACCGATTCCTTTTCGGGAAAGCAGCTGCAGGGACCGCAGCTTGTCGCGAGACCGCCCGATTGCAACCGACTCATTGAGCGGAAAGACGCCCATCATCTCGAACTGCCTGAGGACGGCGAGGCCGTACTGCGTGATCGATGCGCCGATGCGGGGAATCACTGCATCGTAGCCGTCCAGGCTCTTGCCCTTGTGCCGGATAACCGGACGCAGGGTTGAGATGTCCATGTAGCAGCGCAACGGGTCATACACATCCACAGTGTGGCCGCGCTGCACGCCTGCGTCCACCAAGCGCCGGGTGGAGTAGAGCTTCTTGTTGCGGGAGAGTATCGCGATCTTCATTGTTTCGGACTCCGGATCCGTGCCCTCTTGGGGATGATCGGTGGTGCCGCGCTGAGCAGGTACGAACGTGCCGGGTCGATCCTGAACCGGCGCGCCAGTGCGGTGCGTCCGAGCAGCATGCGGAACTGCATGGTGTCGCGATCGGTCAACGTCATCTCGATGGGCCAGCGACGGCCGCCTAGAACGAGACCCGTTTGAATAACGTAGCGCATTTCCCGGTGGCCGCCGGAGTCGGTGACCCGGCGTTCATCGATCACCGGGGAGCAGCATCGTGTGACGATGTCCCGCCGCCTCTGGTAAGGATGAACGGCGAAACGCACCATGAGCGCGCCGCTGTGTCGGTACGTCTCGAGAGAAAACGCGTGCAGGGCGGACGTTCGAGCGCCGGTGTCGATCTTGGCCTTGATGTGCTCTATGCCGAGGTCCGGCAGGCTGACCCACTCGCGCCATCCCGAAGTGGCTGTTTGCCGATTCGTCATGTCCACAGAGAGCTCATGTCCCGTGTCCGGGGCACGATACCGACACGTGTCGGTATCATTATACGGGTTGGGATTGCCGGTGTTCGATGCGCAAACACGACGAGCAAAAAAATTGATCGTTGCAATCGAATTTTTTCGTTTTATGAGCTTTCCTGGCGGCGATATAAGTCGCGCAGACCGGAAATGCCCCGCATGTGGCGCCGGATCCGGGCCCTGATCGCCGACGTGGTGGAGGAGGTTTGACGATGGGCGTGATCTCTGAGGATTTCGAAAACCTTGTGGATGACGGCGCGGCGGATACCGACGACGCGTTCGGGGAGTCTGCCGTCTCGCCGCGCCTCACGGGTTCGGGCGCGGGGAGGGCGCAATCGCGGTGGCGATCGGTTGAGGAATACCGTGAATGGAAGTTCCTCAAGGCGCAGCTCGATGACGAGCTCGACGTCGACGCGGACATACTATACTGAACTCGCCGCGGAACGGATCTACTTCCGTCCCGCCGGAGTCCGGCGCTTGCCGGCGCCCGACTCGAACAGCCGCAGCACGTCCGTGATCGTGTCGCGCCGGTCATTGGCCTGGATGTAGGCCGCATACGCGGTGCGCTCGATGACCGGGGCGCCCTTGACCTGGTACAGGCGGCGGTCCTTGAGATGGTTGGCGACCGTCTGCTTGGCCAGGTAACAGCTTCCCCCGTTGGACAATATGAATTCGAGCGCGATCCGACCCATTGAGACCTGGATGGCCGGTGCCCGCAGATCAGGGAAGTGCCGGGCGTGCGCGTTCGCGAATGACGTTCCCCAGTTCACCATGATGTAGTCCCTGTCCAGGGCCCCTTCCACGTCCAGATCCGGCCGCGCGGCGACCATGATCAATGGGATCTGCGCCACGGGTATTACGTCCACCTCGGCGATGCGTGGCGGTTCGAACATGAACGCAATGTCCAGGTAGCCGTCGAGCAGCTTGCGCACCAGGCCCTCGGGGCCATCGGCGTCGGCAAGAAGCGAGATGCGGGGGACGCGCCGGCACAGCCGCTGCAGCCAGTCCTGGAGCACGATGTCCCAAAGGCTGTACATGCCTCCCACCGCCAGCCTTACCCGGTCCTCGTCGGCCAGGATGATCTCCTGCCGGGCGCGGTTCCACGCATTGAGCATTCCTTCGGCGTGGCGCAGGAATCGCTGTCCCTCGGGCGTGAGGTCGATCTTGTTGCGAGCGCGCGTGAACAGCGTGACCCCCAGGTCCTCTTCCAGGAGCCGTATTCGGGCGCTCACCGCCGACTGGGTCACGAAGAGGTTCTCCGCCGCGCGCCCGAAATGCCGTGTGCGGTACACTTCCAGGAACGTCTTGAGCAGGTCAATGTCCACGGCAGCCGCGAGGGTTCAGGATCCGCGGCCGATCATTTCACGGGTTTGCGGGGTTGGCAAGCCACGCGCGGGAAACCCGCGGCGACCGTGGTTGTCATACACTGTGCGAGGGCCGTCGCGCGACGGTCCGCACATGAACGGGGTGATCCAACCATGAACGTGCAAGTCCTCGCTTTTGCTGCAGCCGCCGTGCTGGCGTCGGCCGGCGCGGCGCAGGCCGGGTCGGAGGTCGAGAAGTCCGACGGGATGTGCGCCGACGGCACGGCCAAGGTGTGGGTGACCGGATCGGCCATCAAGCGATGCGTGAAGTTCTACGGCAGCGGTACGCTCGACACGCCGTCCCCGGTATTCATCATCGGCCGGCGGGACATGGACGACACCGGCCGCAACACCGTCTCGGACGTGCTGAAGACCTACCCCTCGCTGCGCTGACGCGCCGCCTGGCGTTGCGCGCCGATTCCTGACGACGCGGCAAGCGCGTCGTCGGCGGCGCGAAGCGGGCCCTCGATGACGCCGCCCCCGACGCACTCCTCGCCCCGGTAGAGGACCACCGACTGACCCGGTGTGACCGCCCGTTGCAGGGCGCTGAACACGACGGTTGCACCGTGCGCCCCGTCCAGCGTCACCGTGCATTCCTGCGGCGCCTGCCGATGACGGATGCGCGCAGTGCACCGGAACTGTCGCCCCGGCGGCGCGCCCAGAATCCAGTGCATCCCCACCGACACCAGGCCCGGACTGAACAACGCGGGATGATCCGCTCCCTGCGCGACCACGAGGCGATTGCCGGCCAGATCTTTGCCGGCCACGTACCATGCCGCGCCCCGCCCGCCGACCCCCAGACCCTGGCGCTGGCCAATGGTGTAGAACGCCAGCCCACGGTGCCGGCCGAGGATTTCACCGTCGACACTGACGATCTGGCCGGGGACGTCATCGAGGAAGCGGCCGAGGAACTCGGCGAAGCGGCGTTCGCCGATGAAGCAGATGCCCGTGCTGTCCTTGCGGGCGTGGTTGGGCAGCCCCGCCTCCCTGGCGATGCGGCGTACCTGCGGTTTCTGCAGGTCTGCGAGCGGGAAAACCGTGCGGCTCAGGGCGCGTTGATCCAGGAGGTGTAGAAAGTAGGTCTGGTCCTTGGACTCGTCCCGCGCTTTGAGCAGGTGGTGACCCCGGTCGTCGTGGCGCAGTCGCGCGTAGTGCCCGGTTGCGATGCGCGTGGCGCCCAGGGCGGCCGCCTGTTCGATGAAGGCGCTGAACTTGATTTCTCGGTTGCACAGGACATCGGGGTTGGGCGTGCGGCCGGCGCGGTATTCGACCAGGAAGTGGTGAAAGACCCGGTCCCAGTATTCGGACGAGAAATTGACGGTGTGCAGCGGAATGTCGAGGTGACCGCAAACAGCGCGCGCCTGTTCGAGGTCGGCGGCCGCGGCACAGTACTGTTCGTCGTCGTCCTCCTCCCAGTTCTTCATGAACAGACCGATCACGTCCATGCCTCGGTCACGCAGCAGCAGCGCGGCAACGGCGGAGTCCACTCCGCCGGACAGGCCGACGACGATGCGTTCGGATGAGGGCTTGTTCATGCGAGCCGGGCCGGGTGATGCACCGCGGCGGCGAGCGTCAGAACGTCGAGTCGAACGACGTGCCGAAGTAGCGGATCTTTTCCCACTCCTCGGCCGCCTGGACGAACGGCAGGTGCCCGTTGTCGGCGAACCAGGAGTCCACGACGTAGCGCCGGCCTGTCGCCAGCTCCTCGACCTGTCCCGCCCAGTGCTGATCCAGGATTGCCTTGCGGTATGCACGGTCGAGCACGCGGTGCCAGCGCAGAAGGCCCTGGCTCTCGAACAGTCGCAGGTAGGTCGTGGTGTTCATGGACTCGTCGATGCAATCCATCTGTCCGGCGGAGTCGGCGGGCAGCAGGTCGTTCCTCGCCTTGTCCAGATGGGTGGGCGTATGGCGCCCGACGATCACCTCCATCCAGCCCACTGCCTGGCGGATGCGCTCGCGTTCGTCCCGCGCGTCGCGCGCCGGTGGGTTGAACCAGCTGGCAACGGTGTGCCAGTCGTCTCGGGACAGCTTGACCGCGTCGCGGATGCCGCAGCCGAAGTCGTAGCACACGTGCACGCTTGCGGTGAGAGGCGCGATACCGCGCACGGCGACCGGCACCGTGTCCCCTGCCGATCCGGAATCGCGCGAATGGGTGGATCCGGCGGCCAGCGCCAGGGCCAGGATCAGGATCCGTTTCATTCGCCCGTCTCCCGCGAATAGTCGTCGTAGTCCCGCAGGCAGTCCAGCGGATAGTGGCGCCCCGCCAGGTAGTCGCACACGCAGGCCATGACCTGTGGACTACGATGGAGTGCGCGCTGAGCGCGAATCTCCTCCACCGAGAGCCACACCGTTCCCTCGATGCCGTTGTCGAGCTCCCGCGCATGCTCCTGGCCATCGACACGTCCGGCGAAGGCAAAGCGCAGGTAGGTCGTGGACTTTGAGGGGTGCGGCCAGCGATAGATGCCGACCAGCGCCGTGGGCTCGAAGTGCCAGGCGGTTTCCTCGAGGGTCTCGCGGCGCACGGCGTCGAGCAGGGACTCCCCGGGCTCGAGGTGCCCGGCGGGCTGGTTGAGCACCAGGCGGCCCTGACTGCGTTCCTGAACAAGCAGGAAGGCGCCATCCCGTTCGACAACGGCCGCGACTGTCACGTTGGGCTTCCAGACCATGAGTGTTGTGGGCAGGGGTTGGCGCTCAGGGTAACCGCTTCGGAGAATTTTTCAACCCGCGCCGTCCCATCGGGCGTCAAGCGCGTCGAGGAAACCGGACCAGGCGTTTGCATGGCCCCGCGACGACACCTGGTCGAAATCATTGTGGCCGCCCGCAAGGCGCACGCGGCCCGCGGGCGCGGGCAGGGCGGCGTGCAGCTTGTCCACCAGGCGCCGGGGAATGATCTCGTCGTTGGCGGCCTCGATCACGAGCGTGGGCGCCCGGAGCCGCGGCGCCCTGGAAAGACTGTCGTAGCGGCCCCGCAACAGCCAGCCCACCGGGAGAAAAGGATAGTGGACGCGGGCCAAGTCCGGCAGGCTCGTAAACGGAGTCTCGAGGACTACGCCCCGGCACCGGTGTTCGGCGGCCACCGCGACGGCCACGGCGCTGCCGAGACTGCGCCCGGCGATTACGATCTGCTCCGCGGAGGCGCCAAGTCCGCCGGTCAGCTCGCCCCATGCCGCCCGGCCGTCCTCGTACAACCCCGGTTCGTCCGGATGTCCCGCGCTGCGTCCGTAGCCGCGGTAGTCCACCGCCAGCACCGTCAGCCCGAGCTCGGCGAGGCGCGCGTAGAGCGGCACGCGGTGCGAGACGTTCCCGGCGTTGCCGTGAAAGTGCAGCACGGTTGCCCGCGGCCGGGGATGAGGGATGTACCACGCATGCAGCCGGACACCGTCGGCCGCGTATATCCACCGGTCTTCGTAGCGCAGACCCGCGTCGGCCGGTGTCATTGCCCACTGCCGGGCGGGAAAATAGACAAAGGCGTCGTCGATCACGCCGGAACACGCCGTGGCCAGCAGGCCCGCGGACACGCATATTGCGATTCGAAGCCCGCGCACGGAGCATTCGGCACGATGGGTCGGTGGTAGAATCCAGGCGGTCCCAGGCTTACGCCAGTATCGGAGATCCACATGCCCTACGACAAGATCCGGTTGCCCGCAGAGGGCAGCCCCGTTTCGCTTGCTGCCGACGGCACCCTCAACGTTCCCACGAACCCCATCATACCGTTCATCGAGGGCGATGGCATCGGTGTCGACGTTACGCCGGTCATGCGCTCGGTGGTCGACGCTGCAGTCGAGCGGGCGTACGGCGGGCAACGCCGGATAGCCTGGATGGAAGTCTTTGCGGGAGAAAAGGCGACATCGGTCTATGGCCGGGACAATTGGCTTCCGCAGGAAACCATGGATGCGATACGCGACATGCGCGTCGCGATCAAGGGCCCGCTGACGACGCCGGTCGGCGGAGGTATCCGCTCGCTCAATGTGGCGCTGCGCCAGGCCCTCGATCTCTATGTGTGCCTTCGCCCCGTGCGCTATTTCGACGGGACGCCGAGCCCTCTGCGCCAGCCCGAGAAGACGGACATGGTGATCTTCCGCGAAAACTCCGAGGATATCTACGCCGGTATCGAGTGGGAACAGGGCACGCCCGAAGCGCGCAGGGTGGTC
>Ga0326597_10005928_pt1 | contig 16832 bp, 7 predicted proteins | sample RVTome_12_FD_203789 | JGI IMG/M metagenome (GOLD analysis project Ga0326597, IMG submission 203789) | Soil microbial communities from uranium-contaminated site in the Upper Colorado River Basin, Wyoming, United States - RVT100D185 | ecosystem: Environmental > Terrestrial > Soil > Contaminated >...
CGATCCGGCTTGGCCAGGATATTGTTCGAGTGGTTGTAGCCAACGCCATGCTCGGGCGCGTAGAGGCCGGGTTCATTGGAGAACATCATGTTCTCGGTGATCACGGTCGGATCGCCCGGCGACAGCCACGGCGGCGTGTGCTTCCAGCCGTGGGCCGGACGGTGGTAGATGTACCGCTCGAGGCCCGCCTTGATCGGGATCTCCAGCGTCTTCTCGCCGACCACGCCGGCAATCGCCCCCGCCTTGGTTTCCTCGCCCTGGAAGATCGTCATCTCGGTGTGAACCTCCCAGAGCTTCCGGGCAAAGTCGTCCATCGGCTGGATGTGGCAGGCGCGGTAGCCCTCGCCGCCGTAGCCCGCCAGGTTGCAGGAGCCGGAGAGCTGCACGGCCTGGCCGCGCGCCAGCCGGCGGTAATGGAACTGGTTGGGATGCGGCCAGGCCGTGTTCATGCCGGCCCGGCAGCCGACCCCCGCGCTGAATTCCACGGCGGTGTGCGGCATGCCGTCCTCGAGCTGCCTGGCCAGCCCCAGGGTGTGCATCACCAGCTCGGTGCCGAACCGCTGCCCCTCCTGCCGGACGGCGAAGTCCGTCAGGTCGGTGCCGTGCTCGATGATGTAGGCGCGGCAGTGGATGGCAATCTCGGTGCCGATGTCGAGCGCCTTCTGCACCAGCGCGATCTCGTGCTCGTCCTTGGGCAGCCTCCACTCGCTGAGCGTCGCGCCGATGCCCACGAGCTGCCTGCCGGGGAAGACCTTCGCAAACACCTGTTGGCGCGGGCTGGCGTCCTCCCGGGGATCGAAGCTCGACGAATCGATGGCCACGCGGCTGCCGTCGACGCCGAGCTGCTTGACCCCCTCCAGCATCCACTCGAACAGATCGCGCGTCGGCCCATGCCGCGGCAGGATCGTCTCGCCGCTGCCGTACACGTGCGGGAGGGTGGCCAGCACCTCGGTGCCGCTGTTCTTGAAGTCGAAGTAGGTGCTCTGGGCGATGCCCCAGGTGTCGACGAGGTCGCGGTCGAGGCCAGGCACGAAGAAGTGCGGCGGTCCCTCGGCCGGAATCCAGGCCATGGCCGGCCGCTCGGTCCTGGACATGTAGAGGCCCGTGAAGTAGGCCTGGTGGCTCGCGCTGTCCAGCAGTGCCCCGGCCAGCTTCTCGGCCTTCAGGTACTCCTGGAGTCGGCGCATCTGGCCGTCGTGCCAGGACTTCGGCAGTCGGAACGCGTCGTCGGCGAGCGGGGGATACTTTCGTTCCTCGATCGGCGGCGCGACGGCGAACTCCTTCTTCGCCGCGCTGAGATCGCGCTCTTGCGGAGGGGCGGTTCTGCCGCAGGCGGCGAACCCGATTGCGGCACCGGCGGCGGCGGTCTTCACGAACTCACGGCGTGTCGTGGGCATGTCGGTCTCCATGTGAAAGGGCGAATCCTCCCCAAGCGGGGCCACGATTGCTCCGCGGGTGCGCGTGCCGCGCTCATGGCGTCTGCGCGGTAATCGTCGGCAGGCTCTTGGCCGCCAGCGTCCTGTTCAGCGCCGCGAGGTCGCGATCGAGTACCTCGGCGAGCTGGCGCTGGGCCGCCGCGAGCTCCTGTTTGAGCTCCTCGAACACCTCGAGCTGGGCGTCGGTCGGCGGAAAGTCGACCGACATCACGTCGCCCGCCAGCAGGGCGAGCAGGCTGTACAGCTTCACGGGCGCGCGGAAGGACTTCAGATCTCCCTCGGCGAGCACGGGCTGGAAGAAATTCGCCTCGGCCGCCGCGAGCTTGCCGTCCAGCTCCAGCGCCGCGGCGCGGATCGGCGCCGCTCCGTCGGTCCCGTCGAGCAGCTTCGCCAGGTCGTCGACCTGCTTCCGGATCCACTCGATCCGGTTGATCGCGCCGATGACCGTCTCGAGGCTCCGCTGGATCTCCAGCACGGTCTTCACCTGCGCCTGGATGTCGGCCTCGGTGCCGGCGGTGTTCGGGTCCTTCCGGATCACGAGCGGCTGACTGGACTCGCGCCCGTCGACCGTCAGCCTCACGGTATACGTGCCGGGAACCGCGAGCGCGCCGCTCAGCCCGCCGCCGATGCCCCAACTGATGATCGGCCGCCAGCCGCGCGCCCGCGCCTCCGTGAAGCGCTTCTCCTCCCACACCTGCGGGTTGCCGGGCGGCGTCGTCCGCAGCCTGGCTTCTTTCGGTCGTTCGTGACGCAGGTCCCACCAGACGCGGTTGAGGCCGGGGTGCCCGGTTCCGTTCAACGTCCGGATGGTCTGCCCCCGCGCGTCCTGGATGGCCATCCTGACCGGCCCCTTGGGTGCCGTCTTCAGGTAGTAATTGATCGACGCGCCGTAGGGCGGGTTCTGCCCGGCGGACTGATCGTTGGGAGCGCTCTGAATGCCGGTAACGCCCTGAAAACGGTACGCGGGCCGCGGCGCAAACAGGTGCGCGTCGGATCCGATGACCTCCGGCGTGAGGTGCCGCAGCGGCGTCACGTCGTCCAGGATCCAGAAGCCGCGGCCATAGGTGGCAACCACCAGGTCATTGAAGTGCGGCTGGATCACCAGCCAGTGCACCGGGGCGTGCGGCAGGTTGTTCTGCAGCGACACCCAGCTTCCACCGTCGTCGAAGGAGATGTACAACGCGTTCTCCGTGCCGGCATACAGCAGCCCCTTGCGGACCGGGTCCTCGCGGACGACGTGGACGTAGCTGAGCATGCTCTTCGGGATGTTCGAGCTGATGGACTTCCAGGTCTTTCCGTAGTCGGTCGTCTTGTAGATGAAAGGATCCCGGTTGTTGACCTGATGCAAATCCACCGAGACGTAGCAGGTGCCGGCGTCGTGCCTGGACGGCTCGATGTTGCTCACCGTCCCGAGCGGCGGCAGTCCCGCCATGTTCGCCGTGACGTTGGTCCAGCTCGCCCCGCCGTCGCGGGTCACGTGCAACAGGCCGTCGTTGGTGCCGGCCCAGATGAGACCTTTCTCGAGCGGGGATTCGGCGATGGCGAAGACGACGCCCGCGTACTCGACACCGAGGTTGTCGATGGTGAGGCCGCCGGAGTCCTGCAGGATGCTCGGATCGCGGGTGCTCAAGTCCGGGCTGATCACGGTCCAGCTCTGACCCCCGTTCGTCGTCTGGTGCACGTGCTGGCTGCCGACGTACACCTTGTTGTGGTCGTGCGGGGAGATCGCGATGGGGAAGGTCCAGTTGAAGCGATACTTGACGAGCGCCGGCGCGGATCCCATGGGCGACTTCGGCCAGACCCGCACGGATCGCTTCTGCCGCGTCCGAAAATCCCACCGGTCCAGGCCGGCGTTGTAGCAGCCGCCCCAGACGATGTCGTTGTCCGCCGGGTCGGGGATGGCAAATCCCGACTCGCAGCCGGCCACGTTCATCCACAGCCCCGAGGGAATCGCGCCGCCGCTGCGGCTGTTGCTGGGACCCCGGTACGACGGCCCGTCCTGCTTGTTGCCGTAGACGTTGTAGGGAATCTGGCTGTCCACGTCGACGTGGTACATCTGTCCGATGGGCAGCACCACGCGGTTCCAGCCCCGCCCGTGATTGGTCGAGATGAGGACGCCGCCGTCGTTGCCGATGACGATGCGGTCTGCGTTGGTCGGATCGATCCACATATCGTGGTTGTCCCCGCCCCAGCGCACCAGCTCGCTGCTGTCGCCCCCGTCGTAGCTGACGCTCATGCTGTTGGACGGGAAGTACACCTCGTTGTGGTCGATCGGTGAGATCGCCATGCGGGTGTAGTAGTGGGGACGCTCGTTGAGGAGCCGGCTGTGGTTGACCAGCGTCCAGGTCTCTCCGCCGTCGTCCGAGCGCCAGAGGGAGCCGCGCTCGCCGGTCTCGATCAGGGCGTACACGCGGTTCGAGTCGCTGGGCGCCACCGCCACCGCGATCTTGCCCAACGGGGGATCGGGCAGGCCGTGACCCGTGATCCGCTTCCACGTGCTGCCGCCGTCCCGGGACACGTACACGCCGCTGCCGGGGCCGCCGCTCGAGCGGCCCCAGGTCTTGATCTCGACCTGCCACGTGCCGGCGAACAGAATCCGGGGGTTGTTCGGATCCATGGCGATGTCGGCTGCCCCGGTGTTCTCGTCCACAAACAGCACCCGCTCCCAGGTCTGCCCGCCGTCGGTGGTGCGGAAGACGCCGCGTTCGGGCTGCGGCCCGTAGCCGTGGCCCAGCGCGGCGGCGAACACCACGTCGGGGTTCCGCGGATCGATGACGATGCGGCCGATCCGGCCGGTCTTCTCGAGGCCGGCGTGCGTCCAGGTCCGGCCGGCGTCGGTCGACTTGTAGATGCCGTTGCCCACCGAGACGTTGCTGCGGATGAACGTCTCTCCGGTGCCCACCCAGAGGATGTTGGGATCGGAGGGCGCGATGGCCAGCGCGCTCACCGACGAGACCGGCTGGTCGTCGAAGATCGGCCGCCAGTTGATGCCGCCGTCGACCGACTTCCACAGGCCGCCGGAGGCCGCGCCGGCGTAGTACACGTTGAGATCCCCGGGCACGCCCGCGACCGCGATGGCGCGGTTGCCCTGCGGGCCGATGAACCGGTACTTCAACTCGGCCAGGTTCGCCGGCGCCGGCAGCAGCGTCTGGCCGTGGGCCGGATAGCCGGCGAACACGAAGCCGGCCACGACCGCCCACGCCGCCGTCCGTCGAATCCGGGAGCGTCGCTCTGTTGACATGTCGCGTCTCCTTGCACAACCGGATCGCCTCACCGCCGCTTCTCGCGCTCGACCATGGCCGCCACGTCGGCCAGCAGCTTCTTCGCGTCGTAAACGATCCCGTCCTTGATCGTCCACTTCACGCCGCCCACCCGCTCGACCCGGCGCGTCTGGTCGTTCAGCTTCACCGCGCCGGTGCCGTAGAGCACCTTGAGGTTTTCCAGCGGGTTCTGGTCGACGACCACCAGGTCGGCGAGCTGCCCGGCGCGGACCGTGCCGAACTCGACGGGGCGGCCCATCGGCTCGAGGATCTCCGCGGCGCCGCAGGACGTGGCGGCCCGGATCACCTCCAGGGGATGGAATCCCGCCTCCTGCAGCAGCTCCAGCTCGCGGACGAAGTCGAACCCGTACAGCTTGTAGATCAGGCCGACGTCGGTCCCGGTGCACACCCGGCCGCCGCGGTTCTTGTATTCGTTCAGGAAGCGCAGCCAGCGCTGGTAGTTCCTGCGCCAGGCGACCTCGTCCGCCGTCGTCCAGTAGTACCAGTAGGAGCCGTGCGTCACCCGGCTCGGCTGGTAGGTCTCCCACACCGACGGCAGCGTGAACCGATCGTGCCAGTCGGCGTAGCGCGCCGCCATCACGTCCCGGCTGGCCTCGTAGATCGTCAGGGTCGGGACCAGCACGAACCGGAGATCCAGCAGCTCCTGCATCACGCGCGTCCAGGTGTCGCTCCCCGGCGCCGCGGCCTGCTCCCACAGGCGTCCCGCCTCGCCGAACCGGTGCTGTTCGTCCTGGTGGTTGTAGTCGACGGGGAAGTCCTGGATCGTGCGGGCGTCGATCAGCGCCTCGGGCAGGCCGTACCAGTGGTTCAGGGAGTGCAGGCCCAGGCGTGCCGCGTCGAGCGCGTTCATCTGGGCCACGCCCGTCTGGTCCAGGTGCGCCGTGGTGCCCAGCCGCTGCCGGCGGGCTTCGTCGATGAGCGCCGCCATCACCGGCGGCTCGTATGCCCCCTGGAGCTTCAGCCCGTCGATGCCCTGGCCGGCAGCCCAGCGGACGAACTCGCGCGCCTCGTCGGGATCCCGTACCTCGCCCCGCCAGCCGCCCCGGGCGCCAGGCCTGGCGTAGGCGAAGATCCGCGGGGCGGCGATCTCGTTTCGCGCGCTGCGCTCGCGGACCCGCAACGTGAAGTTGACGCCGTCGTTCGAGCCGGCCTCCCGCGCCGTCGTGATCCCGTGGGCCAGCCAGAGCTTCAGCGTGTATTCGGCCGGCGCCCCGGAGACGAGCCGGCGGAAATGGGCGTGCAGATCGACGAAGCCGGGCATCACGTACATCCCGGTGGCATCGATCTCGTGGTCCGGCTTCTCGGGCGGCCGGTTCGGCCGGGGCGGCAGTCCCGGCGTCCCGGCGCTCCGGACCGCCGCGATCCGGTTCCCCTCGACCACGATGTCGACCGGCCCCTGCGGCGGGGCGCCCGTCCCGTCGATCAGGATGGCACCGCGGATGACGAGCGTCTTGAACGGCCCCTCGCCCTCGCCGGCGCGGCGATCGGGCGGATCGATCAGCTCCCGGCGTTCCTGCCGCCCAAAGCTCGAGAACGGCAGCGCGAGCGAGAGGCCCACGAGCAGAGCCGCCAGCCCCAGTCGGCGCACGTTCGGCTTCATCGTCACCAATCGCCCTCCCGATGCGCCTACTGGCTGGTGGTGCGCCGCCGCTGCTTCTGCTTCTCGACCATCGCGGCGACGTCGGCCGGCAGCTTCTTCGCGTCGTAGACTTAGAACTGCAGGGCGAATCCGACGCGGACCATCCGCGGCCCCAGGATCTCGGTCGGATAGCCCAGACGAGGCCCGATCGCGTTGACCATGTTGACGATCACGTCGTTGTTCGTCACGTTGAAGACGTCGAGCTGCGGCTCGAACGACCGGCCGCCGCCGAGCCTGATCGGGCGCGAGAAACGCAGGTCGATCATCATGACGCTGGGGAAGCGCTCGTCGCCCCGGCGGTTGACCCGGACGGTCTGCGCGGATCGAGTGAGACCCGGGACCTGGGCGCGGCGGACCTGGTAGGTGAACTGGCGCGGGTAGCCGGTGTTCCTGAGCAGGCTGCCGCTGATCGCGATATCGACCTTGGGGACGAGGTACGTCCCCGCTATCTTCAGCATGTGCCGCGAATCGTTGCCGACGAGGCCCTGCTGGTTGATCAGGTTGTTGGGATCGTTCAGGTCGCCGAAGCTGAGGCCGCCTTCGTCCCGCCCGATCGTGTAGCCGAGGAGCATCTGCCACCGATTCGAGAACCGCTTGGTGGCCGTGAGCTCGACGCCGTCGTACGTCGTGTCGAGCAGGCCGGTGTTGTCGCGCACGTTATCCTGCAGGCCGAGGAAGGCGCGGTCGAGGTTGTAGATCGTCAGCGTTCCGCCCAGGGGATTGGCGGCCTCGACCGGGCTGTAGGCGGTCGGTGGCACGGCGGCGTTGCGCGTGCCGGTGATGTTCCGGTTCGTGCGGTGGTAGTACATCACCCCGACCCGGACGTCCTCGATGATCTGGTGCTCGATCCCTCCCGACACCTCGTCGGCATACTCCCATCCGGGACCGTTCGAATCCGGGTAGCGGCTCGACGCTCCTCCGGTGAAGCCTTCGAAGGCGCCCAGCTCGTCCGGGTCCGGGTAATCGTCGCCGTTGCGGTCGGTCCAGGCGATGTTCGCGCTGCTGAGCCCGACCGGATGGACAGCGGTGACCGGCCCGGTCGCCAGGACCGCGGCGTACCGGCTGAAGCTGCCCTTGATGGCCGTACGGCCGGTGCCGAACGGGTCGAACACCACGCCGGTCCGCCACGCGGGCAGCCACTGCCGGTAGACGGTCTGGTGCTCGATCCGCCGCTCGGGGACCCAGGTTCCCGCGGCGCTCACCTGTTCGGGAATCCAGCCGGTGGCGCGGTCCAGCCGGAAGCCGAGGTTGACCGTCAGGCGCTTGCCGACCGACCAGGAATCCTGGCCGAAGAGGCCGATCTGGTTCAGGTAGGTGATGGCCCCGACCGGCGTGTTGTACACCCGGATCCGGAACGGCACGCCGTTGTTGTAGAGCAGGTGCATGTCGCCGTTCATGCGGTAGAACTGCCCGAAGTACAGCCGGCTGAACTGGAGGCCGGTCTTGAGATTGTGCGTGCCGCCCCACCCGATGCGCGTGTGGCTGAAGACGTTGTCGAACTGAAAGCGGTAGTTGGGGTTCTCGTAGTTGTTCGTGTTGGCCCCGCTCGCCGTCTCGAGCACCGTATCCTCGCGGCGCAGGTCGGTCGGCTGGACCTCCTTCTGGTACCGCAGCGGGAAGGTGCCGGACATCACGCCGATGGTGGATTCGAAGATGGACGTGCCTCCCAGGACCCCGGTGTACTTCGCCTGGGTGGCATAGCCCGGCTGCTCCTGCACGCTTGTGGACTTCTCGTCCTGGATCTGGGCGTTGCGCCGGTGGTACCGGTTCTTCGAGTTGAAGTTATAAAGCAGCCCCAGGCGATGGTTCGGCGTGAACTGCGTGGTGAGCTTCCCCGAGGCGTTCCAGATCATGTTGTCGTCGAGGGCCACGCTTCCGTCCGGATTGAACGATCCGAGCCACAACTTGTCGACGCGCCAGCGCCGGAACGAGCCGAAGAACCAGACCCGATCCTGCACCAGCGCCCCGGACGCGGTGGCGTTGAAGTCGTACTGCTTGGTCACCGGATTCCCGCCGGGAAAGTCGAACTGCTGGCTGACCCGCGCGAAGTTCTCCGACTGCATCGCGTCGTTCGCGTAGTAGTAGCGGGCATCGCCCTTCCAGCGATTGCCCCCCGCCTTCGTGACCATGTTCAGGTAGACGCCCCCGTACGGCACCTCGGCCTGCATGGCGGACGTCTGGTAGTTGATTTCTTCGTACATCCCCTGGTCGTAGTACAGCATCGTCGATCCGCCGGGCCAGTTGACCGCCAGGCCGTCCATCGCCAGCGTGATGCCCCGGGACCCATGGGCGGCCATGCCGCTCTGCTGCATGCCCTGCGTGCCGCCGACGTCGTAGGTGCTCACGGCCACGCCCGGGATGATCTTGGCCAGAGACCAGATATCCCGGCCCGTGGGTACCCCTTCGAGGATCTCCTGGCTCATCACCGTCTGCTGGACGTTGGTCTTGGTGTCGACCACGGGCGACTCGCCCGTGACGGTGATGGTCTCCTCCACCAGGCCGATCTCGAGCCGGACGTTCACGGTCGCGGTGAAGGTGGCGCTGATGCGGATGCCGGTGCGGCGTACGCTTTTGAAGCCGGCCAGCTCGAAGGCGAGGTCGTAGCTGCCCGGAGGGAGACGGTCGAAGCGGTAGCTGCCATCGACGCCGGTCACGTGAATCTGGACGCCGCCGATGAGGGCCTCGCCCGACAGCGCCACCGTCACGCCTGGCAGCACGGCGCCGGTGTCGTCCGTGACCGCGCCGGTAAGCGAACCGGTGGTAATCTGGCCGTAAGCCGGCCCGCAGAGCAAGAGAACCAGCGTCGCCGCCGCGAGGACCTGCCGGAGCGCGTGAGCCATAACTCCTCCTCATCGCTGGACTGCCGCTGTGGACGAGCGCGGCGGCATCGAGCGCCACGCCCGCGGAACACCCGAATCCGAGGTCACGACAGACGAGACCGTATTCGCGATCCCGGACCCCACCGGACCACCTAGTAGCGAAGATTCGCCGTCCTGGCCCGCTGGTCCGTCACTCGGCGGTTTGAAGCGAAGCTTCGCTACTACCCTGCCACGATCCGTCCGGCCATAGAAGGAGCAGATGGCGGTTTCCCGGCATCTGTTACTCCCCCTCAGACCGGGTACGCGATCGTGACAGGCCGTAAGGCGCTCGGGTTGCGTGGCGATCGAGGGCCGGATCCGGCGGTCTCTGGTCCGCGCCATGCTGGACAAGGTCGCCCGCCCCGCGCCGGCCCTGCTGGAACAGATGGCCTTCGAACGCGATCTGCTACTTGCGTGCCGGGTAGCCGGCGCCCACCATACACGGTACTCGCTCCCGCCCGCTCAAAGCGGCCGGTTCGGGATGCCGTCGCGGTCCCGCCTGCCACGTTTTGGTCAGCGACGTAAGGAAGGACACTGCATGCGCACACGACCTTCGCTGCTCCTGGTCGCCCTGGTGGCGGCGCTTCTGGCCGGGCCTTTCGCTGTCGAGCCGGTGGACGCCCAGCCCGCCCCCCAGTTCTCCGGGCCCAAGCCCCCTCCGGTGCAGACACAGAAGTTCGATGGCTTGGCCGAAGGGCCTTTTAACCGGCTGGTGATCCGGAACGTGATGGTGATTCCGGGCCATGGCGGTCCTCCGACCGGTCCCCACGACATCCTCATCGAGGGCAACGTCATCACCGACATGCGCTCCTTCGATCCGGTGGCGGCCGAGCGGGCCCGCCAGGCGGGGCAACCGATTGACCGGTGGACCGGCGACCGGGTCATCGAGGGCAACGGCATGTATGTCATGCCCGGAATGTTCGATCTCCATTATCACGTCCGCACGGAGCCCATCCCGCTGAAGTACTCCTACTACCTGAAGCTCGCTCACGGGGTGACGACGACGGTGACGGTCACCGACGGCCGCTTCGAGGAGGTCTGGGCCGATGAGCAGGCGGCCCGTCGCTATGAGACGCTGGCACCGCGACAGCACCCGTTCTGGGGCTGGGGCTTCCGGGCCAACGCCACCCAGCAGCAGCTTCAGGATCCGGGCGAAGCCCCGCGCATCGCCCGGGAGATGATCGCCGCCGGCGGCCGGGCGGTGGGCATCAACGGCCTGACCTGGAACCCGGAACTCTTCGGGGCGGCGGCCAAGGCGGTGTGGAATGCCGGTGGGGTGACCACGGTCCACATTCCACCCTCCAACATGTCGATGGTGCACGCGGTCGACGCGGCGCGGCTCGGGGTGACGTTCATCAAGCACCACTACGGTCTGGCCGAGTCGTCCCTTCCGCGGCGATCACAGCTCTTCCCGCGCGATTACGACTACGGCGACGAGAACCACCGCTTCCGCGAGGCGGGACGGGTCTGGGAGGAGGCCGGCTGGAATCCGGAGAACCGGGCCCGCCTGCTCAACGACGTGGCCGATGCCCTGGTCCGTTCCGGCGTCAAGATGCTCCCCACGATGGTGGTCTACGAGGCGAGCAAGGACATCCTCCGGGCGCAGGGACTGCCGTGGCACGAGAAGTACACCCACCAAGCCCTCCTGGACTGGAGCGTGCCGAACCCGGCGCGGCACGGGGCCTTCCACTGGGACTGGACCCACGATGACGAGGAGAGCTGGCGCTACGCGTTCGATCTCTGGTCGCAGCTCATCTACGAGTTCAACAAGCGCGGCGGCATCGTGGCGATGGGCACGGACGACAACTACATCTGGGCCACGGCCGGCTTCTCGAACGTCCGGGAACTCCAGTTGGTGCGGCAGTCCGGGATGCACTCGCTGGAGGTGCTGAAGGCCGCCACCTACAACAGCGCCCAGGCGCTGCGCGAGCCGCAGCTCGGGCTGGTGCGCCCGGGCTATCTGGCCGATCTGCTCCTCGTGGACGGCAATCCGGCCGAGAACTTCCGGCACCTGTACGCGTTTGGCGCCATCCGGATGAACGACCGCGGGCAGATGTACCGCACCCGCGGCATCGTCCACACGATCAAGGACGGGGTGGTCATCGAGAACGCGAAGCTGATGGAGGAAGTGGCGCGGATGGTGGCGGAGTCCAAGCGGGGTGCGAAGCCGCTCATCACCCAGGTCCCGTTCCTGCCCGGCCGGTGACGGCCGCGTCCAGCCGCGGGTCCCAGGGGAGGCGGTCCCACGTGTGACCAACGTCTCGCCGCTCACGCTGAGCAGCGCCAGCATCGCCTGGACCGACAGGAACGGGCGTTCCTGGTGGCCACGCTATCTCAGGGTCGAAGACCGCCCGGTTTCCGGGGACGGCGGAGCCGAGCCACCTGCACCCGCCAATCCCCGCTGTAACAGATCGCCGGCGAGCGTGATCTGCTACTTGCGTGCCGGGTTGCCGGCGCCCACTATACGCGGTACTCGCTCCCGCGCGCTCACAGCGGCCGGTTCGGGATGCCGTCGCGGTCCCGCCGGCCACGTTTTGGTCAGCGACGTAAGGAAGGAGACCGCATGCGCACGCGACCTTCTCTGCTCCTGTTCCCCTTGCTGGCCGCGCTGCTCGCGGCGCCGCTCTGGGTGGCGCCCGTGGAGGCCCAGCCGGCTCCGACGGTGTTCGGACCCAAGCCCGCGCCCGTCCAGACCCAGCGTTTCGACGGCCTGGCCGAAGGCCCCTTCAACCGGCTGGTGATCCGGAACGTCATGGTGATTCCGGGCCACGGCGGTCCTCCGACCGGTCCCCACGACATCCTCATCGAGGGCAACGTCATCACCGACATGCGCTCCTTCGATCCGGTAGGGGCCGAGCGGGCGCGGGCGTCCGGGCAGCCGCTCGAGCGGTTGACCGGCGACCGCGTGATCGAGGGAAACGGCATGTACGTGATGCCCGGCATGTTCGATCTCCACCACCACGTGCGCGGCGAGGAGATGCCCCTCGAGTACACCTACTACCTGAAGCTGGCCCACGGGGTCACCACGACGGTGCCGGCCAGCGATGGCCGTGCCGAGCAGATCAACAAGGATCACGCGGCGGCCGAGCGCTACCAGAAACTGGCCCCGCGCATGTTTCCCATCTGGGGCTGGGGCTCGGGCACGAATGCCACCCGCCAGCAGCGGGAGGATCCGGCCGAAGCTCCGCGGATCGCCCGGGAGATGGTCCAGCAGGGCGCCCGCGTGGTGAGCGTGGGCGGCATCGGATGGAGCCAGGAGCTGTTCGGCGCGGTGTGCAAGGCGGTGTGGAATGCCGGCGGGACCACGACGGTGCACCTGCCTCCGTCGACCAACGCCGTGGTGAACGCCGTCGATGCCGCACGGTTGGGCGTCACCTTCATCGAACACCACTACGCCTACGCCGAGTCGGCCCTGCCGCGGAGCACCCAGCTCTTCCCGCGGGACTACGACTACAACAACGAGAACCACCGGTTCCGGGAAGCGGGCCGGGTCTGGGAGGAGGCGGGCTGGAACCCGGAGAACCGCGAGCGGCTGCTCAACGACGTGGCCCAGGCGCTGGTGGACGCCGGCGTCACCATGCTGCCCACGCGCGCGGTGTACGAGGCGAACCGGGACATCCTCCGGGCCCAGGGGCTTCCCTGGCACAAGAAGTACACCCACCAGGCCCTGATGCGGTGGAACACCCCCACGGTGGGGTACCACGGCGCCTATCACTGGGACTGGACCCACGACGACGAGGAGAGCTGGCGCTACGCCTTCGATCTCTGGGCCCAGCTCATCTACCAGTTCAACAAGCGCGGCGGGCGGGTTGCCATGGGCACGGATGACAACTACATCTGGGCCACGGCCGGCTTCTCGAACATCCGGGAGCTCCAGTTGGTTCGAGAGAGCGGGATGCACTCTCTGGAGGTGCTCAAGGCGGCCACCCACAACAGCGCCCAGACGCTCCGCGAGCCGAACCTTGGCCTGGTGCGCCCGGGCTACCTGGCGGATCTGATCCTCGTGGACGGAAACCCGGCGGAGAACTTCCGCCACATGTACTCGTTTGGCGCGATTCGGATGAACGACCGCGGGGAGATGTACCGCAGCCGCGGCATCGTCCACACCATCAAGGACGGCGTGGTCATCGAGAACGCCAAGTTGATGGACGTGGTGGCGCGGATGGTGGCCGAGTCGAAGCGGGGCGCCCCGCCGCTCATCACCGAGATCCCGTTCCTGACCGAGGCGCCGGTGCGGACGACGTCGGGCCGGTGACCTGACCCGGAAACCGGAAAGGAGCGCGACGATGAACGTCCTGCACTGGCGAGCGTTGGCGGTGGCGGTCGTACTCGGCGTCGTCCTCAACGTGGGCCACGAGTGGGCTCCAACCCTCCTCGCCCAGGGTCCGACGGCGGGAGCGACGCCGGCCCGGAGAGCGGGCGAGGGCCTGGGCCCCTTCAAGACCCTCGTCATTCGGGGCGCCCTCCTGATCGATGGCACCGGCGGCCCGCCACGGGGACCGGTGGATATCGTCGTCGAAGGCAACCGCATCGCGGCGATTCGGAGCGCCGGGACGCCCGGGCTGCCGCTGCGGCCGAACCGGCCGCCCGAGAAGGCGGACCACGAGGTTGACGCGACCGGCATGTACGTGCTGCCGGGGTTCGTCGATCTGCACGCGCATGCGGGCGCCTCGGCGAACAAACCCTCGGAGTACTCCTACAAGCTCTGGTTGGCCCACGGCGTGACGACCGTACGCGGCGTGAGCCTCGGGTCCCACGACTGGACGCTGGGGGAACAGCAACGCAGCGCGCGCAACGAGATCGTCGCGCCGCGCATCTTCAACTACCAGCGCCCGGGCGGGGCCTGGGAGGGCGGCGCTCTCGACACCCCGGAGAAGGCCCGCGAGTGGGTGCGCTGGGCGGCCCAGAACGGCGTCGACGGGATGAAGATGGGCGCCGGTGGGCCCGAGATCATGGCGGCGTTGCTCGACGAGGCGAAGCAGCACGGGCTCGGGTCGACGGCGCACCTGGGCCAGACCGGCGTCGCCCAGATGAACGCGATCACGGCGGCCCGGCTCGGCCTCGGCACCGTGACGCACTTCTACGGCCACTTCGAGTCGCTGCTCAAGGACCACGTGGTGCAGACCTGGCCGGTCAACCAGATCAACAACGACGAGCAGCACCGATTCGGGCAGGTGGCGCGGCTGTGGAACCAGATTCACCCGCCGGGCAGCCCCGAATGGAAGGCCTACCTCGAGGAGCACCTGAAGCTCGGGACGACCTTCGACCCGACGATGGCGATCTACTCGGCCAGCCGCGACGTCATGCGGGCGCGCAACGCCGACTGGCACGAGAAGTACACGTTGCCGTGGCTGATGGATCGGTATGAGGCGAACCGCGAGGTTCACGGCTCGTACTGGTACTACTGGACGACGTGGGACGAGGTGGCGTGGAGAAACTTCTACCAGGTGTGGTTCCAGCTCCTCAACGACTACAAAAAGATGGGCGGGCGCGTGACGACCGGGTCGGATTCCTGCTGTATCTATCAGAACCAGGGGTTCGGCTACATCCTCGAGCTGGAGATGCTGCAGGAGGCGGGGTTCCACCCGCTGGAGGTCTTCCAGGCGGCCACGATGAACGGGGCGCTGACGCTGCACGAGCCGAAGGGACGGCCAATCGAGTTCGGCGTGGTGCGCGAGGGGCTGCTGGCCGACATGGTCATCGTCGATCAGAACCCGCTCGAGAACCTGAAGGTGCTCTACGGGACCGGCGCGGTGAAGCTGAACGACCAGACCAGACAGGTCGAGCGCGTCGGCGGCGTCAAATGGACGATCAAGGACGGGATTGTCTACGACGCGAAGAAGCTGCTGGCCGACGTCGCGGCGATGGTGGAACGGCAGAAGCGCGCCAGCCAGACGTCGGGCAGGCGGTAGCCTCGGTGTGACAAACAGCGATCAGTGCTTGGTGCTTGGCGCTTGGTGCGGAATCCCCGACGGCTGTTCCTGCCGGCCACCACCGGTGACGGGAGCGGCGACCGCCCGCGGCGGGACACGGACCAAGGACCAGGCCCAAGCACGCACCAGGAACCAGGAACCAAGAACCAAGAACCAAGAACTGACACTGATATTGGCCAATTGGGGCTACGCGGCGGGTGAATTTCGCGGGGCCGGGTCGTCGGTCGGCCCGAAGACGTACTGGAACAGGATGTCGTCAATCGTCTGGGCGGAGACGGCGGACGGAAGTGCCCGTACGCGCGGGCCGAGCAGCCCGACGCAGTCGCGCAGGCAGAGCGGCGACGCGTAGATCTCGGTGGCGTCGAGTCCGATCGCCGTCATCGCCGCGGCGTCGCCGGCGTGGGCCACGCGAAAGCGGTCCGCGGCCGCCGGCTCGTGCACCGCGGCGAGCAGCCGCCGGAAGGCGTCGGCGCAATCGTCGTCGCGCGTCACGATGGCGCGCACGCCGGCGTCGGGTGGATCCAGCACGCGGGCGGTGGCCTCGGCAAGCCGCACGACGATCATGGCCCGCCCGAACTCGAGCGCCAGGTCGCTCGCGAAGTCCGCGTAGAGATACGTCGTCAGCAGGCAGCGAATCGACCGGTCCGCGGCCAGGCGGGCTCGTACTTCCGACTGCTGCCGGGGATCCGAGGCCAGCAGCACGATCGGCGGATCGAAGCGGAGCCCGTGTCGAATCGACGGTCCGAGCATCGCGAACGACTCGCGGTGGGACAGGAAGCCGAACGTGAAATCCGCCCGAGGCGTGACGCCCGTGTATCGGAGGACCAGCCGCGCGAACTCGTCCGGTCCGACGCCGGTGAGTTGGAGCTTGCGGGCGGTGCGGCTCAGCAGGTCGAAAAGCCAGGCGTCGCGCGGGCGGCGCTCGGGCTCGGGTCCCAGCCGCCTGAGGAAGGTCCCGCTCCGGGGCCGGCCTTCGACGAAGCCCTCGTCTTCGAGCTGCTTGTACAGATTCAACACCGTGGTCGGGGAGATGCCGAGCCGGCGGGCCAGCTCGCGCACCGACGGCAGCCGATCGCCCGGGGAGAGCCGGCCCAGGTAGAAGTCCGAGCGGAGCTGCGAAACCAGCCAGGGCACGCTGCGTGGCGTCCGTCCCGCCGGTAACCGAGTTCCGCGCGCCTGCCGGGCAGCCATGGCGTTTCCTCCCACGGATCCGGATGGGGTCCCGAAGCCGCCGGGAGGCGCACCTGGCGCAGGACACCGGGGCACAGAGCCGTCGCGCCGGGCACCACCACCCGCGAGGAAGAGCATACGGCAGTTCGGCGACAAAGTGTAGCAGTTGGCCCTAAACTGGCTGTCTGCTACTTCCCACCCGAACGCAGACCCGGTAGGCTGCTCGTGGGCACCGGCTTCGGCACGATCGACATCGCTTCGGGGGGGGTGCGGCATGACGACAAACAGACGCGCGTTCCTGCGATTGATCGGCCTTGCGACCGCAGGCGGGACCGTTGGCCTCGAGACGCTGCAGGCGGTGGCACGGGGCCACCTGACCCCGGCATCGCTCGGCCTCGCGCTCGACACGCAGGCGAGCGGGAAGCCCTTTCGGATGACGGAAGCCTGGTATCGCCGACAGATGGCGACGCTGCAGCAGAAGCTGGGGGCGCAGGGGCTGCGGGGCATCATTCTGA
>Ga0326597_10005929_pt1 | contig 16830 bp, 14 predicted proteins | sample RVTome_12_FD_203789 | JGI IMG/M metagenome (GOLD analysis project Ga0326597, IMG submission 203789) | Soil microbial communities from uranium-contaminated site in the Upper Colorado River Basin, Wyoming, United States - RVT100D185 | ecosystem: Environmental > Terrestrial > Soil > Contaminated >...
CGCACGCACTGCTCCGGCAGGACTCGGCGTTGCGCAGTCACATCGTTTCGGTGGGGCTACCGATCGTGACCCCCGACGGTCGCCGCGTCTATCGGGGATGCGGCGTGATCGTGCCGCCGGCGACGGAAGATCCATTGGCGGCCGCGCCGCGCGGCTGGGTGGACCTGCGGCCGGCGCAATTCGGGCAATGGATCCGGCGCGCCGGGGAGATGGTGCGCCAGGCCGCGGATCGGCAGCAGCCCGACCGCCGCACTCAGTCGGGGAGCGACGTCGACTGGACTGCGATCGATCCGGATGCCCCGATCGACCCGGCGGCGTTTGCCACCTGGGTGTTCCGGTTCGAGGATCGGGGAGAGCGGATCAAGCGCTAGGCGGGCCATGGTAGACCTATCGACCCTGGAGCGTTGTCTCGCCACGGTGGGAACCGGGTTCCGTCTCGTGCGGCTGTACCCTCCGACGCACCCGGCGGTGCAGGAGGCGATGCGGCACGTGGAGACCCACTTACCCGGCGTCGCCGCACTCGGCACGATCGAATGGAAGGTCGGAGCCACCGGCATGCACTGGCACGGACAGCACCTACTGCCGCGCAACACGCAGCTCTCCGAGTTCGCGTCACTCTTGTTCGCCCGCGGGGTGCGCGGCATTCAGCTGCAGCCTGGTGTCACGACCGAGCACCTCCTGGCACTGTTCGGGGTGGCGACCGGGACGACCCCGCCGGACGACGCGGCGCTGGGACACGTGACGGTCCTGACGAACCGCCGTCCGAACGCGGGGCGTCCGTCGACGGCGCAGCTGTACCCGACGCTCTCGGACCGTCTGGCGCCGACGACCGAGGCACCAAAGTGGCAGCGTGGGCGCGCGCCGGACGCGCGCCGCTCGACGATGGTGTTCCGCGCGGATGCGCTTCCACCGGACGTCGAGTGTCGTCGGCTGGTGGCCTCGTTGCTCACGGCCGACAGCCCGGAAGGCCTGCGGGGCGCGGCGGAGCGGCTGCAGGGGCTCATCCCGGAGGTGCTCGCGCTGCGGGACATCGCGCTCGTGGCCGAGATCCTGACCGGGCTCGATCGGGCGTTGCCGCGCATCGAGGATGCAGAGACGGTGGAGCGGCTTGGCGCCGTGGGTCAGGCGCTCGCCGAGCCGGCGCTGATCGAGCGGCTCGTGTCCCGGTTGGGAGAGGCCCGCATCCCGCCGACGGAACGGGGGTTCCTGGTGGGGGCGGTGGGCGCGCTCGCCGATCTTTCGATGGGACCGACGCTGCGGGCGTACCTCGCCGCGCCGGCCGAGCTGCGCGAGCCGTATCGTGCGGCGATCCGGGTGGCGGCAGACCGCGCCGTCGAGCCCCTCGAGTCGGCGCTCGCGGACCCCGACGAGAAAGTCGTCGCGGCGGCCGCCCACTTCATCGGGTTAACGGGTAGCCCAGAGGCGATCCCGCTGCTCGCGAGTCTGCTGCGACACGGGGCGGACACGGTCCGGGAGGCCGCGCTGTATGCGATGGCGGAGATTGGTGGGAAAGAGATCGCGCGGCCGGCCGTGGCGGCGTTGCGCGATCCCAGCGCGCCGGTTCGGGCGGCCGCCACGCGGGTGATCGGCGTCGGCGGGGACCCAACGGCGACGCAGGTCCTGGTCCGCCGGTTGGAGCATGAGGAGGACGAAGGGGTACTGGCGGGCATCCTGACGGCGGTCGGCCGGTTGGGGGCGCCGGAGGCCCTCAATGTGCTGGCCAAGTACGCGGAGCCAGGCGGGTTTCTCAAGCGGCGCACTCCGCACCTGCGGGCGGCCGCGATCGAAGGGGTCGGCCACATCCAAACGACGGAGGCCCGGGCGTTGCTCGAACTCTATAGTCACGACAAGGAGCCCACGGTGCGTCGTGCAGCCGAGGCGGCGCTGCAATGACCCCGCGCGCGCAACCGACCACCAACGCGGTACTGGTCGCCGCGATCACTCAGGAAGTCGCGAAGCGGGTGGTGGGGCAGGAGACGATGGTGGAACGACTGCTCGTCGGCCTGCTGACCGGCGGCCATGTCCTGCTGGAGGGCGTGCCGGGCCTCGCCAAGACGCTCGCGGTGCGCACCGTGGCCGAATGCCTGCGCATCAACTACTCCCGCATCCAATTCACGCCCGACATGCTGCCGGCCGACGTGATCGGCACGATGGTGTTCGACCAGCGCACCCAGGAGTTCTATGCGCGGAAAGGCCCCTTGTTCGCCAACCTGGTGCTGGCCGACGAAATCAACCGCGCCCCGCCGAAGGTGCAGTCGGCGCTGCTCGAGGCCATGCAGGAGAAACAGGTGACCATCGGGGGGGAATCCTTCTTCCTGGGCGAGCCGTTCCTCGTCCTCGCCACCCAGAACCCGATTGAGCAAGAGGGCACCTACCCGCTGCCGGAGGCACAGCTCGACCGCTTCATGCTGAAGGTGCGGGTCGGCTATCCGACGCGCGACGCCGAAAAGGAGATCGTCGCGCGTATGGCCTCGGGGCGACCAATCGAGGTCACCCGGATCGCGGATGGTGACGACATCCTCGCGGCCCGCAGCGCCATCGCCGAGCTGTTCATGGATCAGAAGGTGGTGGACTACATCGTAGACGTCGTACGCGGGACGCGGGAGCCTCAGGCCTTGGGGCTCACCGAGCTGAAGCCGATCATCGCATTCGGGGCGAGTCCGCGCGCTTCCATTTACCTCGCCCAGGCCGCTCGCGCCCACGCGTACCTGCGGGGTCGCGCCTACGTTGTGCCCGAGGACGTGCAGGCAATGGCCCTGGACGTGCTGCGCCACCGCGTGCTGCTCACCTTCGAGGCCGAAGCGGAAGATCTGGACGCCGACCGCGTCATCGCGCGGATCCTGGAGGCGGTGCGCGTGCCGTGACGCACGTTCCCGAGCGCCGCCGGGCAGACCGGCCCAGGTTCGGCGGCGGCCGGCGGGCCGTGACGCCCGAGGTCCTCAAGCAGGTCAAGGGCATCGAGCTGCGCACGCGTTCCCTCGTCAACACCCTGTTCACTGGCGAATACCGGTCGGTGTTCCGCGGACAGGGCATCGAGTTCGCGGAAGTGCGCGCCTATCAGGAGGGCGACGATTTCCGGGCCATTGACTGGAACGTCTCGGCGCGGTTCGGGCACCCGTTCGTGAAGAGCTACACCGAGGAGCGCGAGATCACCCTGATGCTCGTGGTGGATCAATCGGGCTCGCTCCACTTCGGGCATCCGCTCTCGAAGGCCGCGCTCGCCGTGGAGGTGGGCGCCGTGCTGGCCCTGGCAGCGGCTCGCCACCAGGATCGCGTGGGCGCGCTGTTGTTTTCCGACAAGGTGGAGCACGTGGTGCGGCCCGCCAAGGGCCGGCAGCACGCGCTGCGGGTGATTCGTGATCTGGTGGCCTTCAAGCCGCGCGGCCGGGGAACCAATCTCGCGGACGCCCTCGGCTTCGCGTCGAAGTTGCTCCACCACCGCGCCATCGTGGCGGTGCTGTCGGATTTCCGCGCGGAGGGCTGGGAGGATCCGCTCGCGCGGCTCGCCGGCGATCACGACATTGTGGCGATCACCATCGACGACCCGCGCGAGCGCGCCTTTCCTGACGCGGGATGGGTGGACTTTTCGGATTCGGAAACGGGCCAGCGGGTGCTCGTCGACACGAGCAACCCCCGGACGCGGGCGCGGCTCCAGGTGGCCGCGGAGCGCCTGGCGCAGGAGCGCGGCCGTAAGCTCACCCAGGCGGGCGTGGACCGGGTCATGCTGCGCACCGACGTGCCGTACGGGGTGCCGCTGCGTCGCGCGTTCGCGGCGCGGGCGCGACGCCTCCAGCGTTGAGCCATGTCGGTCGTCTGGTTGTTGCTCGGTGTCTTGGCATCCGGGGGTCAGGCCTCGGGGCAGAATGAAGGTTGGATGGTCCAGCCGGCCCGGCCCACCGTGGGGGACACGGTGTGGCTCGAACGGCGCTTCCCGTTGCCGGCCGGGTGGCGGCTGCGTCCGGGCCGGCTTGCGGGGAGCGGGGTGGTCGAGCCACTCGGTGATCCGATCATGGAACGCAGCGGCGCGGACTGGATCGTCCGTTATCCGGTGACGGCGTGGACCCCGGGGCCGCACGCGGTCACGATCCCGCCGGTGTGGCGGCTCGGTCCCGACGGGGAGGCTGACTCCCTCGCGGGCGGTACGGCGGCCTTCGAGCTGCGCAGTGTCATACCCGATTCCGTGACTGCGCCGACACCGCGACCGGGCCTCGCGCCGCTCCGACCGGTGCGGCGCGATCCGCGGCCGGTGCTGCTCGCGACGCTCGGGGCGGGAGCGGCGCTGGGCCTTGCCTTGTGGTGGCGCCGCCGGCCGTCGCGGCGTCCCGCGCCGCCGGCCCCACTGCCGCCGGCCGCCGAGGTCGCCGACGCCCGATGGCTCGAGGCTGGTGAGCCCAAGGCCGTCGCGGCGCGCGCCGCCGGGGGACTGCGCGCCGCGCTGGCACGCGTGGTGCCCGAGGCGCACGCCGGCCTGTCGACCGCGGAATGCCTCGCCAAGCTGCAGCTGCATCGCCCGCAAGCGCCGGTCCGCGATCTCGCGGGGGTGCTCGAGGCGCTCGACCACGTCGCGTTCGCGACGGGGTCCGGTCCCGACGTTGCGGCGCTGGCGCGCCGGGCCCGGGCGCTCGCGGAAGGACTGACGCGGTGAGCTTCGCCCGGCCGTGGCTGTTGTTGCTCGTGCTCGCCGTGCCGCTGTGGTGGTGGTGGCGCGCGCGCCGCCTCGCCGTCCTTCCCGGGACGGTGCTGTCCGATGCGCGTCCTGCGACCGGGGTCGCTGAGCGACTGTGGGTCGCCCGGCTGCCGGTCGCGCTGCGCAGCTGTTGCCTCGTTGCCTGGGTGATCGCCGCGGCCGGCCCGCGAGTCGGCGCCGCACGCGCCGAGATCCGGAGCGAAGGGATCTCCATCGTGTTGGCCATGGACCTGTCGAGCAGCATGCTCGCGGAGGATTTCACGCCGAACAATCGGCTCGACGTCGCCAAGCGCACCGCGCTCGATTTCGTGCGGGCGCGCCCTACCGATCGCATCGGGTTGGTGGCGTTCGCCGGTCAAGCGCTGACCCAGGTGCCCGTGACGCTGGATCACGCGGTCGTCGAGGCCGCGCTCCAGGATCTGCACATCGGGGCGCTGGAGGACGGCACGGCCATCGGCACCGGGATCGCCACCGCGGCGAACCGGTTGCGGCGGGCGCCGGGGAAAAGCCGGGTGATCATCGTGCTCACCGACGGCGTCAACAACCGCGGCACCGTGGATCCGCGCACCGCCGCCCATGCGGCTGGGGCTTTCGGCATTCGCATCTATACCGTCGGCGTCGGCACGCGGGGGGAGGCGCCGGTGCCGACCGGGCAAGGCGGGCAGGGGCTCCGCTATCAAATGCTGCCGGTCGAGATCGACGAACAGCTGATGACGGAGGTGGCGACGATGACGGGCGGCCGCTACTTCCGGGCGACTGATTCCGAGTCCCTGCGCCACATTTTCGGCGAAATCAACCGACTCGAGAAAACGACCGTGCAGCACGTGATCTACCGCCGCTTCGACGAGGCGATCCATTGGCCGTTGGCTGTGGGGCTGCTTGCCCTGGCGTTCGAGCTCGTGCTCTCGGCCACCCTGGCGGTGCGCGTCCCGTGATGGCGTTCGACGCTCCGGCGGTGCTCGCGCTCGCGCCCGTGATCGGCGGCTTCGTGTGGTTTGTCGCGGCCTGGGCGCGGCGCGTGCGGCTCCGGCGCGCGGCTCGGTGGTCGCCCGCGACGGCGCGAGTGGCGCGGGACGCGGGACGGTTCGGACCCACGAGCGTGAGTGTGGCCGCGTTTCTGGGCGCCATCGCTCTTGCGGGTCCGCGGTGGGGTGAAGAACGCATCCAGGCGGAAACGCGCGGCCTCAATCTGGTGTTCGCCCTGGACATCTCACGCTCGATGCTGGCCGAGGACGCCGGCGAGTCGAGCCGGCTGGCCCGGGCGTTGCGTGAGGCGCGGCGACTCGCCCAGGATCTCGATGGCGACCGGCTCGGCCTCGTGGCATTCGCGGGGGCGAGCTACATCCTGTCTCCCTTGTCGGTGGACGGATCCGCCCTCATGCTGTATCTCGACGCGCTCGATCCCGACGTCGCTTCGCAGGGGGGCACGGCGCTCGGGCCCGCCTTGCAGATGGGCGGTGAGCTGCTCGGGACCGAGTCGCCGCTCGCCGACCGGGTGCTCGTCGTGTTCACGGACGGGGAGGCGCACGATTCGGCTGGGGCCACGTTGGCGGTCGCGCAGCGCCTCGGCGCCGAAGGGATCCGCGTGATTCTCGTCGCCGAAGGCGGTGGCGTGCCGGCGCGCATTCCGCGGCGCGATGAGCGGGGCGCGCTGTTGGGCTATCAGGAGGACCAGGCAGGACAGGTGATCAGTACGCGTCGCCGGGACGACATCCTCGGCGCCGTGGCCGACGCCGCCCATGGCACAATCGTGGCTGCGGAGCTTCCCGATCAGGCCGGAGCGGTGCGCGATCTGGTGGCGTCGTACAAGCGCAGCCGTTCGACCGCGTCGAGCACCCAACACGGCCGGCCGCGCGGTTGGATCCCGCTGCTCGGCGCGGTCGTCATTCTCTTGGGACAGGCTCTCTCGCGGCGCACGGCGGCGCTCGTCGCCCTGCTCGGCGTCGTGTCGCTCGCGGAGGCGTCGGCGGCGCAGGCCCAGACGTCTGCCCAGCGACGGTCGGCGGCCGAGCGGGCCTGGGACCGCGGTGACTCCACGGCCGCACGTAACGAGTATCTCGCCGAACTGGGGCTGCGTTGCCTGGTGTGTCCCCTGGGCTTGGGGGACCTCACGGTGGAAGGGGTTCCTACGCGCGGGAACGACGACACGGCCTGGTTCAACGCCGGGACCGCCGCCCTTGCGGCAGGCGACCTGGCGACCGCGCGCGGCGCGCTTGCTCACGCCTCCGCGTCCCTCGATCCGGAAGTGCGCTTCCGCGCGCTGTACAACGAAGGGCTACTGGCCCTGCGCGCGGCGCAGATCGACAGCGTGAACCGCGACGCGCACCTCGGCGAGGCCGAACGGGCGTACCGCGAGGCCCTGCTGTTGCAGCCGGGCCACCGCGCATCGAAATGGAACCTCGAGCTCGCTCAGCGCCGCCGCGCGCGGGGCGGCGGCTCGAGCCAGCGCCCGCCGTCCGGTGGGCAGGGCGGGCAGCCGCCTGGCGCGCAGGGGGCGCCGCCGCCGCCCAGTGGCGCGAGTGGGCAGGCGATGACCCAGGCCCAAGCCGAGGAGATTCTGCGCTCGATTGGCCACGAAGAGCTGCGGACACGCCGCGATCGCAGCGGACGGGTGCGCCGCGCGGGCGAGCCACGGGTGAAGGACTGGTGAGCGCCGTCTCTGTGGCTGTCGCGTTGCTCGTCCAGGGACCGGCCCTCGACGTAACGGCGACCGTGGATCGAGCGCGGCTCACCGTGGGCGAACAGCTGGTGCTCACGATCCAGGTGCGGGCGCAAGCGCCGGACATACCGCGGGTGGAGTTGCCGACGCTCTCCGGGTTCGCGGTGCTGGGCTCTCGCGAGGCGACGGAGGTGTCGCTCGAGGGGAGCGATGGCACGACGCGCGCCATGGTGCGGGCCCTCACACTCCGAGCAGAGCGTCCGGGGACGCTGATCATCGGACCCGTGCGGGTGCGCGTGGGGGCGGCGGAGGCGGCCACCAATCCGATCACGATCCTGGTCGAGAACGCTGCGGCGTTTCCCGCGACGACGATCACCCCGCTGGCGCGCGCCCTGCTCGCCGCGGCGCGACCCCCGGCACGAACTGACCAGGTCGCGCTGACGATTGTCGTTCCCACGGACACCGTGCGGGTCGGGCACCAGCTCGATCTCCTGGTGGCAGCCTGGTTCCCTCGCGCGATGCGCGAACGCCTGCGTCGCGCGCCGCTGCTCATGCTGCAGACCCCTGAGGACGTCTGGGCCTATCCCCCGTCCTCCCCGTCCGCTGTGGTCCTGTCGCGCCAGCTACAGGGCCAATGGATGGACCTCTACGCCGTCCACCAGGTGCTGTTTCCGCTCACGGCGGGTCGCATCGTTGTGCCGCCGGCGTCGGTCGAGTACGCGGTGCCGGTGAGCTTTTCGTTCTTCAGCACTGAAGAGCGCTACTCGCTGACGACCGATTCGGTCGCGATCCTGGTCCAGCCGCTTCCCGGCGCCGGCCGGCCGTCGGACGATCAGGGGGTCGTTGCGCAGGATCTGCGCCTGGACGTCGCCATGACTCCCGCCGAGGCCCGGGTCGGAGAGCCGCTCGAGGTAGCCGCGACGCTGCGGGGGACGGGGAATGTGTCGCTTTGGCCCCCCCCGCCGATGCGGTGGCCGGCGGGGTTTCGGGCCTACCCCGAGGAGACGACCGTGGAGATCGAGTCGCGAGACGGTCGCGTCGCGGGTAGCAAGCGGTTCCGCTACCTCGTCGTGCCGGACTCCGCCGGGAGTTTCCTGTTCGCGGAAGTGCGCTACCCGTTTTTCGACCCTGCCGCCCGGGCGTACCGTGTGATCGACATCGCCCCGCGCTCGCTCGTGACGGCCCAAGGCGCCGAACCGCGCGCGGCCCGCGCGCTGCCGCCGTTGCTCACGTCGAGTGGGCCGGCGTGGACGAGCCGGCTGGCGCGCGCGCTGACGCCGTGGGGGTGGGTCGCGATCGTCGTGCTGCCGCCGCTGGGGCTGTGGTGGATCCGTCGGCGGCGCACGGCGCCGACGCGACCGGCTGCCCCGGCCGTCGAGCTGACGCGGCTGGGGCGGCTCGAGCGGGAGTTCGCCGCGCTGCTGACGGCGCATGTCGCGGATGCGGCGACGCGCGACGGCATGAGTCTGTCGCGTGCGTTGCGGGCCGCGGGGGTGGATCGCGCCGTGGCCGATCACGTGAGCCGGCTGCGAGACCGGTTGCGCGCCGCGCGCTATGGGCCACGCAGAGCGGGTGACCCGCTGGAACTAGCCGCCGAGCTGGAACAGGTGCTGCGCGTGCTCCAGTCCGACGGCCGCGGGGTTCGTCGGCACCGGATGACGACGGGGCTCGCCATGGTGCTGCTGGCGCACGCAGGCGGGGCGCTTGGGGTGCGGGCGCAGGGAACGAGCGCCGAGGCCCTGTACCGAGCCGGCGCGCTGCGCGCCGCCGCCGATTCCTTCGCCGCCCGGGCCGCGAACGACACGCTGAACCCGACGCACTGGTATCACCTGGGGGCAACGCTCTATCGGACCGGGGCGGATGGGAAAGCGATCGCTGCCTGGACCGTCGCACAACGGCTGGCGCCGCGGAACGACATCATCCGGCGCGCCCGCCAGCTGCTGCCCGCGGTCGACGAATCGAGCGAGATGCTGTTGCAGGTGGGGCCCGCCACCCCGGGCGAGTGGGCGCTCGTCGCGGCCGCCTGCTGGATCGGCTGCTGGCTCCTCCTGGGGCTCAGCCGCCGGCGCATCTTCGCCCTGGTACTCGCTGCGCTCGCGGTGGCGGCCCTCGTCTTGGGACAGATCGAACGCAGTCACCGGGCGCGTCCCGTCGCGGTGATCGTGAGCCCGGGCACCGCGCTGCGCGCGGCTCCCTACGGTGTGGCGACCGCGAGCGCCACTCTCGAACACGGCGCGGCCGTGCTCGTGGTGGACGCCTTCGCCGGCGGGCGATGGCTGCGCGTGCAGCGCCGCGACGGGATCAATGGGTGGGTGCTCGCTGCGCAGGTGGTCCGACTGTGAGCGACTGCATTGCGGTGCTGCCGGGGCACGTCGCCGACCAGATCGCCGCGGGGGAGGTCGTCGAGCGACCGGCTTCGGTCGTGAAGGAGTTGGTGGAAAACGCGCTCGATGCCGGCGCCCGCGCGGTGCGGGTGGAGCTCGAGGACGGCGGGCGCTCGCTGATACGCGTCAGCGACGACGGGGAGGGCATGTCGCCAGAGGATGCGCGCCTGGCGCTCCAACGCCACGCGACCAGCAAGATCCGCGCGGCCGCAGATTTGGTCGGCGTCGGGACGTTCGGGTTCCGCGGCGAGGCGCTTCCGGCCACCGCTTCCGTGTCGCGCTTCGAGCTCGAGACATCAGCGGACGGGGTGAACGGCATCCGACTGCGTGTCACCGGCGGCACGCTGGACGGCGCCGAGCAGGCGGTGCGCCAACGCGGCACGACGGTCACGGTGCGGGGCCTGTTCTTCAATACGCCGGCGCGCCGCAAGTTTCTCCGTGCCCCAGCGAGCGAAACGCGCGCCGTGACCGAGGCCATCACCGCACTGGCGTTGACGCGCCCCGCCGTCGCCTTTACGCTCACGAGCGACGGTCGCGTGTTGCTCGACGCCGCCTCCGCGGCACGACCGATCGACCGGATCCATGCCCTCTGGGGCCGCGAGCTCGCCGACACGCTGCTGCCGATCGCCCACCGCCACGGCACCCTCGAAATCACGGGGTTCGCGCAGCGGCCCTCCCAGGCCCGGCCTGCGGGCCGCAAGGGGTACGTGTTCGTGCGCGGGCGCCCGGTGAAGGATCCGTTCATCCTGCGGGCGGCGGAGGCCGGGTATCGCTCGACGATCGCGCCGGGTGATCGGCCCAGCCTCATCCTGTTTCTGGACCTTCCTGGAGACGCGGTGGATGTGAACGTCCACCCCGCCAAGGCCGAGGTGCGGTTTCGCGATCGGTATCTCCTGGAGCAAGCGGTAGGGGATGGGGTGCGGGCGGCGCTCGCTCCGCTCGAGGCCGCGGCGACGCTCGTTCCGGGCTCCGCGTCCGGCGTCGGCCCGCCGGGGCTCGAAGCCGCCCCATGGGAGGGGACGGGGATGATCCCCGCCGGCGTCCCCACCGATCTGTTCGCGGTCCAGCCGTTCGGCGAGCGGCCGCGTGGGCCGGACCTGTTACAGGTATTCGATACCTATCTCCTGTTTCAGACCGACGACGGCGTCGTCATCGTGGACCAACATTCTGCCCATGAGCGCGTGCTGTACGAGGGCGTAATGCGCCAGCTGAGTGGTGACGGCGCGCCGGCGCAGCGCCTGCTGTTGCCGTTGACCCTGGAGTTCACGGGCCCGGAGCTCGAAGCGATCGACGCCCATCGCGAGCTGTTGCAGCGCGTCGGGTACGAGCTCGAGCCGTTCTCGGGGCGCACGGTGGTGGTGCATACCGCGCCGAATCCGCACCCGCGGTTCGAGGCAGCGCGGTGCCTGCAGGAGCTGGTCGTCGACCTGGCGGGTGGCCGCTTTGGCGGCTGGGCCAATCGACTTGAGCGCTTCGCGGCCACGTTCGCCTGCCGGGCGGCGATCAAGGCCGGTCACCATCTGGATCCCGACGAGGCGCGCGAGCTCGTGCGCCGTCTGCTGGCCGCGACGTTGCCCGCGCACGACGTCCACGGGCGGCCCACCATCGTCCAGCTGCCAAAGGGGGAGCTTGAGCGGCGCTTCGGTCGGGCGTGACCTGCGGCGGCGACGCCATATCTTGGCGTTCATGACCGCGTCACGTCCGCTCACCCCGGTGCTCGTCGGCCCCACGGCCGTCGGCAAGACGGCCGTGGCGGCGGCGCTCGCGGAACGGATCGCGCTCACGGTCATCTCGGCTGATGCGCGGCAAGTGTACCGCCGACTCGATATCGGCACCGCCAAGGCGCATCCCGAGCTGCGCGCGCGCGTGCCGCATCTCGGCATTGATCTGGTCGAGCCGGGGGAACGCTACAGCGCGGGTCGGTTCGCCAGCGAAGCGGCGGGCTGGCTCACGGCCGTGCGCGTCGCGGGGCGGTTGCCGCTCATCGTGGGAGGAACGGGTTTCTATGTGCGCGCGCTTGCGGACGGATTGTTCCACGAGCCTCCGCTCGACGCGGATCGGCGCGAGCGGCTGCGGACGTGGGCGACCGAGCTCGAAGGTGGCGCGCTGACGCGCTGGGCACTGCGCCTCGACGCCCGATTCACGGGAGGCGGACGGCAACGTGCCACGCGGGTGCTCGAGGTGGCGTTGCTCACCGGGCGGTCGCTTTCGTTGTGGCAGCAAATGGCGCGTGCGACGGGCGCCATGCGGCCGTGGTACATTGTGCTGACCCTGCCGCGGGAGCTGCTGCGTCGCCGGATCGCCGAGCGGGTGGACGCCATGCTCGCCGCCGGGCTGGTGGAGGAAGTGCGCGCTGAGCTCGCGCGTGGCACCGCCCCCGACGCTCCGGGCCTCGACGGGGTCGGGTATCGCGAGACGGTCGCTATGCTCGCGGGTCGCCTGCCGGCGGCGGACCTCCGCGACGCCATCGTCCGGGCGACGCGGGCGTATGCAAAGCGGCAGGAGACGTGGTTTAGAAACCAACTGCGCTATCAGCCGTCAGCCATCAGCCGTCAGCCAGAGGCCGTGTGGATGCTAGATGCAACGAAGACCGCGGCGGAGTTGGCGGACGCTATCACCAGTCGTTGGCACACCGTCAAAGCTGATAGCTGATAGCTGATAGCTTACAGCATGCGCATCGGCATCACCCTCTACCCGACCTACGGCGGCTCCGGCGCCGTGGCCACAGAGCTCGGGCTCGAGCTCGCGCGCCGCGGCCACGAGGTGCATTTCATCTCCTACGCGAGCCCGTTTCGGCTCCGTGGCGTGACCGAGCGCGTGACGTTCCACGAGGTCGTCCCCGCCGACTATCCCCTGTTCGAGCATTCGCCCTACGCCTTCGCGCTGGCGGTCAAGCAGCACGAGGTCGCGCAGCGCGAGGAACTTCAGATCATGCACGTGCACTACGCGATCCCGCACGCGGCCACGGCGTGGCTCGCGAAGCAGATGCTCGCCGAGGAGCGAGATTTGAAGATCGTCACTACCCTGCACGGCACCGATATCACGTTGGTCGGTAGGGATCCGTCGTACTTCAGCCTCACCAAGTTCTCGATCGAGCGCTCGGATCGGGTGACGGCCGTGTCCACCTATCTTCGCGAGGAGACATACAAGACGTTCGGATGCGACGGCTGCGAAGTGCACGTCATTCCCAATTTCATCAATCCGGCGGAGTACTACCCGGCCACCGATCCCGCCACGCGCTGCTCGCTGGCGCCCCCCGATCACCGCGTGCTAGTCCACGTCTCGAACTTCCGCCCGGTGAAGCGGCTGCTGGACGTGGTCCGCGTGTTCGCCGGCGTGCGCAAGGAGCTCAAAGCCAAGCTTGTGCTGGTCGGAGACGGGCCCGACAGCGACGCGGCGCAGCGCGAGGCGGCGCGCTTGGGCGTGAAGCGGGATGTCCGCTTCTTCGGTCGCGTGGACGACATTGCCGATCTGCTCCGTGGAGCGGATCTATTTCTGCTCCCGTCCGAGACGGAATCTTTCGGCCTAGCCGCCCTGGAGGCCATGGCGTGCGGCGTGCCGGTGGTCGCGAGCAACGCCGGCGGCATTCCGGAGGTCGTGGCCGATGGGGAGACGGGGTTTCTCGCGCCTGTGGGCGACGTGACCACGATGACGAATCGGGCGCTCGAGGTGTTGCGCGATCCGGCGCGTCTCGAGACGTTTCGACGGGCCGCCGTCGCCCGCGCGGCGGAGTTCTCGGCGGACAAGGTGGTGCCGCTCTACGAGCGGCTGTACGAGGACGTCCTGCGTGATTAATGGGTGGCGGCTCGTCCGCGGACACAATCTGGTGATCGCCGCGGCGGGTGTCCTGGCCGGTGGGTGGATCGCGCTGGGCCACGTGGCTTTCCCCAACCTGCTCGTGTTCGCGGCGATCTCAGGGATCGGTCTGGGCATGGCCGGCAACGTCGTGAACGACCTTCAGGACGCCGCTGCGGACCGTGTCAATCATCCCGGAGGCGAGCGGCCGCTTGCGGCAGGACGGATCACGCGCGATGCCGCGCACCTGCTCGTCTGGCTCGGCTTGCTCGTGGGACTCGCTGGGGCCGCGCTGGTCTCCGGGACTCAGCTCCTCGTGGGGATTGCGGTGTTGGGCCTGATGCTCCTGTACTCACCCGTGCTCAAACACGCGGGGTGGCCCGGCAATCTGGCCGTCGCAGCCATCGCCGGCCTGCCGCCGTTCTACGGGGCGCTCAGCGTCGGGCGGCCTGGTGCCGGGCTCGTGCCGTGGGCCCTGGCGGCGTGGCTTCACCTGGGGCGCGAGCTGGTCAAGGATTTGCAAGACGAAGCGGGGGATCGTCAAACGGGCCGGCGCACGCTCCCGATCCGGATCGGCCGACCCGGGGCCGTGCGCGTCGCCTGGTGGTTCTGTGTCGCCTTCGTGCCGTGGGCGTTTGTGCTCCCGACGCTGGCGACGTATTCCGGTCTCTACTATCCGATCGCGGCCATTGCCGGACTGGTCGTCATGCTGGCCGCCACTGCGCTACGGCGCGACCGGCTCGCGGCAGCGAGCGGGCGGCTCAAGGTCGCGATGGTGATCGGGTTGGTGGCTCTCGTGGTGGGGAGGGTGGTGTGAACTACTGGCAGGCGGTGGTGCTGGGACTGGTGCAGGGGCTGACGGAGTTCCTTCCCGTGTCGAGCTCGGGTCATCTCGTGCTCGCCGAGGCGCTGGTCGGCTTCACGCCGCCGGGCGTGTTCGTCGAGGTCGTGCTGCATGTCGCGACGCTCGGTTCGGTGCTGCTCGTGTACGGGCGCCGCTTGTGGGAGCTTGCGCGCGGCCTGCTGCGCTGGTCGCCCGACCCTGTGCGGTACGTGGTGTTGCTCGTGGTGGCGACCATCCCGGCAGTCGTGGTCGGCCTGTTCTTCAAGAGCGCGATCGAAGCCCGGTTCCATTCGCTGCCCTCGCTCGGGGTCGAGTTCATCGTGACCGGCATCATCCTGTGGTCCACCCGGTGGTTCAGTGGCGACCGCCAGGTCCCCGGTCTGGGTGGGGCATTCGGCATCGGTCTCGCGCAGGCGTTCGCGATCCTGCCAGCCATTTCTCGCTCTGGCACGACGGTCGCCATGGGGATGTGGCTCCGGATGGCTCCCGCCGCCGCCGCGGAGTTCAGCTTTCTCCTTTCGGTGCCGGTGATCGCCGGGGCCGCCCTGCTCGAGGGGCGTCACGCCACGGTCAATCTCGCAGAGGTCGGGCTCGGGCCGTTGCTGGTGGGCTTCGTGGTCTCATTCGCAAGTGGTGTGTTTGCCATTCGGTTCCTGGTGGCCTTGCTGCGCCGCGGCCGCTTCTACGCGTTCGCGCCGTATTGCTGGGTGCTGGGGATTCTCACCATCGTGTACGCGTTGTGGCGGGGGTAACGCTCGATGGCGTTCCGGCCGCCGTGCTGGCGCGTCGCTGGGGGGTGCCGCGCTGTCACCTGGCGGAGCAGGTCGGCTCCACGCTCGATATGGCCCACGACCTGGGGGAGAATGGAGCGCCCGCCGGCACGGTGGTCGTCGCCGGGGAGCAGACCGCCGGGCGGGGTCGCGACGGACGGGTGTGGCATTCGCCACCGGGCGGGGTGTGGCTCGCCGTACTGTTGCGCCCGTGCGCCGCGGCGCTCGGCATTGTGTCGATCCGCGCCGGCCTGGTGCTCGCCGATGTCGTGGACGAGCTGATGGGCGCAACGGTCGCGCGCCTCAAGTGGCCCAACGACGTGCTGCTCGAGGATCGCAAGCTCGCCGGTGTGCTGTGCGAAGGACGCTGGCAGGGCGACGCGCTCCAGTGGCTTACGGTCGGTCTCGGCGTGAACGTCGCCAACGTCATCCCAGAGGCATTGCGCGGCACCGCGATCGCGCTTGCCGAGCGGCTTCCCGGCGTGCGCCGCCTCGACCTCCTCGATCGCCTGGTCCCCGCGTTGCCTCGGTTGGCGACACACCACGCCGGCCTCACCGAATCGGAATGCGCCGCGTATGCCGGGCGTGATTGGCTGCGGAACCGTGAGCTGCGGCACCCCGTCGCCGGCCGGGCAGTGGGCCTGCGCGCCGACGGCGCGCTCCTCGTCGAGACCGCTGCCGCGCCGACAGCGGTGCGCGAAGGCCACGTAGAGCTGGCCTGACGCGACGTCTTCCTGTCGGGCCGAGCCACTTCTTCCTATCTTAGCGGCCGATGCTGCTTGCGCTCGACGTTGGCAACACGGAGACCACTGTTGGCCTGTTTCAGGGCGAACAGCTGGTCGGCCATTGGCGGCTCACTACCACCACCGCGCGCACGCCGGACGAGTGGGCCGCGCTGCTATCGGCGTACCTGGTGAATGCCGGGCATTCCCCATCCGGGGTGCGGGCCGCGGTCGTCGCGTCGGTGGCGCCACTCGTGACCCAGAGTCTGTGCGATGGGCTGGCCGCGGCGACCGGCGTGACCCCGGTGTTGGTTGACGCCCGCTCGAAGCTGCCGATCCGCCTCGAAGTCGACGAACCGCTCACAGTGGGTGCCGACCGCGTCGTCAACACGCTGGCCGCGGCCCACTTGTTCAAGCGCGATACGATCGTGGTGGACTTCGGCACCGCGACGACGTTCGATTGCATCACCGCCGACGCCCGATTCATCGGGGGCGTGATCATGCCGGGGATCCGCACCGCGTCCGACGAGCTGGTCCGCCGAACCGCCAAACTCCCCGCGACCGAGCTCACGCCGCCGGAGCGGGTGATCGGGAAGCGGACCGAGGACTGCATCCGAGCGGGCGTGTTGTGGGGCACGGCCGACGCCGTGGACGGTATCATTCGCCGCATCCGCTCCGAGTGGCCCGAGCCCGGGGGCGTCCCTCACGTCGTGGCGACTGGCGGTCTCGCGCCCCTGGTGGCCCCGCTGACCAGGGAGATCGAGTCCGTCCAGGCCGACCTCACCCTCGTGGGGCTACGCCTCGCCGCCCAGGCGCTGGGGCTTGGCTGGTAGGGTGGGGTGGTAGGCGCTAAATTAGGCCCGTCCAACCGGATACCGAGGGGGAGTTGAGCATGTCCACCAGTGCCGTGGCGACGACGGATCGATCCGATTTCCGCAACGTGCTCGTCAGTGGGACCAAAGTGGGTGT
>Ga0326597_10005930_pt1 | contig 16828 bp, 15 predicted proteins | sample RVTome_12_FD_203789 | JGI IMG/M metagenome (GOLD analysis project Ga0326597, IMG submission 203789) | Soil microbial communities from uranium-contaminated site in the Upper Colorado River Basin, Wyoming, United States - RVT100D185 | ecosystem: Environmental > Terrestrial > Soil > Contaminated >...
CGGCCCAGACGAACGCTCCGCCGAACCGCCGTCTCGCCTTTCCAGCCATCTCTCCGACCCAACGGCTAACCGGCGGTTCAGCGGAAACAAAATTATTTCGAAGTAATTCTCGGACAGGCTCCTAGGGTATTTCGAGGGATTGGATTCGGAGCGTGGGATGGCGTGGCGGGCGGCGGACTCGCTGGCCTTGCGGAGTTTTCTGCGGATCGGACTGGACGAGGCGCCGCCGGATCACTCGACGATTTCGCGGACGCGGCGGCTGATCGACGTAGAGACGCATCGAGAGGTGTTCACCTGGGTGCTGGGGGTATTGGCGGAGAGAGGATTGCTGCAGGGCAAGACGCTGGGGATCGACGCGACGACGCTGGAAGCGAATGCGGCGCTGCGCAGCATCGTGCGGCGGGACAGCGGGGAGAGCTATCCGGAGTTTCTGACCAAGCTGGCGCAGGAATCGGGCATCGCGACGCCGACGCGGGAAGAGTTGGCGCGGCTGGACCGGAAGCGGGAGAAGAAGAGTTCCAATCAGGATTGGGAGCACCCGCACGATCCCGACGCGCGGATCACGAAGATGAAGGACGGGAGCACGCATCTGGCGCACAAAGCGGAGCACGCGGTAGACCTGGAAACCGGAGCGGTGGTGGCGGTGACGGTACAAGGAGCCGATCAGGGGGACACGACGACGCTGCAAGAAACATTCGTGGAAGCAGCCGAACAGTTGGAGGCAGTGGGGAAAGAACCGGCGGCGGATGAGCAGATGAATGCGCAGGGACTCGAAGAGGTGGTGACGGACAAGGGTTATCACAGCGGTGCAATGCTGGAGGACCTGCGAGCGATCGGCGTGCGGTCGTACATTCCGGAGCCGCATCGGGGAACACAACTCATTCCACAACGATGTACTTTCAATTCTCGCTCAACGTGTCGCTGTGATGACGACGCGGACGCGGCCTTGGCGTCGTGATCGCGGTGTTCGCTTCACGACGATTTCGACATCCCGGCCAAGCAAAGTCAGAAAGTGCATTAGCCGTTCGGCGGAGAAACCAGAAAGCTGGCCACGCAAAAGACGTGAGATTTTCGGCTGATCAATCCCCAGCATGCGGGCTGCACGAGCTTGGGTGAGTCGTCGTGCACGAATGGCTTCAGCTATCCGAATAGCAAGGTCAGTTCTGGCAAGACGCTCTTCCGGGTTGGGAAGCCCGATGTCAGCGAAGACATTGCCGCTGCTTTCCTCCACTTCGATTGCTCTGGTCATAGTAGTGCTCCCTTCTGATTCTCTAGCCATCGGGCATGCTCTTCCTCGGCTCGTTTCAGACGCGATTTGATCAGATCAACCTCCGATTTAGGCGTCTCAATTCCGGCCTTCGACTTCTTCTGGAAGGCATGCAGAGCATATATGCGCCCGGCCAGTCGGACCGTGTAGACGGCTCGATACGTATCACCGGCGTGGTCCTCCACGATCTCAAGAATTCCCGCACCGCCGAAGCCTCGAAGGGGCTTCGCATTAGAATGTTTTCCGCCCTGTTGTGCCACATAGAGCGCAAAACCAATCGCGTCCTTGACCTCTTCTGGAAAAGAGGAGAGGTCTGTCCTGGCGCTCCCGATCCAAACGACCGGTTTGATGCTGATCGAAGCAGTCATTTTGGATATTATGCCTAAACGAGCATAGAAAGCAAGGAGTCCGTGCTCGTGGATGTTAAACGATTTTGGGAACCGATCGGAGAACAAGTTGGGAACAGAATACCCCGGAACAGGGTAGAAAACGGGGTATCAGGGAACAGCTAAGTTATTGAAAGGCAAAGACGGGCTATGTTAAAGTTTTCCTCCGGAACCAAAGGTCGGAGCTCAAATCCGCTGCCCGCAACCAAATCCTTCAATGCGTTAGAGCCGCACTCAAAGAATCGTTTAGGTTCGCTGGGGTTCGCACTGCACTCTTGGAGAAAAGTATGTTCGGACTCCTCGCGCCAGCTGCTCCAAGGGAGCGGCTCCCCCTGAATTGGCATGTGAAATCGTACCTCGTTTACCTCGATAAGCCGAACGGCAAATTGGAGCGACTGAAGTCAAAAGACTTACTGAACCAGAAAAGAGCGCCTTGGGCGCCTAAGTCATTAATAATCAATCGACATCCAATTTCCCAAGCTGGACGTCGCGGGTTCGAGTCCCGTCTCCCGCTCCATCTTTTTCAATAACTTGGTGTCAGTCCTCATAATCAATGGTTCAGTTGGAGTCCAGTTAATTACATCACCGGTCCAGTCCGATCTTCCGGGCTGCCGTCGCGTGGGTGTGGCGCCAGCACCAGGTTTTTTATTCGGGCACCTGGAACACGACGAAGGAGACTCTGTATGTGTACGATGCCTTCGGGAAACTGGCGGCGGGGACTGCGTCCAGCCTTTGCGCTCCTCGCCCGATGGCTCATCGCGAGCCGCAAAGCGTGTGAGCGCAGTGCCGACGGCAGCCCATGCTGTGGAGCACGCGGCTGGTTAACGACGAGAATGGGGTGGCCAAGGCGCGGTTTGATTACTTCCCGTTCGGGCAGCCGATCATGTTCGGGCAGCCGATCATGGCCTCTGGCTCGACGGGACGCGGCGACGGGCTGTGCGACCGTCGTGCTATCCCCAGGACGTGGTTACGCCTCCGGCGGTCAGCCAGCGGTTCACGGGGATGCAGCACGATTTTGAGACGGGCATGGACTACTTTACGCGCGCGCTACTACAGTGGAGCCGAGGGCCGTTTCACCGGCGCGGACCTGCTGCTGATCGACCAATCTCCCCCCGACCCGCAAAGCTGGAACCTGTACAGCTACGTGCGCAATAACCCGTTAATTATGTCGATTTAGATGGGCACCAATGCGGCAGAGAGGATGGGAGTCCTTGTCCGCCACCCCCCCGGGGGCATCGACCGGTGGGTTTTGAGGACCAACGATGTTTCTGACGAAACGCACCGGCAACTTCCATGTGGAGCAAACTCCCTACAGAGTCTCTGCGCAATACTCTGGACAATAACTCCGGCTGAGAACTACTGCTTGCCAAGCTGGACCAGCCGTCGCCGCGCATCGGCGGAGGCAGGAAAATCTGGCTTAAGGTCCAAGGCCTTCTTCAAAGCAGTCGCCGCCTCACGGTTCTTGCCCGCCTCGGCGTAGACCAGTCCGAGGTGGTAAAAGACGTCCGGATCGGAAGGGCTGAGACTAGCCGCTTTATTCAAAGCGAGCGCTGCTTGGTCAAGTTCACCGCGGGCGCGGTAAACCCATCCCAGGGTATCCTGGAATTGCGCAATCTGAGGTTGTAAGGAGACTGCCTTCTTCGCCCAAGTCACGGCTTCGTCCAAGTTCACTCGACGTTCTGCTGCTTCGAAGGCAAGATTGTTGTAGGCGATAACCTGCGAAGGGTCGATCCCAATGGCGGACAGATAGGCCTGTTTTGCTTCGGCTGCGCGGTTATGTCGCTGGTGGATAACGCCAATCTTTACGTAGGCCGGAGCAAATTTCGGTCCCACTTTAAGGACTGCTGAATATTCGGCTAGGGCGCTGGCATCTTTCCCTGTGGCCTCAAATACCTCACCACGCCCCATGTGCGCGGGAATGAACTCGGGTTGCACCTTGAGGGCTTCCGAAAAGCTTTGGAGCGCCTTATCCAGCTCCCGGCGCTGCATGTAAAGAACACCGAGAGCCTGCAGCGGCAAGGGATTGCCCGGCTCCTGGCGCCCGGCTTCCTGGAATTCCCCCTCCGCCTTCGCCGTCTCCCCGGAGGAAGCCAGAGCCACCCCTAAGCTGTAATGAGCGCCAGGGACCCGGGGATCGAGGCCGATCGCCGCACGATAAGCCTGCATGGCCTTCGCAGGATTATTCATCCCTGCCAAATACAGGTCCCCCAACTCCACCTGGGGAAGAGCTGCGGAGCTAGGCTCCAGAGAAATGGCTTTCTTGAAGGCAGCCTCGGCCTCGCCGAATCGCTTCTGCGAAGCGAGGTACCTGCCCCAAGACCTTTGCACGGCTGGGTTCTGCGGAGCTAGGGTCAGCGCCTTTTGAAGATATTCTGCTGCTTCGTTCTTTTGGCCTTTCCGGACGGTCACGTCAGCTAAGCCCACAAGCGCGCTCACTTGGTCGGGCTTCAGCTTTAGGCTCTCTCGAAATGCAGCGTCAGCCGCCTTCAGATCACCCTGGATGAGACTAGCGAGGCCTTTTTTCAGTTGAATCTCGGCAAATGTCTCCTGAGGCGTCGCCTGCTCCTGGTTAGCCTTCGGGTTAGTTAGGAATATTGTGTCTGCCCAGGATGGAAGAACCCCGACCGCACTCAGTACAACAATGCTCCATCCCAACAAGAAGTATCTTCCGGTCAGCATACAATTTACCTTTCTGTGCGCAACGATGCACCTTCCCTCTCCGGAAAGGTGCGTCGCTGCTTGGTTAAACTGTCAGGCTCAAAGGCAATCAGCCGATGATCTTGCGCCGCAACTTGGCAACAGCTCCGATCAGCCCGCTGCCTAACAGAATCAGGCTAGAGGGCTCCGGGATCGGGTTCGTGTTCGGCGGCGGTGCGTTGAATCCCGCTTCGCCGGTAACATGGAAGACCATCAGGAAGATGTTATCGTCGTCGGACGGGTTCTGAGTGAAAATGTTAATAGCCGTGTCGCCATCGGTAATCTGGGGGACAATGTTGTAGCGCTCGTGGTCGTCCGCATAGGACGGGAGGGAAGGCGAGAACGGATCATCGTCACCGCCCACGGTGATCAGGCTGCCATTGGCATCCTGAGCTCCGTCGTCATTGCTGCCGGCGTTCTCAGTAATCGTCGTGCCATTCACCTTAATCGTCGATCTCTGATCCGATGCCTGGCCGCAGCAACTGAACCCGTCCCCAATTCTCATCTCGGCAAAGAAACCCAGGTCGGCAGGATGCAGCGGGTCCGCGAAGTTAATGGCGGTGTTATCGCCGCCAGAGGCGGAGAAACCATCGAGGATTCCCACGGAGGCATCAGGCAGAGCCGCATTGGAATAAACCACCACTAAAGCTTCCCCGTCCTGACCAAAGTTCGTCTCCGTAACCGCGAAGCTGTAAGTGCCGCCCGGACCCCCATCAATAAGTGGTTTGATAATGCTCGTGACATCAGCTCGCGCGGAAGCCAAAGAGGGGATACTGGTGTTTTGCACCAGGGGACCGTAGGCAACTGCAGATCCGGCTAGAGTGCCGCCGGGAGCAGAAGGGAAGTTGAGGGTCGCAGTGTACAAATAGGCAGCCAGAACGGTCGAGCCGAATGGTACAAAGGCTTGAATACTGCCGCTCTGACTAGTACTTCCAAAACCGTCCGTTGAGACTGCTACATTTCCCGTAAAACTGTTGAACGTAGTGAGGCTGGCCTGCGCGGGTTTGACTAGCGTCAACGCGATCAGGGCCGCTATCACAACGACTACTGCTGTCCGCATACGCATGTTGATTACCTCTCCTCCTCTGACATTTAACACAATTTACAGAACCCACCAAGGAACATGGAAGTTAGTGCACGTCACGGGCCAAAAAGGTACGCTTGAATACCAAAGACTGAAAGAGCCTGTGTGTATGGGGCTTTCGAAGGTCCGCTCCACCAAATCAGCGGTAAGTAGACCGTACAACCACTTTGTTTTCAGTAATTGCATGGGTCCCGATCCAAACTAGAAATAGTTCCTTTGAGAGCCTAAAGTTGTTCCCAGCCTCCGGAACGAATAGTGGCCATTTTTAGAACAATGCCACTGGGGCAAAAATAAGGATAATTATTCTCCGCTTTTTTCCTAAATCTCGGACCTCAAGTACTGAACCAGGATTTCCATTTTACCTTCCCGGCCACGGCCCAGTATACTCCCGGTTGCCTCCGTTGGCGAAGCGGTACGGACACATCGGGCAGGCAGCGCAGCGTAAGGCAGTGGCGGCGCTCAACAGAGTCGATTTTGAGGGAGAGAGGGCACAAATTCGGGCACAGTCGCAGCCCGCACAAACTTCCCAGCGCCCTAACTAATTGGAAGAAAAATGGCTCCTCAGGTAGGACTCGAACCTACAACCCTTCGGTTAACAGCCGAATGCTCTGCCATTGAGCTACTGAGGAACAGGTGGGCTGCCGAACACACTTCTTTGATAGCAGAGCGCGCCACGGCTGTCAAGCACGAGACCTGCCGGACGCCACTATAGTTCCCTGAGGGCGACCACCACAGGAAGACGCGCGGCGCGAATGGCCGGTGGCACTCCGCCAACCAGGCCCATCAACAGCGCAAACGCGAGACCTCCGACGAGCAGGGTTGGAGTGACCTGAAACGCAAATGCCAAGTAGGAAAACGTAGACCAGTTCATCGCGCCCGTGGTCATGTTATTCAGCGGCAGCACACCTACGCAACCCAGCAGGCCGCCGATCAGCGCAATGCACAGGGCCTCGATCATGAATGAAGTTACTACGCTGCCCACTCCAAACCCCAGCGCCCGCATGGTGGCAATCTCTCGCGTCCGTTCGATCACCGCAGAATACATGGTATTGAGGGCGCCAAAGATCGCCCCGATTCCCATCACCACGGCGACGATGCTTCCCAGAACGGTAATCAGCGTGGTCAACTGGCGCGACTGCTTGGAATAGTAGTCGAGTTCACGGTCCACTTGTACGTTCAGGCGCGGGTCGGAGGTAAGCGCATCCTTAAATTGCTGGAATGTCTCCAGCGAAGCAAGCCGCACCGTAACCGACTGGTAAATGTTTGGCGGCCGCAGGTACACCTGATTCAGCACGTGGGAATCGCACCAGACCTCGGAGTCGAACGCGCTGCCCGCGGCATCGAAGACACCAACAACCGTCCAGATTCCGCCGCCAAATCGCACCGTCTGACCCAGCTCAAATCCGGAGTAGCTCGCCGCTACGTTGCGGCCCACAATCAGCTCGTTCAATCCTGGCTGGAAGAATCGTCCCGAGACGATGCGGACGTTTTCGCGCACCTCCATCACATTGGGTGATACGCCGCGTACCTGCGCGTTGGCCGGCGTGCCGCCATCTTTCAACGGGAATGTCGCAATGACCACGACTTCAGGGCTGGCGAGCGGCCCCGACTCTCCCCGGCTCACGCCGGGTGCGTCCTGAATAATCCGGGCGCTGTCCAGCGTAAGCACGCTCTCCATCTCTCCGGTGGCGCCGGCGCGCCGGACGATCACGTTCTGAGACGATCCCGAGGATACCAGCGTCGCCCTGAAGCCATTGGCGAGAGCGAGCATGGCCACAAACACTCCGACCGTACCCGCGATGCCCAGGACAGCGACGGTTGCGGAGACCCACCGGGCGCGGAGACTTCGCAAATTGTAGGTGATAGGAATCGCCATGATCAGGCTTCCAGCAGCGCGACTACTTGCTCCCGCCTGACGCTGGGAAACTGACTCAGGAAATAGTCGATGGTGTAGCCACCTTCCAAATGGTCGAAGAGCGACGATACAGGCACCCGCGTGCCGGCAAAACACGGAGTTCCACCCTGGATGTTCTTGTTCACACTAACCACTGTTTCTTCCATGGCTTCACCCTATCACAATCCCGAACTCCCGACGACCGCAAGCCCCGAAGGGACGGATGAAAGTAGCCCAGCACGCTTCGGCGCACTTTGCCGAAGCCAGTGCTGGGTTGCCTGCAAACCAATGAATCAAGTCCCGTCAGGGACGGATGAATCACCTTCAATCATTCCTCGCGCATCCCATGGGTCGCCAGAAATTTCCTGTATTCGTCCGCGAAGCTGATCCGCTTGTGATGTGCCTCCTGGGTATGAATATACGCTACCGTCCGCTCTCTTTGCGCAACTCCGATGGAGAAGGCCCCAAATCCCTCTTGCCACGAAAATCTTCCCATGCCGGTAAAATTCTCATTCGCCCATTTCGAAGACCCGGCCTTCAATAATTGAACCGCCTTCGACACCGAAGCCGTCCGCGATAACGAGAGCAGCACATGAACATGATCGGCGACACCCCCTACAGCTAGCGCTGCCATCCCGTTTTCGCGCGCGATACCGCCCAAGTAGGCGTGAAGACGTTTCCCCATTCCCTCTCGGATCAAAGGCCGCCGCTCGGCGGTGCTGAACACGATGTGAACCAGACAGCAGATATGGCTATGAGACATAGTTTCAGCCGTCCCTGACGGGACTTTTCACCTTATTACGACTCTGACCCAGCACTGGGTTCGGCGCAAAAACAGCCACGCCGAACCGTGCTGGGCTACTTTCATCCGTCCCTTCGGGACTCCTTCCTGCTCACTTTGCCGAACTCAGCCGAGAGTATCCCGCCCGCCGCCCCCACGCCGATGATGACGGCATTAGTCTTTTCGGTTGCCATCCTCTTTCTGCCCCCACCACCGGCCCATCGTAACAGCAAGTTCGAAAGCCATAATCTCAGTATCTTTCGCATACTCGGTCAAATGGCGGGCATCCATACGCCAGTAGTGCATCTCGTCGTCTTTACCAACGAGGCTTTCAAGGTGTCCTAGAGAAAGCAAGAAGCACCGGATAGCATTTGCTCCGTCAACCACGATGGCATAGTACGGCACACAGTTGCCGAACGCAGCGCAAACTTTGCGGGCCTTGATGAAACCGTCAGGCGGAAGGTTTACCGACTCGCTTTCGGTGCCAGCATAGCGGGAGCGGCTCTTAACCGAGATACCCATGAACTCATTCGTATGACGATTTCGGACGATTAGGTCGATGCCGGTATGGTCGACACGAGCGCACTCAAAACCATCCCTTGAGAGCCAGTACAAGACAAGGGCCTCGGCGAAATCGCCTGTGATCTTCGAATGTCGAGTGCTCTTCACGATGTCATGAGTCTTTTCGGTTGCCATGATTCATGCCCTCCCGAATTGGGCTCTGCCGCATTGGGCCGTTGGTCTGCACTTGCAGGCCGATGATGGTCACTAATTGGCTTACACTCTGCGCAGCGCGTCTACGACGCGCAGACGCGTCGCGGAGACTGCGGGCGCGAGGCCCGAGATCGCGCCAATGGCGAGCGCCAGCGCAAGCCCAGTCCAAATCGCATTCCCCTGAAGGAAGAAGAACGGAAGCAGTCCGCCGGTCGGATCGCCGCGCAGCGTGAATGCCTTTGCCAGCGCAAGTCCGACCCCGCCGCCAAGCACGGCAATGATCAGCGACTCGGACAGGATCAACAGCAGCAAGGTTACGTCGGAGTAGCCCACCGCCTTCAGGACGGCGAGCTCGCGGGTTCGTTCTCGTACGGCGATGGCCATCGTGTTTCCGGTAACCAGCAGCAATGTGAAAAACACCACGCTGCCGATGCTCAGGATCAAAAACTCGATGTTGCCCATCTGTTTCACCCACGACGCGGCGAAAGTTTTTTCGGTTTCGGCCTTGGTCTCATAGGGCGAATTGGCAAAGGTTTCGTCAATGGTCCTGGCTACCTGGACAGCTTCGTCCGGGTCTTTGACGCGCAGCGTGAACCACCCGATCAGCCCCTTCTGAAACTCTTTCCGCTCATCAAAATACTTCCATTGAAACCACATGGAATTGACGTCGTCCTGGAGCCGCTTGCCTTTGTAGATGGCGCGAACGTTGAACTCCCAGGTGCCGGTAAAAATGGTTCCTTTCATGGGAATGCGATCCCCGATCTTCCAGCCGAAGCGCTCGGCCAGACCCTCCCCAATCACGCATCCTTCGCGGTCCTCAGCGAACGCCTTCCACTGTTCTTCGGGCATCACGTATTCGGTATAGACCGAGCGCCAGGTATCCACATCAATCGCAAAGTTGGCGAAGAAGTTGCGTTCATCCTGGTAATAGCCGCCAAACCAGTTCGCAAAGGTTACCTCTTTCACCCCCGGAATCTGGAGTATGCGTGCCTGGTAAGAAAGCGGCAGAGGCTGGATGATGGCGATCTTGTTGATGATGACCAGGCGGTCGGCGCCGGCGACATCTACTCCTTGCGAAAACGCTCCGCGCACGACAGCGAGTATTCCGAACAGAAACAGCGCCACGGCAAACGACCCGATGGTCAGAATGGTCCGCAGTTTCTTGCGCCGCAGGTTGGCCCACAGGATGGTGAAATATTTCACTAAGGTCCTCCCACGCGAGAGGCCTCCACCAACACGCCCTTATCCAAATGCAGCACCACGTCGGCGTGCTCAGCGGCGAGCGGATCATGGGTTACCATCAGCACGGTCTTTCCATATTCTTTTGACAGGTCGCTGATCAGATCCATAATTTCATGGGCGCTTTTTCGGTCGAGATCGCCGGTCGGCTCGTCGCAGAGCAGGAAGCTTGGATCCGTAACGATCGCGCGGGCGATGGCCGTTCGCTGCGCCTGGCCACCGGAGAGTTGCCCGGGATAATGACTCATGCGGTCCGGGAGTCCGACCAGTGAGAGCGCAGCCTCCACGTGGCGGCGACGCTCCGATTTGGACAGCTTGGTGAGCAGCAGCGGCAGCTCGACATTTTGCTGCGCGGTCAGCACCGGGATCAGGTTGTACATCTGGAATACAAATCCCACATGCCGCGCGCGCCATGCCGTCAGCTCCCGCGCGGAGAGCTGGGTGATGTCCTCGCCGCCAACGAGAATGCTCCCTGCCGAAGGCGTGTCCAGCCCGCCGAGCAGATTCAGCAGCGTGGATTTTCCCGAGCCGCTGGGCCCCATGAAAGCGACAAAATCCCCTTGCTCGACGTCGAGATTGAGTCCCTGAAGCACGTGCAGCTCCTCGCTTCCGCGCACGTATTTCTTATCCACTCCGCGCATCCGGATCAAGCTCTGTCCGTTGCTTCCGCCGTCCACGCGAACCATACTTCACTACTCCCCTTGCGTTACGCTCTGTCCGTCCTGTAAACCATCGAGGTTGCCGACCACAACCTGGTCGCCAGCGGCGAGGCCGGCAACGATCTCCTGGTCATCGCTACCAGTTGCGCTATTGGTTGCGCCGAGGCGAACCGCGCGGCGCTCCACTTTTCCGTCTCGATAGAGAAACACCACAGGCTGGCCGCCGTCATCGCGTACGGCGTCCTTGGGAACCAGCACGCCTCCAGTAGCGGAGGATTCGCTCTTCTGCTCGCCCAGGAAGGAAACTTTCACGCCCATATCGGGCAGGATTCGCGGATCCAGTTTGTCGAACGCGATGCGCACCCTGACGGTGGCCTTCTGCCGATCCGCAGTCGGAATAATAATTCGCACTTTGGAAGAGATCTGCCAGTCAGGATATGCGTCCAGAATCGCGGTCACGGGTTGGCCCGGACGGACCCGCGCAATATAGGACTCGTTCACATCCACCTCCACTTCGAGCGAGCCCATATCTACGATGGTGGCGATGCCGGTGCGGGTGAAGCCCCCGCCAGCCGAGACGGGCGAAACCATCTCACCGCGCTGAGCGTCTTTGGAAACCACCATGCCGGCAAAGGGAGCGCGGATGATGGCGTTCTCGACATCCTGTTGCGCTACTTCGATGCGCGCCTCGGCGGCGCTCACCTGCTCGCGGACCGAGCCGATCCGCGCGCGATAACTTTCCACCGCTGTACGCGCCGCATCCACGGCTTGCGGTGTGCTGACCCCCTGGCGTTGCAACTCTTCGGCGCGTCGCAGTTCCCGCTCCGCGTTGGCAAGATTCACTTCCAGATCGGCGAGGGATGCCTGCGTGGCATTGCGGTCGGCGCGGGAGGAGGCCAGACGGACTTGCGAATCGATGTCATCGAGAGTGGCAAGAATCTGGTCAGCATTCACGCGCATGCCTTCTTCGACCAGGACCTGATTCAGCCGGCCGGTAACTTTCGCTGCGACGGTAGCACGCCGCCGGGGCGTGACGTAGCCAGTGGCGTTCAATAAGGCCGTGGCCCCGGTGGGCCTGGCGCGGGCAGCCGCGAGCGTCACCGTGGCCGAACGATTGCGCAGCGCCGTCCAACCGCCGAATCCCAGTAGCGCAATCCCCAAAATGGCCGCGAACCAGCGCAGCCATCCCAGGCTTCGACGGCGACGCTTGCGATCGTCTATTTTCAGGTCGGAAAGGTCGAACCGGCTGGGCCTCTGCTCTTCGCTCGGACGGATCTCCTTTTCTTTCGTATGATCCACCAGCGTATTGCTCCCAGTGAAAAGTTTCTAACCTAAGAGGATAACAAGTCGGACTGGGATGGGGAAAGGGGGTGGCGGACAATAAAAGAACGGCGCGTTGGACTGCAAAAAAAGCCGGCGAGCAGGCCTGTAAGCCGGATTCTGTATCCCGGCAGTGTCTTCAAAGCCGAGGCCTCGAAGAGCACACCGGGATGGCGATCATTCCTCTGGGCCGCGGGATTACTCCCGGGCTCTAGCAACCTACCCGAAGGTTACCTCCCGGCTGGCCGGGATTGCGGAGCGAGCCGCTCCTCCCCTCCTATTTGGTCTTGCTCCGTGTGGGGTTTTCCCTGCCCCCGATGTCGCCATCGGGGCGGTGCGCTCTTACATTAAGTCCTCGGCTTTGCCCCGAGGACCGCACCTTTTCACCCTTACCCCGTCCCTACCCGTCGCCAAGGCGATGGGACAAGAGGCGCGGCGGTATATTTTCTGTGGCACTATCCGTATCAGCAAGACCCGCCCGCCACGACAGCGGAAAGGCCCGACCGACCCTGGCCGTTAGCCAGCACACTGCTCTGCGGAGTCCGGACTTTCCTCCCCCCAGCAAACGCTATCAACGCCGCCAGGGAGCGATCACCCAGCCTGCTCGCCGTTCGACCTTCAGTATGAATTATTCCGGACGGAAGTTCAACCACGCTCGCTCTCGGGTAGTGCGTGATTTGCTGTAATCCTGCGGGACTTCCCCTCTGAGGAGCACAGCGACCAGCGGAGCGGCTGAAGAAAACAATGGTACTATTTCCTCCAGTACCATGACTCCGCGCGGCCCCACCTCCCCCACTCACAAAGCCATCCGCAAGTATTACGACGATCGCCGCGCGCTTGAGACCCAAGGCGTCCTAAACGAAATGAGCGTCCGCTCGCCGTTCCAATCGCTGCTCACGGACGCGGCGAGGACGAATGGCTGGACCCTGATTACAGAGCTGTCGGCCAAGACCGCTACCGGTCGGGTCCAACCGGATGGCACGCTGCGCGACTCGAACAGCCTGCCGCGAGGCTACTGGGAGGCCAAGGACACCAAGGACGACCTCGACCTTGAAATCAAACGCAAGACCGCCCGGGGCTACAAGCTTTCAAATACCATTTTTGAAGACACCGTGACCGCCGTCCTGTTCCAGAACAAGCAGGAAGTCCGCCGCTACCAGCTCGGTGATCCCAAAGAACTTGCGGATTTACTCAACCAGTTCCTCTCTTATAAAGAGCCGGACATCGAGGGATTTGAAGAGGCCGTAGATGAGTTCAAGGAGCGGGTGCCGGAGCTTGCCAAGGGCCTGGTAGGAAAAATCCAGCAGGCGCATAAGGACAATCCTCCCTTCATCGCGGCATTCGAGAAATTCTTCGACCTGTGCCGGACGGCATTGAATCCCAACATACGCGTCGAGGCCGTGGATGAAATGCTGGTTCAACACTTGCTCACTGAGCGGCTGTTCCGCACCATCTTCAACAACCCGGAGTTCGTCAAGCGCAACGCCATCGCCGCCGAAGTCGAGCGCGTCGTTGACGCGCTGGTCAGCAAGAGCTTTGACCGCAACGAATATTTGAAGAGCCTGGACCGCTTCTATGTCGCCATTGAAGCCGCCGCGCGCACCCTGCCGGATTTCAGCGAGAAGCAGCACTTTCTGAATACCGTCTATGAGCGGTTCTTCCAGGGCTATTCCGTCAAGCTGGCCGATACGCACGGCATCGTCTATACGCCGCAGGAGATCGTCAACTTCATGTGCGCCAGTGTCGCCGAAGTGCTGGAGACCGAGTTCGGCAAATCGCTTTCGAGCAAGGACGTTTACATCATTGACCCCTGCACCGGCACCGGCAACTTTGTCGTGAACCTGCTCCGCCGCATTCCCAAGCGTGACCTGCCGCGCGTGTATAAGGAGCAGTTGTTCGCCAACGAAGTCATGCTGCTGCCCTACTACATCGCCGCACTCAACATCGAACACGCCTATTTCGAGCTGACGGGCCAGTATGAACCGTTCGATGGCCTTTGTTTTGTGGACACGTTGGAACTGGCGGAAGGTAGCCAGAGCAAGCTGGGCTTTATGACGGAGGACAATAGCCGCCGCGTCGAGCGCCAGAAGAAAGCTCCGATCACGGTAGTGATTGGCAACCCTCCGTACAACATGAATCAGCAGAACGAGAACGACAACAATAAGAATCGAAAATATACACTTATAGATCGCCGTGTGGCTGACACCTATGCTAAAGATTCCGCTGCAACCAACAAAGGGGCAACAGGCGATCCGTACGTCAAGTTCTTTCGCTGGGCACTGGATCGTCTTCAGGATCGCGACGGGATAGTTGCCTTTGTATCTAACAACAGCTTCGTGGATCAGTACGCCCTTGATGGAATGCGCAAACACTTTCTTAAGGACTTCACGACGGTCTACCACGTTGACCTGCACGGAAACGTGCGCAGGAATCCCAAATTAAGCGGGACTACCCACAACGTATTTGGTATTCGAGTGGGAGTTGGTATTACCGTCGCCATTCGTAAAAAAGGCGAAGAAAAATCGGGACTGAGATACCTCCGCGTTCCCGAAAACTGGCGCAAGGAGGAAAAGCTCGGGTGGCTTGCCGAAAGCAGGACCGCGAGTTCGGTAAAATGGTCAACCCCAAATGTCGCTCCAGGGGACCCGTGGATACCCGCTGAACACACCGGCGAATATCAGCGTTTTCTGCCAGTTGCGAGCAAAGCAGCCAAAGCAGATAAACAGCATTCGGGTGGAACAATTTTCCGAACGTTTTCTGTCGGCGTGAAGACGAATCGCGACGATGTCGTTTACGATTTCAATCGTGGCACGCTTATTCAGCGGCTTAAGCAATGCATCGAGAATTACAACAGCGAAGTAGACCGCTTCAAGCGTGCGGGAAAAGGCAAAGACATTGATGACTTTGTGCGGTATGAAAACATCAAATGGAGCGAGACTTTAAAGTCACACCTTCAGCGAGGAGACTATGCAACTTTCGACAATAAGAAGATAAGGTCTTCGCTGTATCGGGTATTTCCCAAGAAGTATCTTTTCTTTGACAGACTGTTTAACGAACGCGTATATCGAATTCCACTGGTTTTTCCGACAGTGGCTGCAGAAGGTGAAAATTTCCTGATCTGTTGCACGATTGATTCGCAGATGCCATTTTCCGTGCAGATGACAAATGTCATTCCCAGCCATGCACCGGGCGGTCGACCGGGCCAGTGTCTTCCTTTCTACGTTTACGATGAGGACGGCACTAACCGGCGGGAGAACATCACCGACTGGGCGCTGGAGCATTTCCGCAAGCATTACGCCGACAAGAAAATCAGCAAGTGGGACATCTTTTACTACGCCTACGGCATTCTGCATCATCCCGAGTACCGCTCGAAATACGCCGAAAACCTGAAGCGGGAGCTGCCGCGCATCCCGCTGGCGAAAGATTTCTGGAGCTTCGCCAAGGCCGGGAAGGAGCTGGCGCGCCTGCACATTGAATACGAAACGCTAAAGGAATTCAAATTAAAATTCATCGAGACGCCCGGCAAGCCGCTCTCCTATCGCGTCGGGAGTGAGAACGAAAAGAATACCAAGATGCGGTTGTCGAAGGATCGCAAGTCCCTCAAGGTGAATGACTCGCTCACACTCTCCGGCATTCCCGCCGAGGCGTTTGAATACCGCTTGGGAAATCGCAGCGCGCTCGAATGGGTGATTGACCAGTATCAGGTAAGCGCAGATAAGAAGAGCGGCATACGCTCCGACCCCAACCGCGCCGACGACCCGGAATACATCGTCCGGCTGGTCGGCCAAGTCATCCGCGTGAGCCTGGAGACCGTTCGCATCGTAAATTCCCTGCCGCCAATCTGAGCCGCGACAAGTGTTTTCCAGAATTCGTCTTTACACGATGAAGCGTTGGCCGATAAGATGGTCTTTTATAAAGACTCCGAGGTATTCCCATGCACCAGTACGATGTCATCGTTGTCGGAGCAGGCCCCACCGGCTTGGCGTGCGCGATTGAAGCCAAGCGGCACGATCTCTCCTGCCTCGTCATCGACAAAGGATGCCTGGTCAATTCGCTCTACCACTATCCGGTCAACATGGTCTTCTTCACCACGCCGGAACTTCTGGAGATTGGCGAAATCCCCATGGTCAGCGTGCGCGAGAAGCCGACCCGAATCGAGTCGCTCAAGTACTACCGGTTGGTGGCGCAGCATTTCGGGCTGCTCATTCATCAGTACGAGGAAGTCAGCCAGATCGAGGGGCAGGACGGCGAGTTTGTCGTCCATACCAGTAGGCGTGATGGCGGAGTGGGCCGCTACCAATCTCACAAACTGATTATTGCTACGGGGTACTATGACCGCCCCAATCTGCTCGGGATTCCGGGCGAGGACTTGCCCAACGTCTCGCATTATTATCGCGAGGCGCATCCCTACTCGAATTGCGATGTCGCGGTCATCGGCGGACGAAACTCCGCGGCGGAAACGGCGCTCGACCTCTATCGCCATGGCGCGCGCGTAACGCTGATTCACCGCAGCGCCAAGCTCTCCGACCGCATTAAGTATTGGATACGCCCAGATATCGAGAACCGCATCCAGAAGAAGGAGATTCAGGGATTATTCGAGACGCAGGTGGTGGAAATCCGCCCCGACTCCATTCTCGTCGCTCCTTCACATTCCAATGAAGAGGCCAACTCAACGACCATCAGCGACGCATCGCATGTGCGGATGATCAAGAATGATTTTGTGTTCGCAATGACCGGCTATCACCCGGACACAATTTTCATGAAACAGCTCGGTATCGCCGTGGAAC
>Ga0326597_10005931_pt1 | contig 16826 bp, 10 predicted proteins | sample RVTome_12_FD_203789 | JGI IMG/M metagenome (GOLD analysis project Ga0326597, IMG submission 203789) | Soil microbial communities from uranium-contaminated site in the Upper Colorado River Basin, Wyoming, United States - RVT100D185 | ecosystem: Environmental > Terrestrial > Soil > Contaminated >...
GGCCTCCCCCTCCTCGCCGCCCGACCGGCGGCGCGGCGCCATTGGCGCCGGATCTACTACTTCGGAATCTGCGCGCTGCGCGCGCAAACTCCGGAGTAGTAGATCAGCGCGGGCATGGCCCGCAAGCCAACTCGAGCGGACTCGGGCCCGCGCTGAGTTCCTGTTGGCGGGGGAGGCGGACCCTCCCCCGCACCGGCCGCGACACGCGGCCACCCCCTCCTCGCCGCCTGATGGGCGGCGCGGCGCCTCCTGCGTCGTAGCTCAGGCCCAGACGACGAGGTCGCGCAGGGCCGCGTCCGCGTGGCCGCGTGCGCGCGCACGCACGCGCAGGCCGCAGGCGAAGCTGCCGGAGCGCTGCGCGCGGTAGGTGCCGACGAAGCTCGTCACGCCGTTCTCGCGCGGCGCCGGCTTCAAGGCGCCGATCGTCACTCCGTCGGCCGGCGCGTCGCGGCCCTCGCGCCGCAGCACGAACTCGGCCACCACGTCCTCCGGTCGCAGGCCGCCCAGGTCGACGTCCACCTGGGCCACGATCTCGTCGCCGACGTCGAGGCCGTCGAGCGAGCCGGAGTGCGAGCCGACGTGCGAGCCCAGGATGGTCAGGCCATCGAAGCCCTGGCGCAGGCGCCGGTGGTCGGCCGCCAGGCCGCGCGCACCGGCGGCGTCGGCGCGCGAGAGGAGGAAGTGCGCGTCGGCCAGCGGAACGTAGGCGCGCTCGAGGTACTCCGTGACCATGCGATCGGAGTTGAAGCGCGGCGGGATGGTGCGCAGGCTGTGCTTCACGCGCTCGATCCAGCCCAACGGCAGGCCGCGCTCGTCGCGCTCGTAGAACAGCGGCGCGATCTCGTCGCGCAGCAGGTGGTGCAGCACCGCCGCATCGAGCTCGTCCTGGCGCTGCTGCACGGGGTAGACCCGGCTCTCGCTCAGCGACCAGCCGTTCGTGCCGTCGAACGCCTCCGGCCACCAGCCATCCGGGACCGAGAGGTTCAGGGCGCCGTTGGCGGCTGCCTTCATGCCCGATGTGCCGCTGGCCTCGTGCCGCCGGATGGGCGTGTTGAGCCACACGTCGCAGCCTTGCAGCATGGCGCGCGCCAGCTCGAGGTCGTAGCCCTCGAGGAAGAAGACGCGTCCCACGAACGGCTCCGTGCGCGTCAGGGCCAGCACCTGCGAGAGGATCTCGCGCCCGACCCCGTCGCGCGGGTGGGCCTTGCCGGCCAGCACGACGCGCACCGGGCGCACCTGGCTGTCGACGATCGCGGCCAGACGCTCGGGATCCAGGAACAGGAGCGAGGCGCGCTTGTACGGCGCGAAGCGGCGCGCGAAGCCGACGAACAGCGCCTCGTCGTCCAGCCCGTCCAGCATCTTGTGCAGCACGGCCGGGCGCTCACCGCGCTCGACCACGTCGCGCTCGATGCGCACGCGCATGCGCTCGACGAGGCGTTGGCGCGCGCGCACGCGCACCTGCCACAGATGCCAGGGATCGAGGTCCGCCGCGCGCCGCGCGAAGTCCTCGGGCGTGACCGACCGCCCGTCGACGCCGAGCAGTCGCGCGACCTCGGGCTGCGTCCAGGTCGCGAGGTGGACGCCGTTCGTGACGTGGGTCACTGGCACCTCGTCCGCGAGGAGCTGCGGCCAGGCGACGCCGAGCAGCTCCTGAGTCACCCGCCGGTGGATGCGGCTCACGCCGTTGATGACCCCCGCCAGGTTCGTGGCGAGGTAGGTCATGTTGAAGGCCGCGCGGTCGCGCTCGGCCCGGCCCAGGTCCAGGAACTGCTCCCAGGTGGTACGCAGCAGCGAGTCCGCGTTCGCGAAGTAGCGGCGGATCAGGTCCTCTCCGAAGCGGTCGTGCCCGGCCGGGACCGGCGTGTGGGTCGTGAACAGGGTGCTGGCGCGCACGAGCGCGAGGGCCTCGTCGAACGTCAGCCCGGCATCGCGCACGTGGTCCGCGGCTCGCTCGACGGCCGCGAACGCGGCGTGCCCCTCGTTGAGGTGCAGCACGGCCGGCTCGATGCCGATCGCCCTCAGCATCCGCACCCCGCCGCGCCCGAGCACGATCTCCTGCCGCAGCCGCTCCTCCAGGCCCCCGGCGTAGAGCTGGTGGGTGATGACCCGGTCCTCGGGGTGGTTCTCCGGCAGGTCCGTGTCGAGCAGGTACAGCGTCACGCGCCCGACGCCCACGCGCCAGGCCTGGATCTGGAGCGTCCCGCTCGGCAGGCTCAGCGTGACGATCAGCGCTGCCCCCTGGGCGTCGCGCACGAGCTCGATCGGCAGGTCGCAAGGGTCGTTGTCCTCGTCGAGCGCGAGCTGCTCGCCGGTGGCGTCGAGCTCCTGGCGCAGGTAGCCCTTGCGGTAGAAGAGCCCCACGGCGACGAGCGGCACGCGCCGGTCGCTGGCGGACTTGAGGTGATCGCCCGCCAGCACCCCCAGGCCGCCGCTGTAGATCGAGAGCGACTCGTGGATGGCGAACTCGGCGCACAGGTAGGCGACCGGATTGGCGGCCGACAGGTGCTCCCCGCAGGACAGGTCGATCGAGCTCTGGCCGGCCGCCAGGTAGGACTCGAAGCGCTGCACGACGCGCCGCACGCGCTCGAGATACTGCGCGTCCGCGCTGCGCGCCGCGAGGTCGCGCTCCGAGACACGCCGCAGGAGCAGGTAGGGGTTGTGGCCGCAGGACTCCCACTCGCTCGGAGAGAGCTCCTCGAACAGGGCCTGCGCGTCGGGGTTCCAGGACCACCAGTAGTTCGCCGCCAGCCGCGTGAGCGGCGACAGGGAGGCGGGCAGCGTGGCCGAGACCTCGAAGGTCCGCAGCCGCGGCTCGCTGCTCTTGGGCACCGGCCGCGCCGATTCGATGGCCAGCGGCAGCACCGGGGGCAGGCCCGAGACCTCGAGCCGCAGGTGCACGCCCTCGAGCGCGCGCTCGAAGGCGGCGCGGTAGTGGCGGATCAGGTCCGACCACTCGAAGTGCGCGGCGCTGCGGCGGCAGGCCTCGATGCGCGCCGCGCGCTCCCTGGGCGCGGCCGTGAGGGACTCGATCCCGAGAGCCAGCCTGCCGGCCGCCTCGCGGTCGTCGACGCCGTCGCGCTCGAGCACCAGCAGGCCGTCCCCGGCGCCCAGCCCCAGCTCCCGCGCCCAGAGGCCGAAGCCGGCGCAGTCGGACGTGATCGTCGGCACGCCCGCCGCCAGGCTCTCCTCGGGCGTGTAGCCCCAGGGCTCGTAGAAGGAGGGGAAGCAGGTGAGCTCCATGCCCCGCAGCATCCCCTCGTAGCGGCGGTCGAACAGGCCGTCGCCCGGGCGCAGGTAGATCGGGATCTGGATCACGCGCACGCGGTCCTCGGGCCCGTTCGTCAGCCCGACCGCGCGGCAGTGGGTCTGGACCGGATCGTTCTCCGGGTCGAACAGCTCGTGCGTGCTGATCCCGGCCGGGCCGTCGATGCGCTCGAGGGGCGCGCGCAGGCGCTCCGCGACCTCGGGGCGCAGGCCGCGGTTGCCGGCCGGAAGGGCCAGGAAGGCGATCAGCCGCCGGCCGGGCCGCCGGTTCAGGAGCGCGAGCGCGTCGAGGAACAGGTCGACGCCCTTGTTGTGCATCTCGTAGCGCCCGGAGATGCCGATCAGCGCCGCGTCAGCGACCTGTCCGCCGAGGAAGCGAGCCGCCAGGTCGCGCAGGGTCGACTGCGCCTCGTCGTGCGACGTCCCGCCGGCGATCTCGTCCATGCCCGCCAGGTCGATCCCGTTCGGCAGGATCGGGTCGGCGCGCCGGTCGTGCAGCTGCTCGGCTTCCAGCGCCGTCAGCTCGCTGACGGTCGTGAACACGTCGGCCTCGCGCGCGCTGGCGCCCTCCATCGAGTGCTTGGCGAGCACGTTGTGGTCCTTCGCGGCCGCCTCGGGGCTGCGGCCGGCCAAGCCCTCGATCGGCCGCGCGCCCGTGCCCGCGATCGCCCGCCCGAGCACGGTGGCGTGGGTCGTGAAGACCGTGGCGATGCTCGGCACGCGCTCCTTCAGGTAGAGCACGCCCGAGCCCGTCATCCACTCGTGGAACTGGGCCACGGTCGGGACGCGGCGCGGCGCGAGGAACTCCTGCCACCACATCTCGATCACGCGCGCCGCGGCCTGGCCGAAGAGCACCGGCTCGAGGTAGTCCCAGCCGCCGAAGAGCGAATCGACGCGGAAGTTGGTCCACATGCTCGCGAGCACGTCGTCCTTCTCCTCGTACAGTCCCGAGAAGGCGACCAGGATCGTGCGCGGGCGTCCCGGGACCAGCCAGCGTCCGACGCGCACCGGCGTGCCGTTGCGGCGGCAGGCCTCCTTGAAGGCATCGAAGCCGGGCTCCTCCTCGAACTCGGGCTCGACCGGCGCGTCGAGCAGCGCGGGGCCGATCACGACGTACTGGTCGCCCAGGCTCTCGACCAGGCTCCTGGCCTTGGTCGAGAGCACGGTGTGGATGCCGCCGACCTTGTTGCAGGTCTCCCAACTGACCTCGAACAGCGTGAACGGCCAGCTCACCCGGTCCTCCCGGCGCCCTGGGTGCCCTGGGTGCCCTGGGTCCGCGCGGCGCGCGCCAGCCGGCGCGCGAGGTCGTCGAGCACGTTCATGAAGGCGATGTAGGCGTCGTGGGGACTGGTGTAGGGGCTGAAGTACTTGTGCACGTCTCCATCGGAGAACCACTTGATGCACATGTAGTAGAAGTGGTCCGACGTCGTCAGCTTGCGCCACATCTCGCACAGCTCCGGCGAGCCCGCCTCGGCCGCGCGGCGCGCGTCCGGCGCCAGGGCGTACAGCGCGTCGTGCGCGCCGCGCTGCATGTGGTTGCCGAGCCAGGCCGTCAGGTCGCGCTCGGCATCCGCCCAGGAGACCGGGTGCGGCACGTCCAGGCGCGCGACGACGTCCTGCACCGCCAGGATCTGGCCCGGCGTGCGAAAGTCGAAGCGCGGGTGCGCCAGGATCCGCTCCGGGAGCTCCTCCATGAAGCTGAACACGCCGGTGTCGCGCCACTGGTGCTCGCCGAACGTCTCGTAGTCCATGAAGAGCCCGACGAAGGTCTCGTGCGGAGGCAGGGCGTGCAGCCAGGAGGCGAACTTCTCCGCCGTCAATGGCCACTCGCTCCACTGCTTGTTGCTGAAGCGGAAGGCGATGTCGTCGGACAGGCGGTAGGAGCGCAAGAGCAGCGCGATGCGCTCGCAGCCCTCCGGCCGGTAGACGCGGTGCGTGCTGCGCCAGCCCAGGAGCTGGTCCGCGCCCTCGCCCAGGATGCCGTCGAAGCCCATTTCCTCGGCCAGCCGCGCGATGCGGTTGCTGCACACGAGCTCCGTGTTGCGGAACACGCGCGGCTCCTGCCCGAACAGCTCCCGGATCCGATCCCGCTGCCGTTCGACCTGGCGGCGGAACTCGTCCTCGTCCGCCATGCAGGCCAGCGAGTGGTGCGAGGTCTCGGCCAGGAACTCGACGCAGCCCGTGTCCGCCAGGCGGCGGAAGCTGTCGAGCACCTCCGGCGCCCAGCGCTGCATCTGCTCGAGGGCCGTGCCGCTGATCGAGAACGCGCAGCGGAAGCGGCCGCGGGTGCGCACGATCTGGCGCTGCAGCAGCGCGTTCATCGGCAGGTAGCACTTCTCCGCCACGCGCCGCAGGATGCGCTCGTTCTCGGTGCCGTCGAAGTACGCATCGCTGCGGCCGATGTCGAAGAAGGTGTAGCGCCGCAGCCGGAACGGCTGGTGGACCTGGAAGTAGAAGACGATCGAGGTCACGCCGGCACCAGCTCGCGGTAGACGTCGCGCATCAGCACTCCGCGTCGCTCCCAGCGCATCCTGCGCACCTCCTCGCGGCCCTCCTCCGAGAGCTGCCGGCGCAACGGGCCGTAGCGCAGCAGGGCCAGGATCTTGTCGGCCAGGCCCTCGACGTCCCAGAAATCGACCTTGAGGGCGTTGACGAGGATCTCGGACACCCCGCTCTGGCGCGAGACGATGACCGGCACATCGAGCGCCATCGCCTCCAGCGGCGAGATGCCGAAGGGCTCGGAGACCGAAGGCATGACGTAGATGTCGGCCATGGCGTACATGCGCTCGACGTCCCGGCCGCGCAGGAAACCCGTGAAGTGGATGTGGCGCGCCAGGCCCTGGCGTGCGGCGCGCTCGATCATGTCGCCCAGCATGTCGCCGCTGCCGCTCATCACGAACTTGACGCGCGGTTCGACGTCGACCACGCGCCGCGCGGCGTCGATGAAGTAGTCGGGCCCCTTCTGGAACGTGACGCGCCCGAGGAACAGCACGATCGGCTCGTCGATCGCCTTCTGCTCGTGCACGATCCCGGCCTGCTCCTGCTGGCTGACCGCGTTGTGCACGACGCGGATGCGGCTGGGATCCATCCTGTAGCGCCGGCGCAGCACGCCCGCGGTGTAGTGGCTGACGCACACGACCAGGTCGGCGGCGTCGAAGCCCGCCTGCTCCAGGGCGCGCACGCGCTCGTTGACGTTCTCCCCGCTGCGGTCGTACTCGGACGCGTGCAGGTGCAGCACGAGCGGCTTGCCGGAGACCTCGCGCGCCGCGATCCCGGCCGCGTAGGTCATCCAGTCGTGGGCGTGGATCAGGTCGAAGGTCTCGTTGCGCGCCACTTCGGCCACGACCTCGGCGTAGCGTCGCACCTCCTGGTACAGCCCTTCCCCGTACGCCCCTGCGAACTCGAAGCGCTCCCCGCCCCCGTCCTCCTTCCCTTCCGGTTCCTCCTCCACCCCCTGCTCGATCTCCGGTCCGAGCGCGAGCTGCGGTTCGCGTTCCGGCCCCTGCTCTGGCCGGCGTTCCGGTCGCGGCTCCGGCCTCCGTGCGCGTGCCCGCTCCGGTTCCGGCTCACCCTTCACGGGCGCCAGCTCGCGCAGCACTTCCCGGTAGCCCGCTGCGTCGAGATACGGCCGCAACGCGCTGTCCAGCGCGAGCTCCTCGAAGATGCGTTCGACCTCCCTGCCCGCCGTCCCGGTCGCGGCCAGCGCCCCGGGAATCCGCTCCGCAGCGCCCTCCTCCGGCGGCCACACCAGCGGCGCCTCGCTGCTCGCGCCGGCCGGCGCCGCCGGCTCCCGTCCCCCGCCCGGCTCTGCGGCCGGCGCCGCGCGCTCCTGTGCCGCCACGCTCCGCGCGCGGCCCGGCGCGCGCCGTCTCATGCGCACGCGGTTGGCCCCGATCAATTCCATGTGCTCCGCCTCCTCGTCGCCCAGCGCGCGCGGCACGACGAACAGCACGTTCACGCCGGCGCTGGCCAGCCCGCGCGTCAGGCCCAGGCAGGCCGTGCCCAGCCCGCCCGAGATGTGGGGCGGAAACTCCCAGCCGAGCATCAGCACCCTCACGCGCCCGCCCCTTCCAGCAGGCGCTGGGCGCGCAGGAGCTCCGCCACGTTCCAGGCCTGCGCGATCGTGCCGCCCGGCCGGTGCGGGGGGTCGCCGTCGAAGACCTCGGACACCTGGTCGAGGCCGGCCTCGTCGAGCTCCGCCGCGATCGTCTCCCACGTGCGCCGCAGCGCCTCGAGCCGCCGCGGGCGCGGGCCGTAGGCGCGCAGGGACGCCTCGCAGAAGAAGCCGTAGAGCCACGGCCAGACGGTCCCCTGGTGGTAGGCCGAGTCCCGCTCGGCCGGGCCGCCGGCGTGGCGCCCGCGGTAGTCCGGGTCCTTGGGAGACAGGGTGCGCAGGCCCAGGGGCGTCAGGAGCTCGACCTCGGCGCGCTGGACGACGTCGGTACGCATGCCGCGCGAGAGCGGGCTGACGTCGAGCGCGGCCGCGATGACCATGTTCGGGCGCACGGCGCGCTCGGCTCGTCCGTCGCGCCAGCAATCGGCCAGGTAGCGCGCGTCGGAGAGCCAGAAGCGCTCGACGAACGCGCTGCGCGCGGTCCGCCGCAGCCTGCGCCACTCGCGCGACTCGCGCTCGCGCCCGGCCGCCGGCAGCAGCTGCTCGAGCGTGCCGAGGAGCTGGTACCACAAGGCGTTGAGCTCCACGGCGTACCCGTGGCGCGGCGTGACCGGCCGCCCGTCGACGCGCGCGTCCATCCAGGTCGCGTTCAGGTCGGGCGAGCCCGCGCAGAGCAGGCCCTCGGAGTCGCAGCCGATCCCGAGCGCCGTGCCGTCGCGGTAGCCCTGCGCGATCTCGAGCAGGGCCGGCAGGAAGCGTCCGACCACCCGCTCGCGCGACCCGCCGGCGAGGTCGTACAGCCGCGCGGCGCGCGCGAACCAGAGCGCGGCGTCGGCCGAGCCGTAGTGGCTCGTCTCGCGCTCGCGTCCGAACACGTTGGGCAAGAGGCCGCCAGCGAGGTACGCCAGCGCGTCCTCCAGCGCCGCGCCGCACTCCTCGACCCGCCCGCGCGCGAGCAGCAGCCCGGGCAGCGAGATGAACGTGTCGCGGCCCCACTCGCCGAACCACGGGAAGCCGGCCACGACGCCCAGGCGCGAGCCGCCGCCGGGCGCCGGCGCCCGGTAGAGGAAGTGCTCGGCGGCACATTCCAGCCGCCCGGCCGGCCCCGGCGCGCGCAGGGCCGCGGCCGCGCGCCGGCGCCCGCTCTCGTGCTCGAAGGCGGCGCGGCCGTCCACCGTGCTCGCCTCGATCGTGGCCTCGAGCACCACGCCCTTGGTCGGCGTGAGGTCGACGTGGAACGTGCCCGGGCTGAAGAGGTCCTCGTGGCCGTCGTAGCCGCGCGCCAGGTCCGCGGCGTACTCGACGCCCCGGTACCAGACCGGGTCGGCCTGGAAGCGGAAGCGCGCCCCCGTGAGCGAGAGCTCGAGCGGCGGCAGGGCCTGGTAGGGACGCACGCGGATCCCGCGCGCGAGGCGCTCGGCGCGCGGGTCGAGCACCAGGTTCTCGAAGGTCAGCGCGTCCGCCTCACGGAAGCTGAGCAGCGGCCGCAGCCGCAGCTCGACCGTCTCGTCGATCCCCTCGAGCAGGTAGCGCACCAGGACGGCGCGCCGTCCGCGCGGCATCAGCACCTCGCGCTGCACGCGCGCGTCACCGATGCGAAACGTCGTGCGCGGGTACGGCACGAGCTCGAAGCTCTGGACGGACTGGTGGCCGTGGGGGTGCCACAGCCCCGCGTAGCGCACGATCGAGAGCGGGAACGAACGCTGCGGGCGGTGCAGGGATTCGTCCAGGCCGGCCAGGAACGAGATGCGCTTCTCGCCGCCCTCCGGCACGCTGACGAGCAGCCCGTGGTAGCGCCGCGTCGGGCACAGGAGCGGCGTGCTCGATGCGTACCCTCCGAGCCCGTCCGTCTCGAGCCACTCGTGGGAGAGGGACCTCTCGAGCAGCACCAGCGGCGCGCGCTCGAGGCGCGCCAGCGGTTCGGCGGCGGGACGGGAAGGGAGGGCGGCGTGGGTCATCGGGCGCTCGAGCCGGGATCCGCCCCGCGCCCGCGCCCGCTGGCGCCGGCGAAGGGGGCGAAGATCCTATCCGCGCGGGCGGCGGCCCACCACGACGGGGTCAGGCCTGCACGCTGCGAGCCGGGCGCTCGGTGCGCGGGGAGGTCGCGTCGAGTCGCTCGCCGCGCGGGGCCGCCGGCGTCACCTCGCGCGCGGGCTCCTCCCTCGGCGCGGGATGCGCATTGATCGTGGCGATCGCCTCGACCAGACGGGCGCCGGCCGTGCCGACGCCCCGGCCCGTGTAGTGGCAGGCGGCGCGCGCGAGGTCGGTCAGTCCCACGACGCCCTTCAGCTCGCCGGTGTCGGTGACGACCGGCAGGCGGCGCACCTTGTGGCGGGTCATCAGCTCGACCGCCGCCGTGACGGTGCTCGACGGCTGGCAGGTGACGACGTGGCTCGCCATCGAGCCCGAGACGGAGAGCTCCCCGAGTCGGGCTCCGCGCGTGTAGGCGCCCATGCAGATGTCGCGGTCGGTGATCATGCCGACCAGGTGGCCCTCGCCGTCCACGACGGGCAGGGAGCCGCAGTCGCCCTCCCACATCCGCCGCGCCGCCTCGTTCAGGCTGTCGTCGGGGCGCACCGTGCGGATGTCGCGTGTCATCAAGCTCTCGATCTTCATCTCTTGCTCTCTCGTTCGGCGGTGCTTTCCTCGGGACGGGGTCGCCGCGGCCGTGGGCCGCCCTCCGGCCGGGAGAGAGAGCGGGTGAGCTCGGGATCCTGGCTGCGCGCCACCGCCACCGTTGGGGGTACCGTAGGAGGCCGCACCGGGGCCGTCCATGGGGAGTACTACTTAGCGCACGGCCGCCGGGAAAGGTAGTGCCCGAGCGCGGATCGTGGAAATCCGCGGCTGCGCCTTCTCACGGTTCGCCGCGGATGTACTGCTCCAGGTGCTCGATCGTCTCGCCCTGGGCCGAGATGACCTCCTTCACGACGTCGCCGATCGTGACGATTCCCACCAGCTCGTCGCCCTCGAGGACCGGCAGGTGGCGCACGTGCCGCCGCGTCATGAGCGCCATGCAGTCCTGGATGCCCTGATCGGGGCGAACGTAGAGGACGGGCGCGCTCATGAGCTCCGCCACCCGCATCTCGCGCGACGATTTGCCCTTCAGGATCACCTTTCGGGCGTAGTCGCGCTCCGAGAAGATGCCGACGACCTTCCCGTCCTTGACGACGACCAGGGCGCCGACGTCCTTGTCCGCCATCATCTCGAGCGCCTCGAAGACGGTCGTCTCCGGCGTCGCCGTCCAGATCTCTCCGGGCTTCGGCCGGGCGTTCAGGATCTCGCGAATGGTCGCCATCTGATTCCGGTTTCGATCTCCGGGCTCACGTGCGCGGAAGGGTGAGGAAGCGGCGCGCCCGGGGCGCCGCCCCCCGCGCCGGGACGAGGTCGTGCCGGCTGGATGGTACCCGAGGGAAGCCCCCGTTCGTACACCCGGAGCGCCGGCCCGGTCTCCCGCTCGCGGTGGGCGCGCTCACTGCCGTTCCTTTGCGTGCTCGCGCCGCGCGCCGGGCTCCGGGCCTAGGTCGCGCGCGGGCAGCCGCGTTCGTCGCCCCGCAAGGACCCGGCACCCGCGCTGCCGGGGAGGGGCGCGGTCGGGGTGACCGCACGAAACGCGCGCGCGGGGCGGACCGGGCCCCTTCCGCGAGCTGCGGCGCGCCGCCGCCGGCCGGCGGCGGAGAGTCCGGCGCGGGAACGTCGGCCGCGCCCGCGACCCCGATCGGCGTGCCGAGCATGTCCGCCAGGACGAGCTCGAGCTGAACGTGGTGGCCCGCGCCGTACACGACCAGCACGCGCGCGTGGCGCTCGAGCAGTCCGGCGACGAGGCGCGCGAGGTGGGCGTCGCGCACGCGGCCGACGCGCCGCGCCAGCGCGTTCGTGGTAGGGCACCTTCCGACTCGATGGGGGCGCCCTCCTCGGTCGTGATCTCCTCGTAGACGAAGCGCCGGCCGTTCTTCTCCTCGTACCAGGCCTCGAAGGCGCGCGGATCGGCGAAGGCGCCGGGCTCGAAGCCGTGGGCGCGGGCCTGGTCCGCGATGAACTGCGTGTAGAGCTCGTCGAAGGTGCGCCCGCGATCCGCGCCGGTGCGCTTCCACTGCGGGATCTGGCGCACGACGTAGTAGTGGATCAGGTCGCGCAGGTCGTCCGGCCCGCGCACGAGGGCGCCGGAGACCTCGCGCGGCGTCGGCTCGCCGCCGACGAAGGGGATCCCGCGCGCCGTCGCCAGGGCGGCCGCGTGGCCGGCCTCGCCCAGGAGCCGGACCTCGTCCTGGGCCGTGCTCGCGACCAGCTCGCGGTAGAAGCCCGGCGCCGGGCCGTGCGCGCTGGCGAGCCCCTCGATCACGACCGCCTCGGGCGCGAGCAGCGCGAGCTCGCGCTCGACGAGCCGGAAGGTCGCGCTCTCCGGCCGGTGCTCGTGCAGCGCGGCGACGAACGAAAGCGCGCGGCCGCGGCGCTCGTAGCGCGCGACATAGGGCGGCTCGGGAAAGCGCTCCTGCGCCTCGGCGCTCCAGGTCACGAGCAGGGCGGGATCGGCGCGGAAGGCCGGCCGCGCGGCGCAGCCCGGCGCCAGGGCCGCGCAGGCCGCGAGCAGCGTCGCGCCGTACCGGGTCTTCATGGCGAGGGCGAGGGGACGTCCCGCATCTTCGGCCCGCGCCCTGCCGCTGTCACGTCCTTGACCGGGGCCCGCCGCTGCGGGCAGGATCGGCGCGCGTGGCCCAAGAGCGGAAGCGATCGCGCGCGAGGAGGCTCGCCGGCCTGGCCTTGCGCCTGTCGGTCGCGCTGTTTGCCGCCGCTCTGCTCCTGGAGGGCGTCTTGCGCTGGGGCCTGTTCGGCGACGACCCGGGGGCGCGCCTGATCGCGCGCGCCGGCCGGTGCTGCTCTTCGGCGACTCGTTCGCGGCCTGCGTGACGCCGCCCGAGGAGTGCTGGGGGGCGCTGCTCGAGCGCTCGGACCTGGCGGGGGACTACGCGCTGTTGAACTACGGCGCGGGCGGCTACGGCCTGGGGCAGATCTCGCTCCTGTGCCGCGCCGCGCTGCCGCTGTACGCGCAGGCGCGCCCGGTGGTGGTGATCGGCCTGCTGATCGACGACGACCTCGACCGCGCGCTGCTCGACTTCCGCGTCTGGCCCAAGCCCGTGCACCGGCTCGACGCGGACGGCCGGCCGCGGCTCGTGCCGCGCGAGCTGGCGCGCACGCGCGACGAGTCGATCCGGCGCGAGGGCATCGGCATCGCGAGCTACGCCTGGCGCTACCTGTGCTTCGGCACGCCGTTGATGCCCGGCCGGCGCGCGGCGGCGGCGCGCGCGCACCAGCGCGCGGTCTTCGACCTCTCGCGCGCCCTGCTCGACCAGCTCGTGGCCTCCCTGGAGGCGTGCGAGGTGGACTACGTCTTCCTCGTCTTCCACGGCTCGAGCTTCCTGGGCGCGACCAGCCCGTACCGGGAGCGCGAGGAGTTCCTGTTGGGCGAGCTGAGCCGGCTGGGCGCGCCCTACGTCCTGTCGCGGGAGGAGCTGGTCGCCGATGCGCGCCGCACAGGGCGCACGGAGAGCGACTACTTCATCGTCTCGGGCCACGGCCGCAACCACTACACGGCCCTCGGCAACGAGGTCGTGTTCCGCGCGCTGCGCGCCGGCGTCCTGCGCGCTGCGCTCGGGGGGTCGTCGCCCGCGCGCCTCGACCGGGCGCGCATCGAGCTCGGCGGCGAGCTGGGTCTGGTGCGCTTCGAGCGGGGACTCTACCCGCCCTTCGAGGCGCCCGAGGACGAGAGCCGGCTCGTCCTGCGGGTCGGCGCGGAGGGGCCGACGCGCGTGAGCGGTCCCGGAGTCGGGAATCGCCACAAGAGTGTTCGCCGTCAGTAGTTGCGAGCATTGACCACAGACAGGCAGGCATTCAGTGATCCCTCGTCCGAGCGCTTGGCTTTTCTCTTTTGGGAGAGGACCCGTAGCCAACGGGACGCCGTCCATGAACTGTCTCGGATCCATTCTACGCGACACCCGGGGGAAAGGAGTCACGCGCTCACTTCGCCCGGGGGCTGGGGCTGTCCCGCGACAGCGCGAGATCGCGCCGAACGAGGTCCGAGCACCTCGAAAGACGACCCAGGACCGCCCTCGAAAGGTAACGGGCACACTTGGGAGGGCCCCGCCAAGGCGCATGCGCGACGGAGCGACTGCGCTCCGTCGCGCAGTTCCTCCGCTTAGGTCTTGCGCCCGACCCGCTGGGAATACCATGATACTGACCCCGCGGCCGGTCACCTCGATCATGAATCACCTCTCACGCCGTGTGCTCGCACTTCTATCCCTAGCCGCCACGATACTGACGATTATCACCGCGTTGGTTTGGCTGAGTCACGACGCTCAGCTTCTGGACCTTCCTGGGCACCCTGAGGGAAATGCGCCTTCTGTCCCGGTCGCGACGGCATCGGCGTCGGAGGAAGAAGTCGATGCTCTACCGGTTGAGCTGAATGAGGAGCCGCGCTTCCAATCGGGCCGTGCTCAGATCGGGTACGCGGCGCCTGCTGCCTCAAGTCAGATCCTCGTTCTGTCGTCCGCTCGACTACCCTTGACCGTTGGCGAGCGGCGCTCGGAGCAAGGCTCGTGGATTCCCTTACCTAGCGTCGGCGACGCTCTAGTCCTAGACAGTCGCTTTCTGCCCACGGAGATCCGCGCACCGGGCCATCTCGCTGCGCAGGTGACATCCTCCAACTCTCCGGTGTTCTTGGAGCCTGACATGCTCCTCGAGGTCACCGGAGAATCTCTCGAAGACGCGCTTGCGAGCGTATACGTTGCGCCGGATATGCCGAGTGATATTGTACGAGAACGGTTGCTTGCTGTCTGCACAACGGGCATTGTTGGTTGCGATAGATACTGCGCGGCCGTCGATTCGCGTGGCTGGAGCCGAGAGACAGCCGGAGGTTTTGATCTAAACTTCGTCCTGGTTTCCGGACGTGTTGTACACATCACGTGTCATGTTACTCCGGGCCTTCGTGCAGCGTACCGGCTCAACACTGCACGTGCTCTTCCTAGTGACCGCCTCAAGCCCATCAAGGTTCGCGTCGAAGGGCTTTCGAATCCGAATGCGGCGTCGATTGACGTGCACATCGTCGCAGAGTCAGAAGAGACTCTTCAGGCGGGAAGTGCCGCGCTTAGCGTTGAGACGATGAGCTGGGGAACGGTGATCATCTCCGGGCTACGGTATGCGGAGAACTTTGCGCTCGGCAGTCAGGATGGTAAGGAACTGGTGTTGCAACCGGTGCCGATCGGAACACCGATACTCCTGACAGTACGCGACCGAATGACCGGTGACTATGGACGCACCGCATTCCGGCATGAAGGAAACACGGTGGCTCTATCGGTCCTCTCCGGATCCTCACTGTGTGGTGCCGCTTCATCGTGGCATGGAGCCCCTCGGCCGAAGCACCTCAACCTCTTGTGGCAATTCGATATAGATACCGAGGATGCGTGGGATCCTGAACTGCCAGCTAGTCTCTCGCTATGGGGAGGGCAGGCGCGCGATCTTCCAGTCGACAGTACAGGCAGGTTTTCGATAGTCGTCCCTACGACAATCCCCCTTCGCGAGGACAGTCATTGGCCACTGCCAACGTTTATGCGCGTACGGGTCGAGGCGCATGGGTTCCGGCCGAGAACTGTACCTGCAAAGATGAACGCGCTAGGGATGTTCGATTGTGGAGAAGTGCTGCTGGAGCCAGAGCCGCCAGATCTCGAATTGGCACCCGGACATGGCCTCCGGGCGGAAACGCTCGACGAACAAGGTCTCTCGGTGCTTCCCTCCGGCCGATTTCTCCAGTTCGAGTTATTTCGCGCTCTGGAACGCAGTGATGGGATAATGAACTTGTATCTGATGAGATCTCCTGATGGCGGTGGGCCTGATGGCCCGGTCGAAGTACTGGACTTGGTGCAGGGTACGGTACTTGCCACCGAGTGGTCGGTCGCATCCGTGGACAGCGTGGTGATCGAGTACGCCCCGGAAGTTGCGGCCGGGTTTCGGAAGAACGGAGGTTACTTCGAACGTGTTCCTTCACCTTGGTGTTCCGTCACTGTGGGATATCAGCGCTGGCCCATAGAAGCCGATACTCTATACTATGGGTGGACATGGAACGGAATCATATACAGAATGGGCGTCTGGAGGCATAGAGAGGACGGACGCCGCGAAATAACACTTAGCTTCGAAGCGCCAGTTGACGCCGAGTTCTGGATATCATCGGCATGGCAGGGGCCGGCCGCGGGGGAAGACATGATTAACTTTGTGCGTACAGCCAGACTTGCGTCGAGGAACATCACGGTTACTCTTTAGCTTCGATGGGTGGAAGATGGGAATGGCCTCCCCCACCTCGTAACCGAGGAAGGCTCTCCCGCTTCATATGAGAGCGTTCTCTCGCTTCCGGGCTGCGGCACGGTGAGGTCGTCACGGGGTTGTGGGCCTTGGGAACTGTTGCGTTGCACGCCCACAGCCTCGGCTCGTTGCAGCGGAATTGGCGGAGAAGGCCTGGAGCGAGGAGCGTTCCGTTCCGCGCGCGCCCCGGGGCCGGAACACCGGAACGGCTCTCAGGACGCCCAGACCAGCCCTCGGGGACGACTCCGGCGAGGTGTGACCCCGGATTATCCACGCCCCGGTCGGCGGACGCTGGACTCCGGGGATGATCGGTGACGATGGTGCACGACGCCGTTTTTGGTGCACGCGGGGTAGAAGTTCCCCCTCCCCATGCCGTGCTCCGGGGGCAACTCCGTCGCCAAGTTGTGAGTTGGTCACTGCCGGAGCACGGGCACGAGGAAAGCGTGGCGTGGTGGGGCGACCCACTGTCGTCGATGGCGTTTCGGTACGTGCAGCTTCGTCGGGAGAGTCCACTTCGAGATGCGCTCGAGCAGGCAGCTCCACAAGGGGACGGCGCTCAGCGCCGTGTCCACGATCAGGCGCCTTCCCGCCCTTGTGACGCGCACTGCGGTCTTCAGGAGCGTGCGCTGGACACGCCCGACATCCCACCCGCTGCCGAGTTCCTTCTCCGCGAATAGGAGATCCAAAGGGACGGGGCCCCAGACCACGCCCCGCCGCTCGACTGTCTGGACCACGCCCGCGCTCCTACCACCAGCCTCGAAGACGCGCGCCAACGCCCCCGGGCACCCCGCAACCCGGCCCGCGCCGCCCCGTCGATCGTTGCTCCACCCGGCCAGCCCACGCCGCGGCCCGCGGTGCGAGCTCCCCACGGGGCGCTGGCCCGCTCGCGAACACCGGCGGCCCCACGCCGTCACCGCCCCAGCTTCGGGCCCGGCGGCTCGGCCGGCAGGCCCAGAAACTCCCCTGCGGGTAGGCCGGGAAAGCGCTCCTGCGCCTCGGCGCTCCAGGTCACGAGCAGGGCGGGATCGGCGCGGAAGGCCGGCCGCGCGGCGCAGCCCGGCGCCAGGGCCGCGCAGGCCGCGAGCAGCGTCGCGCCGTACCG
>Ga0326597_10005932_pt1 | contig 16825 bp, 14 predicted proteins | sample RVTome_12_FD_203789 | JGI IMG/M metagenome (GOLD analysis project Ga0326597, IMG submission 203789) | Soil microbial communities from uranium-contaminated site in the Upper Colorado River Basin, Wyoming, United States - RVT100D185 | ecosystem: Environmental > Terrestrial > Soil > Contaminated >...
GGCTGCGCGCCGTCCTCGGGGAAACCATCCTCGGTTTGCCCTCGCCGGACGCGCCCACGTCTGCCGACGCGCTCCGCTACGCCGAGCAGTTCATTGCGCGCTGGCGGAACCACCCGCTGGTGATCCCCGCGGTGGCGCCGCATTCGGCCTACACCTGCTCGGTGGAGTGCCTGAAAGCCTCGGCGGAGCTTGCTCGCCGGACTGGAGCGCCGCTGCTGATCCACCTGGCGGAAAGCCCCGGCGAGATGAAGACAGTCAAAGAGCGCACCGGGCAAACCACGGCGCAGTACCTGGTGGGGCTGGGGATTTTCGACGGCGTGCGCGCGCTGGGCGCACACTGCGTTCATCTCGACGAGGCCGACCGGCGACTGCTGGCCGAGAAGGGCGTCGGCTGCGCGCACAACCCCAGCAGCAATATGAAGCTTTCGAGCGGCATCGCCCCCGTTGTCGCGCTGCGCGAGGCCGGCGTGGCCGTCGGCCTGGGAACCGACGGCGTAGCCGGTAGCAACAATGATCTCGACATGATGGAGGAGATGGACCTGGCGGCAAAGCTTCAGAAAGTTTCCCTGGGCGACCCGCGGGTGCTGCCGGCGCACGACGCCCTGGCGATGGCCACCATCGAAGGCGCGCGCGCGGTCGGGCTGGAGAAGGAAATCGGCTCACTGGAGCCGGGCAAGCGCGCCGATCTCATCCTGTTGCGGCGGGACCCGGTGCACGGCATCCCTTCTTACGATGTCTATTCCTCCATTGTCTATTCGCTCAAGGCCAGCGATGTGGAGACCAGCATCATCAACGGCCGGGTAGTGATGGGCCAGCGGCGCGTGCTGACGCTCGACGAGCAGGCCATCCGCCGCTACGCCGAGGCCTTCGCCGCGCGTGTGCGCGCAGTCATCGGGGGAAGCCGCTAGAGCTCAGTGGCCGCCGCCGGAGCCTTTGCGGGTCTCGGTCTTCTGCTTGAAGGCCTTGAGCGCCAGGCTGCGCACGGTCTCGGGGATGTTGCGGTTGCGGGAGAGGTTTTTGAGATCGGTCTCGGTGAGGCGGTTCATCAAGCCGAGCGAGACATCGAGCGGGGTGCGGGGGTTGCTCACTAGGTTGCGGACCACGCTGTAGATTTTCAGAAACTTCCGGCTGGTCCCCATGATGCGCAGGGCCTCGTCAGCGATGTTCTTCATGGAGGCGAAGCCCTCGATCTCACTGTCCGTGATCTTCGGCGATTGGAGCACGGCGCGGTAGACCACCTTGCTCGGGTCGCGGATGAGGATCATCCGCTCGTCCTTACTGCCCTTCAGGGCCAGTTGCATGCGCTCGGAAGTCCCCATGCGCGCCACTTTCTGCGTGAGGCTGACGCGCTCGCGTTTCTGCTCCTCCGGAGCGTGGGCTTCCTCTTCTTCCTCCTTTTGCAGGGCGGCTTCCAGCGCCGCCTGCTCCTTCAGCGCCTCGAGATGAAGCTTTTCAATGGCTTGACGCGGGTCGGCAGGGAGGTCGCCTCGCTCCAACAAAGCGGCGGTGAAGCGGGGCAGCTCGGCGAGGCGGGCTGGCTGGCTGGCGAGCGCCTGAATCCTCTCTACGGCCAGACGTGGAGCGAGGGGGCTCAGCGCCCGGTCGTCGGCGTGGGGATGGCCGGCAATAACTTCGAGCCAGGCAGGAGGCAAATCCTTTTGCGCAGCAAAGTGCGCGAGTGTGTCGGCTGAAGTTTCCGAATCGCTGAGCGCCTCCGCAATTTTTTCGGGGGGCCAGCTTACCAGCGTTGCGCGCGCGGCCTCGCCCATGGTGGGGTCGGGGTCGGCGAGCAACAGGACCAGAATTTCCAGCAGCTCACCGGCGGCGAGGGGCAGGCTGCCGCGGGACGCTTGCCGTTTGATGATGGCAGGGGCGGTTCCGTGCCGGATGGCTTCGAGAACTGCCCGCTCTTCCTTCGGAGGCGAGACCATTGCTCAGGGAGTCGCGGGTCGCAGATCCTTGGCGGTGAGCGTAATCCGCTTGACTTCGCCGGGGTTGCCGAGCGGGGCCAGCGTCTCGCCGTTCAGGGTGAGTACAATGGCGCTGGCGTTGCCGGTGGAGAGCTCGATCACGGCGGCGCCGCGGAAGGTGCGCGACTCACCTGGGCGCATCGTGCCGGAGAAAGCCGACTCACCGTCCACCCTAATGCTCAGCCAGGCGTCATCCATCACATCAACTTGCAAACGAAGCTCGCCCGCGAATGGCGATTGCGGGCTGGCCGCGGAGATTGTCGCGCGTGAAAGCGAAGGGCCTGGGGTCGCCGGTGAGGGCGCCGGCAGCGAATCCCCGGGAGAAGAAGTGGGTTCAGGCTCACCGGTCGGATTCTCCGCCACTTGTTCCTCGTCCAGGCTTGCCTGCAACTCCGCCGACTGGGCGGCTTCGGCGGCGCGCTGGGCGCGGATCTCATGGACGACGTAGGCGCTGACGCCGAAGGCCGCCACCAGCACCGCCAAACTCCAAATCCCCATACGGCCTGCCGGGTGCTTGACCACCGGCGGGGCGTAGCGGGCGACGATCTCCGGCTCCTCGTGGGCGGCGCGGACATACTCGCCCACCCAGTGATTCTCATCGAGCCGGAGGTAGCGGGAGACGGCGCGCACAAATCCGCGGTTGAAGATTCCGCCGGGAAGATGCTCGAACTGGTTGTTCTCCAGCGCGCGCAGGTAGCGCATGCCGATCTTGGTGGCGTTGGAGAGTTCGGGCAAAGTGATGCCACGGAGTTCGCGTTCGCGGCGAAGAGTTTCGCCAAACGTGGCCATGACCCGACCTGCTACCCCGACCGCGCCTGAATTCTGAAGCACGCGCCGAGCCTCCCACGCGGGATTCGGGCTGAAACTTTTGGCACGAATCCCCTAGTGGGCGCCCGCCGGCTGGCGCGGGACCACCTGCTAAGGATGGCCCGATGATAGGTTTACGCCGGGCGCGTGTCAATGGCAAATAGGGCCGGGGTCAGGGATGAGGAGGTCGCTCCCGGGACTGGAGGGGGAGGTGGTGTCCGCGAAGCAAGGAGGCAGGGAGGCAAGGAGGCAAAGAAGGTTGGACCGAAGAGACACACGAACAGGGAAGCGTTCGCGGAACTCCAAGGTTCGAGGAATGAAGAGCACCAGCAGTGTGCCGGGGGCGAATTTCTGTTGGCGGAGACGAAAACCCAAGTCCGAGCGCACCGGCGAATTGATTTATTGCTTCGCTGAAAGCGAGGCCGGTATAATAGGCGGCGGATTCGGGCTGGAGCGCGGCTGCGGAGTGGGGCGCAGCTGATGACGCCACTCCACCGGAGAACAATGTCTCCAAGAAAACCTAGGACACCCGAGGGACGGCGCCGGGTGGACAAGGGCGCCTCGAAGTCCGCGCCAGCCCGCGAGCTGCGCGCGACCCCCGCGCCGTTGCGCCCCGGCGAGGGTGCCCAGGCTTTCGTGCACGACATCGCCAAGGCACTGACTTCCACCCTTCAGCTCGACCAGGTGCTGAAGACCATCATGGAAAAGGTCAACGAGCTGATGTCACCTGACACCTGGTCGCTGCTGCTGGTGGACGCAGACACCAACGAGCTCTACTTCCAAGTGGCCACCGGAGTGGCAGCCGAAAAACTCAAGGACGTGCGCGTCCGCGTGGGCGAGGGGATTGCCGGTTGGGTGGCGCAGACGGGCGAAGCCGCCATCGTCCCCGACGTGAAGGCCGACCCGCGCTTCTCCGGCCAGGTGGACAAAGTCACCAACATGCTCACCCATTCGGTGATCTGCGTGCCCATCCGCACCAAGGACCGGGTGCTGGGCGTGATCGAGATCATCAACTACGTGGGCAAGCGCGACTTCGGGCAAGAGGACCTGGGACTGTTGCAGGCCATGGCGGACTACGCCGCCATTGCGCTGGAGAACGCCATTCACGTCAAGCGCATCCACGAGCTGACCATCACCGACGACGTCACTTCCCTCTACAACGCGCGGCACCTGAACTTCGTGCTCGAGACGGAAATCTACCGCTCCAACCGCTACCACTACGAGTTCTCGCTCGTCTTCATCGACCTCGACCACTTCAAACAGGTCAACGACACCCACGGCCACTTGGTGGGCTCGAAGCTCCTGCGCGAGATCGCCGAGGTCGTCCGCGGCAGCCTGCGCTTGATTGACTACGCCTTCCGCTACGGCGGCGACGAGTTCGTGATCCTGCTGCCGCAAACGGGCAAGGAAAGCGCCACCGTGGTCGCCCGGCGCCTGCACCAGCGGCTGAACGAGGCCCGCTTCATCGAGGACCAAAACCTCAACCTGCACGTTACCGCCAGCCTCGGCCTGGCGACTTTCCCCGTGGATGCCAACACCAAGGCCGAACTGGTGCGCCTGGCCGACGAGGCCATGTACCTGGTCAAGAACACCTCCCGCAACAACATCGCCGTGGCCAAAGTCGGGCTGCTGGTCTAGCGTCGGGCCGCCGCGCGGCTGGTGCCGTTCCAACTTGTCCCGCCTAATCCTGCTGCTCCATTTGGCCACCCTGGCGGCCCTCATCCTTTGGTTCCTGTTTCCTGAAAACGGTTGGAACGGCACTCGTCTCCTGATTTCAATTGGAACACAGGGGTAGAGGTTGCTAATTCAGCTCTGGGCGCACTTTTGGACGGTGTTCCAGGTGCGGGTGGTGATTCTTTTGCCGAATCCCTTTTCAAGGATGTCCATCTGGCGGAGATTTTTGGACCACTGCGGCCCCAGGGTGAGCACGGAGCAGAGGTTGCGTCCGATGAGGCAGAGGATGCGGAAACTCTTGTCGGGGGATTGGTAGGGGATCTTCAAAGCGGTTTTGGGCTTGTCAGAAAGGAAGGTCACAAAGAGGCGGGTCTGCGCGGTCACCGTTGTGTCCTTGAAGGGTTCGGCGTTCAGCAATCGCTGAAGGGCGCGGCGGGTGCGCAGGACGACACTTACCTCGAGCCCGAAGGTTTGCTTGATTTTCTGCTCGGCGGTCTTTGTCAGGGCGCGGGCGTCGGCGGCGCGGGCCTCGAAAAGGACATTGCCGCTGGCAAGAAGAGTTTTGACATTTTGGAGGCCGAGCGATTCGAAGGCCTGTCCCAGGGACGCCATGCTGATCGTCTTGTTGCCGCCCACGTTGATGCCGCGCAGGAAGGCTACGTAGGAGGTCATGCCGCTCCGGCGAGATTTGTTTTCTTGGGGCCGTCGAGCCTGGGGCATGGTAGAGGGCAGAAGATTACCAAATCCGCGGGCAGTCTCCTAGTTTGTCCTCAACCAGGGCACCGGCGCCGCACCGGCTTTCTTGACCCTGCGGCTTCAGACGTGTTAGCGTGGCCGCGGTCCCGGTTCCAAAGGTTCGGGAGGACCGGGTTCACCCAGGATTTTCCAAGCGAAGCCGAGGAGTCTCGATGTCGGACGAAGCGCTGGGGATGATCGAGACGCGCACGATGGTGGGCGCCATCGAAGCCTCCGACGCCATGGTCAAGGCGGCGCGGGTGCGGCTGATTGGGCAGGTGCAAATCGGCGCCGCCTATGTGACGGTGATGGTTCGCGGCGACGTGGGCGCGGTCAAAGCCGCCACCGACGCTGGCGCAGCCGCCGCTCGCCGCGTGGGCGAGCTGGTGGCGGTGCACGTCATCCCGCAGCCCTACGGCGACGTGGAAAAGATTCTTCCCCGCGGGCCTGCGCTAAAAGGATAGGGAGCGGACCAGGTAGGCGCGCGATGGCGCTGCTTGACTGCCTGAGGGCAAAAAAAACGGCAGGAGAAAGGTTATGAGCGTCCACGATCCCGATCTGGCCGCCATCCAGGAAGTGCGCGACCAGGTGGCGCGCGCGGTCGAGGCCCAGCAGCGCTGGGCGACCTTCTCGCAGGCGCAGGTGGACGCCGTCATCGACGCCATGGCCGGCGCTGCCGCCAAGGAAGCCGAAGCGCTGGCGCGCCTGGCGGTGGAAGAAACCGGCTACGGAAACGTCCCCGACAAGATCCGAAAGAACCTCTTCGCCGCTGAAGACCTCCACCGCGCCATCCGGCCCATGAAAACCGTCGGCATCGTGCGTGAGGACAAGGAGAACTCCATCATTGAAGTGGCCGAGCCGGTCGGCGTGGTGGCCGCCATCATCCCGACGACCAACCCGACCTCGACCGCGATTTACAAGGTACTGATCTCGCTCAAGGCCGGCAACGCCGTCGTGCTCAGCCCGCACCCCAACGCCAAGCGTTGCATCTGCGCCACCGCCGACGTGCTCACCCGCGCCGCGCTCAAGGCGGGCGCGCCCGAAGGGCTCATCGGCTGCCTCACCAACGTGACGCAGCAGGCCACGCAAGAGCTGATGCGCCACCGCCGCATCGGCGTCATCCTCTCCACCGGCGGCACCGGCATCGTGCGCGCCGCCTACAGCTCGGGCAAGCCGGCCTTCGGCGTCGGACCCGGCAACGTCCCCGCCTACATCGAGCGCACCGCCAACGTGAAGAAAGCCGTGGCCGACATCATCGCCGGCAAGACCTTCGACAACGGCGTGCTCTGTTCGGCCGAGCAGGCCATCGTCTGCGAGGAGCCGCTGCGCGCCGCCGTGCTGCAAGAGCTTCGGCAGCAGAACGCCCATTGGCTCGGCGCCGAGGAAGCAGAAAAGCTCGGCCGCTTCCTCATCCGCCCCGACTCGTTCCTGGTGAACCCGAAGGCGGTGGGCAAGTTCGCACCCGTGCTGGCGGAGATGGCCGGCTTCAAGGTGCCGCCGCAGACGCGTGTGCTGGTCGCGGAGCTGAGCGGCGTCGGGCGCGAGTATCCGCTCTCGGCCGAGAAACTTTCGCCTGTGCTGGCCTTCTACACCGTGAAAAACTGGCAGGAAGGCGTCGAGCGCTGCAACCAGCTCTTGCGTTTCGGCGGCATGGGCCACACCATCGCCATCCACTCGCAGAACGACGCCGTGATTCGCGAGTTCGGGCAGCGGGTGAAAGCCTTCCGCATCATTGTCAACAGCGCCGCTTCGCTGGGCTCGGTGGGCTATTCGACTCGGCTCTTCCCCTCGATGACGCTCGGTTGCGGGGCGCTGGGCGGCAACATCACCTCCGACAACATCGGCCCGCAGCACCTCTTCAACCTCAAGCGTATCGCCTACGAGGCGCGCCCGGTCGAGCACACAGCGCTGGGTTCCTATCTCGCCTCGGTGGGGGCCATATCCACGCGCTCTGCGCCTACCCCCGCGCCCGCACCGAGCGCGACCCTGTCCAGCCGACCGCCGAGTCCGGCGCCGAAGGGCGCTGCGCCGGCCCCGCCGTCGGCGCCGGTCGCGGTTCCCGCTGGCGCCCTGCCGGATCGCCACACCATCGCCCGCGTCGTCGAGCGGTTTTTGGCGCAGAAGGGAGTGCCGAAGGGTTCCGGGGCGTCGGAAAGCGCGCCTCCAATCTCAGCGCAAGGTAGCGCGCAATCGCTCAGCCCAGCGGCCCCTGCCGCTGGGCAAAATGTGCCGATGCCACGCGTCGCCGACTTCGTCAGCGAAGCCGACGTCCGCACGGCGCTGGAGCGGGGTGAAAAGATTTTCATTTCCCCGCGCTCCATCGTCACTCCCTCGGCCCGCGAGCTCGGCGAAGACCGCGCCGTTTTTGTGGAGACCGCGCCGCCCGCTCCTGCCGCCCGCGGCGGCGAATAGCGCTTTCCCTGCCTCCTCTTTGTCCCGCCTGCCCGGAGCGCAGTCCAAGACGAAATCGAGGGATGCTTCCTCTGCGTCCTGTGCCTCTTCTATACTGGTCAATGAGGTGACAGTGTGAAGCGTCCGCCCATCGAGCTCTTCCGCCGCATCGCGCTGGCCGGAGTGGTGGTAACGGTTGCACTTGTCGTGGCCAACTACGGCCTGCGCCGCTGGCGGGCCGCACAGGCGCGGCAGACGGTGAGCGCACCGGTCGAGAGCGATGTGCAGCAACAGGCAAAGAAGTTCACTTTTTCGCGCACCGAGCAGGGCCGCACGCTCTTTACCATTGAGGCCGAGCGCACCACCGAGCGCGCGGGCAAGACCACCGTGCTCGAAGACGTCGTTGTCCGCATCTTCGGCCGCCGGGGCGAGCGCGCCGACGAAATCCGCACCGCCCGCTGTGAATACGACAGCGAAGGCACCGGCAAGGTGATCTGTCCCGGTGAGGTGCGAGTAATCCTGCGCGGGCAGGAAGGTGGTGTGGCGCCGGGCGGCATCGAGTTGACCACCTCCGCTCTGCAGTTTGACCCCAATCAAGGAGCCGCTTGGACGGACGAGCCGGTGCAGTTCGCCTTCCCCGACGGGAGCGGAGAAGCGACCGGCTTGCGTTACCAGCCGGAGGAACCCAAGGCCCGGCTCGAAAAAGAGGTCCGCATCCGCGTGGCCCGGCGCGGGCAGCAGCCCGTGACGTTTCACGGCGCCCGCCTGGAATACTTTGCCGCGGTGCGGGCGTTTGAGCTGGCGCCGCCCTTGGGAGGCCAGGCGGGCAGCCGCACCCTGCTGGCGGACCGGCTGCGGCTGGAGATGAGCTCCGACTTTCGCACGCGGCGGCTCGAGGCGCTGGGGAACGTCCGGGCTGAGATGGCGCAGGATGGACGGCGGTTTGCGCTGCGCGCCGCGCAGGCGGAGGCCGGCTATGCGGCCGACGGCAGCTTGGAGCAACTGCGCGCCAGTGGAAGCGTGGAGCTCAACAGCCAGAGCGACGACTCGACCCAGCGGCTCACCTGTCGCGAGGCCGTCTTCCACTTCGCCGCCCGCTCGGGGACGCTTGAGCGCGTGGTGGCCTCCGGCGCGGCGGTGCTGACGCTGGAGGGCGCCGCGGGGACTCGCTCCTTGCGGGCACCGGAGCTCGAACTGCGCTTGCAAGCCGGGCGCCGCGGGCAAGTCCTGGCGGCGAGCCAGCGCGGCACTCTTTCGATGAGCAGCCCAAACGGGGAGCAGTTGAACGTGACCGCAGACCGCGTGGAGGTGGAGATGGCGGGCCTGGCCCGGCTGCGGGCGCTCGTCGCTTCGGGCAGCGTCGAGACGCGGTCCGTCCGCCCCGGCCGTGAGCCGCGCACCACGCGGAGTCGGGAGCTGCGAGCCCGCTTCGAGCCGGATGGCCGTCCTGCTGCGGTAGAACAATGGGGCGCCTTCCGCGCGAAGGCGGGCGTCTGGAAGGCGGAGGCCGGTCGCGCCGACTACGACAGCGCCAGCGGCACGCTGCGCCTGCGCGAGCAGCCGGTGGCGTGGGACGCCGCCGGCCGCACCACGGCCGCTCTCCTCGAGCTTGGCGAGGAGGGCAACGAGCTGCGCGCCGAAGGCGCCGTGCGTACGACCCGACAGGCGACGGCTACCTCCGGCTTCGGCGGGAGCGAGCCGGTACAGTTGACCGCAGAACGGATGCGGGCACTGTCGCAGCCGGGCTGGGCGCGTTATGAGGGGAAGGCGCGGCTCTGGCAGGGAGAGAACCGGCTGGCTGCGGAAGCCATCGAGCTATTCCGCTCACCTCAAAAGCTTACGGGTGAGGGTGGAGTGACGGGCCTTTTCCAGGCGAGCCATGAAGGGGAAGGAGGCAGTAAGAAGCGTGCCGTGGAAATCCGGGCCACGCGCTTCACTTATCTGGCTGCTGAACGCCAGGGGGTGTTCGAAGGGGAAGTGCGCGCGCAGGGAGAATTCGGAGTCCTGAGCGCTCCGCGCCTGGAAGTTCGGCTCGCCCCGCAAGGTGGACGTCTGGAGAGCGCCCGCGCTAGCGGCGGCGTGCGGCTCCAGCAGACGGGACTTCCGGCGGGCGAGGCGGGCTGGCAGGCGACGAGCGAGTCAGCGGACTATCAACCGGAGCCGCCGGTGGTGGTGCTTTCGGGCGGGACGCCGACGCTGCTCGACCCGCGCCACGGCAGCACGCGCGGTGCTCGTTTGACTTTGTTTTTAGCGGATGATAGGATTTCAATTGACTCCGCGGAGGGAGCACGCACCGTCACACGGCGGCCGTGGTCGCAATGACCCATGGTTCAGCTGACAGCCGACGATCTCGTAAAGTCTTTCCGAGGTCGAGCGGTCGTTGACGGCGTCAGCCTCCAGATCTCTCCTGGCGAAGTGGTCGGCCTGCTGGGGCCGAACGGGGCCGGGAAAACCACCACCTTTCACATGCTGGTCGGGCTGACGCGCCCGGACTCGGGCCGGGTGCGGCTCGACGGCACCGACCTCACCGACTTTCCCATGTACCTGCGGGCGCGCCACGGGTTGAGCTACCTGCCGCAGGAGCCGTCGGTCTTCCGCAAGCTGACGGTGGAGGAAAACATCCTGGCGGTGCTGGAGACGCTGCCCTTGACGGCGCACGAGCGCCGGGAACGGCTGGAGGAGCTGATCGAGAGCATGGGACTCGGACAGTTGCGCGGCCACCGCGCCTACACGCTCTCCGGCGGCGAGCGGCGTCGGGTGGAGATTGCGCGGGCGCTGGTGCTCTCGCCGCGCTTCTTGCTGCTCGACGAGCCCTTCTCCGGCATCGACCCCATCACCGTGCTCGACATCCAGAGGATCGTCGCCGGGCTCCAGCAGCGCGGCATCGGCGTGCTGGTCACTGACCACAACGTGCGCGAGACCTTGCGCGTCACCGACCGCGCTTACATCATCCACAACGGCCAGATTTTCCGCAGCGGGACGCCGCAGGAGCTGGGGGATGATCCCGAAGTCAGACGCATCTATCTGGGCGACAATTTCCAGTTGAACTAGAGGCGCCGGCATGGGCTGGTACGAACCCAAACTGCAACTGAGGGTCACGCTGAAGCAGATCCTCACGCCGGGCCTGGTGCAGATGGTCAGCCTGCTCCAGCTCAACAAGCTGGAGTTGCGGGAGATGATCGAACAGGAGCTGATGCAGAACCCCGTGCTTGAAGAGGTGGGCGAGGACGGCCTGCCGCGCGAGCGCGAGGGGGCCGAGGAGGGCTTCGAGCGGCAGGAGGCCGAAGTCCAGCCCGCGGAAGCGCAGGATCCCTTCGAAGATTTCGACATGAAGGCCGTCTATGAAGAGTACATGGACGCGCCCGGACGGCAGACCGAGCGGGAGGATGTGGAGCGGCCGTCGTTCGAGAACTTCCTCTCGCCGCCCACCACCCTCAGCGACCACCTGGACTGGCAACTGGGCCTGACGCTGGCCTCCGATGAGGTGAAGGTGGCGGCGGAATCCATCATCGGCAACCTGAACGAGGACGGCTACCTCACGGCGACGCTGGAAGAGATCGCCCAGACGGGCGAGCACCAGGCCTGCCACGTTGAGGAAGCGCTGAAGTTGGTGCAGGAGTTCGACCCGCTGGGGGTCGCGGCGCGCGACCCGCGCGAGTGCCTGCTGCTGCAACTGCGGACGCTCGAGCCCGATAACCAGCTCGCCCAACAGATCGTCAGCGACCACCTGAAGCAATTGCAGAACAAGCAGTACCGGGATCTGGCGCGGTCGCTCAACCGGCCGCTGCCGGCGGTTTTGGCGGCCATCGAAGTCATCAAGCGGCTCGACCCGCGTCCCGGACTGCGCTACAACCGGGCGCAGACGCGGATAATCGAGCCCGATGTCTATTTCGTCAAGGTCGGCGACGAGTTCCAGGTGCGGTTGAATGAAGACGAGCTGCCGCAGTTACGGCTGAGCCCGCTCTACCGACGGCTGCTGGACCGCCGGGCGGCGCCGCAGGAGGTCCGGAGCTACATCCGCGACCGCTTCGCCGCCGCCATTCAGTTGCTGAAGAACATCGAGCAGCGCAAACACACCATCATCCACGTCTGCGAAATCATCATCGAGCAGCAGCGCGAGTTTCTCGACCGCGGGCCGGACTATCTGAAGCCGCTGCTCATCAAGGACGTGGCCGAGAAGGTGGGCGTGCACCCTTCGACCGTCAGCCGCGCTGTGGCCAATAAGTTCGCTCACACGCCGCAGGGCGTGGTCGAGTTGCGCTCGTTTTTCTCCGAGGCCGTGGGCGGGCCCTCGGGCAGCGAAACCTCGCTGCTGACCCTGAAACGGCGGGTGAAGAAGATGATCGAAGACGAAGACCCCGCCAACCCGCTCACCGACGAGCGCATCGCACAACTGCTGGCGGCCGATGGCATCCGCGTCACCCGGCGGACGGTGGCCAAGTACCGCGAGGACTTGAAAATCCCCAGCACCCACCAGCGCCGGGTGAAAACCTGAGCAGCCGCGCGCCTGCGCGCCGAGAGCGAGAGCCGATCCACTGAGCCATGCCGCCCCCCGCGAGCCGCCGCCAGGCAACCTCACTGAAAACGCGTCGGCGGCGGAGTCCGGCTGAGGCGCAGTTGCTGGTGATCACTGGACTCAGCGGCTCGGGCAAGGGCACCACCCTGCGAGCGCTGGAAGACCTTGGTTATTACTGCGTAGACCACCTGCCGATCTCCCTGATTCCCACTTTCGCCGAGCTGATCGCCCGCGGCGGCGAGGAAGCGCAGCGTGCCGCTCTGGTGGTGGACATCCGGGAAGGTGAAGCACTGGAGGAATTTCCGGCGCTGTTCGAGCGGCTGCGGCAACGGCTGCCGGCGACGTTGGTGTTCGTCGAAGCCAGCGACGACGCCCTCCTGCGGCGCTTCAGCGAGACGCGCCGGCCGCATCCTCTGGGCGGTGACCTTACGGTGCCAGAGGGCATCCGGCGCGAGCGCTCGCTGCTGAAGCCCATCCGCTCCGCCGCCGACATCCTGCTCGACACCACGCGCTTTACCCCGCACGAGCTGCGGCGGTTCGTGAGCGAGCGCTTCGCCGTGCGCGCGCGGCGGCAGCCGCTGCTGGTTTCGGTGGTGAGCTTCGGCTACCGTTACGGCCTGCCGCCTGATGCCGACTTGGTGTTCGACGCTCGCTGTTTACCCAACCCCAACTTCGTGCCCGCACTCAAACCGCTCACTGGCCTGCACCGTCGCGTCTCCCGCTACGTGCTTTCCTTTCCGCAGAGCCGCGAGTTCGTGCGCCGCGTGGGCGCGCTGGTGGCGGATCTGCTGCCGCACTACGAGCGGGAAGGGAAGAGTTACCTGACCATTGCCATCGGTTGCACCGGCGGGCGGCACCGCTCGGTAACGCTGGCGGGAGCGATGGCGCGGCGGTTGCGTTCCGGTGGTCGCCGGGTCAAAATCACCCACCGCGACGTGCACAAGGCAAGCTAGAATTATCGCTACGAAGACGGGCCGGAGGGCGCGGCCCGCCCCGGGAGGAAGATTCTGCGACGCCTGACCCCGCATCTGCGCCCGCACGCGACCTGGCTGGTGGTCGGCGTGGTCCTGCTGGTTGTCGTGGGCGCACTCGAAGGCGCGACGGCGCTGCTGGTGCGCCCGTTGATGCAACTGGTCTTGGAGCCGGGTGTGGCCAGCGGGGAAGTGGTACTGCTCGAGCTGCCTTACTTGGGCCGGACCTTCTACCTGCAGGACGTGCTGCCGCTGCCGGTCACGGCCGCGGTGTGGCTGGTGATCGGCGCGCTGTTGCTGGTATTCGGAATCAAGGCCGCCAGCGAGTTCGCGGGCGAATATGCCGTGCACCGGCTGGGCCATTCGGTGGTGCGCGACCTGCGCAACCAACTTTACGCGCACACGCTGCGGCAGTCGCTCAGCTTCTTCCATCGGCAGACCACCGGCAGGCTGATGTCGGTGGCGGTGAACGACATTGACCGCATCCAGCACGCCGTTTCGCACGTGCTGGCCGACTTTTTCCGCCAGGCCTTTGCGCTACCGGTGCTGCTGGCGCTGGTGATTGTGATCGACTGGCGCCTGGCGCTGGTCTGCTTCCTGGTGGTGCCGCTGATCGTGGCCCCGGCGGCATGGATCGGCCGCCACATCCGTCGGCTGAGCCGGCAGGCGCAGGAGAACCTGGCGTCACTGAACGAGACTTTGCAGGAAACCTTCAGCGGCATTCGCGTGGTACAGGCCTTTGGGAACGAAGAGCGCGAGGCGGAGCGCTTCCGCGAGCGCGCCCAGCGGCTCTTTCGCACGCAGTTGCGCTGGGTGCGCTACTTCGCGCTCACCTCGCCGCTGATGGAAGTGCTCGGCGCGCTGACCGTGGGCGCGCTGTTGCTCTACGCCCGGCAGCGCATCCAGGCGGGGATGCTGACGCCGGAAATGATGGTGGTTTTCGTGGTGGCGCTGCTGAAGCTCTATCAGCCGGTGAAGCGGCTGGCGGGGATCTACGGACTCTTTCAGCAGGCGCTGGGCGCGTCGGAAAAAGTGTTCGCCCTGCTCGAGCAGCGCGATGAGGTCAAGGACCGGCCGGGCGCAGCCGAGCTGGCTCCTTTTCACGACCGCATCGAATTCGACCGCGTCATCTTCGCCTACCGCGACGGCCCGCCGCTGCTGCGCGGCGTTTCGCTCTCCGTGCGCGCCGGAGAAGTGGTCGCCATCGTGGGGACGAGCGGGGCGGGGAAGACCACGCTGGTGAATCTGCTGCTGCGCTTCTACGACGTGAGCGAGGGCGCGGTGCGAATCGACAGCCGGGACGTCCGCGACGTTCGGCTGGCCTCTTTGCGCGCCCAGATCGGCATCGTGACCCAGGAGACCATGCTCTTCAACGACACCGTGGCCGCAAACATCCGCTACGGCAAGCCTGGCGCCAGCCCGCAGGAAATTGAGGCGGCGGCGCGGGCGGCGCTGGCGCACGACTTTATCGGCGAGATGCCGCAGGGCTACGAGACCGTTATCGGCGAGCGCGGCGTGCGGCTGAGCGGCGGGCAGCGCCAGCGGCTGGCGATCGCGCGCGCGCTACTGAAGAACGCGCCCATCCTTATCCTCGACGAAGCCACCTCGGAGCTCGACACCGAATCCGAACTGCTGGTGCAGCGGGCGCTGGCCAACCTGATGCAGGGGCGCACCGTGTTCGTCATCGCTCACCGTCTGGCGACCATCCGCCGCGTGGACAAGATCGTAGTGCTGGAAGACGGCGTCATCCGCGAGACCGGGCGGCACGAAGAGCTGCTGGCCCGGGGCGGGCTCTACCAGCGGCTCTACGAAATGCAGTTCGTGGACCTCGACGCTCCCATCGAGGCCCGGGAGGCGCTCTGATGCTGCTCAGCATGACCGGCTATGCCCAGGCGCAAGCCGAAGAAGCTGGCTGGGTGGTGCGCGTGACACTGAAGTCGGTGAACCATCGCTTCCTCGACCTGCGCCTGCGCCTGCCCGATGAGCTGGCGGCCACGGAGCCGCGCCTGCGCACGCTGGTGCGCGACCGCGTGCGCCGCGGGCATCTCGATATCACCTTTCAACTCGAGAACGCGCAGCGGCAGGCAGCGGACGTGAACGAGGAACTGGTGCGGCGCTACCTGGAGCTCTACCGCCGGCTGCAAAAGGAATACGGATTGGGCGGCGAGCCTGACCTCGGAACGCTGCTGCGGCTTCCCGGCGCGCTCCGCAGCGGGCCGACGGCGCCCACGCCGGAGGAAAGCGAGCAGTTGGCGGCGCTGACCGAGCGGCTGCTGCTGGAAGGAGTGACCAGGCTCGACGAGATGCGCTCGGCCGAAGGCAGCGCCCTGGCGCGCGACCTGCGCGGCTGCATCGAGCGCATCCGCACCGGCGAGCAGCAGCTCCGCCGCCTGAGCGAGAAGGCTCTGCCGGGCGCGCACCAGCGCCTCACGGAGCGGCTGCGCGAGCTTCTGGGCGAGAGCGTGATTGATCCCACCAGGCTAGCCGAAGAGGCCGCCTACCTGGCCGAGCGCAGCGACATCCGCGAAGAGCTGACGCGGCTGGAGAGCCACACGGCGCAGTTCCTCGAGCTGCTGGAGAGCGAGGGCGCCGTGGGGAAGCGGCTGGACTTCCTGGTGCAGGAAATGAACCGCGAGACCACGACGGCGCTCTCGAAGTCGCCGGGGCTGGATGCCGAAGGGCTGGAGATGACGCGCGTGGGGTTGGAGATGAAAGCTGAGATCGAGCGCCTGCGCGAGCAGGTGCAAAACGTGGAGTGAGCGCGTGGCGCAAGGCGCAGAGCCGCAGTTGTTCATCGTGTCGGGGCCTTCGGGCTCGGGCAAGACCACAGTGGTGGACCGCCTATTGCAGAACGTGCCCGACCTGCTCTTCTCCATCTCTTGCACCACGCGGGCGCCGCGCGCCGGCGAGCAGAACGGCCGCGAGTATCATTTTGTCAGCAAGGACGAGTTCGAGGCCATGCTGGTGCGCGACGAGCTGCTGGAACATGCCACCATTTTCGGCGAGTACTACGGCACCCCCCGACGCAATCTGGAGGAGGCCAAGCGGCAGGGGAAAGACCTACTGCTGGACATCGATGTCCTCGGCGCGCGCCAGGTGAAGAGCAAGCTGACGGAAGCCGTGGCCATCCTACTGGTTCCACCTTCGGCGCAGGAGCTCGAGCGCAGGCTCACGTCCCGCGCCCAGGACCAGCCGGAAGTCATCCGACGACGGCTGGAGCGCGCGCGCGAAGAAATCGAGCACTACCAGAACTACGACTACCTGGTGGTGAACCACAACCTGGAAGAGACCTGCCGTTCCTTGAGCGCCATCGTCGCCGCCGAGCGCGCCCGGCGTGCCGGGTTGCCCGAGGCGGCCGCGGAGGCGGGGCTGGTGGCCGCCGCGCGGAAGAACGCCAATAAATCGCAAATCTCTGCTATCCTAGAGAGCTTTGGAGCGAAGGCGCAATGATCCCTTTGGACAAGGTTGAGAGCAAGTTCGCGTTCGTGCTGGCTGCGGCCAAGCGGGCGCGGCAGTTGCAGGCGGGCGCCAAGACTCTGGTCCCGACCACCGCGCACAAGTACACGCGGATGGCGATGGAGGAAGTTCTGGCCGGAGTCGTGCCTTTCACCCTGCCGCCGCTCGACGATGAAGCCGGGGACGGCAAGGAAAAGAAGGGCAAGAAGAGCAAGCGCTCGAGCAAGTAATCCCCGCAGGTACTCCGATGAAGGTCGTCCTGGGCGTGAGCGGTTGCATCGCCGCCTACAAGGCGGCGGAGTTGG
>Ga0326597_10005933_pt1 | contig 16822 bp, 14 predicted proteins | sample RVTome_12_FD_203789 | JGI IMG/M metagenome (GOLD analysis project Ga0326597, IMG submission 203789) | Soil microbial communities from uranium-contaminated site in the Upper Colorado River Basin, Wyoming, United States - RVT100D185 | ecosystem: Environmental > Terrestrial > Soil > Contaminated >...
CAAGGCGACGCCCACGCGCAGGCGAAGCAGACGCTTGCGAGAGACTGGGAAGAAATTGGCTGCGCGCATCGCGAAGTATTCGGGAACATCCGGCCGCCCACCGCGATGGTCGAAGTCCGTGCCCTGAGGGTCTGTCAGGAATTAACACCTTGTACTTCTGATCGGCGAGTGGTACCGTGCGCGTGTGGATCTGGCCACCCTGCGCGCGAAGCACGCGGCGCTCTCGCCCGTGCTGACGGAGCGGTCGCGCCGGGTGTGGGCCGCCACGGAAGCCCAGGCGATTGGCTACGGCGGCATCGCGCAGGTGGCACGCGCGACGGGGATCGCCGCATCGACCATTCAGCGGGGCCTGCGTGACCTCGCCTCGGGCGAGACCCTTGAGCGGACGCGGATCCGGAAGCCGGGCGGGGGGCGCAAGCGCGCGACCGACCGCGATGCGACGCTGCTGGGCGACTTGGACGCGTTGGTCGAGCCGACAGCGCCCGGCGATCCGGAGTCGCCGCTGCGCTGGACATGCCTGAGCGCGCGCACGCTGGCGGTGGCGCTCGAGGGGCTGGGCCATCACGTGAGCCACACGGTCGTCGCCGAACTGCTGCATGGCCTCGGCTACAGCCTCCAGGGGAATGCCAAGACGCGGGAGGGCCGCCAGCACCCCGACCGGGACGCCCAGTTTCGGTACATCGCGCGGCATGTGCGCGACGCCCAGCGGCGCCAGCAACCGACGATCTCGGTGGATACGAAGAAGAAGGAGCTGATCGGGGACTTCAAGAATGCGGGACGCACGTGGCGTCCGGGCCAATCGCCGCAGCGCGTGCGAGTCCACGACTTCGTGATTCCGGCCACGTCGACGACCGGAGGCAAGGCCATTCCGTACGGCGTCTACGACCTGCACCGGAACGAAGGCTGGGTGAGCGTGGGGATCGACCACGACACGGCGACCTTTGCCGTGCGGTCGATTCGGCGCTGGTGGCAGCAGATGGGCCGCCCGGCGTATCGTCACGCGCAGTCCCTGCTGATCACGGCCGATGCCGGCGGCAGCAATGGCGCACGGCTGCGGCTCTGGAAGTGGGAGCTGCAGCAGCTCGCGAATCGCACGGGCCTCGCCATCACCGTCTGCCACTTCCCACCCGGCACGAGCAAGTGGAACAAGATCGAGCATCGCCTGTTCTCGCACATCGCCATGAACTGGCGCGGGACACCGCTCGTGGACCTGGCGACGATCGTGAGTCTGATCGGGTCGACCCACAGCCGAGCAGGCCTGCGCGTGCGATCGGAACTCGACCGCGGCGCGTATCCAGGCGGCGTCACCATCACTAATGCCCAGCTGGCGACGAGCCGCCTGGAGCGGCATCGGTTTCACGGCGACTGGAACTACACCATTCACCCGCCACGCGACCAGAGAAGTCAGTAATTGTCTGACGGGCCCTAACCTGTTAGGAACCAAACCCTTATTGCCAGAAGTCACGCGCCATCACCAACATAGAAGAAACGCGTATTTAGGGTTCGACTCCCGCCGCCTCCACCAACTTTCGCTCGCCTGCATCCGTGAGCGAGCTACGGTTGGCAAGCCACGCGAAGGTTGTCCACCGACGCGCGAAGGCGGACGTTTGCCACTATCTACGCTCTTACCCTCCATTTTTCATTTTCGCCCGGAGCGTTTCGACGAATGCCGCGGCGACCGCGGACGGGGCCTGCCCCTGCTCGTCAACGGCGAGGTTCATCTGTCGCATCGTCTCCGCATCGATCGTTCCGGCGAGCCGGGCGAGCGCGTCGAGAACTTCCGGGCGTTCCGCGACCAGCCGGCGGCTGACGAGAATCACAGCGTCATAGGGCGGGATCGCATTCCGGTCGTCGTCCAGGGCGCGAAGATCGAACGCCGCGATGCGGCCGTCGGTCGAAAAGGCGCTGATCACGTCGACGTTGCCGCGCGCGACCGCCTCGTACATCAGCGCCGAGTCCATGCTCCGCAGCTCCGCGAACTCGAGACCGTACGCCGTGCGTAGCGCGTCCCATTCTGGGCGCGCAAAGAATTCGTAGTCGCTTCCCATCGGCAGGGTGCGGGCGTGCCGCGTGAGATCGCTGATGCGCCGAACCCCCAGCGCTTCGGCGTGCGTGCGGCGCATCGCGAGCGCGTACGCGTTCTCGAAACCGAGCGCCGCCGCCAGCGTGATGCCGTGCGTGTCGCAGAGGAACGCCTCGACCTCGCGGAGCAGGTCCGCGCGATCCACCGACAGCGTGTCGCGGCCCATCTCGTTCGCCCAGAGCGTCCCGGAATAATCGACGTACACGTCGATGTCCCCCGCCACGAGGGCGTCGAACGCCACGAGCGACCCGAGCGACTGCGTCAGCGTGCTGGAGTCACCAGTCTCGTCCTGGATCCACCGTCCGAGCATCGCGCTCAGGATGTACTGCTCGGTGAAGGTCTTCGATCCAATGCGGATCGGCCGATCGCGATCGCCCCAGAGCGGCGCGGCCAGCGTCGCCATCGTGTAGGTGAAGAGCGCCGCCAGCACGCCGAGCGCCACGGCCACCCGCGCCCGGCGGCGCGTGCGCACGCCGTCCTCGACCGCCCGTACGAGGTGATCCAGCACCAGCGCCAGCCCCGCGGCCGCTACGCATCCGACGAGCACGGCCGTGTAATTGCGCGTCTGAAGCCCGCTGAAGATGTAGTTGCCGAGGCTCGTCGCGCCAACCGGTGTCGAGAGCGTGGCGATCCCGACGACCCACACGGTGGCGGTGCGAAGGCCCGCGACAATGACCGGCATGGCGAGCGGCAACTCGACCCGGGAGAACTGTTGTCCCGACGTCATCCCCACGCCGCGCGCGGCCTCTTTCAGGGCGGGATCGACGCCAGCGATGCCGGTGACCGTGTTGCGCAGGATGGGGAGCACGCCGTACAGCGTCAGACCGACGATGGCCGGAAGGAAGCCGATGCTCTGCAGGTTGAAGTACGCCAGCAGCGGAACCATCACCGCGAGCAGCGCGAGGCTCGGGATCGTCTGAATGACGCCCGCGATGCCCAGGGCGGGCGCTTCGAGCCAGCGGACGCGGGTGACCGCGACGCCGAGCGGAAGACTGATCGCCGTGCTGAACAGCAGCGCCAGCAGCGTGAGCTGCAGATGCGCGGTGAGATAGCCGGGCAGCAGCGCGAGCTGCTCGCTCACGGCGCGATCCCTGGATCGAGCAGGCGATCGACGACCTCCGTCTGCCGCCGCGGTGTGTGCATGAGCTGCTGCACATACTCGTCGGCCGGCCGCTGGACGAGGTCGCGCGGCGAACCGATCTGAATCACCCGGCCCTGGCTCATCACCGCGATCCGATCGCCGAGCATCAACGCCTCAACCATGTCATGCGTGACGAACAGCGCGGTCAGCCCCAGGCGCCGCCGGATGCCGACGAACGATTCCTGCAGACGCTCCCGGGTGAGCGGGTCGAGCGCGCCGAACGGCTCGTCGAGCAGCATCACGCGCGGCTCGGCGGCCAGCGCCCGCGCGACGCCGACCCGCTGCTGCTGCCCGCCCGAGAGCTCCGCCGGGTGCCGATCGCGCATCTCCGCTGGATCGAGCTCGACCAGCTCCAGCAGCGCCTCGACGCGCGTGGCAATCCGGGTGGCGTCCCAGCCGAGGAGCGCAGGCGTCACCGCGACGTTCTCGGCAACCGTCATGTGTGGAAAGAGACCGACCTTCTGGAAGACGTACCCGATCCGGCGGCGAAGATCGGACGGCCGGATCGCGCCCACGTCAGTTTTGTCGAGCCAGACTGCGCCGGACGTCGGCTCGATGAGGCGGTTAATCATCTTCAGGGTGGTCGTCTTCCCGCACCCCGACTCGCCCACGAGGACGAGCAGCTCACCGTCGCTCACGGTGAGCGACACGTCCTCCACGGCGGCTACCGTCCCGTATCGCTTCGTGAGCCCCCGCAGTTCGATCACAGGCTACAGGCCTGAAGTGTCAGCGGCCACCTCGGACGCGGCCCCGCTGACCTGTGCGCCCTGATCCTTGGGCCCGAGGCCTCGAGATCTGCGGTTCTGTCCAACATTCAGCACCGCCAGCAGCCCGTGCCCGCAGCCGAGGCCGCGCTGGAGCGAGATCTCCAGATCGCGCACCAGATACGCGAGCTGCGGCTCCACGAGATTCGCGCGCACGTCAGAGGTGCGGAACCAGGCGACGCTGTCCACCACGCGATCCATGTTGATCAGCGCGGTCTGCAGCGCTGGCGGAAAGCCGGACCAGCCGTCCATCCGCACCAGATCGACGCGGCGGCCCAGCAGCCGGACGGCCGCGAAGTCGACCAGCGTGTTCCAGCAGCAGGCGAGCTCCGCGAAGAACTCGTTCACCCCGTCCTGGTCGGGTACGGGATCGATGGTGACCCGGAGATTGTTCAGGTTCGTCCGAACATCGGGCTCCAGCAGGCGATTGACGACCTGGCGCAGCGGAGGCACGATCGGGCCGTACTCAAGCGTGTCCACGTGCCGACCGACGAAGATGGAACGATCCTCTACTCGCACCGGGACGAGGGAGCGCGGAGAGGCTTCATCAATTGCGGCACAAAATTCGCGAAGCTCCCGTCCCGTCCAGAGCCGCAGCGGGAAGCGCTCGATCTGGCCGAGCGCGCGCTCCTCGGGATCGTAGAGATAGCTCATGGAGTATTCGCGGACGGTGTCGGCCTCGTTCGCCGTATACCAGTAGCCGGGCCACTCTGGCGACAGGCGGCCTACCAGATCGAGCACGATGAGCGCGCCCGGCCGCGCGTGCGCGACGACCTGCAAGAGCAGCTTCCGCAAGTCCGGCGTGTCGAGGTGCGACAGCGATCCGTACGACGAGTAGTAAACGTCGAACGGCGGCTCGTCGACGGCCGGCCCCAGCCCCTCGCGCAGGTCCGCCACGGCAAAGCGCGCGCGCGGCTCACGATGATAGTTCTCCATGCCCTTCGTGACCATCGCCAGGCTCAGGTCGAGACCGAGATAACAGTCGATTTCGTCGGACGCGAGCACGTAGCGGAGCTCGGCGTCGGGCCCCAGATCCGCCACCGGAATGCTGGTCAGGATCTCGTACCCCTGACCCGCCCCCGACCCGAGATCGAGGATGCGGACGCCGCGGCGCTCTCGCCGGCAGCGATCCACGCAGGGGCCGAGGAGCGGCCGCAGCGTCATCCGGATGACCTCGTCCTCCCAGAACGTGCGGACGTTGTCGTGCTTACCCGACAGGCCGCCCACGTGATGCGCGTAAAACCCCCGCGAGACCGTTTCCGCGTACGTACGCCCACCGCTCTGCGCGGTGTCGAGTGGCATCACAGAATGCATCACATCGCTCCTATTCCAACGCAACGGCGCCTCGCCAGCGTCCCACCGTTCGCTGAAGCGCATCGCCGGGGAAGAACCGCTCGAAAATCCGCCGGTAGTAGAAGGCCTCCTTCGTCACCGGCGTGTCGTCCGGGAACCACTCCGCCGCACGCCCGAATTCCTGATCGCTCACGAACCGCTCGCAGTGCGTCTGGAGCGACTGCTCCGAGCCGCAGCCCGCCGCGAACTCGACCTTGGTGCGCCAAAGTATATGGTCCGGCAGCAGCCCGTCGAATGCCTGCCGCAGATACCACTTCTCCCGCCGGTCCCCGCGATGCACCTTCAAGGCTGGGTCGAGGCCCATGGCAACGTCCAGGAACTCGTTGTCCAGAAACGGGACCCGTCCCTCCAGCGCGTGCGCCATCGTCATGCGGTCCGCGCGCTGCAGGTTGATGTTGTGAAGCCCCTGAAGAATGCGGACCGATTCCCGGTGCAGCAGCCGCGGATCGGACAAGCCGCTGAAGTACCGGTACCCCGCGAAAATCTCGTCCGAACCTTCACCGCACAGCACGACCTTGACGTGCTCGGCCGCGAGCTGTGACACGAAATAGCAGGGAATGGCGCTCCGGATGAGCGCAGGATCGTACGACTCGAGATGGTAGATGACGGGCTCGAGGACGGCGAGCATATCGGCCAGGCTGTACACCCGCTCGTGGTGGGTGGCCCCCAGGTACTGAGCGACCTCGCGCGCGGCGAGCACATCGGGCGAGCCGTCGAATCCGACGGTGAACGTGTGAAGCCGGTCCACGTGCGGGCGAGCCAGGGCAGCCAGCAGACTGGAGTCGAGGCCGCCGGATAGCAGCACGCCGACGGGCACGTCGCCCATCAGGTGACGTGTCGTCGACGTCTCCAGCGCCTGCGCGAGATCGTGTGTCCTTTCGTCCCGCCTGCCGACCGGCGTCTCCATCCAGGACGGTTCATAGAAGCGCTCGAAGCCGCGCTCGCTCGTATAGAAGCATCCGGGAGGAAACTCGTCGATCTGATTGCAGACGCTCTGCAGCGCCTTGATCTCGGACGCAAACCACAGCCCCTCGCCGCCGTCGCGACCGATGTACAGCGGTTTGATGCCGAGCGCGTCACGCGCGGCGAACACCCGCTGGCCGTCCGTCAGCACGAACGCGAACATCCCAGCGAGCAGGTCGACAGAGCGCGGACCGCGCTCCTCGTACAGATGGACGATGACCTCGGAATCCGACTGCGTCGCAAAGGTATGCCGCGTCACAAGCGTCCGGCGCAGCAGTGCATAGTTGTAGATTTCGCCGTTGCAGATGAGTGAGACCCGGCCGTCTTCGCTCGTGAGCGGCTGGGCGCCGCCCTGCACGTCGACGATGGCGAGCCGCCTGTGGGCAAACATGACGTTGCCGGCGATGCGAAAGCCATCAGCGTCAGGACCGCGATGCCGCAAGCGATCGGCTGCCGTGTCGACCTGGGAGATTCGCTCGTCCGTGACTGGACCCACATACGCCGCAATTCCACACATAGATCAGCTTTCCCTTCTGCGTCTCTCAAGGGTTCGTGAACGGCCCCGGCAAGCGAGCGCGCGCGGCACCCGAAGCTCATCAGGCCTTCCGGCCAAGCGTCGGACCGCATCGCCGAGAAAATCTCGATCCGACGTGGTTCTGCTCTGCCGGGAATCGAACTCAGGTATGCGCGATCTGGGCGACTGATACTAATAATGTCGATCCGACAACCTAGCGTACCGATTCCTCCCGAGCAAACGAAGAAACGGAGAAACCGGGCCGGAGCTCCAATTGTTTTAACAGTTAGGGCGAACACGCGGAGGGCGGAGCCGAACAAGAGCTTAGAAAACCGCGCGAGCCGCCTCCACCAACGAGTTTTTGGAGAAGTCGACGAATTCTGGGCCGATTTGCCCGCCTCAAGAAGACTGGCGGCGGCCAAGGCGTCCCGCCGCCTCCAAAATACCTCCACGAATCGGGTCGAACATTGAGGATTTCTGAGGACGTCCGTGGAGACGCCGAGCAGCGGCAACCGCCGCCACGTCAACGAAATAGCACCAGAAGTCGCGCGCCATCAGAAAGTTAAGAGACGCGCTACGTTCGAATTCGACTCCCGCCGCCTCCACCAGCAAATCTCGCGGTCAACGCCGCCAGAGCCTGTGCGGGTCCTATTCGACCCTGTCTCCAGCATCCAAGTCCCACGCCGACCACCCCCAGTGCCTCAACGACGGAGGCGAGGTGCATCACCTCGGCAGGTCTCATCATTCCACGGCGTCAGCTTCCGAAGGCGTCACGTACACAACTCGTACGTGAATTCAGATGAAGCCGAAATTCTACTTTAGAATGTGAAACTTAGATATGGCGGGGTGTCTGGGACGACTTTCGCAACTTCTTGGCGAGTGCTCAACCAGCTGTTGCGGCGACAGATCCCAAGCAACCTGTTGATTCTAAAGGCCGCCGGTGACGTGTCGCAGTTAGGTTGAGCCGCGGACGGGCAGGTTCCACCTAACGGGGCTGCTTCGCCAGAAACTCCGCAAGCGAACGTGCGACTTCGTCGCGCGCAGCCTTCTCAGCACGGTTGCGCCTCGCCCGAGCAATCGCATGTGCGGCACGGCTGGCGAGATCCCCGATCGGGACTCTCACGCGAATCATTTCACCAGTGCCCTCGGGTGGAACGAGGGTCAACATACCGAGTTTCCCCTCTGGTCCCGGTGGCACAATCACAATCATGGACGGCTGGCTTTGCAGCGCCAGTCGCACTCGTTCCTGCGTGAGTGCGGGCAAAGCCGGCTCCTGACCTGCCAGTGAAGGACCAAGGCCGAGCACCAGGAGACCCGTAGCCGCGAGCTTGGTCCGTTGCGACACTCGCACCTTTGCAGCTTACCTTACGACATTCGGTTGCAGACAAAGGTCGGTCATTGATGACTTCACGAATCTCCAGCAGTCAGGCCCTTTCGCGGCGTTTCCGGTGTCCACTCATGCCTGGGAACTCCAAACCGCTCCCCGGCAGAGTGAATCCCCGGCACGTCTATCGCGACCATACCCGGTGACGGCGCGGCAGTAGACGGGCGCGTCCTCGACACTGGTGGTTATTCAGCCTTTTCACCTAGAGACGGGTAATGTAGTCGCTTGGGGGGCAGATGAAAGCACACGCAGGCGGACACCACGGCTTTCGAACGGGTATCGGAACGGCGCTCCTGGGCCTGGCTCTGGGGGCGTGGGGATGTGATGGCATGTCTGCGGGTCCTGGTTCGCCCGCGGCCCCGACGGAGACACCCGTCAGCAGCTCACCGGTTCAACCGAATGCGAGCCCGACGGTGACCGGCCTCGTTTTCGGAAACGGCGTGCCGCTCGCAGACGCGATCGTGGAGGTGCGCGACCGGCACGTCATGGAACGCACGACGACCGACGCGTCGGGCCGCTACCGTGTGGATGTTCTCAGTGGCGATTCGCCGACAGTCTGGGTGACGGCCTATCACGACCAGTTCGGGTTCCAGCCTTGCGGCGCATGGGTCGACCAGACGGACTCAACCCCGGCGGGACGCACGGTCGATGTGCAACTGAGTTCGGCTGAAGCCCTGTCGGGCGGAGTGCCTGTGTCTACGGCTGGTCGCCGCCGCATCTCCGGCACCGTCTACGCGCTGACCCCCGCCGGCAGGGAGCCCACGTCCGATGTGGTCGTTGCTTGGGACATGTCGGACGACGATTACAAGGCATGGACCCAGACGGACAGCGCGGGGCGCTTTACGCTGTGCGGGCTACCGGTGGACCGGGTGCACCTCGTCGCCGTTCAGGGAAACCAGTACGCCTGGATGGATGTCGAGGCCGGGGGCGACACCAGCGTTGAGCTCACACTCGAGGCGTTCGACTAATCGAAAGCGCCCCGGACACAGGACCGGGTTAGGTGACACGGCCCATAGATTCGATTCGCTGGCGCCGGAGTTCACAGATCGATTTCGTGTGCTAGGACTGACGCGGCGGGGGCAAGGAGCACCGAAAAGACCGCCATCAGGATACGAAACGGGCATGCTGGCCCGCGATATTGGCGAGTTCTTGACCGCGATGGGCATACAGCGAGCAACGCCGATCGGCCACTCTATTGCTGGTGTCGAGATGACGTGGTTCGCCATTGCGCATCCAGAGCGTGTAGACAAGCTGGTGTATCTGGATGCGACGATCGATCCCGCTGGCGGACACGCCCTTGCCATGGAGGCCAAGTTGCCGCCTCCCCCACGATCGAGCGAAAGCATCGCGGCGATCGAAAGAGCCGCGAGTCAGACGCCCCTGAATTACGAAGAAGTGGTCGTGCCCGCACTCGCCTTTTTTGTACTGTTCGATGAGGCGCCGGCGACGCCACAGCTCGATGAGGCCACCCGCAAGTGGTTTGAGGCGGCATTTCGCGTGTATGAACCAGCCAAACGGGAATCAATTCAGCTGTTTAGAAACGAAGTGCGACGAGGCCGGGTCATCGAGTTGCGCGGCACTGACCACTTCTTCTTTCAAGATCCGACGAAAATCTCGGAAGTGCTGCGCGAAATGCGTGCGTTTCTCGCTGGCAAGTAGCTATTGGACCTAAGCGAGCGGCCTATTCGACCTACTGTCTGACTAGCGACATCAGATGACGCAGCACACGATCGCTGGCGTTACTGGAACGGTGTGCAGCCTCTTCGCCGTAGAGTGTGAGGGAGACGGGCTGGAATCTCCGTTCCCCTCGACTCGACAAGGCGAAGAGTCTCGGCATCGCGCGATGCGAGCGCGTCTTGCTGTACGCCTCTGATGCCGGGCCGCGACTCTCTCTTGCCCCTTCGCCTGAATTGTTCCACGTCCTCGCACTCCATGCGCCGGACCTCTCTGAGCACTAGCGGCAAAGAAATCACGACAGTCGTCGCGATGAACCTTCCCACGATTCGAACTGTAGGCCCTGAACCCATCAACGAGATGTCCCCCAGCAGGCACTGCGAGTGACAAGAAGGAACGCGAAGTTCTGGCGGCGTGGCGCTCGCACCAAGACGTCGCGAGATCGTCGAGTCGCTCGCTCCATTGCCACTACCTTCGGCCCAGCTACGGTGTACAGCGGAATTCTTGGCGAGCCAGCACGCGTCCTTCCGTGTCGCGAACCTCCACGACCCAGCGCCCCGTCGCTCCCGACCGGAGCGTCCTGCGACTGTGGGTCCGCCAGCTCGCGCCATCGACCGGCAGATCGACAGCACCGACCGTTCGGCCTTCGTGCATCCAGACATGGCGGACGATGTCGTGCGGCCGCCCTCCTCTCACCCACGTCCAGAAGACCACGGGCGCGCCGACCTCGAAGGTGTCCGACGCGCCAACGAGCTGTCGGTCGACCACGTCGGTGCCCACTCCGGAATCCTCCACGAACAGCCGTGCCCCTTGAGCGTCGTCGAGTCTGACCTCTTCAGGGGTGGGAGCCCAAGCCACCGGCTTCGGCTGCCGGCCGGGCAGCCTCCAGGCCGCGAGCGGCCGCGACTCCGGCATCGACGTGCTGATGACCGCAGCCTCTTCCACGTCACGACCCGCCGGGAGCTTGGTTGAGTCGTTCGTTCCGATCGACATCGTTTCCGGCCGCTGCAGCCAGTAGTCTGCTCCGAGCCAGGCGGCGGTCGCGAGCAGGACGAAGACCACGATCCCCACGGCACCCACTCGAGTGATCACTGCGAAGGGCGTCCAGCTTCTCGGCATCGCTGCCCGCGATCGTATCGCTGCCCGCATCGTGGCCAGGGTCTCAGGCTGGACGTTCGATCGAGCCGTGTCGAATGGTCTCTTCGCCTTAAGCTGATAGTCCTGTACCAGGCGGTCCGCGTCGAGTGCGAGATACTCGGCGTAGGTCCGGAGGTAGGCCCGGTTGTAGAGCCCCCCGGGGAGATCGTCGAGGTTCTCAGCCTCGAGGGCGAGAAGGTAGTGTCTAGCGAGGCGGGTATCTCTGGCGACATCCTCCAGCGAGAGACCACGCCGCTGACGCTCGGATTGCAGCGCCGGTCCGAAGGCACCCATCCTCCGAGTAGCATACCAGCCCAACACGCCGGAGCTACGAGACGGAGGCCACAGGACCCGAACGCCCGAGACCGACGGCAGCCTGACGAATCACTTGCCCAGCGCCCACGGCGAGTGAGGTAGCCGAAAATACCTGGGCATCAGTGTCCTCAAATTACGAGGCGTGCCGTAGAACGGCCGGGTTACAGGACAAGAAAAGACTCTTGTCGCAAAACGCGAGCATTTTATAGGAGGAAGGCCCTACGCACGTTTCGCCGGTGACATCGCTAACCACCGGCACTGCCGCGCTCAGAATCGATAGCTATAGTTCGCTTTCACAGCCCCGCCCCACGACACCGTGGCGAACTCCCTGTCCGGGAGCCACTCCGGTTCCCTCTGCCAGTTGTGAGTCCAGACGAGGAAAATGTCACTCCCCGGTCGGACAATCCACCGGGCGCGGGCGAACAGGCCCACCAGCTTGGTGACATCGTCGTACTGCAGGTTCCCGGTCGCGGCTGCGAGCGGACTCAGGTTCCACGCCCATGTCCACCGCACCAGGTTCGTGTTGAAGTCGCCCTGAGGGAGCCGCACCTCGTTTCGCTGATAGGTGGCGGAAAAGGACACCCACGCCTGGGCGAATCGTTGCGGAGAAATCGAGCTGCGTTCGTTCCCCATTCCAGAAGTCGGAGCGTTCGAGAGTCGCCCCGCTGGCCAGCGACTCTACTTGGCCCGCGCGCGGCCGGAGCAGCTCGCCTCGGTCACGTTGACAACAACACCCACTCGGCCAGCGATCGCCACGTCATCCGACGTTTGATGTGACCCCAGGTGTGAGGGCGTCCCGCGCGATCATGTTACCCTTTGCGTCGACGGTTTTGAACACCCTGTGAGACGGCTGTAGTCTGAGGTCGAGCCACCGACCAGCGGCGCGGTGATGGATGATGGATGGGGGTACCCCACATGTCAGGACATGGACGGGAGGGATCGACCGTGGACGTGAGCGTGCGCCACTCGGCCGCAGATCGGTTGCTGCACCCATTCATCTTCTTGAGCCGCCTCGGCCTCGGCTGGTATCTGATGAGTACTGGCTGGGCCAAGCTGGCTGGAGACTTGAACAGCGGGCTGGGAACGTTCTACGGAGGCGGTTCGTTTCAGAACCGCAGCGCCTGGATGCCGGAGTTTGTCGCCGTGCTGTTCGGCTACTCGTGGCCCTGGCTGGAGACCGCCTTCGGGCTCCTCGTGCTCGTCGGACTCTGGGGCCGAATGAGCGCCGCGGTGAGCGCGTGGATTCTTCTGAGCATCGGTCTTGCCCTGCTGTTTGTCGGCGAGTTCTTTCCGCGCCATCACATCATGGTCTTCTTTCCGATGGCGCTGATGCTCTGGCTGCTCGGGCCGGGGCGCTACAGTGTCGACGGGTGGCTGAGCACGCGGCGGTCGTGAAGAGGGCGTTGTCAAGGGGTGTATCGGAGCCTCCTGGGCTCCCCGGAACCCAGACGCCGGCGCGGCTACGTCAGCGACTTCAGCACGGCGAGCTTGAACCCGTCGGGGTCGGTGAGACGGAAGTCGCGCGCGCCCCAGGGCGCGTCGACGGGATCGGAGTCGAGTCGGCCACCGCCGGCCTTGATGCGATCGGCGATGGCGTCGATGTCCTCGGTGGTCCACATATTCATCGATCGTCAAACCCAAGGGAGCTCAGTCACGTCCCTCTCGCTGCGACGCCCGTCTGACGCGATCGACGAGGTCGCCGGCGGCGGGCTCAGCCTGCTCGTTGTGGAGAGGGCCCAGGACGAAGACCCGAGCCCACGAGGACGTGCCGCCCAGACGGGGTAGACGATCCGTCCGCGAGGCGCTCAGCGTGCCAGGGCCTGTTCGATCTCATCGAGCAGGCTCCGCAGCCGATCGAGCTCGGCCTGTGTGGCGTCCGACGACTCCCGCGCCCGCTCCAGCAACCGGCCCACGCTCTCGGTCGTGACGGCCGGAGCGTCCGGCCCCGCGGCGGCGGCGGGCTGACCGGGGACTTCAGCCAGATCGAGATCCGGCTCCGACGGCGCGCGCAGGGACAAGGCCACCTGGAGCGCCTCCTCGAACGTTTCCTCCATCGAGACGCGATTGCCGTTGGCCACGATCACGCGCCGCAGCTCCGGCATGCGGCCCCCGGTCGCCTGCAGGTACACGGGCTGCACGTAGAGGAATGAGTCGCCGATGGGAACCATCATCAGCGTGCTGCGGAGCACTTCCGACCCGGCGCTGTCCCACAGCGTCAGCTGTTGCGAGATGGTGGCGTTCTGTTCGATCCGGTTCTCGATCTGCGACGGCCCGAAGACCAGGACGCCGGTGGGGAACCGGAAGTTGCGGAGCGCGCCGAAGTGTGCGCCGTCCGAGCGCCCGGCCAGCCATGCCACCGTGTTCTCACGGTCGCGGGGCGTGAACGGCATGATCAGGACGAACTCGACGGCTTGCGTGGCCTCTCCGGGTAGCCGCATCGTGACGTAGTACGGCTCCATGGGCTGTGTGCCACCGCGCCCGCGTTGAATCGGGATCTCCCAGAAGTCCTCGCCGAGAAAGAACGTCTCGGCGCTCGTGACGTGGTAGCGCCGGTACAGCTGCGCCTGGATGCGGAACATGTCCAGCGGGTAGCGCAGCTGCTGGCGCACGGCCTCGGGCAGCCCGCCGCGCGGCACGAACAGCCCCGGAAAGATGCGGGCGAACGTTCGAAGGATCGGGTCCTCCTCATCGACGATGTAGAACTCCATGTCGCCGGTGCTCGAGTCGATCACCACCTGCACGCTGTTGCGCAGGTAGTTGACCCCGTCCGCGGGCTCCGAGTACGGGTATCGGCTCGTGGCCGTGTACGCCGGCTGGATCCACTTCAGCGCCCCGTCGACCACGGCCACATAGGGGTCCGAGTCGAGCAGCAGGAAGGGGGCCACGGCCTGCACCCGCTGCTGGATCTGCCGGCGCAGGAGCACCCGCGAGTCATCATGGATCTGCTGCGAAATGAGCAGATTGAAGTCGCCCAGTTCCCACGCGAGCAGTGCACGGCGGAACAGGGACGACAGGCGGATGCCGCGGTCGTGCTCGTACGACGTCTGGACATCCTGGCCGCCCACCGCGGGATCGGGATAGTCGAACTCCGGCTCCCGTGAGGCGACCACGACGTAATGGTTGGTGAGCTCGCCGAAGTAGAGGCGCGCGCCGTCCTCGGTCAACTCGAGTCGCTCGTACTCGGCTCGCGGCGGGATGTCCTGCAGCACCAGCTCCGGCAGGCCCGCCGCCTGGACCTCGGTGACCGGCGTGGCGATGGCGCCGAACCCGTGCGTCAGCTGCAGGCGGTCTCGCGTCCAGTTGCGATCGGCCACGCGGGCCAGGTCCAGCTCGCGGGCGCTGATGAGCACCTGCTGATCGGCGGCCGCTCCGGCGATCAAGGGGTACCGCGAGATGTCGATGTTCGCGAAGCGATACAGGGGACGCAGGGCCTGCAGCTCGTTGAGGGTGGCGGTCAGCGGCAGCGGATCGAGCAACCGGATGTTGTCGATCGTCTCGGGGTTCGCCTCGAGCTCCGCCCGCGTGACCACCGGGTTCGCGGGATGCTCGACGACCTCGACGCGATCGAGGCCCCAGGCGCTGCGCGTCGAGTCGACGGTGCGCTGAATGTAGGGCTGCTCGCGGCGGAGCTCGTTCGGCTCGACCTGCAGCGACTGAACAAGGGCCGGGTACATCGCCCCGCCCGCGATCGAGCCGACCATCCAGAGCCCGAGCGCGAGCGCGGGGAGCCGCAACCCTCGGCGCGTCAGGAACGCGTGCGCAACCGTCGCTGTTCCGGCGAGAGCGGCCAGCAGGGCCAGACCGTACTGCACCGGCAGTCGCGCATGGATGTCGGTGAACATGCCGCCGTGGGCCACGCCACCCGACTGCCTGACGAGGTCGAACACGCCCAGGTAGGTACCGACCCCGATCAGCAGCAGCAGCCCGCCACCGAGACACAAGAGGTGGGTGCGCATGCCGCGGGGGATGACGAGCGTGAACCCCTGCAGGGTGTACCGCAGGGCGTACACCACGACCGCGCCGAGCGCCGAGGCGACCAGCAGCCCCACCAGCCACACGTGGACGGTCTCGTAGGCGGGCAGGACAAAGACGAAGAACCCGATGTCGCGTCCGAACTGGGGGTCGGTCTGCCCGAACGGCACGCCGTGCGCCCACCGCAGCGCCGTCTCCCAGGCCCCGCCGGCCACTCCGCCGGACAGGACCGCCAGCATCAGGACCATGATCGTGATGCCAACGTGACCCAGACGGCGAAGCCATCGGGCGTCGAGATCTCCGACGAAGGCCACCTCGGGAAGGCGCGGCGCCAGGCGGTGCGCCAGCCAGGCATTGCCGCCGATCGTCAGCGCCGCGACTCCCGTACCGATCAGGAACAGGATGATCTGGGCGGTGAGGCGTGTCCGAAAGACCCCCGCGAATCCAACAGACTGGAACCACAGCAGGTCAACGAGGATCGACCGCACCGTGCCGGCCATGGAGAACACCACGAGCGCGGCAGCCGCGACGCCCAACCACCCCATCGGGATGCCCACCGGCCGTCCGCCGCCGGCCGGGGCTCGCCGGAACGGATTCGGCCGGCGCTCGTGCTCGTGATCGTTGAAGTCAGTCATCAGATCAGGCCTCGAACCCTGCAGCCATCCGCCTTCCAGCTCGCGCGGCCCTAGCGGGTCTTCCCTGGATGGTAGCGCGCCTGCGGCGCCCGCCCAAGCCCGATCGGCTGCTGCGCACGTGACGTCAGCCACCCAATGGATCGCGGCTTTGGCGGCTCCCCGTGTCGTGGCCTGGTACGGCACGGAGCCTTCCCGCGACCTTCTTCCGGGTTGGCCAGGCGGCCCTCCTGAGGATCGCGGTCAGCTAGTCCTTGAGGTAGGCCCGATCGGCGCCGTAGCCCCTCCCAGTGAAAGACGAGATATCGGTGAGAACCCCTCGGGTCCACCCGTGATACGCTCGGAGCATGATCAACATTTCTGAAACGGCCGCGGCGAAGATCCGAGACCTGCTCGTCGAGGAGCAAAAGGCCGGGAGTGGTTTGCGCGTGTTTGTGCAAGGCGGCGGGTGCTCGGGCTTCCAGTACGGCATGATGATCGAGGAAGATGGCCAAGGTGCCGGCGATCAGGTGTTCGAGTCCCATGGGGTCACGGTGTTCGTCGACCCGATCAGTATTCAGTACCTGAAGCATGCTGAGGTCGACTTCGTCGACACGGTCACAGGGGGCGGGTTCAGCATCAAGAACCCCAACGCCAAGTCCACGTGCGGCTGTGGGTCGTCCTTCTCCACGGAATAGCCCGCCTGTCCGTGGGTCTGCCTTGATCAGCGATCGGCTGGGGGTGCCGATCGAGGCTTGTCGCCACTGATCGCGCCTCCCCTGACTCATCATGCTTGACCAAGACGACCTCGACGACCGTCAACAGCAGTTGCTCGATCTCCTCCTCCATGAATTTGAAGACGAGCCGGCGCTCGATGCCGCGAGCGGCCCTTTGCTATATGACAAGCTTCG
>Ga0326597_10005934_pt1 | contig 16821 bp, 18 predicted proteins | sample RVTome_12_FD_203789 | JGI IMG/M metagenome (GOLD analysis project Ga0326597, IMG submission 203789) | Soil microbial communities from uranium-contaminated site in the Upper Colorado River Basin, Wyoming, United States - RVT100D185 | ecosystem: Environmental > Terrestrial > Soil > Contaminated >...
CGGCATCTCTGGCCAGGTTCATGAGCTTGTAATTATGGCTGGACCAGGTCTCGGACTGCGACAGGTACATCATCGAGACGATCATCACCGACAGCACCGCCAGCAGGATCATGGTCAGCACCAGGGCAGCGCCTTTTTGGCCATTTCGTTTCATAAACAGTCTCCCTCAATTCCCATTAAAGTGATTTATGATCGACATGGGTGTGGGTTGTACGTGCGCCAGAGGGCCGGAAATCTGGCCCGGGGCGTCAGCCCCGCTCGGCATCTGCGACAGTTGCCACGCCTGAAAAACGTTGCGGGGGGATACGCTCAGCAATGCCTTGGTCTCGTTGGTATTGTCGTTCCAACTCCGGGTCTGCGGATCCTGAAACTCGGTCCTGGCGGTCAGCGTGACTGCGACGTTGAGTGCAAAGAAGCAATTATCAGGGCCGGTGGTATCGGGGCCGGGGGCTGTGCTTCCGACGCAGGGTTGCCCGTCCATTGTTATGCCAGAACCTTTCTGCTGGAAGCTGAAGCAGGGGTCGGGAAAGCTGTCGCTGTCACCGTCCGGATTGTTTAATAGATTGGTTACCAGAGTCTGCTGCGTGGCCGTGGCCACATCACCCGCATTCCAAGGAAGTTCAATCCGTTTCAAGTCGCCCGGCGCGGCCACCGTCCCCGGGTTGCAAAGGTACTCAATATAAACCATGTTTCCGTCGCCATTGATGTCCCCGAACATCTTCAAAACGTTGCCGTCGCCCGTCGGCAGAATCCCTTCGGCGAACGCTCCGGCGGGCCTGACCTGGGTGCCAGCAGGATGGCTGTAGCTGAAGGTTACACCATTGATTGTTGTTCCGCCTCCGTAAGTTGGCGGGACTGTAATAATCTCCTCGCAGCCCGCGGGTGCGCTGTGATCGTTGGCCCCTCCTGGGCAACCGATCCCGACGATCAGTCTCTCGCCGGGGAACAGCACGGAAGCGTCGCTGACCGTTACGTCGACGCTCAAGACGGTTACCGCTCCGGTTGTGGTAATGAAGGGAAACTCGCACCCAGCAGTGCCACCGCAGAGTGCAGCGGTGGCCGGCCATGTGATCCGGCCGGCCTGGCTGATCTCCTGCTGCAACATTTCGGTAACGCCACGGATGCTGGCGTGCATATCCGTCCGGTTAGCGATGGTAGCCTGGTTCATGGTCATCGTATACGCGAGCGACAGAACGATGGCCGAGACCGCCAGCAAGACTGCCAGGGTAATCATCAACTCAATCAGCGAGAATCCGCTTTGGGATTGGCACGCCGCTGGGGTACTCGTTTTTGAACGCATCGTCTTAGAGCGCAACATCTTAGAGCGCAACATCGTCTGGCCTCGCATCGTCAAAATGGGTCCGCCTTATAGGAGGATAGTATCGCCACCGGCTGCAAACCCACAGTGTTTTGTCCAAGGACGGATCGCACGGTAGTCCATACCGTAATCCGCTTCAGGTGCGTGGGAGTCGCATTGCACGTAACGCCGTCTGCTTGCAAAAAGCAAACCTCCCAACGCCGCTCGTAAAACCAGTCCGCCGGGCCGGCAACTCCTCCGCCCAGAGGCTCCCCTTTCACGCTGAGAAAGTCGACATAGTGATCGGTTCGAGCAGTGGTACTGCCGCCTACTGCGATGCCCACTTCGCCACGCAACGGGTCACTACAATCCGCATCAATCAAATACAAAACGCAGTCGGTGCTGATTGTATCCGTCTGGTTATCGCCGAAAGCCAGGCTGAGGAGTTGCTCCATTTTATCCTGAGCATATTCCGTAGTGCGGGTGGCTAAGTGACCCTGATTCTCCGTGGTGATAGTGCCTAAGACACCCAGACCCATCAGGCCCGCAGTGGCGATAAATAAGATGGCTAGCGCGATTACCGTCTCGATCAGGGTGATGCCGGCCTCTCCAGCGTGACGAGCTATCGGTCTGTCATTCAACTTTCTATTCATGGTTCTGCCTCAATGCCGATACCAGGTCGTCGCATCACTGGCTCGCCATGTTGCAGTCATGCCGGTAAAGGAAACCGTGACGCCCTGGACGGCACTGCCGTCGGTGATGTAAATCGCATCCTCGGCTGTCGTTGCGTGCAAATCGTCCACGGGGTACCCGCGGGAATTGAACATGATGCAAGCGGTGTTTCCTGGCTCGTTGGACCCGCCTGCTGGATCGCCCGCTGCGCCAGCCTTGCAGGTCGCCGCCAGTGCCAACGTCGCTTGCGTATCCGGTGGAGGAGCTGTTTGGCTCCCGAAACCAAAACTTACGTCCCCCGACAAATTCTGCGGGCCACCCACCGCCACGCTCATCCAGACGTCCGGTGCAGTGCAGGGTGGCGTGGCTGTCTTGCACCACAACTGAGAAACAAAAGTGTTGTTGTCCAGATCGAAGTAAACTCTGCCCCAGGTAAAGTTGGCCGCGGCGCGCATCTTGGCTAGATGGATCTCACCATTAATGGTCCGCGCGTCGCCCGCAATGCGGTAGCTGCGCAGCGCCGTCATGTATTGTGGCACTGCAAAACCCGCGATAATGAGGGCGATCGACACGACGATCAACAACTCGATCAAGCTGAACCCTTTTTGCGAGCGGACTGGTTCCATAGCGCCAGACTCCTGGGGAAAATCTCCCCTCATGCTACCGCGTCCCCGGCCTGTTCTCAAGCGAAAACGGACCCCTTCCGCATTCGGTTCTAACCTGGTTACCAACTCGCGAAGACTCCCCAAACGGATTACCTCCACTGAGTGACTCTAGCAACCCGCATCTCCAAGTAGCAATAGCCCAAGGGTCTCAATCTTAGGTCACTGGTCCTAGGCCCTTGGTACCATGTGGTCCCCGCCTCACTTTCCTGCGGTTGCCTTCCTGATTCATGACTGGCGAACGCTGGCCTCCCTGTGGACGGCTCGATAGACGGTGTGGTATAAAAATCAAACGGTCTAAATCTCTGGGGAAGGTGTCCACCAATGCTACAATTTGCATGTTTGGGGCTCACGATTCTGATTGCCGCGCCGGCATGGGCGGGCCAAATTCAGGGACGCGTTACCAGCGCCCAAGGTGGCGCCGTAGCGGGGGTAAAAGTAACGGTTGCTTCACCGCAAGGAGAGCCCAAGGGCCAGGTCACCACTGGTGCGGACGGCTCCTACTCGGTGGCGGGGCTGAATCCGGGCTCATACACCGTTACTGTTTCCTCAACCGCTGCCACCAGCACGCTGAGCCGCCAGGTAGTTGTTGCCGAGGGGGCTGAGCCAGTTCGCGCCGACTTTCAATTCCAGGCCGCTGCCGCCTCCTCCACGGCCATTGCGGCCGAGGAGCGCAACCCCAATATCTTTGTCTACCGCATTGACCTGAACGACCTGCGCAACCGCCTGACCGTGGGCCGGGGACCTGATCCCACCTATACCCCGCAGTTCAGCTCGGACCAGAACTATTTTGGAGCGGAATACGGGGCTCCGCTGTTCAGCTATGAAATTCTGCGCCCGCGAAGCTTAGTGCGCGCCTGGCGTAGTTCGCTTTACGCGCTGCATCAGAACAGCAAGCTCAACGCCCGGAACTTTTTCAATGTCGGCCCGCTGCTGGCATCGCGCTCGACGAGCTATTCGATGACCGCCAACGGCCCGCTGTTCTCCGATCGCGCCGGCCTGCTCCTGCAATACGGGCAGTCGCTTACCTCCGGCGCGGTGAATGGCAACGTGCAATCCCCCAAAGACGACCAGCGCGTGCCCACCTCCACTGACCCGGCCAAACGAGCATTTATCGCCAGCCTGCTCAAAGCGTACCCTGCGGAAACCCCCAACCTGGGTGCGACCCGGCTGAATTCAAACGCCCCGCGCACGGTCGACTCCAAAGATGCGCTGGCGCGCGCGGATTACAAGTGGAATGACATCACCAGCCTGGCGTTCCGCTACACCGCCAGCGATTACTCCGAGGACCCTTTCCAGATCATCGCCGGCCAGAATCCCCAAACCGATGTGCGTACTCAGGCGGCGTACGTCGCCCTGACGCGGGTCTTCTCTCCGGATACAACCGGCCGCTTCGCATTCAATTATGACCGCACCGGCGCGGCGTTAAAGCCCACGAAAAAATTTCTCGATTTGTTCAGCGGACTGGGGCTGAGTGCGGTCCCGGACATCGATTTTGCCTCCGACGAATTCACCGATATGGGGCCGCTCCCGCAGTTCCCGCGCCAGCGCGTGCAGAATCGCTTTCAGATGTTTTCCGACATAACGCGCAGCAGCGGAATGCACACCTGGAAGGCCGGCTGGAGCGCGACGCGCATGCAATTAAATGATCTCCAGAGCGACAATAGCCGCGGCATCTTCCGGTTTCAGCGCGGTCGCGGCTGCACGCCGGAAACACAGAATCTCAATCTGACAGAAATTGAAAATTTTCTGCTGGGCTGTCCCAGCCGCTTTGTGATTGCGATCGGCACTTTCTATCGGGGCTTCCGAACCTGGGAGCACTTTGGCTACTTTGAAGATCAGATGAAACTCACGCCCACGCTCACGATTTCCGCCGGAGTGCGATACGAGCTGATGACCGCGCCCGTGGAGGTGAACCGCCTCACCGATGTCGGCTACGACGCCGATACTAATAATTTCGCGCCGCGTTTCGGTTTCGCCTGGAACCCCGCCAAGGGCAAGACCGTGATCCGCGGGGGCTATGGCATCTCCTTCGCGCAGATCATGGGTGTCAGCTACGGGATGACGCGCTTTAACGCGCCACAGGTGCAGGTGTTCCAGAAGGACAATCCGGATCTGCTGAATCCGGTGGTTGCCTCGGGGCCGCAAACGATTTTTAACCTCAGCCCCGACCTGATCCCGGCATACTCGCATCACTACACTCTGGGAATCGAGCGCGCCGTGCCCTGGGGAATCACCATGCGGGCGGGCTACGTAGGAACAAGGACGTTCCATCTGCTGACGCAGCAGGTGTACAACCGGGCGCAGCCCAGCACCGTCGTTCCCAATACAACGGCGACAATTCAGGCCCGCCGGCCGGACCAGCGCTTTGCCGACATCATCGTGATTGAAAGTCATGCCAACGCTTATTACGATGCCCTGGTGGTTTCGGCCGATAAGCGGCTCAGCAACGGATTAACTTTCCGCGCCCTCTACGGATTCGGCAAGAATATTGACACCGGTGGCGACTTCACCAACACCGCCACAGGAGTGGAAAAACCCCCCGAGGTCGGAACTACTGCCTGCGAACTCTGCGATGCCGTAAGCGATCACAAGAGCTGGAGCCTTTTTGACACGCCGCACGCGCTCACCATCTCGTACAGCTACACACTCCCGTTCGCCGGCAGCGTGAATGGACTGGCGAAGACGCTGTTTGGGGGCTGGCAAATCTCCGGGACTACGATCTTCCAATCCGGCACGCCCTACCACCTTCATACCGGCGGCGACGGACCTGGAATTGGAAACGTGGATGGTTGGGGCCAGGACCGGCCGAATATCGGCAATCCCGTGGTCCTCGGCAAGAGCTTTGACGACCCGGATACTTCCGTTGCGCGTCTCGCCGCCGGTAACTTCGACACGAATATTCCCGTCGGTGGCAGGGGCAATATTGGATTCAATGTGTTCCGCAAGGACGGCACTCACAACTGGAACTTCGCGATCGGAAGGACTTTCCCGCTGCCGGGTGGACGCGAACGGTCCATCCAGTTCCGCAGCGAGTTCATCAACTTCTTCAATCACGCGCAGTTCGACAAACCCAACGTGCAGCTTTCGAGCACCATCTTCAGCCAGATCACCAACACCGCGAACAAGGGCCGCCAAGCGCAGTTCTCCCTGCGCCTCAGCTTTTGAGCATGATTCTTGAGATGGTCGAGATAGAAATGGGAAGCGGCCTTGATCCGCTTCCCATTTTTTGTGGCGTCGTGCGCGTTAGCTGCGCAGGTACTTGTTGAAGAAGTCGAGCGTGCGCTGCCAGGCGAGTTTCGCGGCGGCCTCGTCATAACGGGGCGTGGTGTCGTTGTGGAAGCCGTGATTCGCGCCTTCATACATGTGCATGGTGTAGGTCGCGCCGTTGGCTTTCAGCGCTGTCTCGTAAGCGGCCCATCCGGCGTTGATGCGCGTGTCGAGGCTCGCGTAATGGACCAGCAGCGGGGCCTTGATCCTGGCCGCCTCCTCGGCCGTAGGCTGCCCGCCGTAGAAGGGAACCGCCGCCGCCAAGTCCGCTCCCAGCCGCACCGCCATCGTATTGGAAATGCCGCCGCCGAAACAGAATCCCACCACGCCGATCTTGCCGGTGCAGTCGGGACGGGCTTTGAGCCAGCGCGCCGCGGCCTCAAAGTCTGCGGTCATTTTGTCGCGATCCACTTTTCCAAACGCAGCCGCGCCTTTTTCATCGTCGCCCGGGTAGCCGCCCACGGAAGTCAGCCCGTCCGGAGCGAATGCGACGAAATTCGCCACGCCCAAGCGCCGCGCCACGTCCTCGATATAGGGATTCAGGCCGCGATTTTCATGTACCACCATCACGCCGGGGAGCTTGCCCGTGGCATTGGCTGGCCGCGCCAGGTAGCCGCGGATATTTCCATTGCCCTGCGGCGAGGGCACCGTGGCATATTCGGTCTTTAGCCGCGCGTCATCCTTGGGAACCTGCTGCGCCCACGCGTAGTTGGGCCGCAGTGCCTCCCATAGCGCCATGGCGGTCATCCCGCCGACGGCAAATTTCTGGGCGCCATCGAGGAACGCCCGTCGGCTGATGTTGCCGTGGACGTATAAGTCAAACAGGTTCAGCAGTTCCTGCGGGAAGGCACTAGCTTGTTTTCGCTCCATTGGAGTGTCTCCTTCGTTCCAAATTCAATTGCTCTCAAATTTCCCCGCGACTTACCGTAGAGCATACCACCGACTGCATCTCGTGGGAACAGTTTCTACGCAGGTGCTAAGGAATTTTCAGAGTAGCGGGAGGCAGGGGTTCTTTTTCCTGGCCCAGGGAGCTACCGGAACAGGTTTTCGATGTCCCTGGCTCCGTGAATGATCCGAAGCACTTCGATCCCGCCCTTCAGTGGGCGGTAAAAAACAAGGTGCCGATCAAACTCTTTCATGAGGCACATCCGAACGCCCTTCAGTTGCGGATTTCCGAAGTCCTTCCTGCGGCCCATCTCGGGCTGGGTGGCAATCAGACGGAAAGTTTCCTCCGCTGCCTGGAAGAATCGACGTGCTGTATCGAGGTCCTGATGCTGGGCAATGTAGTCCGCTGCCCGGTCCAGGTCGCGGTCGGCTGCGGGCTGAATGACGATCTTCCGCTTCACCCGCGGCCTTTCCTGTGGCGTTCCACCAGGCTGCGGCGTTTCTTCTTCCAGTAGGCTGGATCGGCAGGGATGGCCTCTCCTGAATTCAAACCTTCCAAAAGCAGCGCTTCGAACTTCTGCTCCGCCTTGAGCCTGCGATCTTCCCGCAGCAGCGCGCGCACATATTCGCTCGGAGTGCTATAGCCTCCTTCTCTTACTTGGCGCTCCACATGTTGCTTGAGGGACTTCGGTAACGAGACGTTCAGTGAGGTTATGTCCATGGGAAGAGATTATATTTTTTGCCAATTGATGTCAAGAACTGTCAGCCGCGATTGTCTGCCTTCTACGGGACTGCTCGATGCGTTCTGGGCGGAAGCGTTCCAGGCGCAGGGCGTAGCGGCTGCCCGGAATTGGGTCAGCCCGGCGGCGGGAGGGGTTCTTTCTTCTGACCGAGCGCGCTGCCGCAGCCGGTGCAGAGATATTCGTAGAGCTCGTGGTCGAGCAGCACCAGCAGCAGGCGCTTGCGCACCGGCATGGCCTGCTGGCACTGGCGGCAATAGAGTGTTACCGCTTGCAAGTCTCCAAACTGTTTCATTGCCTTTAGGTCCGCATCACTACTTCTCGAAGTCATCCTGAGCGAAGCGAAGGATCTGCTGTTGGGGTTCTCTTCCGAGCAACCGCTCCCTCACGGTCCCCGGCAAGCCGGGATGTTCCATCACGGCTCTGATTGTGACTGCTGACTTCTGGCTTCTGATCCCTTCCTTCACAGCTTATAGCCGAACTTGCGCAGCAGCGCCTTGCGCGCGGCGACATCATCCGGCCCTTCGACTCCGTTGGGCGAGGAGCCATCGATGACTCCGAGCACGCCGCGACCTTCGCCGCCCTGCGCGACGATTAGCTCAACAGGATTTGCCGTAGCGCAGAAAATGTTGCATACTTCGGGCACTTCCCGGATGCGGTGGAGTAAGTTGATGGGGAACGCATTGCGGATCAAAACGACAAACAAATGCCCTGCTCCGGCGGCCTGCGCATTGCGGATGGCGGCCTGCCGCAGTTCGTTGTCGTTGCCCTCCGAGCGCACCAGGCAAGGCCCCGAAGCCTCGTTGAAGGCCACGCCAAACTTTACTCCCGGCACCGTTCCAACAATCGCTTCGTAGAGGTCTTCGACCGTTTTAATAAAATGGCTCTGCCCGATGATGACGTTGGCTCCTTCGGGAATTTCGATTCGGACCGCGCTCAGCTCCATGGCATGGTGTCCTTCGGTGGAATCATTTGTAAACGCAAGTATTGTACCGCAGCGAAGACACTCTCGGGATGTTACCGTCGCGGCACGCATCCAGAGATTGTGGCCAAAGCAAATGGGAGCTATTCTAGTTCCGGCGGAGCACTCGGCGTTGGAAACGGCATAAAAACAACTGGCGGGGTGAGGGATTCACATGGACCGGCAGGCCAGGTTTGCCGCACCAAACGAGATAGCCAGCCAGGCCCGTTTTTCCATGTGGCTCTCGCTCGCCGCCGGCATCTTGATGCTCGCGGGCAAATGGGCCGCCTATCTCATAACCGGGTCGGCAGCGATTTTCTCCGACGCCGCTGAGTCGGTTGTCCACGTCGCCGCTGTGGGCTTTGCTGCTTACAGCCTGTGGCTCAGCGCGCGTCCCGCCAACTCTCAGTTCCCTTACGGCTACGAAAAAATCTCTTACGTTTCGGCGGGCTTTGAGGGCGCCCTGATCATCCTGGCGGCCGTGGTCATTATTTACCAGGCAACCCACCGCTGGATCGAGGGCCTGGCCTTCGAGCATTTAGGGCTGGGCACAGCGATCATTGCCGGTGCTTCCGTATTCAACGCCTTATTGGGTCTCTATCTCATCTCGCGGGGGAAAAAATATCACTCGTTGATTCTCGAGGCCAACGGCCAGCACGTTCTGACGGATAGCTGGACGAGTATCGGCGTGGTGGGCGGGCTTTGCCTGGTGCTGGTGACGGGCTGGAAGCCGTTCGACCCGCTGGTGGCCATGGCCACGGCCTTCAATATCATCTGGACCGGCCGCGCGCTGATCCGCAGATCATTTGGAGGGCTGATGGACGAGGCCGATCCGACGCTGGGCGCCTCCGTCGCAGAGGCATTGGGCCGGCTGACGCAAGAACTGGGCGTCGAATATCATTGCGTGCGCTTTCGCGGAACCGGCATCAGCCTGTGGATTGAGCTGCATCTGCTGTTCCCCGGGAAAACGCCGTTGAAGATCGCACACGCCACGGCGACTCGGCTGGAAGAGAAATTGAAACAGGCCTTTGCGGTTCCTGTCGAGGTCATCACTCATTTGGAATCCGCTGAAGACCACTCCCGCGTCCACCACGATCATCACCATGAAGACGCGCCAAGGTTGAGTCCGGGCCCGCAGTAGGCCATGCGCGCATCGCCCAGCGGGTCAGTGCGTGAGGGAGTAGATCAGGTAGTTCACGCCGAAGCGCAAGGCTTCGGTCGAGGGCGGCAGCGGATACTCCGGCTGGTCAATCCACTCCCAGTAATCGCCGAGGTCGTTATTCGGGTTCAGGATCATACACAACCGGCCGTGATCGTCGTAGTAGCCCAAAAACCGCGTGGGACCCTGCTGCGGATACGGCGGCGTGATGTCCAGCGTCGGGATCTCGTAGAAGGTATGGAAGGCAGGATGGTCAATCGTCAATTCCACAAACGGCCGGTCCGGAAATACTTTCTTCATCTCCTTGGTGAACCAGATGAGGCTGGACTCATCGAAGTCGTCGGTGATGGCGAATCCGCCCCGGTTCAAAAACTCCCGCAGGTGCGCCACTTCTCGATCGTTCATGGTCATCTCGCCGACTTCGCTGAAATAGGCGAAGGGATATTTGAATAGCTCGTCGCTATCGAGATTGACGATCACGTAAGAGTCTCGATTGAGATTGATGCCGGTGGCTTCGCTGGCAATTTGCAGGATGTGCTCTTCGGCGTCGGGGTAGTCATGTGCCCAGCCGGGGACGCGATGACTGCCACGGGATCCGCGACCCGGGCCGTTGCTGGTAAATTTCACGCGGGCGAAGATGAATTCAGTTCCTTTGGGAGGCTGCCGGTTATTGGCCAGATCGGCGATGAGCCGCTCGGTTTCATGAAACTGGCTCTGTGGAAATACCGACTCGGCCGCCGCCAGCAACAGAAGCGCCACCACCAGCCAGCCGATTTTGCGACCCATGCGGGGGGCCTCCCAGGAGCTACACCACGAATCTACGCCACGACCGTAAGCGTGTCAAATCAGCGATGTTAGAATAAACACGTGCCAGAATTATCGCGTTTCTTCGGGATCATCATTAGGATGTTTGCGGAGGCGGACACTCGGCACCACACCGCCCATTTCCACGCCTACTATCAAGAACATGTAGCTATTTACGGTATCAACCCGCTAGAATTGATCGCAGGGACATTGCCAAAACGACAACAGCGGCTGGTGGAAGCGTGGGCTGAATTACATCAGCGGGAACTGGCGGCAGACTGGCGTCTGTTGCAGAGCGGGAAGAAACCCCAGCCGATCAGGCCGCTGGAATAGGAGGGCTCTAATGGTCCACCCGATTCACCGTGTAGAAAGATTTGAAATCGTGGGGCCGTTTAGGTTGCGCGTCAGGTTTGAAGACGATACAGAGCAAACGATCGACTTTCAACCCGTGCTCGCGGGCGAACTCTATGGCCCTCTGAAGGAGTTGCCTCTATTCAATCAAGCTCAAATCGATCCGGAAGTGCACACATTGGTGTGGCCGAACGGGGCGGACTTTGATCCTGCTACGCTGCACGACTGGCCCGAGCACGTTGAGTTCCTCACCGCCCGCGCCCGCCAATGGAATCTGACAACAGCTTAAGAACAGCAAACGTTGAGCCAGCACCCCATCAGGGAATCACGTTGCGGATGATATCGTAGATCAGCCCCGTGGTTGGATTCATCAGGATGACGTTGCCCGCAACGACTACGCGGCGATAACCGGTTGGCACCACCGTCAACCGACGTTCCAAGTCGATCGGCAGCGGATGAATCTTCTTTTGCAGTCCCGGAGGTAACGTCCCGTTGCGCTCCAAATGTTTCTGCAGTCCCGGCGGAAGCGTTTCCCGCTTCGCCAGCCCGGGCGGGAGATTGCTCAGGTTGGTCCTGAAATAACCCTGGATAATGGTAATCTCGCTGGTCGCAAAGACCGGTTGGCTGGCCGGCAGCACCGCGCGCACCTTGTCTCCGACCGACGCATCATTCTGGGGTGCCCGTCCCTTGTCGTTTCCCTTCCCCTGCGCCCAAACCATTCCCGTCAAAGAGGCTACGGCGATCGCAATCGTCATCGAATGCAGATGTCTGCTTTTCATAATCCCTCCCTGCCGCTCAGAATCCCTCGCGCAATTCCGGACCGCTGTTTCTTCCTGCTCCTATTATCGTTGAGGATTACCGGGGAAGTAAGTTCCCTAGTAGTCACAGAGCTAATCCATTCGCTACATCGGAGGCGACCGCACCTTCGGCGCGGGCACGGGTCTGCGTCTCATCCGAAGTCAAAGTGAATTGTTGCGGCGACAACGAAACTTCTGCGATACTTCAGCATCTAGCCGAATTCAGGGAGCCGTATTGATGCAGGGACCAAGAGTTCTGGCAATCTCGGGCAGCCTGCGCAGAGACTCATACAATCGCAAAGCGCTGCAGATCGCCAAGCAACTCGCAGCCGCGACGGCGTCAAGCGTCGAAGAAGCCGATCTCAAGCAGCTCGGCTTGCCGGTCTACGACGGCGATGTGGAAGACGAGGGCATGCCCGACCAGGTCGTGCGCTTCAAAGCGATGGTAGAACGGGCCGACGTCCTGCTGATCGCCTCGCCTGAATACAACCACTCTATTCCCGGGGGCTTGAAGAACGCCATTGACTGGCTATCTCGCGGACGCAACTCGCTCGACGGCAAAGTTGCGGCCATTTTCGGCGCATCCACCGGGATCTACGGCACGGCACGGGGACAGATCCAGTTGCGCTACGTGCTCACCGTGCTGAACACCTTGGTAATCCCACAGCCAATGGTCTACATCGGCAAAGCGGCTGAGGCGTTCCTCCCCGACGGCTCCTTCAAAGACCCCAAAACCACAGAAGTATTGAAGCGCCTCATCGATCGCACTCTCCAAATCGCCGCCAAACTGAAATCGTGACTCGAAACTGAATTGAAAGCGTCAGGGCACGGTCTGGGACTTCCCCATTCTTATGGGGACGGCCCTGATTACGGTTTCCAGCGGAGGATGGGTTTGCGGGCGGCCTGCACCTCGTCCATGCGGCCCACGCGTGTCGTATGCGGCGCGTGCAATACCAGCTCGGGATCTTCCTCCACTTCGCGCGCGATGCATTGCAAGGCGTCAATCAGCAGATCCAGCTCCTGCTTGCTCTCGCTCTCGGTAGGCTCGATCATCAGCGCGCCGGGGACAATCAGCGGGAAGCTCACAGTGTAGGGATGGAAGCCGTAGTCAATCAAGCGCTTGGCGATGTCGCCGGTGCGTACACCCTTGCGCGCCTGGCGCTTGTCGGAAAAAACGCACTCGTGCAGCGTGGGCGACAAGTAAGAAAGTTCGTAATGCGCTTCCAGTCCCTTGCGAACGTACATGGAGTTGAGCACAGCGTCTTCAGTAGACTGTCGCAAGCCGTCGCGGCCGTTGGCGAGGATATAGGCCAGCGCGCGGACCAGCATTCCGTAGTTGCCATAAAATGCCCGCACGCGGCCGATGGACCGCGGCTGCTGGTAATTGAAAGCGAGCGAGCCGTCCGGCTTTTCGACGATTCGCGGAACCGGCAGAAACGGCTCCAGAATTTTCCTGACCGCCACCGGCCCCGCGCCCGGCCCGCCGCCGCCGTGCGGAGTCGAGAACGTCTTGTGCAGGTTCAGATGCAGCGCGTCGATGCCGAAATCGCCAGGGCGGCTCACGCCCACCAGCGCGTTCAGATTCGCGCCGTCCATGTAGATCAGCCCGCCGCGGGAATGCACGATCTCGCTGATAGCCGTGATCTGATCCTCGAAGACCCCCAGCGTATTGGGGTTGGTGAGCATCAGCGCGGCAACATCCTCATTCATTGCGCGATCCAGTTGCGCCAGGTCCACAGTGCCGCGCTCGTTCGAGCCGATGCTCTGAATCTGATAGCCCACCTGATAGGCCGAAGCCGGATTGGTGCCATGCGCCGAGTCCGGGATCAGCACGCGGCGGCGCGCATTGCCCTTCGATTCCAGATACGCGCGCACCAGCAGCAGGCCGGTCAGCTCGCCATGCGCCCCGGCGGCAGGTTGCAGCGTGATGGCATCGAGGCCGGTGATTTCGAGCAGACATTCCGACAGCCGCTGCATGACGCGCAAGCAGCCCTGCGATAGTTCCTCGGGCTGGCACGGATGCGCGTTTCCGATTCCATCCAGGCGGGCGACGACTTCATTGATCTTCGGGTTGTACTTCATCGTGCAAGAGCCGAGCAGGTACGCGCCGGTATCCACTCCGTAGTTCCAGGTGGAGAGCCGGGTGAAGTGGCGCACCACTTCCATCTCGCTGACTTCGGGGAAGCCCTCGATTTCGCTGCGAACAGCCGACGCCCCGAGCGCCTCCAGGGGATCAACCGCTTCCACGTCAAGCGGCGGCAATTTGAACCAAGGTTTCCCCGGCGCGCTGCGCTCAAAGATCAGCCCTTCGTTCTGCGTAACGTGCCGCCGCGCTTTCTTGATGTCGTCGTTCGACATTGTTTACCTCTCGGCCCCCCCCCAAAAAAAGTGGTGTCATCCCGAGGAGCGAAACGATCCAGTGAATCGTTTCGGCGCGCCGGGACGACGAGGGACCTGCTTGTAGAAAAAAACAGATTCCTCCCCTTCGGCGAGCTCAGGGTCGGAATGACATCGTCGGAAGTTGTCAATCATGGACCCGTGTAAATCTCCACCAGCCGGTCGATTTTCTCCCGCGGCGTAGTTTCCGTGAAGCAAAGCAGCACATCGCCCGCGAGTTCCGGGTAGTAACGTTCGAGTTCCAACCCGCCAATAATCTTCTCGTTCTTCAGGCGGTCGCCAAGACCCGCCTTCCGGCTGGCTCCCCCGATCACAAACTCGTTAAAAAACGGTCCGGAGAATCGCGGCCGCAGGCCGGCTTGCTGGAAGCACTTGGCGGCATAATGCGACTTCGCGAGGTTCTGGAGCGCCAGCTCGCGCAGGCCTTGCTTGCCGTAGGTAGAAAGAAAAATCGTTACCATCAGGGCGCACAGTGCCTGGTTGGTGCAAATGTTGGAGGTCGCTTTCTCCCGCCGGATATGTTGTTCCCGTGTCGCCAGTGTCAGGCAAAAACCGCGCTCGCCGTTCGAGTCGGTGGTCTGACCCACCAAGCGCCCGGGCATGTTGCGAACAAATCTTTCCCGCGTCGCGAGGAAGCCCACATAAGGTCCGCCGAAGCTCAGCGGAACCCCCAGAGACTGTCCTTCCCCGGCTACAATGTCGGCCTCCACGGGCGGCCGTACGATTCCGAGAGAGGCGGGCTCGGCGACCATCACGATCAGCAGCGCGCCGCACTCGTGCGCCAGCGCAGCGGCGGCGGCAACGTCTTCCACGATTCCAAAGAAGTTCGGCGACTGGATCACCACCGCCGCGAGATCGTCGCGCTTGGCTCCTGCGAGCGGGTCTTTAACTAACCGGCCATCTTCGCCGTACCCCATCCCCGCAACGGTCATGCCCTGGTGGCGCAAGTAGGTCGCCAGAACCTGGCGATACTCTGGATGGACAGAGCGGGCCACCGCAGCCGAGTGGCGACCCGTGGCGCGTATGGCCATCATCACGGCCTCCGGCAATGCGGTCGAGCCATCATAGAGCGATGCGTTGGCCACCTCCATGTCGGTCAGTTGACAGATCAGCGTTTGAAATTCGAAGATCGCCTGCAGCGTGCCCTGGCTGATCTCCGGCTGATATGGAGTGTATGCGGTGTAAAACTCGCTGCGGGAGATGAGCGCGTCCACCACCGCTGGACGGAAATGGTCGTAAGCGCCTGCGCCCAGGAAGCTGGTGAAGCCGCGCGCGTTCTCCGCCGCGCGCTGCTCGAAGTAGCGCATCACCTCCGGCTCGGACCATCCTGCCTCCAGGTTCAGCTCGCGGCCCAGCCGGGCCTCCGCCGGAATCCCCGCAAACAATTGTTCCACCGAGTCGCAGCCGACCGCGCGCAACATGGCGCGGCGTTCCTCAGCAGATTTGGGCAGGTATCGCATGTAGGAAGTTTTTTCTCTAAGCTGAATCCTGGCGTTTCGAGTTCCGACGGGGCGGGGTTCCGGCATTTCGCAAGACTAGCCGTGCGTTTCCTCCCGGACATATTGTTCATACTGCTCGGCGCTGAGCAATTGCCCGGCCGGCGCGGGGGAAGAGAGTTTCACCTTGATCATCCATGCCTTGCCGTGGGGGTCCTGGTTGATCCATTCCGGGGTATCGGCCAGGGCCGTGTTTGCTTCCGTCACCTCACCTGAAACCGGCGAGAAAATATCCGAGACGGCCTTGACGGATTCCACCGTGCCGCACGGCTTGCCCGCTTCCACGAGCGCGCCGATCTTGGGCAGCTCGACGAAGACAATGTCGCCAAGCTCTTTCTGGGCGTGCTCCGTGATGCCGACCGTGGCCAGCTCGCCCTCAAGCAATAGCCATTCGTGCTCACGCGTGTAACGGAAGTTCGCTGGATACATGCTGCCTTCTTTCATCCCTTCGATGTAGTGCGCCCGTGTAGTGTACGGCTCGCGGAGCGACCTTCGGGAGCGCAGCGCACTACCGGACGAAGTCCTTCACTCTGCGGTAGAACGGCGTCGGGACAATCTCCGCCGCGGCCATCGTGCCGCGAATCTGGATTGCGATCTTTTCTCCGGCCTTCGCCAGTTCCTTCGGCAAAGAAGCCAGCCCGATGTTTCGCTTCAAGAACGGAACGTAAGATCCGCTGGTCACCTTGCCGACAAGCTGGCCGTTTTTGTAGACCGGCGCATCGTCCCGGGCGATGGCGCGATCGATCATGCGGAAACCTGCGAGCAGCCGCGGCACTCCCTCCCGTTTTTGCTTCTCGATGACCTCGCGTCCCAGGAACGGTCCCTTGTCGAGCTTGGTGATCCAGCCCAGCCCGGCCTCTAGCGGCGTGGTCTGGTCATTCATATCTTGGCCGTAGAGAAGCATCCCGGCCTCCAGGCGCAGTGTGTTGCGCGCTCCCAGGCCGCACGGCAGGATGCCCTCGCTCTTACCTGCTTCGAGCAACGCGTGCCAAAGCTTCTCCGACTGCGCCACCGGGACATAAAGTTCGAAGCCATCTTCGCCGGTGTAGCCGGTGCGCGCAATCCAGGCCGGAACACCCATCACCTCGCCGCGCATGAACCAGTAGTAACGGATAGCGTTCAGGTCCACGCTGACGAACGGTTGAAGGATGGCGAGGCTGCGCGGCCCCTGAATGGCCAGCTGAGACGTCTCGTCGCTGATGTTGCGCACGGCGATGTTGCGCACGGCAACTCCGCCCGTATTATGAGTAGCGATCCAGTCGAGGTCCGCTTCGCGCCGCGCGGCGTTGATGCAAAGAAAATATTTTTCCTCGCCGATCTTGTGGATGAG